>OQVT01000744.1_pt1 | contig 19216 bp, 10 predicted proteins | sample 1691561 | NCBI WGS metagenome assembly OQVT01 (sample SAMN03418260, study PRJEB22391) | human gut metagenome | biome: human-gut; feature: organic feature; material: feces | host: Homo sapiens | place: Tanzania | collected 2013-01 | reverse complement strand
TAATTGCCCTGTTAAAAATGATATAGGTTGTTTTGAATGTGATAAGCACGGCAGGCTGACTGACAGAAAAGGTATGGAATTTCCTGTTATGTGCAGTGATTTTCCTTGCGTTGAATTGCTTAATTGCCATCCGCTTTATATGCTTGACAGGCTTGATGAAGTCAAAACCGATTTATGAAAGTCTGCTTACCAATTTGTTAAAGAAACGAGGCATCGAAGTTTCGAAAAAGACCGGAGAAAAGGTTTTACAGGAATATATTGTAAGTTACGGGTGTGAAATTCAAAATAAAATGATACAGCAGGTAGAATGGCCAAAAAACTGTCTGTTAGTAGCAATTAAAAGAAGTGGAAATGAGCTCATTCCAAAGGGGCATACGATTCTTATGAATGGGGATACGATTGTCACAATGACGGATGAGTCTGATGCTTCGAGTGTACATGACAGAATGGAAGTGCTGTGTAAGGAACAGGAAAAATTGAAATGAGGTGAAAAACTTGTATACTAAAGAAAAACTGACAGAAGAAATAAATCAGATAAGAAAACAGATAGGTCATGAAGAGCTTGAAATCCATATTGAAGACATTTACTACAACGAAAATGAAAACGAATTATGGATAATAACCCAAGACAGACCGGACAAATCTGCAATTATCGGAAAAGGCGGATGGGTAGTTGGAAAGCCGGAAGATGCTAAAATAAATAACGGGTGGTGAAGAATGGCGAAAATTTTTACAAGACGAAGGGTGATGAAAGGTGGTGAAGGGTGGAAATGAGTAATTGTTTGAGTAACCGTCTGAGTGTCAGTTGTTTATGTGGCAGAGGTGAAGGGTGAGGCGCTTTTATACAAACGAAACGCTTTCTCGCAGGCGAGAAAGCGTTTCTAACTTGTTATATCAAGTGTGGCCACTTGATGTTTTATAACTCATGTCCGAGCCTTTTATTTGAATGGCATAAACCAGTTTTCTGGATTGCTGAGGTCTATGCTGAGATTCTTGAATGCAAGCTTGTCACGAAGCCAGAGTGAACCGTAGTTGGTGCCCCAATAGCTGTCTGTGTTCTTGTGGCGTGCAATGCGGCAGAGGTCGCCATAGCGGGAACCCTCCCAGGCAAGCTCCAATGCCATTTCATCGCAGAGCAGGTCTTCTACACAGTCCTGATTGATTCTCAAACTGTCTTCTGCTGTTGCATTAGCAGGATAAGCATGACCCAACTGAGCCAACTTCTTGTCGATCTCATTCTGGAACTGATAACCGGAACCGTTGCCCATGGTGAAGCCAGCACCGCGAGCGTGAATACCCTGATTACCAAAAGAAACACCGTTGGTTTCACTTTCATCATCGAAGACGACACGGTTTTCTGGTGTCAGGAATGGCAAGGTGGTCTTGAGGAACTTGATGCCTTCCTGGGTCATATAGGTGGTGTCCTCTTCCAAGGTATGATTCCATCCATCCTTCAATACGGCGAATGCTACATCAGGATGTCCCATACGGTTTACAGCCTCAGCTAACTTCAGATAGATACCTGCTGTTCGGTACAATGTGATATTGGCATTGTAATACTTCAGGATGACCTTAGTCAATTCCACCTGTGTACTAAACTTCACTCTTTCGTATGAACAGTGGTAGCGCATATCACCGATAGAGGCTTTAGCGAAAATCAGGTTCTTGATATTGAATTCAGAACTGCCGTTACCGTTTCCATTTGCATAATAGAAGTCCTGACTGTTGCTCAAATTCAGATAGGCATTGGTTGGTTCAAGAGAAATTTTCTCGTTTACTTCCGTACCATCTGATGAAGTATAGTAATTGTAGCCGAAGAGACCTGGCAAAGCTGTAATCTCACCACGCAACTTATTGGTAGCCATTGCTACGTAAGTATCAGTTTCCAAGTCGCTCATATAGCGGACTTTCCAGTCCGATGTATTGGAAACCGTACAGTAGTATCCCATCTTTAATGAATTAGGGTAGCTATTGTAATCAGGACTGTAGGTCGGTCTTGCCATATAGTTGTTGACCGTCTCTTTGTTCTTCTTCAGGTAGTTGAAGTAGTGCTCAACAGCCTTTGCATAGTTGCCGGATTCCAGATACAGGTCTGCCAAGATCAATCTTACAGGAATCATCATCTTCGCTGTATTGACAGTCTTGTTGTTTCCTGCATCGTTGGTACCTGCCTCAAAGTTACCCCAGTTAGGTACTGGCAGATCTACATACTGCTCCAAGTCTGGAGCCAACTCAGCAGCAATTCCGTAGATATCTTTCTTCTCAGAACTTGCTGCATTCTCGATGCCGGCGATATCAGTCAGCGGCTTGGTATAGAATGGTACCTTGCCGTAGTTGTGGGTCAACTGGAGATAAGCCCATGCACGGATAGCCTTGGCCTCTGCATACTCCTTCATCGCAACTTCACTGGAACCGGTAATCAGCGTGGTATCACGGTGAGCAATGTAGTAGTTGCAGTTGTTGATGATACGGTAGTAAACGTATGCAGAATCGTACTTGTTGGTGCCGGAGTAATCGAAAGAAGCCAGTTTCTGCAAATCGGTTGAAGCGTCCTTCGTGGTGGTCAATAAGTCACCACGAAGTTCGTTGATAAGCACATTCTGGTCGATGGCCTGCTGTACACCCTTCAATATACCATTGATGTAGAACATGGAGTCCACTTTTTCATCAAGCGATGGATTGGTGATGTAGCGGTTGGATCCATCATCGAACATATCACTGCATGAGTTGAGTGTGATAGCAGCCATGAGTGCTGCAATAAAATATTTGATTTTTATCATTTTTTTATGCTTTGTGATTGTTGTACTTTTATTAGAGGTTGATCTTCACGCCGACAGTGAAGGTGCGACCTTGTGATACGCAACCTGTGTCAATGCCCTGGTAAAGAACTGCATTGGATACAGACATCTCTGGATCTCCGCCAAGATACTTGCTGATGGTGAAGAGGTTGTTCGCCTCAGCCCATACCTGAAGTCCCTGGAGCCATGAAGAGTTGACTGGTATCTTGTAGTTGATATTGAGGGAGCGGAGCTTCAGGTAGCTGCCATCCTCTATCCAGCGGTCGCTGAAGCGTGAGTTACCCATCTCGTCTCCATAAGAGATGCGAGGCATATTGGTTTCCTGACCTTCTACTCTCCAACGGCCTGCCATGGCGCTGCTCTGGTTGTAGAAGTTGTTGCCACCCTCGATGATGCTGCGCTGATAGTTGTAGATGTCATTGCCGATAGAGTAACCGAAGATTGCAGATAATGTCAGGTTGCCCCATGTAGCGTGAGCAAAGAAGTTACCATACAACTTAGGGTTTGGATTACCAATGATAGTCTTATCGCTCTCATTGATGACACCATCACCGTTGAGATCTACGAAGTGCATGTCACCTGCCTTGAAATAGCTCTTGGCTCCGGTTTCATCTACCTGATAGAGATAGCCGTCCTTGCCTGCAGCCTTTGCCTCTGCATCGGTAGAGAATACACCTGCTGTCTTGTAACCGTAGAATACGCCTGCACTGTGATTGACGAGTGTAGCGATGTTCTGGTTGCCATAGATGCTGGATGTGTAGCCTACTGCTGCGTTCTCCTGACCATTCAGGGCGAGGGTCGTGTTGTTAGGAAGCGACTTGATCACGTTCAGATAATGACCGATGCTTGCACCTAATTCCAGAGTGAACTTGCGGCTGACGATAGGCTTGCCGTTGATGTGTACCTCTACACCCTTGTTGTCCAGACTACCCTCGTTGCTCCAGTAGCTCTTCACACCTGCCACAGGAGTGGTGAAGTCCTTCAATGTAAGAAGGTTGGTGGTATGGTTGAAGAAGAAGGTGAAGTCCAAACCTAAACGGTTCTCCAGCCACTGGCTCTCGAAACCTGTATAGAAGCGGCGGGTCTTCTCGTAAGTGATGTTCTCGTTACCGATATTGTTGAGCTGTACGGCTGGAATATTGTTGTGCAGGAATTTCAACACTTCGAAGGATGTGCGGGCAGCCTTGTTGTTGATGTTGTCATTTCCTGTCACTTCATAACCAGCGTTGAGGCGCAAGTAGTTGAAGTTCTTGTTCTTTGGAGCCCAGTTCTCGTTGGTTACTACCCAACCAGCCTGAATGCTTGGGAAGAAGCCCCATGCCACATCACCGATTCGCAGACTTGTAGCCTTCTTGCCGAAGGTACTGCTGCTCTCCATAGAGGCTGCTACCTGCAGGAAGTAGCGGTTGCGATAGTTGTAATCAGCCTGAGCATACCAGGTGAGTGAGGTGTTCTTGTAGTCATTACCTGTGGCATCCTTGAAGTCCATGCTGTTGGATACGTTAGGCAACTTGTCATTACCAGCTGTACTATACTGACCTGTAGGGTTGTTCATCTCATAGTTGTAGCTGAGGTATCTGAAACCACCCATTGCCTTGAGTGAGTGAGCACCGAAGAGGCGTGTGAAGTCCAGACGGGTATCACTCATCAGGGTTTCTTCCTTAGCGAAGATAGAAGCTGACTGCGTCTGAACTCTACCCAAACCTTCTACATAGTAGGTAGGAACACCGCCCTTTGGACGATAGTAACGCTGGGAGTTACGGTTCAGCGTATAGTTGATGTTCTCTCTCAATGTCCATCCACCCTTGAATTCAAACTTAGGAGCCAGACGGATATGGAACATAGAGTTCTCCATACGGTTCTTGTTGTTGCCGCTACCATTTTCCAACAAGGCTGTTGGGTTTGCCAATGAGAGGTTCTGATTCAATGGAGTCAGGAAGTCATCTGCATCTGCCAATGTAGAGGTCAACTCGCGGGTTGTATTGTTGTAGAGGTATGGATTCAGGATAGGAGCCTTGATCAGCGCGAGGAGGGTAGGAGATGTGACGGTACCCTTGCTGAAATCGCTTGGTGCTCCATCGTCGAATACATCACGGCTCAACTTGACATAGTCGATGTCAAACTGGGTTGAGAAGAAATTCTTGATGATGCTCAGGTCACTGTTGAAGCGGATGTTCACACGGTTGAAACCATTCTTCTTCACGGTGCTCTGTCCGTCTGTATAGCCGAGTGAGAGGTTGTACATACCTACCTCGTCACCACCCATCACATTGATGCTGTAGTTCTGGCTCAATGCAGTCTCATATACTTCCTTGCTCCAGTCTGTATTATTATGGTATGTCTTATAATAATAGTTGTTTGGATCTGTGGTCAGGAAGTTGAGAGAACCCTTTTCCAAGAACTTGTCAATCTTAGGATAGGTACTGAGCATTTCGGTAGCGTAGCTCATATACTGGTCTGCATCCATCACATTTGGCAGTCGTGGCACCAAGTTGACACCCATACCGATGTTGGCATCGATACGTGTAGCGATGGTTCTACCGCGGCGGGTCTCCAGTACGATGACACCATTGGCGCCCTTGGCACCATAGATGGCAGTACCATTCTTCAATACGGTAACCTTCTCGATGTCGGCAGGATTGATGTTCAGCAACTGGTTGTTGAACATACCTGTCTGAAGTGAAGTGCCGTCATATTGCATGTCCATAGGCACACCATCCAACACGATGAGAGGCTGGGCGTTGGCATTCAGGGAGTTCAGACCACGGATAAACATGGCAGAACCGATGCCAGGCGCACCTGAGCGCTTGACGGTGCGTACATCAGCACCCAATTTCTCGCCGATGAGGTCTTCTATGGAAGTCTGTGTACTTACCTGTGCTTTCAGGCTTGCCTCGTTGCCCAACTTCGTACCATTGGTGTACATCTCGTTGAACTTGTCGCTGAGCATCTTTGCCTGGATGTTGTTGACACCTGCGATAGATACCTGCTGGCTTGCATATTGTGAGGTAAATAGATAGAGCGAGGTGGTGAAGGTAGGCACCTTGATCGTGAAGGTACCGTCCTCGTTGGTCATGGCAGCATAGCGAGCATTTCCAAGTGCCTGGATCTGCACACCGCTAAGAGGCTTGCCGGTGGCAGCATCGTAGATGGTACCAGATACCTCTTTCATCGGATAGTTTGGCTGCTTTTTGTTTACCGTTTCCTTCGCTCTCTTTTCGGCGTTGTCGGTTGTCTCTTGGGCATTGATTTCAGCAGCTACTGCCATCAAGCCCATTATAGCCAATATTCTGAAATTTATCATTGTCTTCAATTGTTGAGTTCGTGTTATTAATAGGTGTATGAATTGAGATCCCAGAAGATTTCTGGCATTTCATCTTTATATTCTTCACCACTTTCTCCGTTCAATGCTTTCTGAGCCTGATAGTACTTCACGGCTTCCATAGGAACTAAGGTGATGCCTGCGATGCGCAGTACTGCACTCTGGTTTTTGACTGCACGGTCTCCACTACGTATGTTGAATACTGGATATGCTGCAGGGTCTGTGAAGTTGCTCAGGTTGCGGTAGCAGAATGATGGATTGAATACACCCATGAATTTGCTCACAATCTTGGATTTCTCGTTCGTACCATAGTCGAATACTACTGATGCTTGGTTGGAAGAAACGTTGAAGTCTTTCTTCAATGGTACAGGAGAGAATCTGGTCAGTGTTCCACCCGCAGCATCGTTCTGGAATGAACGTACCTGGAGCTTCTGTGAGGTTACCTCTGCTTCTTCATTGGTGATGTTGGCAGGTACCATTGTCAGATATACGGCGTATGGAGTGTACCACATTTCTGGTATATAGAAGTAAACCTCTGGCACTGCACCCAGGTTGGATGTTACCTCATAATACTGGTTGGCGTGCATGGATCCTTCTACATTCTTGTTTCTGTTGTCGCTGCTTACTGCTACGTTCTGGTTGATGGATACTTTATCCACTGCTGCCTGGAAATTACCGTTCTGTGCTCTCAGGTGGATGATAGGGCACCAGCTGTCCCAAGGCTTTACGCGGAGTGAATCTGTAATCCATGCGTTACCGTTGCTCATCACTTTCTTCTCTGCATTCACAAACAGATCCTTGGCATCATAGACCAAACGGCTGTTCTCACTGTTGTAGTTCAAGGTGTTGCAGATTACGTCGCCTGTTGTACTCTTGATGGAGTCGGTAGCTCCAGTAGGAATATCACCCTTCTGGAAAGCAGGGTTGATGGTGTGACTGTAAATCAGAGGTCTCAGGATAGATGTTGTAGTATATAATTCTGTCAGACTATCTGCATCTAAGGTTACGGCACCAGCCTGATTGTATTCCAATACGCCTGTCTTATCGTTGTTCTTCACGGTGAAAGGCTTGATGGATTTCGGATACTTATAGTAGGACTTCACCTTTTCATAAGCAGTTGCCCATGCCTTGTCTGTAGGAACAATCATGGTATAGGTACTGTCCTCGGTGGTCAGTTTGGAGTTCAGGTAATTGAACATCTTGTTACTCTCCACATATACCGTGTCAAGATAGGTCATGGCACCATCCACGATAGGACCCTCGATACTGTTCTCCTTGTCGATTTCGCGCTTCATGGCACTCTTGTAGAGCTGGGCAAGACTGGTTGTGTTCTCATTGCGCAGGAACTCTTCATAGAAGTTAGGGCGGAAGTCCATGTAACTGCTCATCAGATGTATGATACCGTTCTTGCCTAACATGTTTGTGCTGTCGAGTGCGATATTGCCCAATGTATAGCGTCCATTGCCTTGGAATGCCATTACCTTCTTGTTGAGCAGGTGGACACGCTCATTGATCTCACCAGTAGCTCTATGGTAACCGCGGGCGATATGGTTGTTGAGGAATTCTGCCTTCAGCAAGCTGTCGCTCATGGCATTGTATTTCTCAAAGTCGAAAGCGTCGTTGCTTGGTGCCCATACGGTGTAGCTCTGGTTGGTGGACAAAGCCTTGTCGTAACCTACCTTTTCCATCAGTGCTGCAAAGTTGCTGAGCTTTGGGTTGTTGCTGATTTGCTCCCACAGTGTCTTGTCTGATGCACCGGAGCCGTCAGTAGTTACGTCATAATGGTCATCCCAGTCGGTGCAGCTCTGGAAACCCAAAGCTGCTACTGCTGTCATTATTATATATTTTACTTTCATATCTTTTGTATTTCTATGTTTGTTTTCTTGTTAGAATACATCCTCTGTCAGAGTAGGGTGGTTATACACGCTTACTGGAACTATTTCGATGTAGTCAAGCTCAAACTCAGCTTCTGTATTCTCTGGCATGGCTGTCTTGCAGCGGAACCAGTTGTCCTCACCTTGTTTGAAGAACTGTTTGGTTACGACACGGCGAATATGTGGCTGACGGCTGATGTTCGTACGGGCTGTACCCTCAGCTCCCTTCTTGTAATTACTGAAGTAGTTAGGACCTCTCATCCATCCACGGTTATGCATTGACTTGTCGGTCGCTGCACCTAAGTCGCCGTCCTTGTCTGGGTCTGTCCAGCCGATGGTAGTTGACTCGATGCCCTCTCGCTGGTCGAGTGGAATATCGCAGGTAGTCATCTTGGAACGGTCTGAAGAGTGACCTAAAGAGAACTGTACCATCGTACGGTGTCCGGTGATTACATAGCCGAAGCGCAATTCGTAGGTACCGTCTTTTGGAACTGGTGGCAACTTGATGGCAAAGTCGTAGGCTCCTCTTACGAACAACTCGTCGCCCTGATAGTCCAACCAGCAATCCCAGTCTTTGATAAAACCGTTGTTACCGGTCTTTGCTTCGTCCTTGGTCAGATAATATACACGGGATGACTCACCGTTGTAGATAACCATGTTCTCAAAATAACCTTCTGGGATACGGATGGCACCAATCTTGCGGTCGTTGCGACCGTATCTTGAAGAAAGCTCCTGATATGAATAACCTCTGATCTGATTGGTCATACTTTCATCAAACAATGACATGAACTCGAAACGCATACGCTCGTTGAGTACATTGTTTGGTACTTTTTTCTCGTAGCGTAGAATGCCATTGATAGGATGAATCCAGCCATTGGAAGCCTGGCGGGAGAGTGCTGAACCGCCAGCTACTTGGATACCATCTTCTACAGGTGTATTTGCAGTTTTATATGCATCCTTAGAGTTGGCACCCGGTGTGCTGGTCAATGTAGGATTGTTCAATACACGGTTGATCCAGATTGAACTGACGGCACCGTTTTCCTTTACACCTGTCAGCTTGAACATGGTGTATGGCAATAAGGTACGTACATATTCATATACATCTGCATATTCCAACTCGTTGTATGAGTAAACCAACTTATCCATAGAAAGTGAATATTTCAGGATGTGGTAGCGGAGGAACATGTTCAATGTATTCCACTGATTGGTATAGTCGGTACCTGTGCTGATCTTGATTTCTGGATGATCTTCCAGGTAGCTGTACCAGGAAGCGCAATCTTTGTACCACTCGTTAGCCTTGGCTGCCAACTCTTTCCAGTTGGTAATACCTTTATTCTGGAGTACCTTGTCGGTCTCTGCAAATACGGTGAATCCCACCTTGCAGGTTGTAGGATACTCTGCAAAAGGATATTTGGTTTCTGGATCGATGGTAAACCAGTTGATACCGTTGGTACGGATATGCTCCTTCAACACCTCATCCAGACCCGTCTGCTTCAAGGCATCGCACCAGATACTATAGATACCCATGTTCTCCATTTCGTCTATAATATAATTGGTAGAGCGGTAGAAGAGTTTGTCGATGGTATGAACCACACCGTTTTCCACCTCGTGGTCTTTGTTGATGATCTTGGTGGTTCCATCGATGGTGATGTCGTCACCCACACGCTTTGGTGAGTGAGTGTTACCGCCCATCATGGTGATGTCCGAACCTGCCAGCAAATCATTGCTCGTCTTCTTCAGACCCGTAAGGTGTGCCTCTACGATATCTTTGCAGAGTGAGTCACGTTTCTCGGACTTCCAAAGGCGATCTATCGTGTTTCCCTCACTTACATCACCTGTATAGAGTCCATTGTGATTTGCTGACTTCTTATCATCCCACAATTCTTGGATATATTCTTTTACCGCCTCGTTGGTTGGAGCGAAGCAGGTATAGGTTCCGTATGCAGACAAGCGGTCTGACAAACCAGCATACTCTGTTATCTTTGCGAAATCCGAAAGAGTGGAATCGCTTCGCAAGTAGTCGGTGATGGTTTCACCGGTGAAAGTATAGAGGTTGCTTTCATCTATTTGCTCGGAGCATGAAGTGAAGGCGAGTGCACCGAATGCTACACCTGCTACCATGCCACCTATCTTATGAATGAACTTTGTCATAAAGCTATACTTAATTATGAATTTCTTGAATGTTATTCTTCTGTTCTCTCAGAACTTTGTGTCTCTACCCAAACAGGATTCTGGTGAATCAGCTTGTTGGTCTTGGTCTCACTGTTCAGGATAGGCCAGTAGAGATGTCCCTCGTTTTTAAACTTGTATAGGTTTGTACTATATTTGGTAGCGAGGATGTCCTTGAAATTGTTGCCCTTGTTGGCAAGACTTGGCAGATTACTGCCGTTAGGATCTATCTCGTAGAGCGTCTTGGTAGGATCTACACCCGTCATGTGGCGGTAACAGTAGCGCACCAGGTCAAACCAGCGCTTACCTTCATAGCAGAGCTCGCGTCCTCTTTCCTGGAGGCAAAGCAATTCCATCTTGTCTGCCTTGTTGTAGTTGTCTTGATAAACCAAGGTGTCCTTGAGTGCCGTCGTACTGATAGAACGCTGGTTCACAGCCTGGATCAGGGCAAATGGATTCTTCAGTTTGTTGGTTTCTGTACCTGCTAATTGAATCTGAGCCTCTGCCTTCATCAGCATGACGTCTGTGATGCGGTAGATGATCCAGTTCTGGTCGAACTTGTCGAAGTCACGGAGTGGTTGGATATAGATACTACCTTTCTTTCGGGTTGGAATGTCGTAAATGGCATTTTCTTTGTTCATCATCTTCTTCACCTCATAAGAAGAGTAGTTGTCATCATTCACACCATAGCTGCTGTTGTAGAAGCGGTAGTCGTTTTCAGACTGGAAGTATGTTGCCGTAGAAGCACTCTTGGTTGCTGGAGATGGATTGTCGCCGATGGCACCACCCACTGTAGATGTACCTACCATCATACCGTAGCCAGACTCCTGCTTCTCCCACTTTAAGTAACTCTTGCACAGTAGGGTGTTTGAGTTCTTCTCTCCGTCAAACTGAAGTTCGAGGACGCTTTCAGAGGAGTTACCTCTTACGAAGTTATAGTAGTCAGCCCACAGACCTTTATATAAGTAGTACTGCTGTCTGCTGTTGCGGTAAACTGACTCCTGGCTAGTGCCCTTGATGTTAGCCTCGAAATAGTTTCTGTGGGAGTTGATGACCTTGTCTGCATGGTCAATACATGCCTGATAATACTCTTGGCTCTTGGCAGCATCTGTACCGCTCCAGAGAGAAGCTCTCCAGAGATATACGTCTGCGAGAATGGCATTGATGGCATCCTTGCTGAGGAAACCGGTTGTTCGCCAGTCGTCCTCTCCGAAGATACCGTAATTGTAGCAACCCTTCTCTGCTTCTTTCAGGTCTTCGATACAGAGCTGGAGGGTAGAATCTGGTGCCAGCTGGCCGTCCAACTTCATGTCGTCTGTATTTTCGTATGCCTTTGTCACGTAAGGAATATCACGGAAGGCACGAATCAGATAGAAGTGGCAGAGGGCACGCAAACCTAACATCTGGGCACGGGCTGTCTGGTAGTCACCCTCGGTGAACTCAGGGTCTTTCTCCATCACCTCTGGGGCATGAGCCAATACGATGTTACAGGTATTGATGACATTATAGAAACATGCCCATGAGTTGTAACCGCTACTTGGGTATAAATCTCCTTTGGAAATATCATCCAATGTAGTGTTTTTCAGTGAAGGATGTTTCTTCAACTCGTCTGAGCGGTAGTCACCCCACATAATCATTCTTTCTATGATTCCTCCATTAATCATGGCGGTGTAAGCGCCAGTTACCACCTGTGTGACATCATCTTTGGTCTGCCAGAAGTTCTCGCCGATTGTCTTGTCGGTAGGATAGATGGTCAGGAAGTCATTGCATGAGCTAAGCGACAGCATACCTAAGGCTGCGACGGCAAAACTCTTGACGATATTGTTTATTTTATTTTTCATTGTTAGTCTCTGTTTTTGTGTTGGATTAAATTCCGATTCTCATGCGGAGGGTGAACGATTTGCTTCGTGGTGTCTGTGAACTGTCTGAAGCAAAGTTCCAACCGTTGTTTGCATGCTCTGGGTCTGTACCGCTATATTTGCTCCAAACGAAGATGTTCTGACCGCTCAAGTCGAATCGCAAGGTATTCAGACCTACGCTCTTGAGGAACTTCTTTGGAACATCGTAGCTCAGACTGACGTAGCTGAAACGCAGGAATGAGGCATCCTCCACGTAGCGGTCGCTACCGAGCCAGTTGTAACCATAGTTGTAGAGTGCGCGTGGAATTTCTGTCACGTCACCGTTCTTGCGCCAGCGCCAGTTCACGGCTGTACTCTGGTTGGTGGTGTCATACATCTTTTCTACACCCATTCGTGCAAAGTTTACTACCTTGAAACCGGTACGGTAAACGAAGTTGGTACGCAATGACCAGTTGCCATAACGGAAGGTGAAACCGAAACCTCCTGAGAACTTAGGATTTGAGTTGCCCAAATAGACCATATCCAATGAATTGATGGTACCGTCATGGTTGACATCTTCGTAAATCACATCACCACCATCAAACTTGTAGGTCTCACCACCGTCCTTGGAGTTGTAGGTCATGCGCAAAGGCTTTCCGTCGGCACCTGTAATCACCTTGCCGTCTCTGTTCAGGGCGATAGGAGCTGTCTTGCCGGCTGGCAGGAAGCGGTTGTTGAGGTAATCCACGAGGTCGTTGTTGTCTCTGATCATGATCTTCTCGTTGCCCTCCATGACATAACCCTGGCGACGTAAGTTCTCCAGATAGTCATAGGAGTACTGATATACGCCCTTGTGGCGCAAACCGAAGATAGAACCTAAGGCATTACCCACCTGGATACGCTTGAAGTATTTACCGCGGCTATCTGCAGACCAGTCCTCGTTGATACCATCGAGTACGGTCTGATCCATCTCTGTGATCTTGTTGAAGTTCTGTGCCACGTTGAAGCTGGCATCCATTGAGAATTTACCTGCCTTGATGAACTTCTTGGCGGTGATGTTGAATTCCCAACCCTTGTTCTCCATAGAACCGATGTTCTTCCATGCCAAAGTGGTATAACCGGTCTGTGAAGAAATGGCAACACCTGGGTTCAGCAAGTCTTTCGTCTTCTTATAATAGTAGTTGAAGTCAGCCTCAATCATGTCGTCGAAGAGTCCTAAATTGGCACCTAAGTTCCATGAGGTGGTCTTCTCCCATTTCAGGTCGCTGAGCTGCAGTCCATCTACACGGGTAGAAGGAAGCAGGGTATTGCCGTTACCATACTGGCTGCCGGCTGCATATTTCGCATACTGCAGATACTCGCTGCTTGGAGTTCTACCGTTCACACCCCATGATGGGCGGAATGCCAACATAGAGAGCACCTTGCGAGACCATTTCATCCAAGGCTCGTCGCTGATGTTCCAGCGGACTGACATACCTGGGAAGTAACCCCACTTATTATTGTCGCCGAAACGGGTAGTACCGTCGGCACGTACTGTAAAGTCGGCATTGTAACGACCCTTGTAAGACAAGTGTGTAGAGAATACGCCTGCCATGCTGCGCCACTCACCATTGCTGGTGGACATGTTGGAGATTTCGGCAGGAAGGGTAGGAGACTGCGCACCCAATGGCAACTTGCGCTCACTTACGTTCTGACCATAGCTGGTACCAGAAGTCAACTCCCAACGACCCAACATCATCCAGGCAATATCTTCATTCTTGAACTTAGGAGTGAAGATCAGCTGGTGGCGGGTCTGGAACTGGAATGAGTTGTAGTCATCCATTGTATAGAGGTTGTAGCTATTATCCTTCCAACCATTTGTGCTCAACGAACCTGGGCAATAGGTAGGATTACTCTTGGAGAAGATATCCAGATAAACCTGACCTTCGTAGTCGAGACGGGTCTTGTGGTCGTCATTGCCTAAGAAATAGTAGTTGATGCGGAAGTCAGGAGTGATACGGTAGGTACTCTCGTTGTTCCATGCCAAGTTGGCGATAGCCACAGGGTTACCGATATCGCGTACCGACTTCAACTGGAGAGAAGAGGTTCCGCTGATGGATGAACCATATTCGTCCTTTTCTGCTGAAGGCAGCATGATGTAGTACTCGTTGGTGTCGATGCCGTTACCATCCTCACGGTAGATACTCATGTTAGGAGCCATGGAGAGGGCCTTACCCAAAATGTTGGCATAGCTCTTCTGGTTCTTGGTATAAGTCAATGGGAACTCGGTGGTGAACTTCAGTTTGTCACTCACGTAGTATTCCAGGTTCAAACGGGTAGAGAAACGGTTCAATACCTGCTTGATGATGGTACCGGTCTGATGGTCATAGTTGGCAGAGATACGGAACACTGCCTTTTCACCACCACCCGAGATGGTGAGTCCGTGGCTCTGGTTCCAACCGGTCTGAGTTACTGCCTTCACCCAGTCTGTATTGTCGTTCCAGTTGTTGTACTCAGCCCAACTCTTGTTGTAGTTCAACTCATTGATGTTGGTGGTAGCAGAAGGATTCTGTGTAGGGTTGTAGAGTTCCTCCTTCATCAGCATGGTATATTCATCACCCGAGAGGAGGTTGTAACCCTTAGGCTGCCAGTTGCCCTGAAGTGAGAAGTTGTAGTCGATACGGATCTTACCGCGCTTACCGCGCTTGGTCTTGATACTGATGACACCATTGGCACCACGGGCACCCCAGATAGCGGTAGCAGCGGCATCCTTCATGATGTCGATGCTCTCGATATCGTTCACGTTGATGGAAAGCAAAGAGCTGTAGGTCTCCTCTGTTGCGGTTGACCAGTCTGTATCCTTGGCATCTGGCACGTCCATGATGTTGCCGTTGACAACGATCAGAGGTTCTGAAGAACCGTTGATGGTGGTTACACCACGCATACGCATGGTAGTACCGGCACCGAGGTTACCGGAGTTGGCTACGATGTCGAGACCGGCAATCTGACCCTGCAATGCCTCATCGGCGCTGGTGAAGGCAAGACCATCCACGATTTCCATGTTCATGGTCTGGGTAGCAACAGATACCTCGTCCTTAGGGATGCTCAAACCATCACCGCGGAAACGCTGCTTGGCAGTTACGGTGACTGTTCCCAACTCGTTGGCGTCCTTGAGCTGTACCTGGAAATTGGTCTGCGAACCGATGACCTGTGAAAAGGTCTTGTATCCTACGTAGCTGACAACTAACTTATTCTTCGGGTTCTTGATAGCTAACTGGAAGTTACCATTCACGTCGGTAATCGTAGCGTTCACGTTACGGTTGTTGGCATCTTTCTCTATCACATTACAGCCGATGACAGGACCGAACTCATCAGATACGGTACCTGAGATACGGTGGTCTTGAGCAGAGATTGTCATAGCGCTGCATAAGGCACCTACGGTTATGTATGTTCTTATATTGTTCATTGTGTTATAAGCTTGGTTGTGAAATTATTTGTAGAACTTGATTCCATGCTTCTGTGCATAGTATAGGTTCTTGAGATTCTTCAGGCGTGCCTGGTTGGCTTCAGGGGTATTGCTGGCGAAACCGTCGTCGTAACGTTTGCTCCTGCTGAAGCAGAGAGGCTTTGAAATCTCATGGATGGCTGTGAATGAGGATGTTTCTATAGCACCACTCTTGAAGATGTAGTCACGAGCCATGAAGTTGACCAACTTGTCGCCATTTGCATTGATGATGACTGGGTCGTCGTCGTCACCGCCTTCGTCAGTTACATACAACTTGCCGCTGCCACCTTTGACTTTGAGTCGTTTGTAGGCAGAACCGATGGTGCAGGAGGTCATGTATGATCTGTTGCCGTTTTCTACTTCCTGTGCATCTCCGTAGTCGATGGTGTTGTCGGCATAGAGTGCGAAGTCCTGGAAGTGATAGCGGATGAAGTTTCGGATAGCTTCAGCCATCTTCAGTGCCTTTGCCTTGGCATTCTCGTCATTTGCTGAAGCATTGTCCATCACTTCCTGTACCTGCTCCCAGGTTGGGAGACCGTTATGGAATGCCAAGTCCATGGCTTTGTTGTCTGGTGCATACAGCGTGTAGTTGTATGTGTTGTAGAAGTTGACGTTCTGGTCGAGACAGTCGTACTTCTTGTTTTCTGTTGTATTGCTGGCAAAGACATCGCTGAATACGGTAAACTGCTTCTGTTCGTCTTTATCCATACCGATGCTGGTCAGCAGATTGCTCAGATTGGCAGGTGTACACAAATCCAGGAATTTAGAGAACTGGCTGTTGTCGTTGAGACAGCCATATACACTGGTCTGTGGCGCCTGGATGAGGTGGTCGATGACAAATGCCTTACCATTGCTGTAGCTGGTAGCTTCCTTGATTTCTGAAACCGGATAGCTGTAGTTGCTGCCTGCAATACCATTGATCTGTCCACCGCTTACTACGTTTCCGCCGATGTGACCTCCGTGGATGGCAATCTCACCGCCATGCTTGGTCTTGTAGTATTTATTGGTTACACCTATGTTGTCCTTGGAAACGGATTGTGAAAGTGATACGGTATGATAGTTCAGAATGTCAATCAGGCGATCGGTAACAGCGCCCAACTGAACGATTGTAGAGTCAGAACTGATAGAACCTGTAGCAGGGTTGTATTTGAACGCAGATACGGAGATATTCTTGTCCTTATGCACATCTTTATAATAGAAGTGGAGTACGCGAGGACCATCCTTGTAGTTCTTACCTAATGATACTGGATCTACATAATACATGTCGAAAGCTCTATTGCTTGGCAGGAACATCGCATAGTTGGCTGAGCTGGCACGCAGGTAGGCATAGTAGTTTACCTTCAGCATGTCCTTGTCCTGGATAGCCCAGTTGATCACACCTAAGTCTCTTGCCTTGCGGAGCAACGCTGGTGTAGATACGATATTATATGAAATAGGTGGAATCACTCGGTTGAGCATGTAGATGGCACCATTGTTGGCGATACGTACATCGTAGGCATTCTCTTTCTTGATGACATCTTTCAATGTGAGTCCGATTGGGTCACTCGCCTCGTCCATGATGGTACCGAACTTGCTTGGTACTGACTGTACGAAGGATGCGTTCATCATATTGTTGACGAATGAGCGGATGATGTTAGCAGGAATACTGTCTAAGTTCTCGCCGAAATTCTCCTTGGTGAGAGGCTTCTTGGCATAAAGTCCAAGAATGTTGTAACCACCATTGGATGGATTGAGGAAATAGTCTTCTACTGCTTCATCATCAGGAACGAACATCGCACCCATATCGGCGAGCATCGTGCCGTATGTGCTGTAATACTGGTTCCATCCCGGGTCGAAGTTGAGAAGCATATCCTGTGCCAATGCCACCTGCTTTGGATCTCTCTGAAGAGCAACTGCTCCCTGAGAACGCTCGCTGAAATAGCGCCACTGGAAAATGGAGTCAATCATTGGCTTGCCATTGAGGAGGGCATTGTCATTATAGTTTAATGTGGTCTGGGCATCATAGTATGGAGCACAGAAACGGTCGAGCATGCGGTTGAACCACTTGGTATCCTTGCTCTCTCTGATCATCTGCGCCATGTTGCCTGGAGGTACGATGACACCGTCAGTCTGGTTTACATAACCGTTCTGACAGGTTACGTCCTTAGCTATAATCTTGTTCTTGAAGATAAAGGTACCACCCGACTCGTATGGTCTTCCTGTGATGGCAGCAAAGTCTTCGCTGTTGATACCATTGTTGAGCATCTGCTCCTGGGTAAAGTGAACCATCATAGGACGGGTGTTGTCCATTACTACGTCGATTCCACCTTTTATATATGGAGTCCAATAAGAGTTGTTGGCTGGCAACTCAGAAGCCCATACATGATAGATGGTGTCGGTAGCGTTGGCAGAGGTCTGGTGTTTCATGGCAATGCCTCGGGTAACAGAACTGTTGGAACTTTCCACATTGGAAAGCATTTCCGTCAGGATGGCATTGTCAAGGATAGAAGTGTAGAACAGTTGTTTCTTCATGGACTCTGTCAAGTCTTCATACGACTTGGCGTTCCATTTGTTGTTCTTGAAGAACTCGTTGAATGCAGAGTCGTTAGCTGCAAACACAGTCTTTGAACCTGTTTTTGACATGACCTCCTTGTATCCAAGGTCATCAATCAGGCGAAGATAGGTTTTGAATGTACCATGAAGACTACTGGCTTCACTTGGATTTTCCAGCTCTTCATAGATACTCTTACCCAAATTCGTCGGGATGTTGCCCTTGTCGTCGAGATCGTAAGAGTCAGTACATGCATAGAAGCCTGAGATGGCTAATGTAGCGCATATACCGAGCATCGCATGACGCGATTGATTGATAAAGCGGTTGCTCATGTTATTGTTTATTTTGTTGTTTAGAAGTTTCAATGTGTTGATGTTTAGATTTCTCCTTTTAACAGTTATTTGCTATCTTAAACGAAATTTATTCTGCAAATAAAACCCTCCGATGGTGCTTGTGCAGGCGGAAAATTCCACGCTTTACCGGATTTGGGTATAGGTTCAGTTTCATTTCGATTGAATCAAATTTTGTTGTTAGGATACTTTCGTTAGTTATTTTGGGTGCAAAGATAGTAATACTTTAATTAAATAATGCTATTTTTATTGAAAAATCTCTCCGCGTTAACGAAGATTAACTAAGTGTTTTGTTTAACTCTTGAATTTTCTTGTTACCTTTTTGGAACAATAAGCGTTAAAATTACACTATTATATAATGTATATTCCTGCTTTTATGTAGTTTTCACACCCATTTTGGTTAAATAATCTAAAAACTAAGCATTTTTTTCGCTTAAAAACTTGTATGTTACGGTTAAATTACTAATTTTGCAACCAGATAAAACTTTAATTAAATGAAGCTAATAACTTCATCAACCTATTAAACCAAAAAATAACGCATGGACAAACGTTTACTTTATTCAGCAGTTTTGGTTGCTTCATTAAGCACCAATTATGCACAAGCTCAGGTGAATGATCCTGTTCTTCCAGATCCAGTACAGTTGAAGAGTTAGAATCCATTGAAAACCTGGACGGCATCATTATCTCACCGGGACCGGGTCGTCCACAGGATGGCGGAGTCTCTTTAGATATCGTCCGGCATTTTGCAGGAAAACTTCCAATCCTGGGTGTATGCCTTGGGCATCAGATTATCGGACATGCCATCTATGAATGTAGAAGTCGTGGTGAAGGAGATAACGTGGTGGTCGATT
>OQVT01000742.1_pt1 | contig 19298 bp, 13 predicted proteins | sample 1691561 | NCBI WGS metagenome assembly OQVT01 (sample SAMN03418260, study PRJEB22391) | human gut metagenome | biome: human-gut; feature: organic feature; material: feces | host: Homo sapiens | place: Tanzania | collected 2013-01 | reverse complement strand
CTCTCCCTGTCCGTGAACGATAGTCTGACGAAGTTCCTTGCTCTGCTCAACGACCCATGTCGGATCTTCCTGTCTCATCTTAGTCAGAGCAGCCATAAGCTTTTCTGTGTCAGCTTCGTTGACAGCCTTTATCGCACGTGAATATTTTGAGTTAGGATATTTGATGAAATCAAATCTATTCTCGCAGTCTTTACTGTTGAGAGTATTACCGGTCTTGACATCCTTCAATTTTACCGTACAACCGATATCCCCAGCTTGCAACTGCTCTACAGACTGACGGTTAGCTCCTGCACATACGAAGATATTCGCCATACGCTCCTTTGATCCACGGTCTGCATTCGTCAAATCATCACCCGGCTTCACGCTTCCGCTCATAACCTTAAAATATGAGACTTCACCAATATGCGGCTCTACTCCTGTCTTGAAGAAATACAAAGAAGTAGGCGCGTCGGTATCGGCAGGAACTTCCTGTCCTCTCGTATTATGCACCTTCGGCATGTCACTAACGAACGGCACTACGTTACCAAGGAATTCCATCAAGCGACGAACGCCCATACTCTTGCCTGCACAAACGCAGAACACTGGGAATATCGAGCGTGTGATGAGTCCCTTGCGGATACCCTCACGCATCTCATCCTCAGTAAGTGTCTCTTCTTCAAAGAATTTCTCCATCAGAGTCTCGTCGTTCTCTGCAGCAGCCTCAACGAGCTCCTTATGTAGAGCCATAGCCCTCTCCATCTCTTCTTCAGGAATATCCTCGATGATAGGTGCACCGCCCTCAGGCGTCCATGAATATTTCTTCATGAGAAGCACGTCGATAAGGGAATTGAATTCTGGTCCCGTATTCAAAGGATACTGTATCTGCACGCACTTGGTGCCGTAAATATCTTTCATCTGTGCAATAATGGATTCAAAATCACACTTCTCGCTATCCAACTGGTTGACGAGGAAGATAACCGGCTTCTTCAGCTTGTCTGTATATCTAAATAAATTCTGAGTTCCGACCTCCGGACCATACTGACCGTTAATAAGCACCAATGCCTGGTCTGTGACATTAAGCGCTGTAATTGCTCCGCCCACAAAATCATCTGAGCCAGGGCAATCGATAATATTCAGTTTCTTGTTATTCCACTCCACATTAAATACAGTAGAGAATACAGAATAGCCATATTCCTGTTCTACTGGAAAGTAGTCACAAATCGTGTTCTTTGCTTCTATTGTACCACGGCGCTTGATGACACCACTCTCATACAACATCGCTTCGGCAAGAGTAGTCTTGCCGGAACCCGCACTGCCAAGCAAGGCAATGTTCTTGATTTCATTAGTCTGGTAAACTCTCATGTTATTATAGATTTTAGGTTTGTCGTTCCAAGTGCTTTTATGTTCTTGTGGCGACTTAATTAGATTTAACGGCAACTAAGTTATCATATTTTCTCCATTTTACAAAATATTTGCTACAAAAAATCCTGTTTTTTAAAACATATTAGTACTTTTGCAATACAAAAATTACAAATTATGTCAGGATTATACGTTCACATCCCATTTTGCAAGAGCCGTTGCATCTATTGCGGCTTCTATTCAACAACTCACGAAGAACTTCGTTCACGTTACGTAGACAGCCTTTGCGAAGAATTAAGGTTGAGAAGGGATTATCTGGACGACAGAATCTTCACGATATACCTTGGAGGTGGCACGCCTTCACAGCTCTGCCAAACTGACATTGACAGGATTTTCGATGCCATATATAAATATAATAAGGTGGAAGACTCCATAGAAGCGACTTTTGAATGCAACCCAGACGACATCACGGAATCTCTTGCCGATTATATAAAAAGTTCTCCCATCAATAGGGTCAGTATGGGAGCACAGTCTTTTTCTGACGATATTCTATCCTTCATAAGGAGAAGGCACAATGCGTCACAAATCATATCGGCGGTGGAAAGGCTGAGAAAGGCTGACGTGTCGAACATCAGCATTGACCTAATGTTCGGATTTCCACAAGAAAGCATACAAACATGGAGGACAGACATTGAAAGCGCCCTCAATCTGGAGGTTGAGCACATCTCTGCTTATAGTCTGATGTATGAAGAGGGGACTGCAATGACAAAACTTCTTCTTGAGAACAGGATAAAGGAATGCGACGAGGAAACGTATCTTGCCATGTACAACATACTTATAGACAAACTTGTTGCTGCCGGATACGAACAATACGAGATAAGCAACTTTGCAAAAAGCGGTTACCGGTCTATACACAACAGCAACTATTGGAATGACATCCCATACCTGGGCATCGGAGCTTCTGCACATTCTTTCAACCGAATGTCAAGACAATGGAACATTGACGACATATCGTCCTACATGGAATCTATCAGTAAAAAAACGATTCCTGCCGAAACTGAATTTCTAACCAAGGACTCAAGATTTGACGACGTGGTCATGACAAGACTACGCACATGCGAAGGAATTGACATGACCGTCATAAAGAAAAATTTTGGCGAAGACTATCTTGCCTTCCTGTACAAAGAAGCTGCCCCACATATCGAAAATGGATTGATGACACTCGAAGGCAGCCACCTACATCTGACAAGGAAGGGACTGTTTGTGAGCGACAGCATTATCAGCGACTTGATGCACGTATAGGAAACAAGAAACCGGAAGCATAATCTTCACTTCAAACTATTTGCGTAAATACATTAAAGCAGCGTAATGTCAAGACCATACGCTGCTTCAATGATATAACATGCAAAGATGAATTACTTCTGTATCTTGTTGTCTACAGGGAAAACCACAACCGGATTATAAGACTTGGCCTCTTCAAAGTCCATAAGTGCATAAGCAATTATTATAACTGTATCACCTACAACACATTTTCTTGCAGCTGCACCATTAAGGCAAATACATCCGCTGCCACGCTCTCCCTTGATTATATATGTTTCAAAACGTTCTCCGTTATTGTTGTTTACTATCTGAACCTTTTCACCAGCTATAAGATTAGCCGCATCCATCAAGTCCTCGTCTATGGTTATGCTACCCATATAATTCAGATTTGCCTCTGTAACCTGAACACAATGCAGCTTGCTCTTCAAAACTTCAATCAACATGATAAATATCTTTTATTTGGCGTTATATTTTATATGATCTATAAGCCTGACTGGCTTCTTTCCACAATACACAGTAATACATCCTACCGTATCCGAAGAATCCTCCCAGTTCTCTACATCCTGCAATGTATCGCCATCAACAATAGAGAAGTATTCCACTTCTAATCCGTCCACGGCATTGATACTGTCCACCACCCAATCATGGGTTTCTTTCAAAGTGTGCTTCTTCGCATAATCCACGCTCTCGTTAAGATATTTGAATATCATGGGAGCAACAGAACGCTCATCTGAAGCCAACAATGTGTTGCGAGACGACTTTGCCAATCCGTCCTCTTCTCTGACAATAGGACATTCAACAATATTCAACTTCAGACCTAGATATTTCACCAACGCCTTGATTACTGCAATTTGCTGCCAATCCTTTTCTCCGAAATAAGCCTTGTCTGGACGTACGATGTAAAACAACCGGCTTACGACCTGGCATACTCCGTTGAAATGTCCTGGTCTGTGAGCGCCTTCCATAACCGTTGTCACTGGTGGAAATTCAAAGCTTCTCGTATCAGGCGATGGATAAACTTCTTCTACAGAAGGAGCAAACACGAAATCAGCCCCTACGGATTCCAACAACTTACAATCCTCATCAAGTGTACGCGGATAAGTATTCAGGTCGGTTTTATCATTGAACTGCGTCGGATTGACAAATACCGACACTACAGTAACATCATTGTCCGAAACGCTTCTTTTAACCAAAGACGCATGTCCTGCATGAAGAGCTCCCATCGTGGGAACAAGACCTACTGTTTTTTTATTCTTACGAGCTTCGAACAACTCGTTCTGGAGGTCTGCTATCTTACTAAAAACTTTCATTATATTATATTTATAAACCTTTTCCAAAAATGTCAATCACCCGAAAGAGACCGACTGCGAATGAAAAATCGGTGCAAAATAACAACATTTTTCTTAAACAAGAAAGAATATGTTTAAAAAAAAGCCAATTAGCAATGAGTTTTGAGCAATTTTGCGAGAAGCAAGGCAACAAGTAAGTTTTTTTTCGTATCTTTGCAAAGATTAAAGAAAAACAATGATGAAGTCAAAAAAAATTCTATTTATCAACCAAGAGATAACGCCTTACGTTTCTGACAGCGAATTGTCCCACATAGGCCGCGAGCTTCCTCAGTCCATACTTGAAAAAGGATATGAAATCAGGACCTTCATGCCCAAATGGGGAAACATAAACGAAAGGAGAGGCCAGCTACACGAAGTGATTCGTCTTTCAAGGATGATGATAATCTTTGATGACACTGACCACCCTCTGATAATCAAGGTCGCTTCAATCCCTTCGACAAGGATACAGGTATATTTCATCGACAACGACGACTACTTCACAAAGAGACTCATGGCAAACGATGAAAACGGCGAAGAATACGAAGACAACGGCGAACGTTCAATATTCTTCGCAAGAGGCGTACTGGAGACAATAAAGAAGCTGCATTGGACCCCTGACATCATCCATTGCCAGGGGTGGATAGGCAACATTGTACCCTATTATGTGAAAACCGCATACAAGGACGAGCCTTCGTTCGCAAACACCAAGATCATCACATCCCTCTTCGGAAACGGTTTGAAGAAGGACATTGAGAAAACATTTGGACAATGTCTTGAATTCAAGGATGCCCTTCGCGAAGCAATTCTAAATGCTATTTGCCATAAGGAATACCAGTCTGGTGTTCCCATTCAAATTAGCGTATACGAAGACAAGCTTTACATTGACAACTGCGGGAGGCTTCCTGAAAATTGGACGCTGGAAAACCTAATGAGTAAACATGCCTCCAAACCTTACAATCCAAATATCGCCCACGTCTTGTATTTGGCAGGTTTCATTGAGAGTTGGGGACGAGGGATTGAAAAGATTTGCTCTGCATGTAGGAACAGCGGAGTTCCAGAGCCGGAGTATACAATCAATCCAGGGGACATCATGATTAGATTCTCCGCCCCGGAAAACTGGATTGAAAGTTCAAGCAACTCCAGAGAGAACAAAGAAAAAGAAGGCGAAAAGGTTACAATAAAGGTTACAAGAAAGGTTACAATAAACGCCACAGAGAAATTGGATCAAAAATCGCTCCAAATCATTTCTTTACTACAGAAAAACCCAGAATCTACAACGACAAATATTGCAGAAAAAATGTCTACAAGCCGCAAAACAGTCTCAATTCGTTTGAAGAAGCTCTGTGAGTTGGGCATTGTCAAAAGAGTTGGCGCAAAACGCAATGGAAGATGGGAAATAACAAGACTGTAAATAGTTTAGTATTCTTTGTACGGCACCGTTCGCCTTGACGCAGTCATTGACTGCAGAAACAGAATTCCCTCGACGGGATTTAAGATGCAGTACAATGCGGAAGAGCATGGACAGTACTAGTTGTACGGCCATGCTCGCACCAACGAAGTAATGCGCTTAAAGCCCTAGAGTCCCCTCGACGGGATTTGGGATGCAGTACAAGGAGGAAGAGCATGGACAGTACTTGGATGTACGGCCATGCTCGAACCAACGCAGTAATGCACTCAAAGACCTAGAGGGTAAGACCGCCAATGGCGCAGCCAATGATTGGCGAGTCCTCTATTCTCGTGAACACCGCCCTTCTCCCCTTTTGCGCAAGGAACGCATCGAGATACTCCTGCGTAAAGCTCTTAAGGTATGCGGTCTTGTAGAAGGTGGTGCCGTCTGCGTTTATGAGCACTGGATGGTCTGGATCCTTTCCAAAGTTCGTCATAAGAACCGCCGATGCCAGGTTAACAGCTGTGAGTTTTGCTGCACGCGCTATGAAGGCGGTAAGAAGTTCGCACAGGATGTCTGCATCATCTTCGTTTCCTGCTACGCATTTTACAAGCACATTGTCGTCTGTGGAGCCGCAGTCATAGCACTGTGAAGAATCGCAGGGATACTCAGATGGAGAATCCTCGTGTTCCAGGAAACAGCTGAGATCTTTGGTTACAAGGGAATCCTGGCAGGAACACATATCCTCGAACCTTGAAGAGAATCCTTCGCTGAACAGCCCCTCCTTCACCGCGGCGGCTATGACGTGCCTTCCCAAAGGCCCAAGGTACGCACCGCTTATCATCTTCTCGAAGTTGTATGACTTGGGGTCCACCGTACCGTCCAGGAACTCTCGGTCAATGTCCCCAAGGCAAATGTCCAGGCATCCGGACTCAACGTTGATTATCTGGCTGCCCTGCATGCAGTGCCCTTCCGGGAGCTTTTGGATCCTGCAGTTCTGCTCTATATATGCAGTGTTCGTGCCTGTTCCAAGGATGAAGCCTATGCAGCCGTCGTACTTGCCGTCAGTGTTGTGCGACTGTGCGGCAAGAAGGGTCGTGACGGTGTCATTGAGGATTATCACCTTCTTCTTGGACACATCGTGCCCACGGCGTGAAAGCTCCGCCAGAAGGTTCTCCCCCAAGCGCATCCCAATGACCTCAGGGGCCTTTATCTCCTTGCTGAATCCAATTGGAACGCCGTCGTGGTCAGGCAGTATCCGCGCAGCATACGAGAAGCAAAAAGCAATCCTGTCGCTCTTGTCCACAAGGCGCTCGATCTCACCGGCGAACACCTCAAAGAACTCCTTTGCGCTCACCTCCCTGTCGAACCCAGGCATACGAGTTCGCTTGAAATCGTGCACAACGGGCTTGAGCGATGGGTCAAACTCCACAAGGCACGTCCTAAGGTTGGTGCCGCCTGCATCTATTACAATGACCGTCTCGCCCGCCCTTGGAAGCGCATTTGGAGAACAGTAGCTTGGAATCATTGGAAGGGAGCTCTTCTGCCCGGAAAGGCCCTTCTCCATCTCGCGAATGAAATAGTCACAAAGCCCGTCCATTCCAATGCCGTCTGGGTTGAGATTGTGCCTGTCCAAGAAATCCACTACTTGAGCCTTCATATCATTCTCCTCTCAAACCGATGTCCCAAAACGCCGCCATAATGGAACAAAACGTTCCATATACGAAAACAAGGACATCGGTCTAAAACCTAAATTCTCCATTCACGAATGTATGGCTGTTTATCGAGTATTCGCCCACGGAGCTGACAACGATGTCGCCTTCATCGTCCACGCCCATTGTGAAGTTGCCTGCGACATAGAGCGGGCGGGCCATGGCAAAACCGTAGACCCTCATTTCAACCGTCATGTCAATGCTCTGTCTAGTGTTCTGCCTCGTCGTCCAAACCTCCATCACGTCATCGAACGTAACCCCATCGGGATAGCTGAACGTAATGGACCCGGACAAGAGGTAGTCTCCGTTGCCGTAGCCTCTGGATGCCATGGCCACATACACAGCAGACACCAATGGATCCTCCATTGCGTTGTTGAGGAACGACAGGAACGATGAAAGGAAGTTTCCACCCTCTGCGGCGGGAGCCAAAGCCTCCACATATTCGGAGGGGTCTGCAAGAAAGTATGCGACCCTAAGCGGGAGTTTTGATGCCTGTCCAACGGACACCGTGCAGTTTGGAAGCGTTATGCTTGAATCCGTGCACGCTGTGACTATTGACGCAGAGAGGCAGTCCATGATTACAGTCAGAGCATCCCCAACCTCGCCTGTCGTAGGTGGCAGCTCTGAATCTGCGGCATAGAGACCCGTGAATGCGAACGAAGCTATCAGGACAAATACAAAACAGCGTCTTACCATTCTCAATAAACTATAAGCCCCATTTCACCCTGTTTTCAAGTTTTTTCGTAAGAGATTCGCAAAGGCTGAATGCAATAGCCTTGTGATTCCATCATTTCATGCCAAGATAGCGCTTCAGCGAGACGATGTATTCCTTGAGTTTCGCCAACACCTGCTTGTCCCGTGGTGCAATGTTGGTGTCTGCAAGTTTCTCGTCAAGCTTGCGTTCCACGAAGTTCACATCGTTTATCTCGTTGCCTGGAGGACAGAGCAGCCTCGTTGAAGCGAACGACTTCCATTTCTTGAGGTTCTCAGCATCAAGAAGCGTTGGGTAGCTGCGGCATACATGGCGCCACAGCATTTGGGGACATCGCGGATCCTCGAAATCCAAATTGAGCGAAAGCCTCTGCTCCGGAGGGGTGCTGCGGATGACGGCGAACAGCCTTTTGTCGTGGTCCGTGAAGAACTTGGAGTATATTGCATAGTCAGGGTCGTCAGCCGTTTCGTAGGCATCGGAGTCGTTTGTGCGTATCTTCTCAATCAGAAGCGGACGGTTGAACAGTATGGTGTTGTAGCGCTCCATGCACTCTTGGAAGTCGATTCCCAACCTATTGTACCCCTCCTCGTCCAATGCGTTCATGCCTGACAGGAACGGAACCTTGTTGACAGCTACCTTCATTATTCCAGGGGTCCTGTAGATGTCCTCGCTCTTTGCACAAAGAAGAGGCGTCACATCCTGAGAAAGGTCGAAGCACACTATAGTGTTCTCGTTCTTTGCATGTGGTGTGATTGGGACTATGAGGGACGTGCAGCCCTTTGGATTTGTGAACTGTGCGCAGGTGTGGAGCACAGGCTTTGGTTCATCCTGCGGGTTCAGATAGTTGCGTACCTCCACTTTGCTTCTGAGCTTGAGGTAGTGCTTGAAAAGCTTTGGCTGCTTCTCCTTTATGAGCTTTGCAACGGCTATGGTGGCGTTAACGTCAACCATTGCATCATGTGCGCCTATCTGCTCTATCTCATTCGCAGCTGTAAGCTCCGTAAGTTTGAATACGGGGTTTCCATTGGCCTTTGGGTTGGGCCAGCGTATGCCCTGGGGTCTAAGGTCGTGGGCTGCACGTACAAGGTCTATGATGTCCCATCTTGAGCATCCGTTGCGCCACTCCCTTTCGTATGGGTCTATGAAGTTGCGGTAGAAGAGGTTTCGTATGAACTCGTCGTCGAACTTCAATGTATTGAAACCACATACGCATGTGTTGGGCACGCTGAAAAGCTCGTTTATCCTTTGGGCGAATTCGCTTTCAGGAACACCCTTGGCCTTAACATCTTGCGGAGTGATGCCGGTGACAAGGCAAGCCTGTGGATCTGGGACATAGTCCGCAGCAAGCCTGCAGTAGAGGATCACCGGGTCCCCTATTGGGTTTAGGTCCATGTCCGTCCGCTGTCCTGCGAACTGCGCTATCCTGTCATAGAAGGGCGAAAGACCAAAGGTCTCGAGGTCGTACCAAAAGAAACTGTCCTGTGTATACATGCCTTGATTCTAGCACAAATCCAGTACAAATGCGCAAGCCTCAAACCTGTTTGGCGATACAAATGGTATTTTCCAAACAAACAGGTGCCATGCTTACCACGCTCACCATGCTTACCACGCTCACAATACTCACCAAGCTTACCAACCCACCACGCTCACCTTCGCTACAAACAGCTCACAAATCCACAACGAAAAATCGTACTTCAAATGTTCTCCGCAGAATCCGTGCGGTATCCGTGCGTCCCATAAGACCCGTGATGCCCGTAAGGCCCGTGCGCCCCATAAGGCCCATAAGCCCCATGAGATACACCCATGAAACATCCATTGTCAAAAAGGCAACAAACTGCAACAAAAAAACATTTTTTTCTTTGACATGTGATTTACCGTATCCTACAATTTCAAGTGAAGCGTAGGCTTCGAACCAAAACAAAAGGAGAAAAACATGAAAAAGACTTTACTGGTATCCATTATGGTACTTTTGACGGTGTCCATGCTGTTCGCTGGTGGCGCAGGAGAGACGGCAGAGGCCAAGAAGGAGATCAAAGTATCTCTCATCGTTTCGTCTACAATCGACGACAAAGGCTGGTGTCAGGCCATGCATGACGGAATCCAGCAGGCAATAGCAGAGCTTCCTGCAGGCAAAATCGCAGACTACAAGGCGGTCGAGAACACACAGCCAGCTGACACGATGACGGCCATAAGGACATATGTGAACCTTGGCTACAACATCATCATAGTCCACGGCTCACAGTTCAGAGCGCAGGTCGAAGAAGCTGCAGCTGAGTTCCCAGAGGTAATGTTCGCATTTGGAACCACAACTGACATCATTGCTCCAAACGTATTCAGCTACATGCCACAGTCAGAGGAGACGGGTTTCCTCTCCGGAATAGTCGCTGGAATGACGACCAAGGTCAACAAAGTGGCTCTCGTAGGGCCTATCGATGGCGGTGATGCCGCAAGGTACAACAGAGGCTTCGTACTTGGTGTACAGTCCGTCAACCCAGCCTGCAAGATCCAGGTCACCCACATTGGAAACTTCAACGACACGGTCAAGTCAGGCGAAGCTGCACAGACGTTCATCCAAGGTGGTGCAGATGTCCTTACAGGCTCCTCTCAGCAGGCCCTTGGCGCTCTCAGAGCAGTTGCGGACTATCCAGACAAGGACATCTGGTGGGTTGGTCAGGACCTTGCACAGATTGACCTTGACGAAGGCTACAAATGCATTGCAGCCTCCTCATACAACTACAAAGCAGTCCTCATTGGCCTTGTCGAGAAGTTCGATGAAGGCAAGCTTGGCGGAGAACTCATTCCAATGAACTTTAGCAACGGCGGTTTCGTATGGGGTTGGAACACAGCAAAGTGTGCTGACAAAATCACTCCGGAGATCAAGAAGGCTGTCGAAGACAAGATGGCAGAGTTCAAGGCACAGGCCAATATCCTTGCAAATTGGAGCGATGTAGACTACAGCAAGCTTTGATTAGCGCATTTCCATGTGCCGGTCTCCAAGGCCGGCACTCTTTTTATAGTAGAACACATGAACAACGAAAGAATAAGAGAACTTAAAGTAGAACACATAACCAAGCGGTTCCCAGGGGTGTTGGCATCGGACGACATAAGCCTAACGGTAGGCGAGCACGAAATCCTAGCCCTTGTTGGCGAGAACGGAGCAGGAAAAACGACACTCATGAACATAATAATGGGCCTCTACCAACCGGATGAGGGCCATATCTACATAAACGGAGAGGAAGTCAACTTCAAATCCCCAAACGATGCATTTGCATACGGCATTGGGATGGTCCACCAACAGTACATGCTTGTTCCAAACATGACGGTGCTTGAAAACATCACCCTTGGCATGAAGGAAAGCTGGAGGAAGACCAAGATAGATACGGCAATGGTCAGAACAAGGATCGCAGAGATATCCAAAAAATACAGCCTGCATGTAGACCCCGATGCCTTTGTATGGCAGCTTTCCGTTGGAGAACAACAGAGAGTCGAACTTGTCAAGACGCTGTGCCTTGGAGCCAAATTCCTGATTCTCGACGAACCTACAAGTGCACTCACACCCCAGGAGACGGACGAGCTCATAAGGCTTCTGGACAACATGAGTCGCGAGCTTTCCATAATCTTCATAAGCCACAAGCTCAATGAAGTTAAGGCGTTGTCACATAAGGTGAGCATTCTAAGACATGGCAGGGTCGTGTTCAACGGAAGTACTAAGGACCACTCACCAAAGGAGATAGCTGCTCTTATGACAGGCCATGAGGTGGAGACCACAGAGAATACCGAATCTCCATGCGAGGGAGCTCCTGCCCTTACGATAAACAACCTATGCGTTAGAAGCGATAGAGGCTTCCTTGCCCTCGACGATTTCAACCTTGAGGTAAGGCAAGGCGAGATCGTTGGTCTTGCAGGCGTCTCTGGAAACGGCCAAAGGGAGCTGGCGGAGGCAATAAACGGCCTTAGGAAGGTTGAAAGCGGAAGCATCTCCTTCTTTGGAAAGGAGATCTCCAACATGACGCCACACGAGGTAATCGGCCTAGGTATGGGGTATATCCCTGAAGAGCGAAACACTGAGGGTATAGTCCCGTCCATGTCCATAAAGGAGAACCTGATCCTCAAGGACAGCGAGGCATCCCGGTTCTCCAAGGCACACATCCTCAAGGAGAAGGAGATCGAGGACTATGCACAGACGATGCGCAAGGACTTTGACATAAGGTCGCCTCACATAAACATAGCCGCAGGGTCGCTGTCTGGAGGAAACATCCAAAAGGTCATCCTTGCAAGGGAGATTTCACGAAATCCAAAGTTCCTTGTGTGCGTCTACCCTATCAGGGGCTTGGACATGGGGGCTGCAGAGTTCATACATAGGCAGCTTCTGGATCTAAGGAAAAAGGGAGTTGGAATCCTTCTCATAAGCGAGGAGCTTGAAGAGATAATGAACCTGAGCGATAGGATTGCCGTAATCTTCAAAGGCAGGACGCAGAAGGTTCTAATGAGGGACGAAGCCAACAGCAGCAGACTTGGAATTCTCATGGCGGGGGTCAAGGAAGATGAATAACTACAAACTTTGGTACAAGGTCTCCGTCATAACGGCGGCAATACTCATAGCCCTCGTCGTTGGGGCGCTCATAATCCTCGCTGTAGGAGGCAGCGTCTTTGAAACGTATTGGATAATCATCTCAATGCCGTTCAAGAACATGCGCTCGTTCTGCGAAGTCCTTACGAGGATGATTCCCCTTATGATAATAGCCTTGGGCATTAGCGTATCCTCAAGAAGCGGAATAAACAACATTGGAGCTGAAGGCCAAATGTACATGGGTGTCATAGCCTCCTGCGCCATAGCCCTCCACTGCGATGGAATTCCACGCATCATTGCAATCCCACTTTGCATTCTCTTTGGGGCAATTGCGGGTGCGGCATACGGCTTCGTTCCAGGTTTTCTTAAGGCGAAGCTAGAGGTAAGCGAGCTGCTTTCCACTGTCATGCTCAACTATGCCGCAGCGCAGTTCTACCTCTTTTGCATAAGGATTCCAATGCTGGATCCAAACGAAAAGACGGGAACGCCAATGACAGCAAGGATTTCGTCGAACGCAACTCTTACGAAGTTCATCAAGGGCGCATCTCTGCACCAAGGCATAATCCTTGCGGCAATTCTGGTCGTCTTGATATACATACTTCTCTTCAAAACCACATGGGGCTACAAGATGCGAGCCGCAGGTGCGTCTGAAAGGGCTGCAAGGTACGGAGGGATAAACGTTTCAAGATATCTCATCATCTCAATGATGATTTCAGGAGCCTGTGCCGGCATGGCAGGAGCCGTTGAACTCATGGGAGTGCAGGGTCGAGCAATGGAAGGCATCACATCAGGCTACGGTTTCTCTGGAATCGTCGTGGCTCTTTTTGGAGCACTGCATCCAATTGGGATAATCCCAGCGGCGTTCTTCTTTGGAATCCTGCTCTACAGCCAGGTGAACCTGCAGATCCTTACAGCGGTTCCACCAAACCTGGTATCAACGCTACAGGGACTTATAATCCTCATAATCGTCGCCGTCCAAATGGCGATAAACAATCCATACTCACAGGAACGTTTCAGAAAACGCTTCTTCAAAGGCACGATAAAGGACATAAGAAACACAAGCGATATATGCGCAAAAGGCGCAAAGGAAGCATAGGAAGGCTGCACATGGATTTCATAGTAAACACACTAACGCTTACGGTAAGATTTTCAGCCGCCCTACTCATGGCATCCATGGGTGAAATGTTCAACCAGAAGGCGGGAATCTTCAACCTTGGATGCGAAGGCATAATGAGCATGGGGGCCTTTCTTGGAATGCTCATTCCATTCTCAATTGGCGGTGCATCCGCAGTACCTTGGTATGTGAACATCCTTGGGCTTTTGGCCGCGACAGTATGCGGAGCTCTTCTTGGACTGCTGTTTGGAATAATTGTCATAACGTTCAGAGCGCCGCAGGGAATTGCGGGCATTGGAATGCAAATGTTTGGAGTGGGCCTTGCAGGCACTTTCTTCCGCTCCTACATTGGTGGCACTCAGTCCATAACGGGAATAAATGCAACAGCGATCCCGGGCCTTTCCAGGATTCCTATCATTGGAGAGGTGTTCTTCACCCACAACCCTGTGGTCTACTTTGCATACCTCATGGTTCCTGTTGCATGGTATGTAATATACAAGACCCCATGGGGTCTCAAGGTCAGAGCTGTTGGAACACATCCAAGGGCAGCCGATTCACTTGGCATAAACGTAACGAAAGTGCGCTACCAAAGCCTTGCGGTAGGTGGTGCCATGGCAGGTTTTGCAGGTGCATTCCTCACTCTGTGCCAGGCAAAAATGTTCAACGCCGGAATAATAAACGGACGCGGCTTCATTGCAGTCGCCCTTGTATATTTTGGAAAGTGGCATCCTGTTAAGATTTTCCTTGGAGCGGTGCTCTTTACGTTTGCACAGGTATTCCAGACCCAAATCCAGATCTTCGTTCCTCAGTTCCAGCACTACGAGTTCTTGACAATGCTGCCTTATATCCTAGTAATAGTGGTATTGGCGTTCAACCGCGAGTCCAACAAGCTTGGACCGGCGGCGCTTGGAAAATCATTCAATAGGGAGATGAGGGTGTGAGTACAAGCTTTTCCGTAAACGATAGCCCTGTTGTCGTAGAAAACGACAAAAAACTCATAAGATATCTTAGAGACGACCTTCGTTTGACATCGGTCAAGGACGGATGCTCGGAGGGTGCATGTGGAACCTGCACAATCCTTGTGGAAGGCAAGGCCGTGAAGGCATGCACGCTAATGGTGTCAGACATGGAGGGAAAGTCCGTCAGGACGGTCGAAGGGCTGTCGCAAAGGCAAAAGGACATATTCACCACTGCATTTGGAGAGGCCGGTGCTGTTCAGTGCGGGTTCTGCATCCCTGGCATGGTGATATGCTCAAAGGCGCTTTTGGACGAGAACCCATCACCCACGGAAAAGGACATTCGACATGCCTTAAGGAACAACATTTGCCGCTGCACGGGCTATGCAAAGATAGTGAAGGCCGTTGAACTTGCAGCAAGGATGTTCAGAGAGGATGCGGCTAAGGAAGAGTGCAAGGACATCGGTCTGAAAAATGATGAGTGCAAGACCCTTGGCGTTGAAGGCATAGACAAGGACCGCAACTGGAGAATTGGACAGCGCATCCCACGTGTGGATGTCATGGACAAGGTTACGGGACGTGGGGTCTACCCAGATGACATATACGCAGACGGCATGCTGCACGTTGTGGCTGTCAGATCCAAGTATCCGCGCGCAAGGGTGCTTTCCATAGACACTTCGCTTGCAATGGACGCAAACGGTGTGTTTGGAATCTTCACGGCTCAGGACATCCCTGGCGATATAAAAGTAGGACACATACTCAGGGACTGGGACGCAATGATTCCAGTTGGTGGTATAACCCGTTACCTTGGAGATGCCATATGCATAGTGGCGGGTGAAACATACGCCGATGCCCGCAAAGCCGCTGACCTTGTGAAGGTTCAGTACGAGGTGCTTCCCTTCGTTTCATCACCATACGAGGCAATGAAGGAGGATGCTCCCAAGGTTCATGAGGAAAGAGAAGGCGGCAACCTTCTTGGGCACACCCATGTGGACCGCGGAGACGTGGAAGCCGCTTTGGCTAAATCAAAATACGTACTGCACGAGAAATACTCCACTCCGTGGACCGAGCATGCGTTCCTAGAGCCTGAGGCTGCGGTGGCGTTCCCTATTGTAGATGGTTCTGAAATCGGATCTGAAAGCGGCGATTCCAATGTCACTGGCAAAGTCACTGGCAATGCCACTGGCAATGTCACTGGCGTGAAGATATACTCCACGGACCAGAGTGTCTATGACACAAGACGCGAAACAGCACCAATGCTGGGACTGCCACCAGAAAAGGTTGTAGTAGAGAACTGCTATGTAGGCGGTGGCTTTGGAGGCAAGGAGGACGTTACGGTACAGCACCTTAGCGCACTTGCCGCCCTACTCACCAAACGTCCATGCAAGATGAAGCTCACAAGGCAGGAAAGCATCCTAGTGCATCCAAAGCGCCACCCAATGGACATGGACTTCACCCTTGGATGCGATGAAAACGGCATAATCCAAGGACTCAAGGCCACCGTGATTGCAGACACAGGTGCATACGCCTCGCTTGGACTACCGGTCCTTCAAAGGGCGTGCACACATGCATCGGGCCCCTACAACTACGAGAACTTCAAGATAGACGGATACGCCTACTACACCAACAACCCGCCTGCGGGCGCATTCAGAGGCTTTGGTGTAACCCAGACGTGCTTTGCCATAGAGTCCATGCTCAACCACATTGCAGACGAAATTGGAATCTCTCACTGGGAGATTCGCTACCGCAACGCCATAAGGCCAGGTCAGGCACTTCCAAACGGCCAAATCGTTGACAACGCAACTGGCTTGGTGGAGACGCTTGAGGCCGTCAAGGACGAATACGAATCCAACAGGTACGCAGGCATTGCATGTGCCATGAAGAACGCTGGCGTGGGCGTGGGTCTTTTGGACTTTGGACGAGTTGACCTGGAAGTGCGAGATGGCCACGTCGTCATCCACTGCGGGGGCTCCTGCATAGGACAAGGCCTGTGTACCATACTCAAGCAGATTGTCTGCGACATAACGGGTCTTCCCGGAGAACTCGTCGTCGAGGAGAAAGCCAACACCCTCAAGGCTCCGGACAGCGGCACGACATCAGGCTCAAGACACACAACCGTCACGGGCGAGGCCGCACGACGAGCCGCACTGCAGTTGAAGGCGGCATTGGACGAGGTGATTGGCAATGGCACAGCCAAGGCCGATTGCATTGCCAAGGCCGATTACATTGCCAAGGCCGATGTCCTAAAACAGCTCGAAGGCCGCGAATTCTATGCTGAATACCTAGCAGAAACGGACCCGTTTGGCAGCGACAAGCCTCATCCAAAGAGCCATGTCGCCTACGGCTATGCAACCCAGGTTGCAGTGCTTGACGAGAAGACCCACAAGATAGACAGGATAATTGCCGCCCACGATGTAGGACGGGCCATAAACCCAACCAACGTTGAAGGCCAGATAGAAGGCGGTGTCATTATGGGCACAGGCTACGCCCTTAGGGAGAACTACCCTCTCAAAGACTGCAAGCCACTTGCAAAATATGGCTCCCTTGGGCTTTTCAGAGCGGACGAAGTACCTGATTTAGTGCCTGTAATCATAGAAAAACCCGGCCTTGATATAGCAAACGGAGGCAAGGGACTTGGAGAGATCACTTCCATCCCAACGGCCCCTTGCATAGCCGATGCCTACTACAGGCTCGATGGTATTAAGCGCTTCTCGCTTCCTATAGAAAACACTCCATATAGCCTAGACGAAAGCTCAGCAGTGAAGCGCAAGGTCAAGAGCCTTGCAGTGAACAAGAACGCTCGCTGCATAGGATGCCTTGAGTGCGTGCGTACATGCTCCAAGATCTTCTTCAAGCAAGAGAAGGCTTCACTTGCATTCCTGCAAGTACGGGAGAGGAAAGGAATTGGCAACCAAAGCGGCATACAGGGTCTCATAACAAGACCTGTGACGTGTATACAGTGCGGACGCTGTGCAGATGCCTGTCCTCAGAAGGCCATAAGCCGCAATCAGTTTGGAGTGTGCGTCGTGGACCTCAAGATGTGCAACAACTGCGGCAAGTGCCGTGAAGCCTGCCCGTTTGGCCTCATGGTTGAAGACCCCGTCATGCACGTCTCCAAGAAGTGCATAGCCTGCGGCCAATGTGCCAAGGCCTGCCCCATGGGTGTCCTTGAAATAGCCACCCCAGAGAGTTGAAGCTGAATCGTGTAGTTCTGCCACTAGGTTTCTTCAGTAAACGAGAAAAAACGGAATTACTGAAGAAAGTTTTCTTCCTAAACGCCCAAAATTCGTAAAAATGAAGAAACGCCTCTCGACCCTCAAGGTCCATAGTTTTCCTTTTCTCGAGTTATGGACCTGGGTTGTGTCCATGAAATCGTTTGCATCTTCCTATCGAACAAAATTGCGTACACACGCAAAAATGTTCAATAGATATTGAAAAGCGACTCAGCATCATAGTATAATGCTATTGTACAAAAATGCGTATACACGCAAAAAAGTCCAATACAAGGAATGGTCATGGTCGTAAGAAGAGACATCTACCTCAACAAGCTCATAAGCAAAAAACACAACGGTCTCATCAAGGTCGTCACTGGTGTCCGTAGATGCGGAAAATCCTATCTGCTGTTCAATCTATTCAAAGAACATCTCCTTTCCACTGGAGTTGACAAGAAGAACATCATAGAAATCGCCTTCGATGCATTTGAAAACAAGCGGTATCAGGACCCCTATGTGTTGATGCCATACCTGAAAGAGCAGATTGCAGACGACAAGATGTACTACGTTCTGCTTGATGAGGTTCAACTTCTAGGAGAGTTCGAAGCTGTCCTCAACAGTCTCATCCGCATGGAGAACGTCGATGTATATGTTACAGGGAGCAATGCCAGGTTTCTGTCAAAGGATGTCATCACTGAGTTCCGTGGACGTGGCGATGAAATCCATATGTCACCACTCAGTTTTTCCGAGTTCATGTCGGTCTACCCAGGTACAAAGCAGGATGGATGGGACGAATATATGCTTTATGGAGGGCTTCCTCTTGTCCTTCGATTCAAAGAGCCAGAAGAGAAAATCGCTTTCCTGAAGTCCCTCTTCGAAGAAACCTATATTTCAGACATCGTAGGAAGACACAAGATCCGCAACCGTGCAGAACTTGAGGAACTGTTGAACATCCTTTCCTCCTCCATTGGATCCCTCACCAATCCAACAAAACTGTCTGCCACCTTCAAGAGCGTAAAGCAGAAGACAATCAGCAAGGAGACCATTGGCAAATACATTGGATACCTGTGCGATGCATTTCTGATTGACAGTGCAGTACGCTATGACGTCAAGGGAAAGAAGTATATAAACACCCCCGTCAAGTACTATTTCACCGATATTGGACTTCGCAATGCAAGGCTGAACTTCCGTCAGCTGGAGGAAACCCACACGATGGAGAACATCGTCTTCAATGAATTGAAAACCAGAGGCTTTAATGTAGATGTTGGCGTTGTGATGGCCAATGGCAAAGACAAGGACAATAGAAGTACCCGCAGGCAGTATGAAATAGATTTCGTATGCAACAAAGGCTCCAGACGTTACTATATCCAGTCGGCCTATTACGTTCCAGATCAGGCAAAGATGGAGCAGGAGCAGCGATCCCTGATGCTGACAGGAGATGCCTTCAAGAAGATCATCATCACCAAGGATGCACCGGCACCGTACTACAATGATAGAGGAATACTGGTCATGAGCATCTTCGACTTCCTGCTGAATCCTGACAGTCTAGAGCTGTAGCATTTAAAAGATCTATTCGAACAAGCTCTTCAGTTTATCCTTAAGAACCCTTTTCCTCGATTCAATGAACGCTTCAAAGTCCTTGATGTCCA
>OQVT01000741.1_pt1 | contig 19300 bp, 15 predicted proteins | sample 1691561 | NCBI WGS metagenome assembly OQVT01 (sample SAMN03418260, study PRJEB22391) | human gut metagenome | biome: human-gut; feature: organic feature; material: feces | host: Homo sapiens | place: Tanzania | collected 2013-01 | reverse complement strand
GGACTGGACGACGACGACCTCGTGAGCGAGGGCAATATCGCCCTGATGCACGCCGCGGCCCAGTTTGACGGTTCGCGGGGCGTTCGCTTTGTGGTCTTCGCCGCCCCCTTCATTCGTCAGGCCATGGAGCGGGCCATCGAAGAGCAGAACGTCCTGGAGGACACCTCGCGCAAGGCCACAAGGCGTGGCGAGAGGACCGCTCCCCGTCCGCTTTCCCTCGACCAGTCGATCCCGGTCGGCAGCAATAGCACCTTCACGCTCCATTCCATCATCGAGGATGCCAACGCCATCCCCATCGACGGAGGCCTCGACCGTGGCGTGGTGCGCGAGCAGCTGCTTGAGGGGCTCGCCTGTCTCGACGATCGTGAGCGCAGGGTCATCCTGCTTCTCTACGGCCTCGATGGCGAGGCCTGCACGATGGCCGTGGCTGGCGAGCGCATGGGACTGAAGCGCGAGCGCGTGCGGCAGATTCGCGACAAGGCGCTCCGCAAACTCTCCCGCCGCATCAAGCGATAGGGCTGGCAAAGGCCATGATCCGTGGGTTTGCTTCGTAGGGATGGAGAGAAAACCATTCGTCCGAAGTAAACCTTCGTCGTGTGCTTGCGTCTAAACCCATAGTATGGAGAAAACGATTCAAAGCAACATTTAGACAAAGTAAGAATATGAAAAAACTGTTATCATTGGCCGTGATGCTCGTATTCGGACTCACGACCGCCTTGGCTCAGGCCGAGATCAAGTTTGACAAGGTCACGCAGGATCTTGGCACGTTCTCGGAGGAGAGTCCAGTCAAGAAGGCGGTATTCACCTTCACCAATGTCGGCAACCAGCCCCTGGTGCTCAACCAGGTCGTGGCGAGTTGCGGATGCACCGTGCCGCGCTACGACAAGAAGCCGATCGCTCCAGGACAGAAGGGCACCATCTCCGTGACCTATAACGGCACGGGCAAGTTTCCGGGCCACTTCAAGAAGAGCATTACCGTCCGCTCCAACGCCAAGACCGAGCTCACCCGCCTCTATGTCGAGGGCGTGATGACGGAGAAGAAATAGTCGGCCCGAACAAGGTATGACGAAGCCATCAAGGGGCAAGCGACGCGCCGAGCGTGTCGCCTGCCCCTTGATCCGTAAAAAGAGGGGCTCATCATGCTCGAAAAATGAAGTTAACTTCATAGGCCTACGAAGTTAACTTCATCGGCCTGCGAAGTTAACTTCATCGGCCGATGAAGTCAATATACTTTTTCCAGATTCATTTTTATTTTTGCCAATACATTGTCGTGCATAGGAACTTTTATAGTTTCTCTGTCATGAATAATGTTAAAGTTGGTTATTTTTATATGTTTTATTTTGTTTCCATGCTTCTAATTGTTTATATTTGCACCGATAAATCTATTTAGTATCAACCCAAAAGTAACGAAATGAAAAAAGAGACCTTTTTTTTGAAACAGATGTCAGTATTGGCTTTCGCATTGTTCAGTGCCATTTCTTGCTCTAATGACCGAGAGTTCTTAGGCGCAACTGAGAATGTCGCACCCAAGAAGATGATTTCAGATTCTTTGTAGAAACGACAGATACAGAACCCGTCAAGTCGGCTTTCTTTTGGGTTGTATAACCCGTTACGACAACTTCGTTCAGGTTGTTGGCAAGTTCAGCCAATTTTATTTTCATGTTTGGCTGTACTTTAACTTCCACTGTCTTGTAGCCGACATAAGATATGACAAGAGTTGCTCCCTGGTCGGCATCAAGCATGAAGTTACCGTCAAAGTCTGTTATAGTTCCCGACTTCGTTCCTTTTTCCATTATGGTTGCTCCGATTACTGTTTCACCAGCTTCGTCTGTAACCACACCGCTCACTTTAATTTTCTGTGCGTTGGCAGTAATGCTCATCGCCAGAAGTGAGAAGCTAATCAATACTTTTGATAGATTGCTCATAAGTTTTAATGGTTTTGTTAGTTGTTTGATTTTACTGCTGCAAAGTTATATAATGTATTGATATCCAACAAGAACGGATGTTGCACAAACAGAAACGAATCGTTCATCGTATCATCTGTTGCATGTTTTGAACGATTTGTTGCAATCCTGCCGAGGAACAGACCACGATAGAGTCTCCGGAGATAAAGAATATGTATATGGTTAAGAATGTGATGCAGGGACAGACATTTACATTTAGTGTGGATGAGAACAACAAGATAACTTTCGGCGATTACTATGAATGGTTCACTGTAACAGAATTATTGTATTATACTCTATTCCTATAAGGTGGCGGGACGTTGGTCTTATTATTCAGACCAACGTTCCGCTTATTCTTTATTTATTACATGTTATTTCCATTATTTTGCTTAATTTTGAAGCGAAATAATAAATATGTAAATAGTAAGAGTATTATATGAGGCAGAGAGAGAACAGAAAGTCCTGTTATATAAAGGTATGGATAACGTTGGGGGTGGCAGTCATGTTGGTTCTTGCATTGTATGGAGCCAGCAGCTATATGCTTGACTTTTCGCTCGGCTATCCGAAAGGGGAACGCATGACGGCGGAACACTGGAAGAACAGGACACGGAACGAATGTCCGTGGACTACGGCGTGGATGGATTCCATATACCGGAACCATTGCGTGAAGGACACGTTCCTCACTATGCCCTCCGGCTACAAGGCACACGCCATTTATCTTTATGCACCAAAGGCAACAGACAAAACGGCAGTTGTGGTGCACGGCTATAAGGTGCGTGCCGAGGGAATGCTACACATTGCTTATCTATACAACCACGATTTGGGATATAATGTGCTCTTGCCCGACCTGTATGGACACGGACAGAGCGAGGGTGACCATATACAGATGGGGTGGCAGGACAGATGGGACGTGATAAGATGGGCGGAAGTGGCAAATAATGTGTTCAGAGCGTCAAGGAATTCATCCACAAAGCAAGTCATCCACGGCATCTCTATGGGTGCAGCCACCACGATGGCCGTGGCGGGTGAGAAGACTCCGGATTATGTGGAGTGTTTTGTTGAAGACTGTGGCTATACGAGCGTATGGGATGAGTTTGCAGGACAGCTGAAAGAGGAGTTCGGGCTGCCGTCGTTCCCGCTGATGAATACAACTTCCTGGCTTTGCCAACAGAGATACGGATGGTCGTTTGACGAGGCGCAACAGATAAAGCAGGTGGAGCGCAGCACCAAACCGATGCTCTTCATCCACGGCGATGCCGACACCTACGTGCCCTACTCCATGCTCCGTCCGCTCTACGAGGCTAAGCGCCACGGCCGCAAAGCCATCTTCATAGCCAAGGATTCTGAACACGCCATGGCATACCGCGACCACCACAAAGAATACACGAAAAAGGTGAAGGAGTTTGTGGGGGAATGAAATAGCGAATGGTTTGCTTGCCAGAACCATTGGCAATATTAGTGCACCTACCATTCTGTGATACGTAAACTATATTAATAAAAAGTCCATTGGCAGAATTAAATATGCACTAAATTAATTCCGCCAACGGGTTATAATAAGGAATATGAGCATAAATAAGGATTTGACAAGAACTTCCCAAGAGCGAGATTTTACAGAAGTGGTGGATATAATAGTTCAGCATAGGAGTAAGGCGTCACGTGCAGTCAACGAACAATCTCTGCTTTGTGCATGGTATGTTGGAGGTTATGTTTCAATGAAACTGAAAAGCGAGGAATGGGGAAGTAAAGTCGTAGCCCAATTGTCTGAATATATTCGTTCCAACCGCCCTGATATCAAAGGCTTCAGCAAGAGAAACATTTACAACATGGTGATGTTTTATGATGAATATTCATCTGAAGTTTTTGCTGTAGCTATAAGAAAATATATGACGGATAAATTTGTGCAGTCGGAAACTGCACAAATAGGATTTAAGCAAGGAGAGGCTATAACTGTGCAGTCACAAATTGGACAAATGCCCGACATCTTGGCACTGACAACTTTGACAAACCATATTGAGATATTGTGTAGGTGTAAAAGTGTAGAAGAACGGTTATTCTACATTCTTTATGCCCATAAAGAGCATTTGTTTGTACGCGAACTGCAACGCTGTATATCGAACCATACATATTCAGCGTTATTGAGTAACAAAACTAATCTGTCGAAAGGTCTGCTTGAAACTTATCCCAAATCTCCGATAATGTTCAAAGATACATACTTCGTGGATTTCCTCAACTTGCCAAAAAAACATAGCGAATCGAAGCTGAAGCATGACTTGATAGAACACATGAAGCAGTTTATTCTTGAATTGGGTAAGGACTTTATCTTTATGGATCAAGAGTATCGCTTAAATGTCGGTGCTTCTTCGTATAAGGCTGATTTACTGTTCTTCCATCGTGGGCTTCAAGCTCTCGTTGCTGTGGAATTGAAGAAAACAAAGTTCCACCCACGCGACCTTGGTCAGTTGGAGTTTTACCTGGAGGCTCTTGACCGCGATGTGAAGCGTTCAAACGAGAACCCATCTATTGGCATAATATTATGCCCCGATGCAGACAAGGTGGTTGTTGAATATGCCATGAGTCGCAGCATGAGTCCAACAATGATTGCTGAGTATAAGCGTATCTTGATACCACAGGAGCAAATGCAGCAGCAATTAAGAGAGTTCTGCCAGTTTTTTATGAATGAGGATAAAGCAGAAAAGTAAGGAAAACAATGGTTAATGAGATTGTTGTGAGCCGAGAACAGGGAAATCTGAGTAAACTTGATAACATCTTTAAACCCGAATCGGTCATCAGGTCGTCTTGGATTGAAGCATCATACTACCGACCTGATGAAAATGAATGGACTCAAAACAATATAAAAGGGATTTTTTCGTTTTTAACGTTGAGATGCTGTAACTTTGCACCAGTAAGCAGACGGATGACCCGACGGACAAAGAGCGGCAACCTATTTATCACCAAGGAACTGTCCATAACTGCAAAACAAGGACAGACTCCCCATAAAAGACAAGAATGAGAAAAATCTTTTTATACCTCATACTGAGCATCGTGGCGACCGCCACGGCAACCGCACAGGAGAGCCAGACGGAATACAACTTCCTGAGGCTGCCCGTGAGCGCTCATGCGGCAGCCCTCGGTGGCGACAACGTGAGCATCATAGAAGACGACCCGTCGCTCACGTTCAGCAACCCCGCACTGCTGTCGTCGGTAAGCGACAAGACGCTGAACCTCAACTTCATGACATATATGGAGGGGGCGATAACGGGAAGCGCCGCATTCAACAGGGTGGTAAACGACAAGGCATCGTGGGCGGTTCTGGGACAATACATCAACTACGGCAAGATGAAGGAAACGGACCAGAACAACGTCCAGACGGGAGAATTCTCTGCACAGGAGATTGCACTGGCAGGAACCTTCAGCTATATGCTGGCAAAAAACCTCGCCGGAGGTATAACGGCAAGATGGGTGGCATCGTATATCGGCGGATACAGCTCCATGGCGGCTGGCATAGACCTGGGACTGAACTACTACGACCCGGAGTCGGAGTTCTCAGTGTCGGCAGTGGCTAAGAACCTCGGCGGACAGTTCAAGGCATACGACGAGGACTACGGCAAGATGCCACTCGACCTGCAGATAGGAGCGAGCAAAAGATTTGCAAACATGCCGTTCAGAATCTCGGCAACGCTCGTTGACCTCAACCACTGGGACTACAGCTTCATAAACCACCTCGTGTGTGGAGTGGAACTGATACTCTCCGACCAGTTTTATGTGGCCGGAGGATACAACTTCCGTCGTGCACACGACATGAAGATAGCCGAGGGCACTGGCGAGGACGCCTCAAAGAGCAGCCACGGAGCCGGACTGTCGTTCGGAGCCGGAATGCAGTTGGAGAGATTCAAGCTGCAGGTGGGATATGCCAAATACCACGTGTCGGCAAACTCGCTGCTCGTCAACGTGTCGTATTCTCTGTAATGACAAAACTCAAAACACCATAAAGAAAGAAATGGAAGCAAAGAACAATCGCATCGTTATCGCCATCGACGGATTCTCATCCTGCGGAAAAAGCACGATGGCAAAAGACCTCGCCAAGGAACTTGGATATATATATGTGGACACAGGAGCTATGTATCGCTCGGTGACGCTCTATGCCCTGCGCCACGGCATGTTTGCCGCCGACAACACGATAGACACCGAAGCCCTGCAGAAGGCGATGCCGGAGATAAACATATCATTCAGACTGAACACCGAAACCGGCCGCCCCGACACTTATCTCAACGGAGAATGCGTGGAGAAGGAGATACGCTCGATGGAGGTGTCGAGCCATGTGAGCCCGGTTGCCGCCCTGCCTTTCGTACGCCAGGCACTCGTGAGACAGCAGCAGGAGATGGGCAAGGAGAAGGGCATCGTGATGGACGGCAGAGATATCGGCACAGTGGTGTTCCCCGACGCCGAACTGAAAATCTTCGTCACGGCTTCTGCCGAGGTACGCGCACAGCGCCGCTACGACGAACTGAAGCAGAAGGGTATGGCTGCCGACTTCAACGAGATATTGAAGAACGTGGAGGAGCGTGACTATATCGACACACATCGCGATACTTCGCCTCTGAAACAGGCTGACGACGCCATGGTGCTCGACAACAGCAACATGACCATCCCCGAACAGAAGGAATGGCTGAAACAGAAGTTTGAGGAAACGATGGAAAAGCTGGGATAAAGATATCCTAAGAAGAAGACAAAAGGTATGGGACTAAGCAAAAGTCTCATACCTTTTATTATATATACTAATAATACCCTTCGGCATTGGGATCGGGATCATCGGGGTCGGTGTAGCAGTTGGGCGGATTCAGCAGTCGCTGCTCCCTCTCATACCGTTTCTGTCGATATCTCTCCTGACGGCGAAGGTTTTCTTCCCTGCGCCGCTTAGCCTCGAACTTATCTGCCATCCGCCTTTCCTCACAACTGTATCGGTGCGGTTTCGACGGCTGCCTCTCTTCTGAGGAATGACTGAAGGCGGTACAGAAGATGGCGATAACAACGGCGATGACTACAAGCATCGCCGCTACAAGATGCCAACCTACACACAATGCCATTATGGCAATCACGATAATGGCTACAAGCCTCAACATGACACAAGATTGATTCATTGGGCAAGAGTCTTCTATTATTCTTTATTCCAAATCAGTAATCAGACAGATCGGGGGTTATCCTTGTTCGCCATTCAATATCTTCTGCATACACTCCTCCATGAGCCACTTGGGAGTACTCGTGGCTCCGCAGATTCCTATCGTGGCGGCACCATGTAGCCACTCGTCGCATATCTCTCCCGGTCCCTCGATGAGGTGTGTGTTGGGATTGATGCGCAGACATTCGTTGAAGAGCACCCTGCCGTTGCTGCTCTTTCTGCCACACACAAAGAGCACAAGATCATGGCGCGAGGCGAAGCTGCTGACATTAGGCATACGGTTTGCCACCTGCCGGCAGATGGTGTCGAAGCTGCGGAACGTGGCGTCGGGAGAGATGTGGCACTGTATGTAGTCGATGATGCGGTGGAACTCGTCGAGCGACTTGGTGGTCTGCGAATACAGATATATGTCGCGCGAGAAGTCGAGCGTCTTCACATCGTCGAAATGGGCTATCACGTGGGCGCTGCCCTGGGTCTGTCCCACAAGACCGAGCACCTCGGCATGTCCGGGTTTGCCGAATATCACTATCTGCGCTTCGCCATGGGCATCATACTGACTCTTTATGCGACGCTGCAGCTGTAGCACCACAGGACATGTGGCGTCGATTATCTCTATGCCGTTGCGCTCCGCCATGGCATAGGTCTCCGGCGGTTCGCCGTGGGCTCTGAGCAGCACCTTGACATTGCGCAGGCGCTCCATCTCATCATGGTTGATGGTGACGAGTCCGAGTTTCTTCAACCGCTCACACTCCATACTGTTGTGCACGATGTCGCCCAGACAATAGAGCGTTCCCCCGTTGGCAAGTTCCTCTTCCGCCTTGCGAATGGCAGTGGTGACACCGAAGCAGAAACCACTCCCGCTGTCTATCTCTACCGCAGGCGACGCATTGCCACAGGAATGGGTATGCTGTGTCACCTCTTTTCCGTTGTTTCTATCCATCACAGTTTCTTGAAATAAATGTCGAGAAGGTCGCGGGCAGCGGCAAAGCTGGTCTTCTGTCCGAGCAGCACACTGTTCTCGTATGCCTGCAGCCTCTGCTGGATATCGGGATTGTTGTAGAAGCTGTTGCGCAGTTGCTCGTTTATCGTCTCATACATCCAGTATTTGTTCTGCTCGTTGCGACGATAGTCAAAGTATCCGTTACCTTTCACGAAGTCGAAATACTCATATATCATATCCCACACCTCCTTGACGCCTGTTCCATAGAAACCACTGTAGCAAAGCACCTTCGGCACCCATCCGCTGTCTGATGGCGGGAAGAAATGCAGGGCGTTGCGGAAGTTGGTGGCTGCGATGTGACACTTGTCCACGTTGCTGCCGTCGCATTTGTTTATCACTATTCCGTCGGAAATCTCCATTATGCCTCGCTTGATGCCCTGCAGCTCGTCGCCGGTTCCCGCAAGTTGGATGAGGAGGAAGAAGTCTACCATGGAATGACAGGCTGTCTCGCTCTGCCCCACTCCCACGGTCTCCACGAAAATCTTGTCGTAGCCGGCTGCCTCGCATAGGATTATCGACTCACGGGTCTTGCGTGCCACACCGCCGAGGGATCCTGCCGTAGGACTGGGACGGATGAACGACTCCTTCCTTACCGACAGTTTCTCCATACGGGTCTTGTCGCCGAGGATACTTCCCTTGGAGCGCTCCGAACTGGGGTCGATGGCGAGCACAGCGAGCTTGCCGCCGGTGCGGTCGAGGACGTGCACTCCAAACTCGTCTATCGATGTGCTTTTTCCTGCTCCCGGCACACCGCTGATACCGATGCGGATGGATTTGCCGCTATATGGCAGACATTTGTCTATCACCTCCTGCGCCTTCTGCTGATGGTCCGGATTGACACTCTCTACGAGAGTCACTGCCTGTGAGAGCACGGTGACGTCGCCCTTCACGATTCCTTCCACCATTTCGGCAACGGAAAGTTCGCGGCGCTGGAAGCGGCTGCGCTTCAGATATGGGTTTATGATGGAGGGCTGCGCCACACCTTGGTTCACCTGCAGTCCCACGTATTCTTTACTGTTTTCTGGATGGTCCATACTGTGTATTTAGATTAAGATTATCGTGTTTTCAGTTTCATTTTCACTACCACCTTCGGCTGTTTCGGGTCGTTGGTGATGATCAGCACACGCGGTTTGCTTCTTGCGTTGCGCAGCTGCTTCTTGTTCAGCGTCACCTTCAGTTTTGCCTGTTCGCCCGGCTTTATCTTCGTCTTGTTGAGCTTCACGCTCATGCCGGTGGTGAACATCTGCATCGAACGGATGTCGAGCACCGAACGTCCGGTGTTCTCTATTATCACCGTTTCGGTCTTGCTTGGCTTTTCGCCGAAGTCACCGAAATCGAGTTCCGTGGCAGAGAGCTTTATGCTCGGTGCATTGGCGAGCTGCGTCTCCGACATATTGTCGAAATCTGGCAGCAGCACGGCAGATACGGATATCTCCTTGTCGATACTCACCTTCTCGCCCGGTTTCTTGGCGAGGAACACGGAGGTCTGTGTCAGTCCGAAGTCGCGCAGCTTCTTGGAGTTGAGTTTCAGCGTGGCCACACCGGTCTTGCCCGGAGCAATGTTGGTCGGCGACACGCTTGCCGTGAGATAAGCCGGAAGATGCATCACCACAGGACTGATAGTCTCGCCCGTGTTGTTCTTGATATGGATGAGCTGCACGGGATAGTCGCCACGGTTCACGTCGTCGAACTCCACATCGTTCTTGTCCACCATCATACCATCGATCTTGTGTTCGAAGGTACCAGTGAAATCAGATATTTCATCCACCACCACTCCTTTCATCTTGAGATAGAAAGGATGCTTGGAGGAATTGCAGAAGAGCGCCACTTCCTTCTCGAAGTGTCCGAGTTGGCGTGCATCGTAGGTTGCCGTAACAGTGAAGCTGTCGCCCTTGGGGATTGCCGTACGCGGATAGTCCACCGTGGTGCATCCGCAGCTCACCCTCACCTGGTCGATGTTCAGTTCGCTACCCTTATTGGTGAGTTCAAACTTCACCGTAACAGGGGTTTCATACATCACGCTGCCACAGTCTACTATCTCATTCTTTGCCGTTATGCGCTGCGCCATGGCATCAACCGACGCCATAGCCAGCAAGGATAATATCATCGTTTTGTTATTCATCTATTATATATCTGTTTTTATATGTCTGTTATTCTATATGGTGTCGTATCTGACATTCTATCTGACAATACCGGCTGACATTCTATCGTGCCGATACTATCATTTCACAATCTTCAGCTCCATGCCACCGGCCCTGCCGGAGAATTCAGGAGAGTAGGCACACTGCACGGTACATGTTCCGGCGGTGTAGTTTCCTGCACGGTCGATATAGTACTCCGTCTCCACCACGTGCTCGCCTTTCGAGAGACGGTCGAAGTAGTAATGGGTGGCGTTGTCCTTCGGTGTGCAGTAGTAGCCCCATCCGTATCCGCTGGTCTGCGCCACGGGTTCCATACATGCCGCACGCTTGTCTACTATCTGCACGAAGTCGTAGTCGCGGTCGGCGGTGATGGTTATGCGCACTGCTATGCGGTCGCCCACATTGAGAGCGCCACCCTTGGCAGCCTTGCCGTTTTCCGGAACCATCACCTGGCGAACCACCTTGATGCCCGACTTGCTGTCGGCGATGTCGGCAGCCGCCTGCGTGAACTGTGCATAGACAGCTCCCCATGATGTTCCCTCGCCGGTCTTGGTCAGCGTGAGAGAGTTCTGCTTGTCGATGTCGTATACCACCTTGGTATATCCCAGTCCGGCAGAAGCCTTAGGCAGCGACTTGTTCTTGCCGTCTACGGCAAGCGTCATGGATTCCTCCTTGTCAGAAGACAGCTCTTTATAGTTGCCGTCGAGGAAGGCATACACGGCGTTTACAGTATTAATCGGTGTGTCCCAAGCCTGTGTGCGCTTGCTCTGCAGGAGCCATAGGCGCATATGGTTTATGGTCTCCGTGTCGGCAGGGTCTACAGCCTTCAGTGCCTCTATCGCAGCAGTCTGGGTAGGAATGCGATAGTTGAACCACGAATATCCGGCATGCCATGTGTCGAAATATGTTCCCATGCCCGGCTTCGTCACCGTATACTGGCGTATGCTCTCCACATACTCCTTTGCCTTCTTAGCCTTGCCGTCTCCATTGAGCACCACAGCCATGAGCGCCTTTGAATAGATGTCGCGGTGGCGGTCAGCCTCAAGATATTTGAGGAGATAGTTCTTCAGCTCCACATAATCGGAGTCATAGAAAGGATTCTTGCCGAGCAGTGTGTTTATATATAGATACTGTATGGCATGGTAGTCGCAGATCATCGGTTTCTGTCCCTTCTTTTCCATACGTTTCATTTCCTCAAACTCCTTCATCACGACTGTTCTGAGATAGTCCATTCCATTCTCTATCATCTTGGCCGTGGCTTTCTGATAGCCTGCCATCACATTGAGACGGGCGAGGGTCTGCAACACCTGTGCCGTTATGCTTGCCGAACCTCTCATTCCTCGCCACCAACTCCATGAGCCGTCGCTATTCTGGAGGTCTTTCAGGTCTTTGAGCTGCGAAGCTAGCCGGTAGTCCATCGCCGACTCGTCGAAGAATGTAATGAGCATCCTCTTCTGGTCAGCCTCGTTGTCGGCATCCATCACCCATGGCGTCTCGTCGAGCACGAGGGTCTTCAGTTCCTGGTTGCGCTGCAGAGCACTCATCAGGCTGTTGTCGCTGTCTGCCGGCGCCTGTTTCCAGATGTTTACCACCTGCTTTATCACCGGCGACTGGTTCATGATATATCGTCCGAGGGCGTTGGCATAATAAGCCGTTGAAAGGGTTATGGCGTTCTTGTAGTCCACTGTCGAGATATACGGCAGCGTCTGTATCATGAGCCATGACGGGTTGGCGGTATATTCCACGGTGAGTTTCTTGTCCTCTACCCCCTTCGGGAAGAGGTCAGCCATGGCCACTGTCTTCTCGCCGCTGCCGGTGAAGGTGAACGGCACGGTGTTCATCACACTCTCTCTGCTCGGCAACACCGGCAGATAATGCTGCTCACCGTCGCTGAAGCCTTTGCCCTCTGCCGTGATGCGGCATACGAGGAGCGGAGTGTCGCCCTGAGCGTCGAAACTGAAGTCCACGTTTGCAGTGGCATTGGCGTCGATGGTCACGTTCTGCTTCTTCTCGCATACCACTCTTTCCGTCTCCGGGTCGAGGAGCTGCATTCTGACGAGGGCTGCAACCGGCTTGTCGGTGGCATTTGCCACACGGGCTGCCATCGTAGCCTTGTCGCCCTCTCTCACGAAGCGCGGCACATTAGGCATCACCATCACCTTCTTGCTCGCCACTGCCTCGCTCTCTATCATTCCGAAGTTCATCTCCTTGTCGTGGGCAAAGCCGCGGAAGTTCCATGTGGTGACGCTCTCCGGCAACGTGAACTCTATATCCACATTGCCGTCCTTGTCGGCATAGAGGGCAGGATAGAAGAAGGCTGTCTCGTTGAGGTTCTCGCGTATCTGCGGCACGGCTGCAGAGGCTCTCTCTTCACCGTCGGCATTCTCCACGCCAGCCGAGCCTCTGTCGGAGGCATCGTTACCAAGCGGAGCAAAGTCAAAGGTTTTCGCCTTTTCTTCTTTTGCCTTCAATACAGTAGCAGTTTCTTCTACTGCTTCGCCTCGGATGGAAACGGAATTCTTTGCACTTCCCATGACTCTGCGTGGAAGTGAAACCCTGTCATCACTTCTGTCATTAAGCATCAGCATCCAGCTCAGTATGGAAACAGAATTGTCCAATGTATTGAGATCAAACGATTTTCCATTCATCACAGGCATCGTCTGCCATGAAGACAATCCGTTTTCTGTTATCTCCGGCAACATTCTCCATCTGGTGTAGGGACTGTTCTGCGACAGATTGAGACTAAAGTTGAAGCTGGTCTTCACTATCTGTTCGAGCGACTTGTCATACATCAGAGCCAGGAGCTGTCCGTTGTTCTGACCGTCAGTGCTGGCGTTGCGCTTGTTTATCACGTCGTTTACTTTCGGACGCGAGATGTTGAGCGTCCATTTCTCTTTCTGTCCCGGTGTGAGTCTGTCGCGGAAGGTCACCCATTTCAGGTCGAGCCTCTTGTCCTCCAGCGGTCTTGTGATGGTGAACTTATTGCTGTATGCCTTGCCATCCTTCACCCACAGATAGTTGAGGAGCACCGCCTCGCCATATTCTTCCTTATAGGTAAGCGAGATGGTCTTGACGGCATTGCTCAGACTGAAGGTTCCGCTCTCCAGTTCTTTGTTGCTGGAGATGATGGAATAGCGCACGAGGGTGTTGTCGCACGACGTGCCCACCTGCACATAAACCGGTTTGCCATCTCTCGGGAACTCCTTGCTTGATATGTATGCCCAGTCTGGCGTATCGGCTGCCGGACGCTTGTCGTCTATGCCGAAGAGCACGAACTCACGCATCACTGTGTCGTTGCCGCATGTTGCCCACAGCTGGTGTCTGCCGGAGAGTATGCCACTGGTTTTCCGCCAGTCTATCTTTATGTTTTCATTGGCTTCCGCCGTATATTTCTTTGTCTGTGAGTCGAACCAGTATGTCACCTTTCCGTCAATCTGTTTTGCAGAAGCATTGTAGCGGTTGAAGACAACTGTCGCCACACTGTCTTTAATCATCTTCTCCGGCAAATCCAATTTCAGTTCGGTGGCTCTCGATCCCAATACGATGCTCGTCTCGGCTGAATGGCTCTCGCCTCCGTTGTCGGTCACTGTGGCTGTGGCAGTGAAGCGATAGCGTGTCTGCCATACGAATCTGCCAGGCGTCTTCACATCGTAGCCTTCGTAGTCTGCCTGATAGTCGGCTGGCAATACCACCGGGATGCGCACCTCGAACCTACCCTTTGAGTCGGTCATTACGGTGTCGGTCAGCATCTGCTGGGCATCGTTGTTCGCCCCATAGTAATACCTGAACCAGCTGGAGCATCTGCGCTGCACGTCGTATGCCACCTTTGCACCAGGCACCGGCACACCGCTGAATGTCATCGCCGTACCGCCCACCACAAGGGTGTCGCCATCGTGGTATTCGTCGGTCACCTCGTCGAACTTCACATCAAAGGTAGGCCGCTTGTATTCTTCCACCCGGAATGCCGCATATCTCGTGCCGTTGCCCATGCATCTAACCGAGAACCTGCCGCTCAAGACATTGCTGCCGGGCAGATTGAAGTCTACTGATGCCGTGCCATAGTCGTCGGTTGTCGCCTTCTTTTCTGCCAGCACTTTGTTGTTGGCGTCACAGAGGGTGAATTTGAGTTCTGCGCCGGTCGTGACCTTTGATGAATGCAGTCCTTCCTGCTTGTATGCCACGGCAGACACATGCACTGTCTGTCCCGGACGATAGATGGAACGGTCGGTGAAGAGTGACACCACGCTGCGATGGATCTTGTCGCCATAATAGTTGAACCTGTTCCACTCGCGTTCGCCAATCATATAGTTGTCGGTATCGGTATAGGCTCTTACGCAATCATAGTATGGCTCCTGGCTGTTCGTCACCACTTCGCCTTTCTCATCAGCGGTCAGCGTTGAGATCACCTTGTTGTCGCGCCACAACTGCAGTTTTGCGCCGGCAAGCGGCTGTCCGGTAGTGGCGCTCATGATGGCGTATCTCACCTTGTCGCCCGGCAATGGCAGACTACCAACAAATACATCGGAGACAGTGAAAACGGCATTTATCGGTTTCAGCTTCTTGTTGTCTGCCTCTACCACCACATAATACATTCCCGGCTGCAGCTTAGGCAGCTTCGCATAGAGTTTGTTGATGTCGTATTCGTTTTCGTAAACCACCGGCAGGTCAATCACCACCTTTGACTTCGCGATGATGAGTTTCTTTGCCTTGTCTATGTTGAAATTGTTTGTCCTGTCGTCGAGATACGACTTGGTATCCAGTCGGTAAAGGCTGACTGTTAGATGTTTCAGATTGCGTGCCTCGATGCTCAGGGTGTCTTCACGGTTCGGCAGATAGGTGTTTCCTACATTCATTTCGAATCCCGGCCGCACCATCTCCGCATAGTATCGCTCAAGTCGGTTTATACCTTTCCAAGCTGCCCATTTCTGCTTGGCAAACATGATATAATCAACTTTCTGTTTCGGTGTTACACCCTGACAGTCTGCCATGTAATCGTATTTCGCGATAGCCACCTCGCCACATTCCTTCAGGTCGCCATAGAGAGCCACCAGGGAGTCGAGGCTTTCCAGATAGGTATTACCCCTGATGACCTTTTTCACGGGATTGGCCTTGACTCTCTTTTCGAGCATCCAAAGAGCGGTGACGAGCGAAGCCCTGCGGTTGCCCGCCTTGTTATAATAGTCATTGAGAAGGGCATAACGCTCTGAGTAATAACCTACCAGACTGAGCAGGTCGTTTCCGAATATCTCGCTGTCGACGCCTTCACGCACAAACGGTGCATAATCGAGCGCCTTCTTTGATGCAAGCATTTCGGGATCGGCAAGTGCCTTGTCGAAATACTCGCGACTGAGTTTCTTGCTGTCAGATTTGTAGTAACTTTTAGCAACAAGAGAATAGCTGCAGCCAAGGGCACAGTTGTATACCGCAGCCAAGGCGGGGTCTACTGCTGAGGCTTCGCCCGCAGCCTTCTTCAAGGCGGACAGTCCTGACTGGAACAATTCATCTGAAATGCCAAATGCAGTCGCTACTTTATCAAACTCCGCTTTCAGCAGGTTGCCATAGCTCTTGCCGGCTTTTGCCTGGGCGATTATATTGTTCAGAATCTTGATCTGCGTCTTTGGCAAATCCTTGGTCTCGGCCTCATTGTATTGTTTCCACAATGAGGTGTAACCGTCGGCGAAAAGTACCAACGGGAACATCAAAGACAAAACGAATGAAACAATGGCCTTCTTCATATCATTCAATTTTTAGTTTGAGGTTGTAAAGTTACGATTTGTTTTTGACAAGAGCAAATTTTTCAGGAGTTTTAGGTAATGGTAAAAAAATAACTTGACCAATTTTGAGGAAATAAGGATTTCTATTCTTATGCTCTGTATTTTTGCCGTTTTTGAAATTTGTCATCGGTCACATAGCCCGCTATGCTCCCTCTTCCAAACTCCAAAACCGACAAAAATACAGGTCAAAATTTGATCAAGTTATTCTTTCACCATTACTAGAGCGTCACGCCATAACTAATCTCTGGCCATGATTGCCAACGGACTCATCTGCCTGTCTGATAATAAAATCTACCGTCCCAAAGAATATTGCATGGATGAAGGCCAAACCTTATGACAAACGCCACGAAAAACGGTTATTCCACTGACGCATCACCACTTGAGATAGCCGTATTTCTCCTTACACCAGAGTTGCCATGAATTCACGAGATTCTGCCACAACACATAGGCTCCGGGCGCTACGGCAGCCACGGGATTCAGGAAGGTCACGGTGAGCCAGATGCCCACGATGGTGTTCTTCTGGCCCAATGCCTGTCCGGCGCTTACTCTGTCGCCGAAGAAGCCGCCCAACCACTTGCCGATGGCAAACTGCACGAGACATACAAACAGAGGCAGGATGAGAAGGAGCGACAGGGTGATGCCTCCCACTTCGGCGTCGACGATATTGTGTACGGTCATACCTGTGACGATGCTTAGATTGAACGCCCACATATAGAAAGCGAGGTTCTTGCGGCGCTTTATGGCTCCTGCCACTTTAGGCAGATAGCGCCTCGTGAGCAGGGCAAGACAGAGGGGCAGGAGCAACACCGTTACCACCCTGCGCATTATCATGCCAAAGGCGAAGAGGAACGTTATATCGGCACTCTTCTCCACCATCGGGAAAAACAGGGGGATGATGATGCTGGTGACGATATTGGCTATCAGCGTATATACCGTGAGAGAGGCTATGCTGCCGCCTAATTTCTCTGTCACTACGGCTGCTGAGGCTGCCGTGGGACAGATGAAGCAGATGAAACATCCTTCAAGAACGAGTTTCACATCGCCTTCAACGAAACACATCATAAGGAGTACGAAGAAGGCGGAAATGGATGTGCGAATAAACTGCAACCAGAAATGCCAAGCGCGTGGTCGCAGGTTGGATATGTCTATTTTGCAGAATGTGACATACAACAGGGCAAAAATGACGTATGGTACCATTTCCACCAACGCCGGCCCCATGACATCGCCCATCGGCTGGAGCAGCGGAACGTCGCTGAACAACAGATACAACACGCTGCCAACAAGCATGGCACACAGTAGGGTCCACTTCTTCACAAATGACAAAACCTTGTTCATCTCAATCCTTGATTTTCTAAACGTAATGATTAAATAACCGAGTGCAAAAGTACTAAATAAAAACCAAGTGGATGAATAAGTGACGGTAAAATAATAACCTGGTATGATTTGAGTGAGTTTTCACCCTCACTAAATGGCAAGAAATATATATTCAATACGGAAATCAGACGGGATTTGGACATATCACATCCTTCCGGAATTTGTAAGAAAAATATAGCAGGAATCGTGCCCAAGTGGGGCAAGCAGCTTGCCCCTGTTGAGAAAGCACCTTACCCATGTTGGGCAAGCAGCGTGCCCCAAAATGGTATTTTTTGTACGGAAAACGAGGACAACGGTACGGAGGATGCATAATGACAAAAATAGCGGAAGTATCTCATGAAACAAGGTGTGAGCATGAAGCGAAAAACCGACGGACAGGACAAACAAAAATCGGAGGTGTCTCACGACAACTCCGACTGTTGAATCTAATCTACAATATAAAAAAATTAATCTACAAAAAAATGCTCTTTTTCTTACTTAATGGTACAAATACTAAACATCAAATTCATATAATCAACAATCAATATTTCTATCTTCAATAGTTCTTGTCCAATGTTTGTGAACAGTTCTCTCTATAATCTTTTTTAATTGTCCCGTCTCCATGCATCAGTCAGACTTTTCTTTATCCATAGTCAGACTATGATCTAACAAACGGCTTTTCCGCCACTTATCCAAAGATAAGACAGCCATGAGAATATGCAGTGGTATGAAGCCTTGCCGTCGGACACGTCAAAAGAAGACCACCAGCACTAAGCAGATAATCAGCAATGCGGCGTATGGCCACACATAACGAACTATGTTACCGGAATTGGCATAACCGTTGATTGCCATTGAAGTCTTGTCAGAAGTTTTCATAACTGATTTCTTTTTAAATTTACGACACATTTATACTTCTTTAGTGGCTTCAGCCATTTTCCAGCTGCTTTTCATCTTTAAGCTTACATATTGCCTATTGGCATACTTTTGGTGGAGCCATACTCTCAACGAGTGACCCTATGGATTCATTTTGCGAATCGCCTGCCAACTTACATATTCTTAAATCTAATTAGCGATGGCGCCTTTCAGCACCGCAGGTGATGGCTTTAGTCGATGGGGATAAACGACATTTAGTCGCACTTTTCATTTTACTGCTGCAAAATTAAGTATTTTTTCGCTTACGGCAAAATATTCCAAATGTTTTTTGATGCGACACGAGTTATTTTAACAGTTTTATCCCAAAAGTGAGATGTCATAGTTTTAGGCAACTTTCCCACTCAAAAAGCAACTCAGAATTAACGAAGAATCCCTTTAACAGCGCAGTCTTGTCATTTGCCCCCGAAGTAGAAGAAGCTACCTGTGTCGGTATGGAAGTAGATTCCGAACAAAAGAAATGTTCCTCAGCCTTCTTTCCATTCAGCACAATTTTCTTGACATTGGGATATTTACGAAGTAGTTTCCCTATATCATTGCACTCTGGTTCACAAATGCTCTTGTCCTTGGAGCCCTTTCTCCAGCATGTCTTTATGACATCCCACAAAGCTATTCCGTGATTTAAAAGAAAGGCCGTTTTCTCTTTATTGCCCGTGAGAGCTTCGGAAAATAAATTTTCCATAATACGCCAAAATCTGTTTTGAGGATGTGCGTAATAAAAACCGTTCTCTCTCGACTTCGCCGACGACAATGCACTTCGGGTGCGAATAAAGCTCCCTGATTTTTTCAAGGATTTCCTCTTTCTTCTGTTCTGCTGTCACATAATTACTGGTCGTTTTCCATTGTCTCATAGGCTTTACTCTCTTCTTCCGGTTCTTCTCCCAGATAGAACGGGAAAACCATGTTTTCCCTGACATTTTCCCCTCTGACGGTATAATCAATATTCACAAACAGGCAGCCGGGTTTGCTGTCCTGATCCATAT
>OQVT01000740.1_pt1 | contig 19322 bp, 14 predicted proteins | sample 1691561 | NCBI WGS metagenome assembly OQVT01 (sample SAMN03418260, study PRJEB22391) | human gut metagenome | biome: human-gut; feature: organic feature; material: feces | host: Homo sapiens | place: Tanzania | collected 2013-01 | reverse complement strand
GCGTACCGCCGGTGCAGTAGGCCTGGACCAGCTCTATCACCCCGCCCATCACGATGGGCAGCAGCAGGGCGTAGACCACCATCCCCCGGCGGTCGGAGGTGAGGCGCAGCCTGGCGCGGTCTGTCCATATCATGGCACACAGTCCGCCATACATCACCAGATGCGTCCACTTGTCTATCATGCTTACTTCAGACAGCGGCGTCTCGGGAATGGGGATGATACACAGTATCCATATCACGACGATACACAGTGTCGAGAAGGGATAGTCTCGACACAATTTCCATATACTTTTCATTTTTCTCTTCGATTTGCTGACAAAAGTAAATAAAATTCATTACTTTTGTATCAATCACGACGATTATTAGTACGTACGACATAAAAATAGTAGTTATTTGAGGGAAAATGATGGAAAAAAGAGGTAATTTCGGAACCGAACTGGGAATGATACTTGCCACCGCCGGCGGTGCCGTCGGACTGGGCAATGTGTGGCGATTTCCCTATATGACAGGCGAGAATGGCGGCGCAGCCTTCATCCTTGTCTATATCTGCTGTGTGTTCATGCTGGGCATCCCCTGTATGCTCTCCGAGTTTATCATAGGCCGTCACGGTGCGTCCAACACCTACCGCGCCTACTCCCTGCTCTCCGGCGGCAACGCCTGGAAGTATGTGGGTCTCTTGGGTGTCGCCACCGGTTTTCTCATCATGGGCTATTATGCCGTGGTGTCTGGCTGGTGCCTGCAGTATGTCTATGCCTCGTTCTTCGGCGAGCTCACCGGCAATGCCGACTTCGTAAACCACTATTTTGCCGAGTTCTCCTCCGACCTCTGGCGCCCCGTCATCTGGACGCTCGCCATCCTTGTCATCACCTGTCTGGTGATTGTCAACGGTGTACGCAGCGGTATTGAGCGTACCTCCAAGATGCTCATGCCCACGCTCTTCATCCTGCTCCTTGTCATCGTCGTGGCGTCGTGCCTCCTGCCCGGTGGCGAGCGCGGCATGGAGTTTCTCTTCAAGCCCGACTTCACCAAGCTCGACAGCGACGCCTTCCTCGGCGCCCTCGGTCAGTCGTTCTACTCGCTCAGCATCGCCATGGGCTGTATCTGCACCTATGCGTCTTACTTCAAGCGTCAGGCCAATCTGTTGAAGTCTGCCCTGCAGGTGTCACTGCTCGATACGCTGATAGCGGTGCTGGCCGGACTGATGATATTCCCTGCCGCCTTCTCCGTGGGCGTAAACCCCGGCAGCGGCCCCTCGCTCGTCTTTGTCACCCTGCCCAACGTGTTCAACCAGGCGTTTGCCGCCGTGCCCTTAGTGGGCATGCTCGTGTCGGTGTTCTTCTACGCCCTCCTGTCGCTGGCAGCCATCACGTCGCTCATGTCGCTCCACGAGGTGAGCACAGCCTTCCTCATCGAGGAGCTGCATATCACGCGCCGCACGGCTGCCACCTTCGTCACCGCCGGCAGCCTGTTTATCGGCATCTTCTGTTCGCTCTCGTTCAGCGATATACCATGGCTGAGCTTTGGCGGGCGCACTCTCTTCGACTGGTTCGACTTTGTGACGGGGCAGATATTCCTCCCCGTGGGTGGCTTCCTCACCTGCCTGTTTATCGGGTGGGCAGTGCCGCGCAAGCTGGTGCACGACGAGTTTACCAACTGGGGCACCGTGTCGTGCAGGGTTTTCGGCGTCTACCTGTTCTTTGTGCGCTATGTCTGTCCCACAGCCATCCTCGCCGTCTTCCTCCATCAGCTCGGCGTCTTCTGATGCCCCGGGCTGCCGAAGATAAACCACCTTACACCTTATTATATTATATATAGCGATGAAGTTGTCCCGCCCCTATTACCTCTGCAAGAGCGACCGCGTGGTTGTACTCTTCCTGTTGGCAGTCCTTGCCTTCGGGGTGATAGGCTATCATCTCTTGTGGCCCAGTGCCGACACTACTCCCATCGCCGCTGCCGACAGCACCCGCAGCAAGCGTCGCGCCGTGGGCACAGACTCTCGGCGTGTTTACACCTATGCCACGCCCTCGCGCCAGGTGGTCTATGCCCCCTTCGACCCCAATACCGCCGACAGCACCCAGCTGCTCAGCCTTGGTCTGCAGCCCTATCAGGTGCGCAGCATCTATCACTACCGTGCCAAGGGCGGTGTCTACCGCCGTCCATCCGACTTCGCGCGCCTCTACGGTCTCACCGCCAAGCAGTATCGCGAGCTCGAGCCTTATATACGCATCTCGGCAGACTATCTGCCGGCATCGGAAGTCTACGCCGTGCACGACGAGCGGCCGAAAGCCTCTTCCGACAGTCTGCGCTATCCTGTCAAGTTGCGCAACTCCGAGCGCGTCGCCCTCAACCTTGCCGATACCACGCTCCTGCGCCGTGTGCCTGGCATCGGTGCCTACTACGCCCGCCGCATCGTCGCCTACCGCCAGCGTCTGGGTGGCTATGCCCATGCCCGTCAGTTGCTCGAGATTGACGACTTTCCCGAGGAGGCTCTTCCTTTCTTCACCGTCGATGCCGGCGACATCCAGCGCCTCGATATCAACCGTCTCTCGCTCTCCCAACTCAAGCGCCATCCTTACATCAACTATCTCCAGGCGCGCGCCATCTGCGACTATCGTCGGCTGAAGGGTCCCCTCGCCAGCCTCGACCAGCTGCGTCTGCTCTCTGCGTTCACCGCCGACGACATCGAGCGTCTCCGTCCTTACGTGCGCTTCTAATCTCACGCTTCAGTCCATCTTTTTTCTGCCAATAAGCAGTCTCTTTCCCACCAAAGCGACACCTAAATGCGGGGAAAGCGACACAAAAGTTACGCAAGGCGACATCCGTTTTGTGGCAAATATCTTATTTTTGCCTATAGATATCAAAGTGATAAACATAAGCAACTTGCATCTACGCTGACCGTCTTTTCGCGCCGCCACATGGTTACTCGTGTGCAGCCCGTGTCAGGCATCTCGTCATTCTGTTGGTCCTCGGCATTTGTGTCGCAGCCACGGTAGGTGCTATCGTTGCCCTTGGTGACCACTTGAATTTTGACAACATATTTTTGAATTGACTAATCTGCTAATAATATCTCTTTGAAATGTTTGATGATGTGCGGCTCCACAGTCAGGGCCGCACTTTCATTTTCCCCCGTTGGCTTCGGTGGGGGGGAAAGCCCCGTCCCAGCCTTCCCCAAGGGAGGGCACTGAAAAAGTCCCCTTTTTTTATGACCAAAACGGAAAATGCTTACGATTTGTAACTTCTCTTTCTGCAAATCGCCTAAAATAAGGCTAAAATAGACAGATAATAAAGGGTAAAACAGCTATTTCTCCGTCATCAACTTTCAATTTGATAGTGGGTTTTAGTTTTTCAGTGCCCTCCCAAGGGGAAGGAGTTCTATCCCAACGCGTTTGCCCGTGGTGGGTTGGTTAATTGCCCTTTTGTGAAACGGCAAAATATCAACTGCGAGTAACGCCTACGGCTAATCGCAACTCTTACAGAGTAGCTATGAATAGATTGGATGATACCCAGGGTAGCGTGCTTCGCCCGCAACCCTGGGCTGGGGAATCGCAACTCCTACAGAGTTGCCGCTGCTTACGTGGTGTTCGCCATGGTGGGTATAATGTTCGTGTACATGTATGTAGATATTGCCGCTGGGGGTATCCCAGTATCTCCCAAGGGGAAGGAGTTTTATCTAAACGCCTTAAACACACTAAGTATGAACTCCCGCCCCTTGGGGAGGGTTAGGGGAGGGGCCCCTCCGACTGCCGATGCCGTCATCGCCACTAAGGCGGAGCCTTCGGAAGACGCCATCGACTTTTTGTATCTTACTCCATTCTGCCCCATCGCGTAAATGTACATCGTAAAAGTAGTTTCATGGCATGATACCGATTTTGCAAAGCGCTATACCATTATATCCTGGCTCGCAATCACCATTTCACACCATGAAATCGGGTTTTCGATGCGCTCGGGGAATATTATGTGGGACGGGGGACACTTATCGCCAACCTCCGCCATCACAACCATTATCTCGCTCCTCGCAAATGCAGGAGGCAGAGGGGCGGTACTGGTGGAAAATGGGCGCGGGGGAGCCCTCCGACTATGCTATAAGCCAACTGGAAAACGCAGGCTTGGCGGTTTGCGGTTTTTAACAGTACCACTGATGAATAAAAAGTGATAAAATATACCCCTGTAGATAACAATTCGTTAATTATTGTGGCTTTCTGATTTTAATTTGTTATCCTCTATACCTCCAATCCTTGATATAAATCATCTGAAGACGCCCTTAATGGTTAATAAACGTTAACTCCGTAATAATATTTTATATAATCTTTGCTATTTATCATTAATACTATTAATTTTGCACGTACATATAGTTGCAAAACGACTTAAAAACGGCTCTAAGGTTGTGCTTAAAGGATTGTTTTTTGCGCTTTTGGTTTCCAAAATGTCAGCATTATGCTGCCGGAGACGGTGGTTAGACCCCGAAATTTTGTCATTGAGGATGAAAATTAAATAATAGTTAATATAGTTTTTAATTTAAAAGAGAGAGATTTTATGGAAAAAAGACTATCGATGTTTTTTGCCTGCCTCTTCCTGAGCATAGGAATGGCGCTGGCACAAACAAAAGTTACAGGTACCGTAGTCAGCAGTGAAGACAACGAGCCTGTAATTGGTGCGTCTGTTAAAGTCGTTGGCACCAAGACTGGTGTTGCCACAGACATTGATGGAAAATTCTCGCTCGTAGTAAACAGCAAGAACGCTGAACTCGAGTTTTCATCAATCGGTATGGTTACCAAGCGCGTTAAGGCTTCTGCCAACATGATGGTAGTTCTCGACCCCGACAGCCATGTATTGGATCAGGTAGTGGTTACCGGTTACGGCCAGGCCAAGAAGGTGGGTGCCGTGGTAGGTGCCATCGGTACTGTAGGCTCTGATAAGCTCGGCAAGATTGTTACCCCTAACTTCACTGACGCCCTTGCCGGTCAGGTTTCTGGTCTGTCTGTTCTTAGTTCAGCCGGTGACCCTTCGACCACAGCTACAATCCGTCTGCGTGGTGTCAACTTCCTGCAGACCAGCAACCAGCCCCTCTTCATTCTGGATGGTGCACCTATCAGCTCTTCATTCTTCAGCACCCTCAACCCTGAGGACATTGCCAATATCACTGTGCTCAAGGATGCTGCCTCTACTTCTATCTATGGTGCACGTGCTGCCAACGGTGTGATCCTTATCACCTCTAAGCAGGGTCGTTACAACGAGAGCGCCCAGGTTAGCGTCAAGGCCCAGTGGGGTGTTTCTTCTCCTACTTCAGACGGTGCAGAGATGATGAACTCTGAGCAGTACGTACAGTTCCGCGATATTATCGGTCAGCCCGTGAGCGACGAAATCCGCAATCTGGTCAAGAACTACGGCCTCAATACCAACTGGTATGACGAGGTGCTGAACAGTTCGGCTCCTACTTATGATATCAATGCCACCATGCAGGGCGGTAGCCAGACAATCAACTACTATCTGTCTTACAACCACCACAAGCAGCAGGGTCTGGTAGAGAAGTCTGCTATGCAGCGCTCTGTCCTCAATGCCCGTATCAACGCCCGTCTGAACAAGTTCTTCAAGGTGGGCTACAGCGCCAACATCGGTGTGCAGGACTTCGAGCAGAACGCCGTATGGAACGCCATGCTGAATGCCAACAAAGTTTATACTAACAGCCCTCTGGTATTTGCCCGTAAGGCTCTGCCCTTCGACGTACCTTATTACTATAGCTTCGACGAAAGCGGCAAGCTCATCAAGGGCGCCAAGGCCGACTATCTGCACTACTCTGGCATGAAGACCATGGAGCAGGACAGCAGATACCGTCGCTCTTTCCGCAAGCGTATCACCCTCAACACTTCACTCAATGAGGTGCTCACTCCTATCGACGGTCTTACACTGACCGCCCAGCAGTCGCTCGAGCTGGTCAACCAGACCCTCGACAACCGCAACCTGCCTTGGGAGACCTTCGAGACTCCTATGGGCGACATTGTAGGTGATGGCGCTGTAGGCTCTATCAACACCGGTGCCGTACAGAACCGTTATACCTCTTCTTATCAGTACAACCTCATCCACACTGCTGAATACCGCAAGGGCTTTGGCGACCACAACATCGACGTGCTGGTCGGCGAGGAAACCCGCATCACCAAGGACTGGCAGTTTGGTGCCTTTGTTTCAGGTCATGCAGATGCCCGTCTGATGAACATCACCAGCGGTACTAATGTTGCCCTCAAAGACCTCGAGGACGCTCAGACTAAGATTGTTGCCAACTCACTCTTCGCCACTATGGAGTACAACTTCAAGGAGAAGTATTATCTCTACAGTTCTATCCGTCGCGACGGTAGCTCCAAGTTTGCTCCCGACCACCGCTGGGGTACCTTCTGGTCACTCGGTGTGAAGTGGGATGCCAAGAAGGAGAGCTTCCTCAAGGACGTAAGCTGGCTCAACGATGCCTCACTGAGTCTCAACTACGGTACTACCGGTAGTGACGCAGGTCCTGGTGCCTACTCGTACTTCGGTCTCTTTGGCCAGGGCTCGCTCTACAACGGCCAGACCACTCTGGGTATCGCACAGGCTGCCAACTATATGCTGACCTGGGAGAAGGTGGGCAAGCTCAACTTCGGTATCAATGCCCGCGTCTTCGACCGTCTGGGTGTCAACATCAACCTCTACAAGAACAAGAGTACCGATATGATTATGGACGTTCCTTACTCATTCACCACAGGTTTCTCTGCTGGTGTGGGTAACGTAGGTTCGATGGTCAACAAGGGATTTGAAGCTGACGTCGATGTAGACATCATCAAGACTCGCGACATGCGCTGGACCTTCAAGGCCAACGTAGGTTACAACAAGAACGAAATCACCGAGCTCTTTGCTGGGCGTGAAAACTATACCATCGGCAACACCGGTCAACGCTACGAGGTAGGCCGCACCTTCGGTGAGTTCTATCTGCCCCGCCGTGCAGGCGTTGACCCCCGCGACGGTGCCCCCATGTGGTACGACAAGGATGGCAACATCACCAAAACCTTCAGCGAGGAGAACTGTACTGTATGGACTGGCAAGAACCGTTTTGCCCCCTGGATTGGTGGTTTCGGTACCAACTTCACCTGGAAGGGCTTTGCCATCATCGCTGACTTCGCTTGGCAGAACGGCAAGTACCTGCTGGTGAACGAGGAAGTCTTCACCGCCAACCCCGCCAACGCGACTTCATGGAACCAGCAGACCAAGATGCTGAACATCTGGACCAAGCCCGGTCAGATTACCGACATCCCTGCTGCTGGATACAACGTGACCATGCTCGACGACAATCTGCTCGACAACGCTTCATTCCTGCGTATGAAGACCCTGAGCCTCCAGTACGACCTGCCCAAGAAGTGGCTTGCTCCTCTGCGCTATGTCAAGGGCTTCAAGGTATTTGGTATCGCTCGTAACCTCTTCACCATTACTTCGTTCTCTGGCTATGATCCAGAGCCCGATATCAACCTGGTTGCGTTCAACTATCCTAACACCCGCCAGTTCGTTCTCGGTGCCGAAGTTACATTCTAACAATATAACACGATAAATGGAAAAGAATATGAAAAAAATATATTTTTCACTGATGTTGCTTGCGACATTGTTCGTTACTTCATGTAGCATGGACCAGAAGCCCTTCGGAGCTCTTGACGACCAGACAGCAATTCGCAACGAGAAGGACCTCTATCAGTTCCGTAACATCCTCTACAGCAATCTTCGCGGTCTTACTTCCGGCGGCTGGCTCTACCAGCCCGACCTGGTAGCCGACGAGTTTGTAGGCTTGTTGAGCAACGGTAACCGTAACGGTGAGCTCAACAGCGGTAACATCCTCGCTTCTACCGGTGAAATCGAGAGCATGTGGGGTGGCTGCTACAGCGTCATCAAGAACTGTAACAAGCTGATGGAAGAGGCCGACAAGCTGCTGGGTCAGGAGGGTCTCACCGATGCCCAGGTGCTTGCCATCAAACGCTATCGCGCTGAGGCTTCGTTCACCCGTGCCTATGCATATTTCTTCCTGGCCGACCACTTCTGCCAGTCTTATACACAGACCAATCCCGAGGCAGAGCACTCTGGTCTGCCCCTGCAGACGGTCTACTATCCTACAGCCAGTGCATCCTACTATCCCGACCGCAGCACATTGGTAGAGACCTTCAGTCTCATCGAGACCGACCTTGCCAATGCCTACGACGGCATCAAGGCCTATGAGGCCAGCGGTGCTTCTGATGTAGCCGACCTGCTCAAGCCCAACGCCGCTTACGTATCTTCGTTTGCTGTAGAGGCTATGATGGCTCGCGTGGCTCTCGTCAAGGGCGACTATCCCACTGCTCTTGCCAAGGCCAAGGACGTAATCACCCACGGTGCCTATACTCTTACCACCATTGCCGATTACAAGAAGCTCTGGACCAATGATACCGGTACCGAAGTAATCTTCCGCCCCTTCATGTCCAACACTGAGCTTGGCGGTTCGGTAGGTGGTGCTTACATCTCTTCCGACAACCAGACTTGCGACTACATCCCCACCTATGCCACTCTGAATACCTTTGCTGTTGAGGGCGACGTGCGTTTCGATACATTCTTCGAGGTCAACGAGGGTGTAAAGGTTGAGGGTAGCACCTATGGTCTGTATCAGTTTGTCAAGTTCCCCGGCAACACTACACTGCGTACTGGTAGCTCTAACAACCTGGTCAACATGTGCAAGCCTTTCCGTCTCTCTGAGATGTACCTCATCGCTGCCGAGGCTGCTGCCCGCACCAATGTGGATGGCTCAAGCTATCTGAACGACTTCCTCAAGAACCGTATCGAGGACTATCAGACCGCTTCGTTCAACTCTCAGCAGCTGCTCACCTCAGCTCTGCGTCAGCGTCAGCTCGAGTTTGTAGGCGAGGGCTTCCGTCTGAGCGACCTGCGTCGTCTGGGCCTCGGCTTCAGCCGTACTGCCGACTATCCTGCCGCTATGGGTATCAACGGTATCATCACCGTGAAGAGCGCAAGCGTTACCTATAAAGCTGGTGACTACCGCTACACATGGCCTATTCCTCAGAGCGAGCTCGACAGCAACCCCAAGCTGAAGACTCAGCAGAACCCCGGATACGCCGATTAATCAGTATAACTATTAAAGAATACATCACAGTATGAAATATATCAAATTGTTTATGCTCCTTGCAGTGACCGCTTTCTTCGCGGCCTGCTCGGACGATGATGCCAGCTGGAACACCAATGCCGACGTAACCGTCGAGATGGGCAAGACAGAAGTCAAGGTCAAGGAAGGTGCAGGTCTTTTCAATGTGCCTATCGTTGTCAATGGTGAGACTACAGCTCCCGTGCGTGTACATGTGTCAATGAGAGAGTCGGGCAGCAACCCTGCCAAGAAGGACGTCAACTATATGGTCACCGATACCACCATCGTCATCTCTGACGGTGCCGGCAAGGTAGAAATCAAGACCGTCGATGACGATGAAATCAATGAAGACCGTACCTTCGAAGTATATATCGTTTCTGCCGATGGCGCCAAGGTAGGTACCAACTCTTCTACCTCTGTTGTACTTCGTGACAACGACTCTGAGTTCTATGAGAAACTCCAGGGTGTATGGAAGATGAAGTGCGTCACCACCAAGGGTGCTGCTCAGGAGTGGTCGGTAACCGTGACCGGCGGTGATGAGGACAGCGAGGACTACAATCACTATCTCTATGTCTCTGGCATGATGGGCTATGACTGGACAATGGCCGTGCTCAAGTATGACTACGACAAGGCTACCGGACAGGGCTCACTGGCATTCGATGAACTGGGTGCTTACAAGTTTGCCGACGGTGTCGACTTCGGTCTTGGCAACACCCCCAACCACGTATGCCTCTACCAGAGTACATCACAGGGTCTTACCACCGAGCCTATCGATGGTAGCTGGAGTGCAGACTTCAAGACTGTCACCTTCGATCCCGACAAGGTCTTGGCTGGTGCCATCTTCGGTGCTGATGGAACATTCTTGCGCGCTGCATGGTTCCAGGTTAAGAACATCACCATGACCCGCTAATCGAGCATCACTTTCAGCGTGATGGTTCACGCGAAAATGACAATATTAAAGATTGCCGGCACAGCGCTGGCAATCTTTTTTTATACCCTGACCTCATTTTCTTGCCCGATGATAGCCGTTAGGTTGGAAAAAATAATTATTTTTGCATACGAGTTTGCTAATGAACATGTTATCGACAAAAATGTCAAATAAAATATTTCAAATCATGATGAAAAGATTCCTTACTGCTCTGTTGCTGATGGTAGCTACAGTAGCAGTCCATGCCGTCCCCGCCGACCCAAGCGTGTGGCGCATCTTCAAGACCGCCGATGGCAAGACTGTTCGCGTACAGCTGTGTGGCGACGAGTTCCTGCGTTTCTGGAAAGCCGAGAACGGCACTTGTTATACCCTTGAGAGCAACGATGTGCTGCACAAGGCCGACATGCAGCAGCTGCAGCTCAACGCCAGCATCATGCGCGACCAGATGGAGCCTGCCCGCAGTCTGGGCAAGCAGCGCGTGTCGTGGAGAGAGAAGGTGGCACAGCGTGTCAACTTCACCGGCGAGAAGCGTTGCCTCATTATCCTTGCCCAGTTCTCTGACGTCGCTTTCACGATGGACGACCCCCAGGCTTACTACAACCGCGTGGCCAATGAGAAAGGTCTCAAAGAGGGCAAGTTTGTAGGCAGTGTGGCTGACTACTTCAGCGCTCAGAGCGGTGGTGTGTTCAACATCACCTTCGATGTGGTAGGTCCCTATACCCTCGGTTCGCAGGTTTCTTATGGCGGCAATGTCAATGGCAACGACCAGAATCCCCGCGGTATGATACTTGATGCCTGCAACAAGGCTTATGCCGATGGTCTTGACTTCTCACCCTATGATTGGGACGGCGACGGCTTTGTCGAGGAAGTCTATGTCATCTATGCCGGCCGTGGCGAGGCTACTGGTGGCAGCGCCGATACCGTTTGGCCCCACAAGTGGCAGCTCGCTTCGCCCGTGAAGTTCGGCACCAAGTATGTAAGCGTCTATGCCTGCTCCAACGAGCTGCGTAGTGCCAACAGCTATATGGGTATCGGCACCATCTGCCACGAGTTCTCCCACTGCTTGGGTTATCCCGACATGTATGACACCCGCGGCAACTCGGGCACCAGCAACACCTGGTATGGCATGGGCACCTGGGACCTCATGTGCTCGGGTAGCTACAATGGCAACGAGTATTGTCCTGCCGGCTACACTGCTTATGAGAAGATAGTAGGCGGATGGATCAAGCCCGTTGACCTCTCTGAAACTCTTACCTGCAGCGTCAAGGACCTGAAGACCACTGCCAAGGGTGGTGAAGTCTACAAGGTGACCAACCCCGGCAGTAGCAATGAGTACTATCTCATCGAGAACCGTCAGCAGGAAGGTTGGGACAAGTATATCGCGGCTTCGGGCATTATGATCAACCATATCGACTACAATCCTACTCTCTGGCAGTGGAACTGCCCCAATACTCCTGACAAGGGCAACGACCACGAGCGCATCACCATCATCCCTGCCGACAATGACAAGAGCGGTACTACCGAGGCGGGCGACGCATGGCCCTATGGCGGTCACAACAGCCTGGGCAACAGCACCAGTCCGGCTTGTGTGGTGTATAACGACAACAATGGCAAGATGCTTATGAACATCCTCATCAGCAAGATGGCTTGCTCGGGCGGTCTGGCTTCGTTCAACTTTGCCAACCTCAACAACGGCGCTTCTCAGGAAGGTTATCTGCTCAAGGAGACCTTCGACCGCTGTCTCGGTACAGGTGCCAACGACGACAATGGCTTCTACAAGCCCTCCAGCACTCTGATGGCAAGAAACTTTGCCAATGGTACTTTTGAACCCGATGTTACAGGATGGGATGCTGGTATGACCCTCAAGGGCGCTTATCAGTGTGCCGTCGTAGGTCGCAATGGCAGCGCGTCCGGCACCTATGATGTGACGAGTCCTTCATTCAATGTCGACGACAACACGCCTGTCACCATCAAGTTCAAGGCTGCTCCCTTCGACAAGAACAACAACAATACGCTCACCCTCTCTACCAGCAACGGTACGTTGTCGACCACTACTTTCAACCTGACCGAAGGCCAGTGGACCGACTGCAGCACCACGCTGAGAGCATCGGGCAAGACGCAGCTCACCTTCAACTCCTGCCGTCTCTTCCTCGATGAGGTTGAAGTCGAGACCAGCGTAGAGTCGGGTATCGACAATGTCTACACTCCCTCTTCGCGTCCCGCCAAGGTGGGAGTCTACACTCTCTCGGGTGTCTATCTCGGCACCGACGCCAGTTCGCTCCCCCATGGCGTCTACATCATCAACGGCCACAAGGTAGTGAAGTAAGGGTTACACCTTATTAATATATATAGGCATCGCCGACATCGTGTCCTCCGTGGACATGGTGTCGGCGATGTGGGTTGTAGTTGTAGGTCCTTTGGGAGAGCTGGGGTGGGGTACGCTGTTGGTCCCTTTTGTTGTGGGGCTTGTCAGCAGCAGCAACTCTGTAGGAGTTGCGCTTTCCCAGCCCAGGGTTGCGGGCGTAGTCCGCTACCCTGGGTAGCTGCACAACTATTATAGCAACTCTGTAGGAGTTGCGATTAGCCGAAGGCGTTATGCTCAGTTAATAATAATCGTCTACACCTTTTTTTCCATTATCCTGCTGGAGGTAACGCCTACGGCTAAACGCAACACTTACAGCGTTGCTACCTTTTTTGTACCAATACCCAGGGTAGAGGCGCTTCGCACCTCAACCCTGGGCTATGAAATCGCAACTCCTACAGAGTTGCCGGGGGTGCGTACCGTCTGCGCTGTACTGCCCATATCATCGTCTAAGGTAAAACAACTCCGCACCTCAACCTTGGGCTATGAAATCGCAACTCCATTACCTTTCCGCGTCGCATTGCGCCGCGCCGGTGACCTTCGGTTCACAGTTGCCGGTGATGCGTACCGTCTGCGCCGTACTGCCTATGCCGTTGTCGGGTGTCAAATCGCTATTGACCCTCTTGGGAAGGTTGGGGGTAAATTCATGCATTGGCCTCTGCTACTTCCATGGCTTGTCCTCGGTCAATGGCGGGGCTCTCAAAATCTTGGGGGACGGACAGCTAAAAAGCGGGTATTCGTTTGGCTCTTTCAGCCAAAATCCTTAACTTTGTGTGCGTTATAACAATCATCAATGTCATGAAGAAAATTTCAACACTACTCCTGCTGATGGTGGCATGCCTTACCACCTCGGCTCAGTATCAGGCTTCGCCCGAAATCCTCAAGGCCCGTACCGAATTCCAGGACAATAAGTTTGGCATCTACATCCACTGGGGACTCTACTCCATGCTCGGCAACGGCGAGTGGGTGATGAGTAACCGCAACATTAATTATAAGGAATATACCCACCTGGCCGACGGTTTCTATCCCTCCAAGTTCGACGCCGAGGAATGGGTCAAGGCGTTCAAGGCCGCAGGTGCCCGCTACGTCACCTTTACCACCCGTCATCACGATGGCTTCTCGATGTTCAAGACATCGGCCAATAACTATAACATCGTCGATGGTACCCCTTTCCACCGTGATGTGCTCAAAGAGCTCGCTGATGCCTGTCAGAAGCACGGCATCAAGCTCCACCTCTACTATTCTCACGTAGACTGGTCGCGCCCCGACTATCCTCAGGGATGGAGCGGTATGGGTATCGGCAAGCCCAAGGACCAGTACAACTATGACTCCTACCTCGCTTTCATGAAGCACCAGCTCACCGAGCTGCTCACCAACTATGGCCCCATCGGTGCCATCTGGTTTGACGGTTACTGGGACCAGAAGAACAACCCCAAGTTTGACTGGCGTCTCGACGAGCAGTACAGCCTTATCCACCGCCTGCAGCCCGGCTGTCTCGTGGCCAACAACCATCACAAGGCCCCCAAGCCCGGCGAAGACCTGCAGACCTTTGAGCAGGACCTGCCCGGCCAGAACACTGCCGGTTATTCCAAGGGAACGGTAATAGGACAGCTGCCTCTGGAGACTGTGATGACCATGAACAAGGTCTGGGGCTACGACATCACCGACAAGAAGTACAAGAGCTCTGAATATATCATCCAGCATATCATCAAGGCTGCCGGCAACAATGCCAACTATGTCATCAACATCGGTCCCCGCCCCGACGGCAAGCTGCCCGTAGAGGCTGTCGAGCGCCTCAAGGCTATCGGCGACTGGATGGGCCGCTATGGCGAGACCATCTACGGCACCCGCGGTGGCATCGTGCGTCCTCATGACTGGGGCGTTACCACCCAGAAGGGCAACACCCTCTATGTGCATATCATGAACTGTCAGGACCGTGCCCTCTTCCTCCCCCTCACCGACCGCCGTGTGGCCAGTGCGCGTATGTATGACGGTCACCAGAAAGTGCGTGTCAGCAAGAACGCTGAGGGCGTGACCCTCGAGCTCCCCGCTGTGCCCAAGGGTGTGGACACCATCGTTGAGCTGACTCTCAAATAGTCTGCCGCCCCTCACCACGAGAACCAACAAAGCCCGAAACCATCTGCAGGTTTCGGGCTTTGTCATATCCTTGAGCTTGGGGGTGGGGAGCGGGCTGTGGCTATTCCCTATCGTTTGGTTTTGCCAAACAAATCAGAATGTGTACCTGTTGTTAGCATGAGAAGAGTAAGCTCGTCATCATTCTGTTCCCATATCAGCAACCAATCTGGTTCGATATGGGCTTCCCATTCCCCTTCATGATTGCCATGAAGAACATGAGGCTTATATTGCGGTGGCAAACAACCATCTGCGACCAAGTGGTTGATGGCTGTTTTCAGTTTCTCTAATGAATAGCCACGCTTCTTGCATAGCTTTAATGCCTTGTCAAACCGTTTGGTAGTCGCTAACTTGTACATTAATCTTTCAGAACAGTATCAAACATTTCATCTACCGAACTCCATTGGGTCACTCTTCCTTCTGCGGCATCTTCTCTGGCCATCTCCAATTCTGTCTTCTTGGGTTTGATCACAGTGATTGCGCTGACACCATTCAGCATCTTTATTGCATTCTTGAGTTTCCCCAGTAGCGAGGGGTCTGAAATAGACACCAGTAATTGCGGTTCGTCCAGCGAGGTGTAGTTACTCATAACAGTAGTTTTTTTATTGTTGTAAGGGGCATTGCCGTACTTGCCCTCGGGTTCTGGGCACATGTACTCTCTGTCATGCAAAGCTAACACTATTCTTCTAACCGCTCAAATCCTAATCGTTAAACTTTCTAAAACCCAGGCGGTAATTATCAGTCCTTCCCTCGCCCTGCCCAGTAATTACTTGAATGATTGAAAAAATAACACGAATTAATGCTAAACTTTTTGTGTGTCACTCTGTTTTTTGCTATCTTTGCCTTATCATGAAGAAGACCGTATCATTCATCCTCATGGCGATGTTGTCGCTCAGCCTCAGCGCCGCCAAAGTGGTTACCTCGGCGTCGCTCAAGCTCGTTGCCGATGGCAAGACCCTTAACACCGAAGCTATCCAGAACGCCATCGACCGTCTGTCTAAGAAGGGCGGCGGCAAGTTGACAATCAGCAAGGGCCTTTACCTCACCGGGGCCATCCAGCTGAAGAGTGGGGTAGAGCTCCACCTCGAGCGCGGTGCCGTGCTCTTGGGCAGCACCAATCCCGATGACTATTACCAGCTGCAGGTGATGGGCGACGGCGACGTGGTGCGCAAGGACAACTCCAAGTATGCCCTCGTGCTCGCCCAGGGTGCCCGCAACATAGCCCTCACCGGCGAGGGCGTCATCGACGGACAGGGTCAGGAGCTGGCGCTCACCATCGACTCGCTCGTGAAATGTGGTGTGAAGAGTGACCCCAACTACAGCACGCGTCTGCGCCGTCCCAGTGAGATTATGCGCCCCAAGCTCTTCTTCTTCTCCGAGTGTGACGGAGTCGAAATCGCCGGCCTCCATCTGCGCAACAGCGCCTGCTGGGGTCTCTCCTTCGACCTCTGTTCCAATATGAACCTCCATCACCTCGATGTCTACAACCGTGCCTACTGGAACAACGACGGTATCGACATGACCGACTGCCGCGACTCGCGCATCACCAACTGTCGCATCAATGCCGCCGACGACGGCATCTGCCTGAAGAGCTACCACAAGCGCGGCGTAAGCCAGAACCTCGTCATCGACAGCTGCGAGATACGCAGCTCTGCCTCGGCTGTCAAGTTCGGCACTGCCACTTGGGGTAATTTCCGCGACATCACCATTACCAACATCCGCGTAATCGATACCTTCCGCTCGTGCATCGCCATAGAGAGCGTCGACGGTTCGCAGATAGAGAACATCGTAGTCGACGGTCTCAAAGCAACCAATACCGGCAACGCCATCTTCGTCAAGTTGGGCAACCGTGCCCAGAACGACCAGGGCTATATCCGCAATATCACCCTGCGCAATATGGATGTTGAGCTCGCCTTCGGCCGTCCCGACACCGACTATGATATCCGCGGCCCCGAGGTAAGCTACTTCCACAACCCCTTCCCCTCAAGTATCACCGGTTGGCCCGGTCATCCTGTAGAGAACGTGGTGCTCGAGAACATCAATATCAGCGCTCCCGGTCGTGCCGACAAGGGTATGGCCTATGTCAAGGCGCCCGAGGTTCCCGAAAACTACGACCGCTACCCTGAGTTCACCATGTTTGGCGAGCTCCCCGCGTGGGCCTTCTTCCTGCGCCATGTCGAGGGCATCACCCTGCGCAATGTCAACCTCACCCTGCGCGACCGCGACTTCCGTCCCGCCATCTGTCAGGTCAATGTCAACGGTTACAAGGATGAGGGAGTCAACATCACTCTGCCCGAACCCAAGCACTGCGGCAAGTGCCATCGTCACGATTAATCTACATATACTTATATAGACAATAGTAACAACAACAACTATCATCGGGCAGACGCTGCCCATAGCAAACATTATGAAATACCGTAACTATATCCTCGTGGCAGCCATGATGCTCGTTGCCACCGTGGCCGAAGCTGCCAAGACCGTGAGCTCTACGGCTCTCAAACTCGTAGCCGACGGTCAGACCGTCAACACTCCCGCCATCCAGCGCGCCATCGACGACCTGAGTCGCAAGGGCGGCGGCACCATCGTCTTCGAGCCCGGCAACTATGTCATCGGTACCCTCGAGCTGCGTTCCAATATCGAGCTCCACCTCAAGAGCGGCGCCACCCTCTTGGGCAGTACCAATCCCTATGACTACATCGACATCACCAAGGAGGGCGCCGACCGCAGCGACCCTAAGAAGTGGAACTATCTGAGCCTCGCGCTCATCGAGGCATACCAAGCCAAGAACATCAAGCTCACCGGAGAGGGCACCATCGACGCCCGCGGCTGCGAGCTGGCTCTCGCCATCGACAGCCTGCACAAGGCTGGCGTGCGCCCAGACCCCAACTACTTTGACCGACTCAACCGCCCACGCGAGGCCATGCGCCCCAACCTCTTCACCATCAATGCCTGCGACGGTATCGAGGTGAGCGGACTCCATCTGCGCAACGGCGCCTGCTGGGGACTTGTCTTCTTCCAGTGCAAGAACCTGCTCATCGAGCGCGTGGATGTGCTCAACCGCGCCTACTGGAACAACGACGGTATCGACATCGTAGACTGCCAGCACGTCATTATCCGCGACAGCCACGTCAATGCTGCCGACGACGGTATCTGCCTCAAGTCAGACAAGCTCGAGCTCGCCTGCGACGACATCCAGGTCTACAACTGCGCTGTGGAGAGCTCGGCGTCGGCCATCAAGTTCGGCACCAACTCTGCCGGTGGTTTCAAGAACATCACCATCCGTGACATCAAGGTCAGCGACACCTTCCGCTCTGCCATAGCCATCGAGGCTGTCGACGGCGGCGAAGTGAGCAACGTGCTCGTTGAGAATATCCACGCCCTCAACACCGGCAACCCCATCTTCATCCGTCTCGGCAAGCGTCAGGCCGACCGCCGCGACGGCATCGTCGACGGTGTGACCATCCGCAACATGGTGTGCGAAGTTCCCTTCGAGCGCCCCGATGTAGGCTATAAGCTGCGCGGCCCCATCACCAACACCATGCGCAACCCCATGCCTTCGAGCATCGTGGGCATCCCCGGCGTCAAGGTGCGCAATGTGCTCATCGACAATGTCACCATCATCTATCCCGGTGGAGCCGACAAGGGTCTGCGCTACCTCACCATGGGCGAGCTCAGCAAGATACCCGAGCAGATTAACCGTTATCCCGAGTTTGATATGTTTGGCGAGCTGCCCTGCTACGGCTTCTATGTGCGCCATGCCGATGGCGTCACCTTCCGCAATGTCAACCTCCTGCTCCGCAACGACGACTTCCGTCCTGCCTTCGTTCTTGACGACGCTTCGAATGTCAAGTTTGAGAACATCACTTACCCCTTCGGCAAGAAGAACGGACAAATCTACGATAACTCCAAGCAATGAAACGTAAGCTCTTCACCCCTCTGAGCATGGGCGCCATGGCGCTCGCTCTCGTCATGGTGGCCTGCGGCAAGGCGCCGCAGCTCACCCGCGACAATGTCGATGACGTGCTCGCCCACATGACCCTCGACGAGAAAATCAACATCGTCGTGGGCGCTGGCAACGAGACCTTCACCGGCTATGGCAACACCAAGAAGCTCGTGCCCGGTGCTGCCGGAACCACCTCGCCCATCCCCCGCCTCGGCATCCCGCCCACCGCGCTCACCGACGGTCCTGCCGGACTCCGCATCGATACCATGCGCGAGGGCCAGAGCCGCCGCTACTACCACACCGGCTTTCCCATCGGCACCGCCCTTGCCTCGTCGTGGAACCAGCCCCTCATCTACGAGGTGGGAGAGGCCATCGGCAACGAGGCCCATGAGTACGGGCTCGACCTCATCTTCGGCCCGGGCATGAACCTGCACCGCGACCCGCTCGGAGGCCGCAACTTCGAGTACTACTCCGAAGACCCGCTCCTTACCGGTAAGATGGCGGCAGCCTTTGTGCGCGGCATCCAGAGCCAGCATGTTGGCGCCACCCTCAAGCATTTTGCCGTGAACAACCAGGAGACTAACCGCAAGGACGTCGATGTGCGCATCGCCCAGCGACCCCTGCGCGAGCTCTACCTGAAGCCCTTCGAGATAGCCGTGCGTGAGAGCGACCCCTGGTCGGTGATGAGTGCGTATAATATGATTAACGGCCAGCAGTGTATGGAGAGCCGCGACCTGCTTACCACCATCCTCCGCGGCGACTTCGGCTTCCGCGGCTTCTTCGGATTCGTTTTCCGCTACCTCGTCGGCGGACAGCAGCAC
>OQVT01000738.1_pt1 | contig 19352 bp, 17 predicted proteins | sample 1691561 | NCBI WGS metagenome assembly OQVT01 (sample SAMN03418260, study PRJEB22391) | human gut metagenome | biome: human-gut; feature: organic feature; material: feces | host: Homo sapiens | place: Tanzania | collected 2013-01 | reverse complement strand
AGTTGCAACAGGAGCAATCCGTATGGAAGGAACAAGTAGAGAGTATGCACCGATCGAGTATCCGGCAGTTGCTGATTTTCATATGGTGCAGGCACTTGTACAGGCAGCAGAAAAGGGAAAATATCCATATCATGTAGGTGTTGTTCAGTGTAAGGATGCATTTTATGGACAGCATGAGCCAGAGACAAAGCCTGTAAGCTATGAGCTTTTAAATAAGTGGGAAGCATGGAAACGCTTAGGCTGCCTTGCATCTGAGATGGAATCAGCGGCATTATTTGTTGTTGGAAATTATCTTCGCGTGCGCGTTGGATCTATCTTTTTGGTTGTGGCAAATCAGGAGCGTGCAAAGCTGAACATGGAAAATCCAGTTGTTCATGACACGGAGCTTGCAATTACAACAGCAGTAGAAGCACTAAGAGACATAATAAGAAAGGATAAAGCAAATGAGTAATAACAATATCCTGGTAATCGGAATTGCAGGAGGAACAGGCAGCGGAAAATCAACGCTTACAAAACAGCTTGTAAATCATTTTGGCGATCAGATTACTGTGCTTAAGCATGATGATTATTATAAGGCACACGATGAAATGACGTATGAGGAATGAACACATTTAAACTATGATCATCCGAATGCATTTGACACTGATCTTATGCTGCAGCATCTGCGTCAGTTAAAAAATGGTGAGCCAATCAACTGCCCAATTTATGATTACACAGTTCACAACAGAAGCCGTAATTTTCAGGTGATTTACCCAACAAATGTTATTATTGTGGAGGGAATCCTGATTTTTGAAAACAAAGAGCTGTGCAAAGAAATGGATATTAAAATTTTCGTTGATACAGATGCAGATATTCGTATTATCAGAAGAATCCAGCGTGATGTAATTGAGCGTGCGCGTTCATTAGAGTCTGTGATTTCACAGTATATGAATACGGTAAAGCCAATGCACGAGGAATTTGTAGAGCCGAGTAAGAAGAATGCAGACATTATTGTGCTAGAGGGCGGTATGAATCTGGTAGCAATGGATATGATTAAAAATCGCATTCGTCAGCACCTGTCTTCACAAGCGCAGGCTTAATATTTTTACTTTCAAATGTAAAATAAAAGAAGAAATTTTGAGAAAAACACGTAAGGTGACTGTTGACGACATAAAAGCAACGTGCTACAATGAACAGGAATCGGAGCGTTATCAAAAAAACGCAGCATCTTAATAAGGAGGAGTCGACGATGAGAAGGAAACAACTTTTTGCCGTTTTGATGGCAGGTTCTATGGCAGCATCTCTTGCAGCTTGTGGAAAGACTGACACAAAGAAAACTACAGCAGCAACTGAGAAGAAGACAGAGGCAGCTACAGAGAAGAAAACAGAGGTAGCTACTACTGAGGCTAAGACTGAGAAATCTACTGAGAAGGAAACCGAAGCGGCAACTGAGAAAGAAACAGAGGCAGCTACTGAGGCAAAGACTGAGGAAGTATCCAGCGAGGAAGCAACCGAGGCAAAGACCGAGGAAGCATCAAGTGAAGAGGCATCTTCCGAAGAGGCAAGCAGTGAGGACGTTTCCGCACAGGCAGAGACTGAGGAAGAGTCCAGCGAAGTAGCAACTGAGGCAGAGACTGAGGAAGCATCAAGTGAAGAAGCATCCAGCGAGGAAGCAACTGAGGCAGAGACTGAGGAAGCATCTAGCGAGGAAGCATCCAGTGAGGAAGCAACTGAGGCAGAGACTGAGGAAGCATCTAGCGAAGAAGCATCCAGTGAGGAAGAGTCTGAGGAAGCATCTAGTGAGGAAGCATCTTCAGAAGAAGAGACAGAGGCAGAGACAGAAGAGGATATCGATGGAACTGGATTTAAGATCGGTATGGTTACTGATGTCGGCGGTGTAAACGATGGTTCCTTCAACCAGTCAGCATGGGAAGGCTTACAGAGAGCAGGCGAGGCATTCGGCTGTGAAGTTAAGTATATTGAGTCTAAGGGTGATGCAGATTATGTTCCGAATATCGAGAGCTTCTTAGATGAGGATTATGATCTTATTGTATGTGTTGGATACATGATGGCTGATGCTGTTCGTGATGCAGCAGAGCTTTACCCGGATCAGAAGTTTGCTATCATTGATGATGCTTCTAATGCAGATTTGGATAATGTAACATGTATGATGTTTGAGCAGGAGCAGGCTTCCTACTTAGTAGGTCTGGCAGCTGGTTACACAACCGAGAGCAACATCGTAGGCTTCGTTACTGGAGCAGCAAATGAGACCATGAACTCCTTTGGTTATGGTTACTGTGCAGGTGTTCTTGATGCAAATCCAGATGCAACTATCCTTCAGTACAATGCAAACAACTTCGGTGATGCAAGTGGTGGAAAGACTGCAGTAAATACCATGGTAACAAAGGGTGCAGATGTTGTATTCCACGCAGCAGGTGGTACTGGTATCGGTGTTATCGATGGATGCAAGGAAAATAAGATCTGGGCAATCGGTGTTGACTCTGACCAGAGCCCACTGGCACCTGAGACTATCCTGACTTCCGCTTTAAAGAGAGTTGATAACGCTTGCTACGATGCAACAAAGAAGACTATTCTTGGAACACTTGAGGGTGGCGTTGAGACATACGACCTGGCAGCAGGCGGTGTTGATATCGCTCCGACCACAGACAACCTGTCTAAGGATGTTCTGGAGAAGATCGAGAAGGCAAAGAAGGATATCATTGCTGGTGATCTTGTATTCAGGTTGTGACCGATACCTTTTCTACTGATTTCTTTCAGACCTGTGATCTTCAAGATCGGCATCATCTCGTCAACAGTTACACCGTCATAAATAAAAGCCGGAATTCCAAGTGGTTTTGCAATTGCATCTGCAATAACAGCACCAAGGTTGGAAGCATGCTCCATAGCCGGTTTATTTTTCAGCTGCCATACCATATCATCATTTACACGGTAAGCACCAGCTTTCAGAGGCGGAAGTAATCCACCACGGGCAACGATACCTGTCAGATCCTCTGATACGATGATCGTCACAGAATCTGTCTGCTCACTTATCCCCACACCTGCTCTGTGCCGTGTTCCCAGTTGCTTGCTCAGTTCCATGTTATCAGATAGCGGAAGATAACATGTTGCAGCCACGATCCTGTTCTCTCTTACGATAACAGCTCCATCATGGAGAGGTGTGTTATGTTCAAATATATTAATCAGAAGCTGGCTTGTAAGGATCGCATCCAGATTAATACCTGTTCTGATATAATCTGTCAACAGCTCATTCTGCTCAATTACGATCAATGCCCCGGTCTTTACTTCCCCCATATCAAAACAGGCTTTAACCAGTTCACTGATCGTCTTGTCCGTAAATCGTTCCTTCACTTCCCTGCCTGCATCAAAAGGTATCAGTGAAGCCATGATTCTCTTTTGTCCAAGCTGTTCCAGAACCTTTCTCAATTCAGGCTGAAAAATAACGATTACGCCTACGATCAATGTACTGGCCAGATTTGAAAAAATCCACAGGATCGTATTCATTCTGAAAATATACGCTACCAGAATAAAGAGAAGAACAACCAGTATACCTTTCAGAAGTGTATATGCATGAGTATATTTGATCCACACCATAAACTGATACACAAAAAATGCGATCAGCGCGATCTGTATGATATCTATGATCCCGATCTTCGGAAATGCCAGTCTTGATAGCATCTCTATCAGTTTTCCCGAAATATCCTGCATATGGCTCTCCTTTCCTTATCATTCTTATAAAGCATTTATAATTATTTTTTATAGATTTTTTAATGATTCTTCCAGTTTTTTCTCAAAGTCAACACTGTCGATATCTTTCTTTCTTTCCACAGGTGCTGTATCCTCAATTGTCTGACCCTTTTTCTCGTCACCGTGGAAAATAGGATTTGCATAGGAAACAATATTATCCTGTGTCTGTTTCTCGTTTTTCACTGAATCTCCGTTGATCTTTTTAATACTTCTTTCAGATGTTGTAACAGATGCCTTAGGCACTGCTTTTACATAGTAATAATACTCATCATCTTCATATTCCAGTCTCTCTGTGCGGGTATAATCTCCACCGAACACAAAAAATTCAAGAACAAGTCCTACCACAACAGAGATCACTGTGTATATGATCAGTGTGACAACATCGATATTCAGTCCAAAATACACTCCACCTGCCAGGATCATAAGAACATAGACAACTCCGCCTGCAACAATGGCAATTCTCCATGCATAATCAAAAGAACGGGTGCGGATAAGATTTACCAGCAAAACTACTGCTATAAAAGCGATCATTGTAATCCACATTCCCCAGTTCTGCACGATCCCGTCAGCCAGAAGTTTCATCTTGTCAGCCATGGCAACATCCGGATTCTCCAGAAGTTTATGCTGTACATTAATAAAACGTATAAAATAATACACAATTACTCCGCATCCTGCAGGAAGTGCAGAAGATGCACCGCATAAAAGTCCGCTGCCTATTGGAAGCAGTGTAGGAACACTGAATCCAAAAGAAAGTGGTGTAAATACAAGTACTAAATTATTGCCTGAACTAAATCTCAGAAACAGGATAGCCATAAATAAAAGCAGCACGATCATAAATCCTGCAACTTCCGTACCCAGAGCATAGCTGTGCGCGATCATCAGGGCAAAACCTGCAAAAATCATTACACCTGAAGGCAGGATTGAACAGATCAGTGCAAGGATCAGCACAATAAATATATTGTTAAGCTGTGTCATATATCCCATATTTTTATTGATCCATATAAAATAAACCATTGCCAGAACAAAACGTAAAACAGGAAGGATGTAAATCTCATACTGGCTGTATAAATTCTTTATTCTCTGTTTTAATTCGAGTAATGCTGTCATCTTTTATATCCTCCTGAAACTCCTCCGGCTGAAGATTTTTTCTCTTCGCGACTGTAGATTTTATTTAACTGTGTAAGTTCTTCATAATAATTCTTTACACTTTTCTTTGCTTTACGATATTTCACTGTGTACTGGATGTATGTGAGAACTGAAAAAAACACCAGTACTGTCACATATCCCAGAATCGCTTCCACTCCCAGTGAAACAAGATTCATCTTATGAATATTGTTTATCAGATATTCACCAAAATATGCCGCCATTCCTGCCAGGACCAGACAATATCCGATCGTAACAAGAAAAAAATTCTTGATCATGGCAAGTCCGATATAATCACTTCTATAGTACTTACTGACAGGAAGATACTTCTTTCCTTCCCCCTGTTCATACATGGCAAGTTTGTTCATGATCTTTATCTTCTCTTCATTTAACATAAATTACTCCTTACTGCATGCTTTCCCTTTTGTCTGATACCATTTCTTTTTCTCAAAACCGATACCGTAAATATCAGGCAGGTATCATTAATCATTCAGATTGATTGTAACATATATCACTATGTATGAAAAGGGTTTTTTCTTATCTCATGCCTATCTCCTGCCTATGCAAACCGTAAGAAAATACACATTTCCGGCACCTTTTTTCTTCAGACATCCTGCCATTGCATCAATGGTACTTCCTGTTGTATAAACATCGTCTATCACCAGGATATCCTTTCCTCTCACATCACCTGTCACGCGAAATGCCCTTTCCAGATTCATTCTTCTCTGCAAGGCATTCAGTTTCTTCTGAGACCTTGTCTTTACAACCTTCTGCACCATATCAAGATCTGCCGGGATTCTGGTATAATAACTGAGCTTTTCTGCCAGATATGCGGCCTGATTAAATCCTCTCTGCCTTTCTTTTGATCTGTGCACAGGAACCGGCACAATAAGATCCGGATTCCATTTCTCTATTTCCTTCCGCGCATAAAGGTACATTGCTTTCGCATAAAAATCGCCGTATTCTCTGCAGCCATAGTATTTATATCTGGTAACAGATCTTCTCATAATGCTGTCATAAACAAAGATTCCTCTCCCCTGCTCAAATACATGCGGCTGCTTCAGGCAGTCTCTGCAGTATTCTCCTTCTTCAATGGGTTTCCCGCATTTATAACATCTGGGATGTCCGACAGGGCGAAGCATTCTCTCACACTCCGGACAGATCATCCGTCTCTGATCCTTAAGGATCTTCTGACAGACCGGACAGCATCTTGGGTAAAAAACATCAAGGATTTTCCTCAGAAACTGATTCATACCTGCTTATTCTTCCTTATCTCTTCCCATATTCTCTGTCATGTCACTCAGTTCTGTAATACGTTCATCCAGGGCGCTGTAACGTTTCTGCTGTTTCTCGTTGCGGATCATCTCTGCAAAGGTCTCTTCACTTCCCACCACAGTCACACATTTTCTTGCCCTGGTAACTGCAGTATAAAGAAGGTTTCTGTTTAAAAGCATCTGCGGTCCGGAAAGCAGTGGAAGTATAACTGCCGGATATTCTGAACCCTGAGATTTATGAATCGTAATGGCATAGGCAAGTTCCAGCTCTTCCAACTGTTTGAAAGAATATGTGGCAAAACGCCCATCCTCAAATTCCACTTCTGCAGTCTCTGCAAACTCATTGATCTCCGTAAGTATTCCTGTATCACCGTTAAATACCCCGACACCTTTCTCGATAACTATCCCATACCTGCCCCTGATTTCCCATTCCATCTGATAATTATTCCGGATCTGCATTACTTTATCACCTGTACGGAACAGCCGGTCTCCAACTGCTTTTTCAGGTTTTCCGTCTGCAGGCGGATTAAGATACCTTTGCAGTATCTGGTTCAGCCGTTCCACTCCCAGAAGTCCCTTTCTCATTGGAGTCAGTACCTGTATCTCAAAGGGTTTCGCATCTACATATCTGGGCAGCTTCTCCTGGATCAGTGCGATCACAACTCTTATTATAATATCCGCATCATATCTCTTCAAAAAAAAGAAATCCCGGCTTTTATTATTAATCTGTACCTGTTCACCTCTGTTTATCTTATGGGCATTTACAACAATATCACTCTCCGACGCCTGCCTGAAGATTTTCTTCAGTTCAACTACAGGGAAACATCCGCTTCGGATAATATCCCTTAACACATTACCCGGCCCCACACTTGGAAGCTGATTCTCATCACCTACAAGGATCAGTCTTGTACCTGCCGTCACTGCAAGCAGGAGGGAATGCATTAAATGAATATCTACCATGGACATCTCATCAATAATGATCACATCTGCTTCCAGGGGATTCTGCGCATTCCTCTCAAATTTAGCCGAATGTCCGTCTCTTTCCTCCTCCGGCATTCCATTTAATTCCAGCAGACGATGTATTGTCTGTGCTTCATATCCTGTAGTTTCCGTCATTCTCTTTGCTGCACGCCCGGTAGGTGCAGCCAGTCTGAGCTCTGCACCTTCGCCTTCAAAGAAACGAATGATCGCATTAATTGTTGTTGTTTTACCTGTACCCGGACCACCTGTAAGGATAAAGAGTCCATGATTCGCTGCCTCAGTTACAGCCCTCTTCTGCATTTCATCCAGAACTGTTTCTGTTTCTTTTTCGATCATTGCGATTCTGCGCCGGACAAGCTCTTCATCCTCAGGACACAGGATATTCAGTTCATTAAGCATCCGGGCAGTGTTCAGTTCCAGATAATAATACTGCGCCGGATAAACAATAGTCTCTCTGTTTTTCTCTTTTAACACCAGTTTTCTGTCAAGTACCATATCCATAAGATGTTTCTCCATATAGGATTCATCAACGCCCAGAAGTCTGGCACATCTTGTAAACAACTGTTCTCTGGGAAGGTATGTATGTCCTTCTCCAGAAGCCTGCAAAAGAGTATACAGCATTCCACTTCGTATTCTGTAATCTGAATCTGCATGGATCCCAACTCTGGAGGCGATCTCATCAGCAATCTTAAATCCCACACCCGAAATGTCTTCTGCCAATTTGTATGGATTCTCCTGCAGGATGGTATAGACAGAATCTTTATATTTCTGATAGATCTTTGCACCAAGATTAAGAGAGATACCATATTTCTGTAAAAAGATCATTGCTTTTCTCATATCAGCCTTCTCACTTACCTGTGCAGCGATCTCCCTTGCTTTTTTTTCACTGATTCCCTTAACCTCAGCAAGCCGTTCAGGCTCTTCCTCTACGATTCTAAGTGTATCATTTCCAAATTTCCGGACGATCCTGGCAGCCAGTGCTGCACCGATCCCTTTTATTGCACCGGATCCCAGATAACGTTCTATACCATAAGTATCCTCTGGCATTTTCTCTGTAAAAGAACTGATCTGAAACTGTTTTCCATATACCGGATGATGTATATATACTCCGGTCGCTTCAATAGATGCGCCCTGTGTAACAGACGGAAAGCTTCCTACACAAGTCAGTTCTTCCTCTTCCTTTATACCTTTTAATACCATAACCGTATATCCGTTATTCTCATTTCTGAAAATAATATGATCTATGTATCCTGTAACAGTTTCACTCATGTGCTCCCCTCTGCACCTCCTGTTTCTTCCCATTTCTTTTATTGCTGCATCAATTGCCTGAAAATCAGTCAAAGTAACACAAAAAGGCACTGCAATATACAGTACCTTCTGTTTTATCCGTCAAATCGTGCCATTATCTCTGCGTACTTACCTGTTCCTACTGCAACTACGCTCATTGCATCCTGTACAGTCAGAGTACTCACTCCTGTTCTCTGTTCGATCAAAGTATCCATTCCATGAAGAAGCGCACCACCTCCGGTAAGCACAATTCCTCTGTCTACAATATCAGCAGCCAGTTCAGGCGGTGTCTTTTCCAGAACTCCGTGTACAGTCTCCACAATCTGTCCTGTGGCATCTCTCAGAGCTACACGGATTTCTTCTGAAGTAAGTGTCACTGTCTTTGGCAGACCTGTGATCACATTTCTTCCTTTTACTTCCATAGTTCTTGGATTTGACTCTTCAGTGGCTGTTCCTATCTGGATCTTGATCTTCTCTGCCATATCTTCTCCGATAAAAAGTCCATGATTCTTTCTCACATAGTTCAGTATGGCCTGATTAAAGGTATCTCCTGCTACTTTTACAGAAGCAGAAACCACAACCCCTGCAAGGGAGATAACTGCAACATCTGAAGTTCCCGCTCCAATATCTACGACCAGATTGCCAAATGGCTTCGTTACATCCACACCTGCCCCGATCGCTGCAGCTATAGGCTCCTCCACCATATAAACATCCCTGGCTCCTGCCTGATAGGCAGCTTCCTCTACTGCCTTTCTCTCAATCTCTGTAATTCCGCTTGGAACACAGATAGTAATCCTTGGTTTACGGAAAGCTCTTCTTCCTATGGCTCTGGATATAAAGTATTTAAGCATCTTCTCTGTAACTGTATAATCAACGATCACACCCTGTCTGATCGGACGGATGATCTCCATATCTGAAGTAATGCGTCCCTCCATCATTCGGGCTTCTTCACCGATCGCACGGATCTTCTCTGTATTTTTATCATAAACTACAATTGAAGGCTCATTTAATACAAGCCCTTTTCCTGTAGAATAAGCCAGACTGTTCCTGGTCCCCAGGTCTATTCCAATATCACTTGCCGGCATGGAAATCCCCTTTCTGTTCTTAATAATGATCGCCCAACTGTCTAATATCTCTCAGTTTCGTAATCGTTTCTATTATATACAACTTCCTGCCAAAAGAAAAGCCCTGCTTAATCTTCCAGATATTTTTTTACATATTTCCCTGTATAAGATATCGGTGACTGTGCGATTTCCTCCGGAGTTCCCTGGGCTACAACAGTACCGCCCTTATCTCCGCCTTCAGGACCAATATCAATGATATAGTCTGCTGTCTTGATCACATCCAGGTTATGCTCGATCACAACTACCGTATTGCCACCTTCCGATAATCGCTTCAGGATCTCCACCAGCTTATGCACATCTGCAAAATGAAGCCCTGTTGTGGGCTCATCCAGGATATAGATCGTTTTCCCTGTACTTCTCTTACTCAGCTCTGTGGCAAGCTTAATCCTCTGTGCTTCTCCTCCGGAAAGTTCTGTGGAAGGCTGACCCAGACGGATATATGAAAGACCTACATCATACAAAGTCTGTATCTTTCTCTTAATGGAAGGAACATTTTCAAAAAATATCAGTGCCTCCTCAACAGTCATATTCAGCACATCATAAATGCTCTTATCCTTATACTTTACTTCCAGAGTTTCTCTGTTGTATCTCTTTCCCTTGCAGACCTCACAAGGTACATATACATCCGGAAGAAAATGCATTTCTATCTTAATAATACCGTCACCACTGCATGCCTCACAACGCCCGCCTTTTACATTAAAGCTGAAACGTCCTTTCTTATATCCCTTTGCCTTGGCATCTGCAGTTGCAGCAAAGAGATCACGGATCTGGTCAAACACCCCTGTATAGGTGGCAGGATTTGAACGTGGTGTGCGTCCGATAGGCGACTGATCAATATTGATCACCTTATCCAGCTGCTCAGTTCCCAGTATATCTTTATGCTTTCCCGGTATCACTCTGGCACGGTTAAGATCTCTTGCCAGACGTTTGTACAGTATCTCATTGATCAGAGAGCTCTTTCCTGAACCGGAAACTCCCGTTATACAGGTCATAATTCCAAGAGGTATCTTCACATCAATATTTTTGAGATTATTCTCTGCAGCGCCTTTAACAGTAAGAAATCCTGTTGGTTTCCGTCTCTCTGACGGTACCGGTATCTTTAATTTTCCACTCAGATAAGCACCGGTGACTGAATTCTCATTATTCATCAGATCCTCTGCAGTTCCCATGGCAACAAGCTGTCCTCCATGCTCCCCTGCACCGGGTCCTATATCCACGATACAATCCGCTGCACGCATGGTATCTTCATCATGCTCCACAACGATCAAACTGTTTCCAAGATCACGCAGCTTCATCAGGGAGCTTAGCAGTCTGTCATTATCCCGCTGATGAAGTCCTATACTGGGCTCATCCAGAATATAAGCAACTCCCACCAGTCCGGAACCGATCTGGGTAGCCAGGCGGATTCTCTGTGCCTCTCCTCCTGAAAGTGTTCCTGTGGCACGTCCAAGAGAAAGATAATCAAGACCTACATCAGATAGAAAACTTACTCTTGCCCGGATCTCTTTCAGGATCTGCTTACCGATCAGCTGTTGCTGTTCAGACAACTGCATATCTGCCAGGAAGGCCTTCAGTTTCTCGATCGGAAGATTGGTGACCTCATAAATATTCTTATCTGCCACAGTCACTGCAAGAGATTCTCTCTTTAGCCTCTGTCCTTTACAGGTTTTACACGGAGTAATCTGCATAAAAGATTCATACTCCTGTTTCATGGTATCAGAGCCTGTTTCTCTGTAGCGCTGTTCCACATTGCGGATCAGTCCTGGAAATGCCACATCATAAACACCCTCTCCACGCTGGCCTTTGTAATAAACTTTGACTGAATGTCCATTGGTTCCATTTATCAGAATATCCTTTATCTTCTCAGGATAATCCTTAAAAGGTGTAGCCAGACTGAAATCATATTCTCTGGAAAGCGCATCCAAAATGGCTCTTGAAAAACTTCCTTCACTTGTGCAGGACTGCCATCCTGTTACTGCGATTGCCCCCTCAAGAATGCTTAATGACTGATCCGGGATCATCAGGTCAATATCGAATTCCATCTTATAGCCCAATCCCAGACAATCAGGGCAGGCACCAAATGGATTATTAAAAGAAAAGCTTCTTGGCTCAATCTCATCAACACTGATACCACAGTCAGGACAGGAAAAACTCTGACTGAAATTATAGACATTCCCGTCCATGGTATCCACCATCAGGAGTCCTTCTGCCAGTTCCAGAACTGTCTCTATGGAATCAGAAAGTCTCTTCTCGATCCCTGGCTTCACGATCAGACGGTCTACCACTATCTCAATATTATGTTTGATATTCTTGTCCAGACTTATCTCCTCAGAAAGCTCATACATATTTCCGTCAATCTGTACACGCACATATCCGCTTCTCTTTGCATGTTCAAGAAGCTTTGCATGTGTTCCTTTACGCCCCCGCACAACAGGAGCCAACAGCTGAAGCTTCGTTCTCTCCGGAAAAGCCATGATACTGTCCACCATCTGGTCAACAGTCTGCTTCCTGATCTCTCTTCCACATTTCGGACAATGGGGGATTCCCACTCTGGCATACAGAAGTCTGAAATAATCATATATCTCTGTCACAGTTCCCACTGTTGAACGGGGATTTCGGTTGGTAGATTTCTGGTCAATGGAAATCGCAGGAGGCAGACCTTCAATACTCTCCACATCCGGTTTCTCCATCTGTCCCAGAAACTGCCTTGCATAAGAGGAAAGAGATTCCATATAACGTCTCTGTCCTTCTGCATAGATGGTATCAAAAGCCAGCGAAGATTTTCCTGATCCGCTCAGCCCTGTAAGCACCACAAACTTATCCCTTGGAATATCTACACTTAGATTCTTAAGATTATTAACATTCGCACCTCTGATCCTGATAAATTGTTTCTTCATCGTATCTGCTGCCATTGCCGGCCTCCTGTTTCTTATTGAACTTATTGATTCGGTTAAAATATATGCCCTTAGTATAATTCAGGAACATTTGTTCGTCAAGGCATTTACAGCAAAAACTCTGCCATAACAGCATTACTTACATGGATTCCTTTTCTGCTCAGAAAAATTCTGCCATCTCCTTCCAGCAATAAACCCATTGATTTATATTTTCTCAGAACACCCCCATATACTGATTCGATCACACATCCAAATCTCTGCTCAAAATCGGCTTTTGAGATTCCATCGGTCATACGAAGTCCCAGAAACATAAATTCTGCCATTTCATCCTCTCTGGTAAGTATTGGCTCTTTTTCCCTTATTTTTTCCGGATTCCTGCTGTCCGCCAGATATATTTTCATATCCCGGGTATTTGTGAAACGCTCTTTTCCATAAAGAGAAGAGGCTCCCAGACCAAAGCCCAGATAATCCTGCCTGATCCAGTATCCTATATTATGCCTGCATTCCATGCCTTTCTTTGCATAATTTGAAATCTCATACTGCTCAAACCCATATTCTCTCAAGATCTGTGCAGTCGCCTCATACATATTATATTCTGTATCTTCATCCGGCAGGTTCAGTTTCCGGGTTGCAAAAGGTGTTCCTTCCTCAATGATCAGACTATATGCGGAAACATGCTCAGGTTTCAATTCTGCAACAGTACGCAGATTGCTGATCCATCCTTCATAGCTCTGATCCGGGATCGCACTCATCAGATCAATATTTATATTGTCAAATCCGGCTTCTCTTGCAGTCTTATAGGTTTCCAGAAACTGCCTGTAGTTATGGATTCTTCCAAGCATCTCCAGTTCCCTGTCATCTGGTGACTGCAGCCCGATACTCAGACGGTTGATCCCATATTCTCTGTATGACTCAAATTTCCTTCTATCTGCTGTTCCGGGATTCACTTCAATGGTAATCTCCGCATCATCCAGTATAGGAAACTTATTTTTTATCTTATTCAGTATTTCTCCAATGAATCTTTCATCCAAGACAGAAGGAGTGCCCCCTCCGATAAATACAGAGGACACACTCCTTCCTTTACCTTCCTTTACTGCATCAATTTCTCTGAGCAAAGACTGTATATATGCTGTCTGCACCTCCAGTCCTGAAGGAGCGGAAAGAAAATCACAGTAATCACATTTTTTTACACAAAACGGAATATGGATATAGATTTCTATGGAAGAACCTGATATGTTCTTCATTTCCATTTAATCCTCCTGTATACTGCTGTCTGTGTTCATATCCAAACTACTGCTTCCATTATCTGCACTTTGGGATATCGAAGTATCAGACGCATTCTGCTCTGCCAGATAAGTATTTACCATTGTCAGATTTCCATTTCTGATAACAGCAGACTCATTTACCTGATCCGGTGCAGGTGTAGGAGTGGCTTCCACAGGTGCAACACTAATCTGTATCACCTTGGAAGATGCCTCGTCTGTCTCCTTCTCTTTTCCACATCCGGAAAACAAAACACCAAACAGCATCATGCACAGTATAACTGTTTTTCGCTTACTTATTCTCATTAATATCTCAACTCTCTGTCAACAATAAACAATTTTTATTTATCATCCAGCTTCAGTACACTCATAAATGCTTTCTGAGGAATCTCCACATTACCTACCTGACGCATACGCTTCTTACCTTCCTTCTGTTTCTCCAGAAGTTTCTTCTTACGGGAAATATCACCACCGTAACACTTGGCAAGAACGTCCTTACGCATAGCTCTTACAGTCTCTCTTGCAATGATCTTGCTTCCGACAGCAGCCTGGATCGGAATTTCAAAGAGCTGGCGCGGGATCTCTTCCTTCAGTTTCTCACACATCTTACGGCCTCTCTCATAGGCAGTATCTGCATGTACGATAAAGGAAAGGGCATCCACCTCTTCTTTATTTACCAGGATATCCAGCTTCACAAGTTCACTGCGCTCATAGCCGCAGAGTTCATAATCCAGGGAAGCATAGCCTCTGGAACGTGATTTCAGGGCATCGAAGAAATCATAGATGATCTCATTCAATGGAAGCTTATATTTCAGAAGCGCACGTGTTTCTTCCATATAATCCATTCCCAGATACTGTCCTCTTCGCTCCTGACAGAGATCCATGATCGCACCGATAAATTCTGTTGTTACCATGATCTCAGCATTTACCATAGGCTCTTCCATATATTCGATTTCTGACGGATCAGGCAGATTGCTTGGATTTGTCAGATTGATAACTTCACCATTTGTCTTGTAAACTTTATAAATAACACCTGGTGCTGTAGTTACAAGGTCAAGGTTATATTCTCTTTCCAGACGTTCCTGAATGATTTCCAGATGAAGAAGCCCCAGAAAGCCACAGCGGAAACCAAATCCAAGAGCTACAGATGTCTCCGGCTCATAGAAAAGAGAAGCATCATTAAGCTGAAGTTTCTCAAGTGCATCTCTTAAATCTCCATATTTGGCACCATCTGCAGGATATAATCCGCAGTATACCATCGGGTTTACCTTCTTATATCCTGGAAGCGCTTCTGCACATGGTCTGTTCTTGTCTGTAATGGTATCACCTACGCGGGTATCGCCAAGATTTTTGATACTCGCAGTGATATAGCCTACCATACCTGCGGTCAGCTCATCACAGGGAATAAACTGTCCTGCGCCAAAATATCCTACTTCTACAACTTCTGTTGTAAAACCGGTTGCCATCATATGAATCTGTGTACCTCTTTTCACACAGCCATCCATAACCCTGCAGAATACGATAACACCTTTGTATGCATCATAAATGGAATCAAAGATCAATGCTTTCAGTGGTGCATTTACATCACCGTGAGGTGCCGGGATCTTTGTCACGATCTGTTCAAGCACTTCTTCCACATTAAGTCCTGTTTTGGCAGAAATTCTCGGAGCGTCATGGGCTTCAAGACCAATGACATCTTCAATCTCATTCACTACACGATCCGGTTCTGCACTTGGCAGATCAATCTTGTTGATAACAGGAAGAACATCCAGATCATGGTCAAGTGCAAGATATACATTTGCCAGTGTCTGGGCTTCGATTCCCTGTGCTGCATCTACTACCAGGATCGCACCGTCACAGGCAGCAAGGCTTCGGGATACCTCATAGTTGAAATCCACATGTCCAGGGGTGTCAATGAGGTTAAAGATGTATTCTTCGCCGTCTTTGGCTTTATATACAATACGCACTGCCTGGGATTTGATGGTGATCCCACGCTCTCTTTCAAGTTCCATATTGTCCAGTACCTGTGACTGCATTTCACGTTCAGTCAGGGTTCCGGTCATTTCTATAATTCGGTCGGCAAGGGTAGATTTGCCATGGTCTATATGTGCAATAATACAGAAATTTCTGATTTTGCTCTGATCTATCATTCAGGAATTCCCTCCTAGGTTCTTTCTTAATATACTAATTGTTGGTTTTGCTAATTTTGTATTATAACATATGAAAGAATGGTTTGTCATCTACTTCTTATCCCTGCAGAACTTTATTGAGGATGTCTGCAAATGGTTCCATGGCGTTTTTTACTTCCTGAACAGTGTTGGTCTGGGCTCCGGCTTCAAGGAGGATGGAACAGGGACGGAAATGAAGGTTATAGCGGTAGCCTGCAAGATAAATCCCGCGATAAAATTCAGGATAATATTGGGCTGCCTGATATTCCAGCTGGAAGGAGAATGCCAGATTTTGCTGTATGTAGGGATTTGGAAGATAATCCAGCGAACCTTTGGCTGTGATATAACTCAGCCCATTATAAAAAAGGATCTGGGCTGTCGGTTTTCCATTGATCTCTGTTACAAGATGACGGTCTTCGGGAACACCATCGCGATGAAGATCTATAATCACCTGAATATCCGGATTTTTCTGAAGGTAGGGTTCCAGATAATCCCGGGCATAATCGTAAGCAGCACTGCGGTCCAGTTCTCCACCTGCCATATCAAACTGTTCTTTTAGATGAACTACCTGATATCCGTAGCTTTCTGTAAGAATCTGTGTCAGATAATCCCCCACTCCTACAATAGTATCTGCCTCCTCGCCTTCTCTGGAATCTGCAAATGTTTCCTGCGAATGACTGTGATAGATCAGAATCTGGGGTGCACTGGTATCTTTAGAAATTTTAAAATCCTGCTTTAGAAAATCTTCAGCATTGATCTGTACTGCATCTGCTTCCGTGTTGGAATCTACAATGTAGAATTGTCCCAGAAGATAATTTTGATCTGCCAGCTTTGCAGGGGACAGGTCGATGATAGGGTGAGGGATTGGTGCTGCAATAGTTTCAGTGCTGTCCTGCATATCGGAAACTTCCTGTGCTTCTGACTTTTTTGACTCTTTCGGTTCTCCCTTGTTAATTCGTACATTGTTTTTCTGCCACGTCTTTGAATCGCAAATTCTTGTTGCATCGGGATTCTGATATGCAATAAGAAGCGAATTGCTTACCGAGTATCTGTCAAATCTGCTCTGGATATCCAAATATGCCATAACAGAATCGGGAGTATCCAATTCCTCGGTTGCGATTTCAAGCATTACACATGCCTCTTCACGGCTTTCGATTTTCTGCTTTATCCATTCTTCTTTTGAAAACTCATTTCCGGTTTGCGTATTTTCGTTATCGAACAAGTTATTGAGTTCTGTCATTTGTCTTTGCTCCTTTCGTTTTTGATTTTGATTTCTGCATCGTTTTCTTTGACTTCGATGTCTTTCTCTTTTCTTCTTTAAGCTCTTCGATCTATTTCTTAACCGAAGGTCTTGAAGAGTTTTCATCCCTTGTACGGCGTCGGTAATCGTTGACTCCGGAGGTATGCTCTGACGGACGGGATCTTTCCGTCTTTGCCACAGAAGGGTTTTCTATATATCCCTTTTCGACCTGCTGCGGTTTCTTGAAAAGTTCATCTAAGAACCTATCTTCCGCACTCTTGGTAGGATACTGTTTTTCTTTATCCTGTTTTGACTTTTCAATATCAGCTCTGATAGTAGCTTTATTATTGACGCCGAGATTAAACCGCTGAAATATTCTGTTCACCTTTGATGAATCGTCGGCACGAACCATAATATCGCACTTACCGTCATTCTTGTCTCTGTCTTTAAGCACATGATACATAACGCCGTATTTCTTTGCTTCCTGACAAAACTTTTTAAGTTCTTTATCCTTGATTTCAAAAACTTTTATGGGTTGTCTTGATTTAAGCATTGTATTAAGTGAGGCTCTGCCCTTGGTGCGTTTTGTATCTTTGAGTGCAGACAATATCAGTTTAACAAGTCTTTCGGCACCGTCCATAGACAATTTACCGGCAACCTCAACGCCCTGAAGTGACATCCTGACCATCTGTTCTGCTGCGTCGCCTGAAGCGTTCATCTGTCGTCATCTCCTTTCTTTCTTTATCATTCATAATCTCGTTAATCTTATCTTCAATTTTAGGTTCGTTATCTTCTATTCGTCTGCAAATATGGATTTGCTTCCTCAGGATTTTCATTCGCTCTGTTAAATCGGAAATTGACTCTTGTATTTCTTGGATTTCCTTTTCGTCACCTTTTCTGATTGCAACTTTCAGCATATTCCGAAGCCGTTTTCTCGCCTCGTCACATTCCGAGAGTTCGTTATTACAGGACAATTTGTAATCTGCAAGCTGCTCCGGTGTTTCAATATCGTTATCGCATAATAGGTTTTGCTGTTCAATGAGCTTATCGAGTTTTCGCATTTCACCAATCAGGAACTTATCAAGCCCCCTGTTTGTATTGGGATTTTTCTTGACATACTTAACAACGGTAACAAAAGAAACATACACCTGTTTATATGTCGGTCGGGACAGCGGTCTAAAAAATTCCTCAACAAGATTATCTTGCTGAGGAATTTCAATATCATATTTCTGCCACTTTGATAAAATCCGTCCACTCCTCCATATCCGAGTTTGGCAATTGCGTAGGAGTTTCTAGAGTTGCAGTCACTTCGTTAGAAGGGATAGCACCACGATATAAAGCACGCACCTTATATTGCTTTGTACTGATATCTTCGGCTCTTGACGCAAACTGCTGCAAGCGACCTTTCGCATTGTTGCGATCGGCACAGTCTACCCATTCACTACCGTTGTAGTATTGGTAAACCAAATTTTCTTTCAATCGTTCCGCATTACCTGAGGTTATGCTTACCTCATCTACCGTAAACTCACGCGACCAACAGTTACGTTCATCTACATTCACCGAAAATTCCGGCTTCACCACCTCTACTTTATAAGTCTTTGCAGTGGCGGTTTCATCGCTCCAGCGGTTGTTCGCTTTCACACGCAGACTGAAAGTGTTATCTACCGTAGCTCCGGCGTTGGTTTGCATGGTTCCGATAAGATTCTGCAAATTAATTGTTCCGTTTTTTGCCACTCCAACTTCGGGCAACTCTATGCCCAACTTACCAAGGTTGGCACGGTCATCGCTAGTCAGTGTAGAGAGCGTATAAGTCTTATTATATGCACTATACTGTTCGTCCTGCATATTAACGGTCAGCTCCATATCCTGTATGGGGAGCGATGCGGTATAATCTATCACCGCACTCGGAGCGTCGTCAGTTTCCACGTAAGTAATGTCTTCGAATCCCGATACCTTCGGCTTAGGAAGCCATTCCACAGGGACAGTCTCACTTACTGTTACTTTTTCTACCTCTATCTTTTCTATCTTCAGTCCGAAAGCCGAAGCCGACAGCTTTACTACGGCATGGTCAGCTGCCTTGAATGGTAATACGGATGACAAGCCCACTGTAAGGTCTACACTATATGGGCTATTGTCTTTCTTGGTAGCATCGAAATAGATTTTCACATCACTTCCAGCCTTGAAATAGAGACTTTTTGCAGATGCCGTCGCAGACGTCGTTGAAATCAAAATTGC
>OQVT01000737.1_pt1 | contig 19355 bp, 20 predicted proteins | sample 1691561 | NCBI WGS metagenome assembly OQVT01 (sample SAMN03418260, study PRJEB22391) | human gut metagenome | biome: human-gut; feature: organic feature; material: feces | host: Homo sapiens | place: Tanzania | collected 2013-01 | reverse complement strand
AGCTGGCAGGAGAGGTTTTACGGGGAGAAGTAGATTCCAAAACCTTTGAAGCAGGGGCAGGATTCATGCCCCTTACGATTGAGCAGATTGGTGATAACTATATTGCAATCTCTCATTACTATGAGCAGAACGGAGATGCCATGGCAGATCCGGATATGGAATTTGCTTATGATAATGACAGGAAAACGCTTCAGGCAAGAACTTATCAACAGGACGCATTACAAAGATACGATGAAGTCTATGGTAATGATGGCTATAATGAGCAACTGGAAGAAGAATTAAACCTGTTTGCACACCAGTGGTTCCAGACAATCGAGCAGCAGGGATATGTTCCGGTACAGGAAGAGCATCAGACCTGTGATGACAAAGCAGGATGCAGAGGATTTTATGAAAAGGGCTCCGCAGATTGAGGCGGTATGGGTGCCTAACGATAAGCTAAGGGAGCAGCAATATAAGACTGCACTTAAAACAAACGAACCGGAAGAGCTTCTTGGTATAATTAAAAATCTCTATAAAAGAGGTCAGGCAAGGATAGCTCAGGGAAAGAAGATCACATCGACGGACGAAAAATACTTTAGACAGGCTGAAAAGGCTCTGTATTCCGAACTGGCATTTTCACTTGAGGTGGAAAAAGAAAAAATAGAAGAATATATTACGGAGACTATTAGAGAATGAACGGACCAAAGCCGTGGCTGCAGGACCCAAAAGCAACTGCAGAGGTTTTGAAAAAATATAACTTTAGATTTCAAAAAAAATTCGGACAGAATTTTCTTATAGACAGCCATGTGCTGGATAAGATAATCACAGCTGCCGATATAAAAGACGACGACATGATTCTTGAGATAGGACCGGGTATAGGAACGCTTACACAGCTCCTGGCATATAATGCAAGAAAGGTCGTGAGTGTTGAGATAGACAATAATCTCATACCGATACTTGAGTATACTCTTAAGGATTATGATAACGTCAGGATCATTAACGAGGATATATTAAAGCTTGATATTGCAAAGCTGGTAAGAGAGGAAAATAACAACAGGCCGATAAAGGTTGTTGCGAATCTTCCGTATTACATAACTACTCCGATCATTATGGGACTATTCGAGAAGCATGTACCCATCGAATCGATAACGGTAATGATACAAAAGGAAGTAGCTGACAGGATGAGTGCAGGCCCGGGAACCAAAAACTACGGAGCATTATCACTTGCGGTACAATACTATTCCGAGCCTTATCTTGCGGCGAATGTTCCGCCGAACTGCTTTATGCCAAGGCCTGACGTTTCAAGTGCGGTCATAAGGCTTACACTTGTTAAGAACAAAGTCAGGGTCTCAAACGAGGAAACGCTTTTTAAGCTTATAAAGGCTGCATTTGCACAGCGCAGGAAAACATTTATGAACTGTCTTAAGAACAGTGACAGCTTTGATCTTTCAAAGGATGAATGGGAAACCGTATTTTCTAAGGTCGGACTGCCTCTTAATATAAGAGGTGAAACTCTTACTCTTGAAGAATTTGTTCAGCTTACAGATCTGATCGAAAATAGATAATAAAATATTAAACGCACAAAAATCGGAGCTTTTAAGGCTCCGATTTTTAAAGAAGGAGTTCCGATATAATATCGAATAATGAAAAAGAAAATCAAGTTCTAAACAGCATCATTATCTTGACAATTGTTATTCTATAGTTAAAATATGAGAGAACAATGAGGGTCATGTAACTAAAATATGAATTTTTTTTTACAAAATATAGCAAGAAAAAACAAAGGAGAAATTTTAGAACATGAAGCATAAGAATTTGATAAATAAGTTGTTTACGTTATGCATTGCGGCGGTTTTAACCGTGTCGGCTTTTTCGGTTACGGCAACAGCTGCTGAAGGCGATATGAAAATATCACTCGGAGCCGATCTTAATGAGTCTCAGGAAGCAGAAGTATTCAGATTGCTGGATATCGACAGCGTAGATCCTTCAAATGTTATATATGTCACGAACGAAGAAGAGCATCAGTATCTCGATCAGTATGTCAGCTCGGATAAGATAGGAACCGAGGCACTGTCGTCCTCAAAGATTATCTTACGGGGTGAGGGCTACGGGATAAAGGTTACGACATATAATATTAATTACTGTACGGTCGGGATGTATCAGAGTGCGCTTGCGACCGCGGGCGTAAAAAATGCCGATGTATATGTAGCGGGACCCGATAAGATTTCGGGAACAGCTGCCCTTGTGGGAGTTATGAAGGCGTACAGCACCGCTTCCGACGGAACCTTAAATGAGGAAAATGTGGAGGCTGCAACACAGGAGCTTGCTGTTACAAGCAGCTTGGGAGAAAGCATAAACGATCCCGAAAAAGCGGAGCAGATAATTGCCGAATTGAAGAAGGAGCTTTCTTCGATCGACGGCATGGACGATGCCACACTGGATCAAAATATTAGAAATGTAGCAAATGAACTTGGAGTATCGCTTACCGATGAACAGGTAGCATCGATAAGAGAGCTTTTAAGAAAGCTCGGAAGCCTTGATATAGACTGGGACTCTGTATGGAACCAGTTAAAGGGTCTTTATGAAAAATATACAGGCTCGGGCGTGGATTTGGGCAATGTTCAGAATATATTTAACAAAATCGGAAATTTCTTTAGTGGGATATTCGACAAAATAAGTAGCTTCTTTAGTGAAATTTTCGGATAATTTATTAATTGTTCATAGTTTGTTCATATATCGGTGGTAATATACAAAATATCGAAAACGAAGTCAGCGCGAGAATCGCGTTTTAGTATTTTTCATAATAATTGCCCCGGATGTCACTATCCGGGGCACTCCTCGTCTATAGGGGTTTTTAAGGATATAGTATGAAGAGCAGGGTGGTTTTATTAAGCTGTGATTCGTATGATGAAGAGCAGCTGAAGAAAAAAATAAAAAAAGGTTTCGAGCTCCTTGGAGGGACGGACAAGCTGTTTAAAAAGAATGAGGAGATCCTGTTAAAGCTTAATCTTGTAAGAGGCGCCGAGCCACAAAGAGCGGTTACGACACATCCGGTGTTTTCATCGGCGCTTGCCGGAGCTTTATATGAAAACGGATACAGGAAACTTTCGGCAGGGGATTCATGCGGATTCGGAAGTTCGATGAAGATAATGAAAGAGCTGGGTCTTGAGGAGCTTTTTGCAAAATACAATGTAATAATGAAAGAATTCAAGGACGGAGTAAGCGTGCATGACGCAGACAGGCTCCATGCAAAGGATTTTATCATTGCAAAGGATGTACTTGATGCAGATGCGCTTATAAGTGTTTCCAAAATGAAAACGCATGCTTTGGAATACATCACGGGAGCGGTGAAAAATCAGTACGGATGTGTACAGGGTCTGAACAAGGCTAAGGGACATACGGTGTATTCGAGTCAGGAAAGCTTTGCAAAAATGCTGATCGACCTTAACCTTGTCGTAAAACCACGGTTTTATATCATGGATGGGATAACCGCCATGGAAGGAAACGGTCCGACATCGGGAACCCCTGTAAATATGAATGTCATCCTTATGTCAGAGGATCCGGTCGCTCTTGATTCGGTTTTCTGCAGGCTTATAGACCTTGATCCCGAAAATGTTCCGACTAATGTTTTCGGTGAAATGATGGGCCTTGGAAAATACAAAAAAGAGGATATCGAGCTTTTGTCGGATGATGCAGGGGATTTCGATGAAATCATAAACAGACATAAGAACAGCAAATTCGATGTAATAAGAAGCAGACACACATCAAGAGGCCTGATGGCTCTTGTAACAAGGCTGTCGGTATTTAAGAGAAGACCGAGGATAAGACGTGATGCATGCAGAAAATGCGGTATATGCGTTGAAGCCTGTCCGGTGGATGGAAAGGCTATTTCGTTCAAAAACGGAAGAGGCGAGCCGCCGGTATACGATTACAGAAAATGTATAAAATGCTTTTGCTGCCAGGAAATGTGTCCGCATAAAGCAATATATGTGAAAGGAAGAACATGAGTAAAGAATACAGCATTGAGGAAGCAAAGAGGATATTCAGCAAAGACAGATATGCGATAGACACCACGGGGATAGAAATTCTCGATGTTGCGGATGGATATGCAAAATGCTGTTTCAGGGTGGAAGAAAAGCATAAAAACACAAGGAATTCCGTTATGGGAGGAGCGTTATTTACGCTTGCGGATTTTACATTTGCTGTCGCAGCGAATTATAACAAGCCGTATGCAACCGTTACCAATGTGAGCCAGATATCATTTCTCAGAGGGGCTTCTGAAGGAACTATATATGCGGAAAGCAAGCTCTTGCACAACGGAAGAACAAGCTGTACATATCAGATAGATGTAAAGGATTCCGACGGTGAGCTCTTTGCTATAGCAGTAGTGCACGGGATCCATGTTGATAAATAGAATACGACTAAAAAGAATTAATATATTGACATAAATGAGCAGATACCGTATAATAAGCATATCTTAAAAATGCTTGTTATACGGTATTTTTTTCTGGAACAAATCAAATAAATCACATCAAATCAATTCATTGATCACATCAGATCAAATCTAAAGTTCAAAACCGTTTCGGGAAAGATTTCAGGAGGGAAAAATATGTCGGAACAGATCAGGATCACGCCGGAGCAGATGCGCGAAAGGAGCACACAGTACAGAAATGAAGCTGAAAAGGTAGGAGAGGTAATAAACAGGATGGATACACTCCTTGATATGCTGCAGGGCGAATGGGAGGGTGCCGCAAGCCGCTCATACAGCGAAAGATATGCAGAGCTGAAGCCGGGTTTTATAAAGGCGCAGGAGCTTATAAACGACATAGCATCCTCGCTTGATGCAACGGCACAGATAATAGAGGAGACAGATATCAATATAGCATCCTCTTTCAGAAGTTAAATATGTGACAGACAGGAGGAGTTTATTTGTCGGAGATCATTATTGATGAAGAGGCAGTTGCCGGGATCACGGATATCATATATGAGGAGTTGAAATTACTCGAAAGAGTACTCGACACTTATCTTGAGATACTGGGTAAACTCTCCGGGTGTGTTATAAAAAACGGTCTTGCTTCTGCGGAGCTTTTGCTTTATCTAAAGAAAGCTGTCAGATTGCAAAGGCTTTTAAAAGGGATGCCGGAGCTGATAAAAAGCATATCAGGGGAGTATATTTCTGAGATAAGGCAGATAGACAAAGTGAACATATAAAGGAAACAGAAAATGCAGATAGAATACGATCTGACGGATACACAGCGGATATCGGCAAAGATTAATGAGCTTACAAATGATCTGGCAGCGGGAAGCAGAGTGCCTGTTGATACCATCGGAAAAGGACCGTTTATGGAAGGGCTAAGGAAGATATATGATATTACGTGTGATATAAAGGCGGAATTGAACAGGGTACTTCTCGATACGGAGGTATTTGTCAGAGCCGCTTCAACCGAAATGGAGAATGCGGATAAGAGCCTTGCCGGCATGATTAAAAAAACAGGAGAAAAATGATAAGAGATTTTACCGATGAAGTAAGAAATACGCTTTTAACAAGGATCAGGAAGATATCAGATTGCTCAGGAAGCTTTAGTACGGCAGGCGGCTTTTGCAGTGTGCAGATGATAAATACTCATCAGGAAGTCGTTAAAGAAATGGCGGATTCTGCTATAGCACAGATTGAGGGCGTTTTTAACAGTGTATATGAAACAGAGTCGGTTTATGCTGCACGGCTTGAGCTGTTTGAAAACGAATTGTCCGGATTTAAGTGTGCTGCTGCGGAGCTTATTCTGAATGGCATACATGGGTTGACACCCGGGCTTGTGGCTGCTTTAAAGTCGGAGCTTTTAAATGAAGCGGATATAAAGGAAAAAGAAAACAGGATCGCCGAGTTTGAAAAGGACAATAAGGAGCTTGCAAAAAAGGTAAATAAACTGCTTAAGAAGCTGGATAAGGAGCAGATAAGGGATATAAAATACATCCTGTATTCTTCGGATGAGCCCGAAAGGACGCTCTATCTTTCCGAGCTTGAAAGCTACACCATTGGAAATACAAAAGGAAATAAAACGGGATTTTTCACAACAAAAAACAATACCATAAACGTAGATATGACTAAAGAAAAGGATAATCCAAGAGGGGCTTACACGACATTTTTTCATGAAAGCGGTCATGCCATAGATTATAACCATATCGATGACGGAAAGTTTTATTCGATAACCTACAGAAATGAGAACGGAGAATCCCTGCAGGAGCTTATATATAAAGATGTCAGGAATGATGTGGAAAAGACGGTTTCTTTATACACCTCGGATGAAGCAATGCAAAGGAATATTACGGAACATATAATGGATGCCGGGAAGGGTGATGTGCCCGAATTATCAAAAACAGAAAAAAAGCTTCTCGAAAATGTTCAAATGTATTATAATAAAGACTTGAAAGGGGCATTAAATGAAGCCGGAAGTGATATTTACGGCGGTGTTACCAATAATATAATACACGGATCATACGGGCATTGGAGTGATAGCTACTGGTATGATAAGAACGGAAATGCGACCTATGCCCAGTCAAGGGAGCTGTGGGCGGAATACTACAGCTACAGTATTACGAAAAACGAGGAAGCAATGGAAAATCTAAAAGAGCATTTTCCGAATGCGGGAGAAATGCTCGATGAGATCGCAGGATCTATGGCATCGTAGGAAGGTTGAAAATGAAAAAAACGAGATTCATTATTGCTCCTGTAGTCGCTGCATTGGCGATTACGGGATGCGCTGCGCCAAAAGAGGAAACCGATATGAATAGTGAAGCTGCTAAAAGCACAGTGATAAGCTCAACAGAAGAGACGGCAGATGCCGTATCAAAGGATGAAGAGGATAAAGATATGAGAAATATTTCTGCAGAGGAGCTTATAAAAGAGGCCGGTCTGTCTGAAGACGAATATACAAAAGAAGAGCTTGAGGATTTTATATACAGCTATGATATCACAAGTGATAATATCAAAAGTCTTAATATAAAAGCACTTCTTTCGGACTATTTTGATGGTATGAGCAATGCGGGCATATTTGACGGGCTTTCCGAAAATACAAGGGAAGCAGACTTTACAGAAGATATAGTATCGATAGCCTTTCTGGAAAATATAGGAACCTCATCGGAGTGTGTATATTATGATCTGGAGCAGGGTCAAAAATATCGTGCTTCAGACAGCTGTCTGTTTTCGGATATTACCAAGGGAAGCAGTGAGAGTATAGAAAACAGTGAAGAACTGATATCTAAATTAAAAGAGAACGGCATGTGGGAGCTTAAGAGCAAAATCGGAGGCTTTGAGGACGGTGATGAAAGCAGTATGGAGCTTGCTGTTTTTTATTCCGACGGAACATGCTTCAATGTAAAGATAGATGCTCTTTCGGATAATGCACCGGCTTCGTACGAGAAGATAAGGGAGCTCTTGCTTGGATAAGGTGGGCGTATGAACAGAGAACTGCTTGAAAACAATATAAATGACCTGATGAATATAAAGGAAGCTTTTATACAGTGCCGGTCCGAAGAAAAGGGTGCACTGAGCAGTATTTCGGAAATTCAGAATGTAAATGCGGCGAGGTGCTTCTATGACAGGATGTACGGATATATCATGCATGGAGACAATCTGATACAGTATATCGAAGAAGATATTGCCGAGGCTCAAAACATGATGGCAAGCTTTGAGGCAAGCGTGCCTTATTGATACCCCATACAGCTAAAGCAGGGGGATTTACGACACATTGAATAAAATGGTTTACAATATAAACCGGTACCCATATGATGCATAACTTTTAAGTTCGCCTGAAGTGCTGCGAAATACAGAATACAGAAATCGCAGTATTCGTGTCGTATAGCGCAGAAAATACAAAAAAACTCGTGCTGTTTAGTGTAAAACAATCTGAAAAAACACATAATATCACATGAAAAGAGGGCGGAATCTATGTTCTGCCCTCTTAAAAATATCAAGTGGTAAAAATATCAAGTATTAACCAAAGTATCTGTCTAAGAGACCCTTGAATGCTTTGCCATGACGAGCTTCGTCTCTTGCCATCTCGTGAACTGTATCATGGATAGCATCAAGGTTAAGAGCTTTAGCTCTCTTAGCAAGATCTGTCTTTCCTGCTGTAGCACCGTTCTCAGCTTCAACACGCATCTCAAGGTTCTTCTTTGTGCTGTCAGTAATAACTTCGCCTAAAAGCTCTGCAAATTTAGAAGCATGCTCTGCCTCTTCGTAAGCAGCCTTCTCCCAGTAAAGACCGATCTCCGGATATCCCTCTCTGTGAGCTACACGAGCCATTGCGAGATACATACCAACCTCTGTACACTCACCTTCGAAATTAGCGCGAAGGTCTTTTTTTATGTCTTCCGGAACGTCTGAAGCAACGCCTACTACGTGCTCTGCTGCCCAAGTGAGATCCTCACCCTGCTCGATGAATTTATCTGAGCTTGCATGACAGATCGGGCACTCTGCCGGAGCTGAATCACCTTCATGAACATAACCACAAACACTACATACAAATTTTTTCATATCTAAATACCTTTCTCCGAAAACCGGATACGCAGATCTGATGACCGGAAGGCGATCTGCATTTTCCTCTCTACTTTTATTTTCTTCCGATCATATTAATGAGTTGATAGCTTAAAACATTTTTCGCATATACCGTAAAACGTGACTTCACATTTTTCTATTGAGCCGTTATATTGCTTTTTTGCTTCTTCTATGAAGCCCTCTGACCTGATCATAGGCAGATCCGTCATTCCCTGACAAACACGGCATACAAAATGGTTATGCGGGTTAACATTATAATCGAAGTGAAGAACACCGTCATCGGTTATAAGCTTTTGAATAATCTTCTCCTCTGCAAGAACGGAGAGATTTCGATAAACGGTACCGAGACTGACATTCGGATATATTTTCCTGATATCGGTATATACCATGTCGGCAGTCGGATGATCGACTCTGTTCTTTAGATTTTCGATTATTGATTCGCGCTGGCGGCTGAATTTGTGTATCGCCATTTAGTTCTCCTTTTCAATAATGATAACTGTTACTGTTATTATACATGAAGCGCTGATTTTGTCAACAGATAAATTGATTTTTTTGAAAATATTTCCGGAGAAATGTTTTCGGGAAGATTTACTCCGTCTTTTATACTCTTTTAATAATACAATACTTGTTATGAAAAATCATAGATGATAAACTGAATAAAGAATGTCGGGGTGCTAAATTTTTACCTCGAAAATATCAAATATTTTAAGGAAAACGTGAGCTTTATGAGCGGTACACTTTATTTATGTGCGACTCCGATAGGAAACCTTGAGGATATGACATACAGGGCGGTCAGGATGCTGGCTGAAGCGGATCTCATCGCGGCGGAAGATACGAGAAATTCACAAAAGCTGTTGAATCATTATGATATACACACAAAGCTGACAAGCTATCATGAGCATAACAAGTGGGATAAGGGAAGAACTCTTATTTCAAAGCTGCTTGAGGGCGAGGATATAGTCCTTATAACGGATGCGGGAATGCCGGGTATATCGGATCCCGGAGCCGAGCTTGTGAAGATGGCTGCAGACGAGGGGATAAAGGTCTCGGTATTGCCGGGAGCAACAGCGTCTTTAAGCGCTCTTACTATATCGGCACTGCCTACCAGATATTTTGCATTTGAGGGCTTTCTTCCGACGGATACAAAGGACAGAAAAAAGAGGATAGAAATACTAAAGGACGAGGAGCGTACCTTTATAATATATGAAGCACCTCACAGATTGAGAAAAACACTTGAGGAGCTTGCCTGTGAATTCGGGGAAAGCAGAAAAGCGGCTGTGGTAAGGGAGCTTACAAAAAAACACGAAACGGTAGTAAGGGGAACTCTGTCAGAGCTGTCCGACCATTATAAAACAGAAGAACCGAAGGGCGAATGCGTTATCGTGATCGAAGGTAAGGATCCCGATGAAAATGCCAGAAAGGCTATGGAGCAGTGGGATGAGCTTTCGGTAAAGGAACACTATGAATTATATATAACCGGCGGAATGGACAGGAAAGAAGCCATGAAGCAGGTTGCAAAGGACAGAGGATTGTCAAAGCGGGATATATACAGCTTGCTTGTAAATGACAGATAGTGAGGTTTTTATGTCAGCGTATGTTGAACTTAAGGATGTAAAAAAGATCTATAAAATGGGCGAGATCGAGATCGATGCCTGTGACGGTATAAATTTTGAGATAAATAAAGGTGAGTTCGCTGTAATAGTAGGACCGTCGGGAGCAGGAAAAACAACGGTTCTCAATATCCTTGGCGGAATGGATACGGCTACAAGCGGCGATGTTATCGTTGACGGAAGAAATATCTCGCAGTTGAAAAATAAAAAGCTTGTCGAGTACAGACGTGAGGATATAGGCTTTGTTTTCCAGTTTTACAATCTGATGCAGAATCTTACAGCAATCGAAAATGTTGAGCTGGCTCTTCAGATATGTAAAGATCCGCTTGATGCGGATGAGATAATCGAGGATGTGGGACTTGCAGACAGGAAATACAATTTCCCCGCACAGCTTTCCGGAGGAGAGCAGCAAAGAGTTGCCATAGCAAGAGCTCTTGCAAAGAACCCGAAGCTGCTTTTATGCGATGAGCCTACAGGTGCTCTTGACTATGTTACGGGTAAGTCGATACTGAAACTCCTTCAGGATACATGCAGGCAGAGAGGCATGACTGTCATTGTTATTACTCACAACACCGCATTGACACCTATGGCTGACAGAGTCATACATATTAAAAACGGAAAAGTAGGAGATATAATCGAAAATCCTGATCCTACACCGGTTGAAGAAATAGAATGGTAATGCACTCTCGGGGATACACACATGAAGAACGGACTGTTTAAAGATTTTATAAGAGAGATAAAGGGCAATATGGGAAGATTTATGTCGATATTCTTTATTGTCCTTTTAGGGTCTGCGTTTTTTTCCGGAATCCGTTCCGCAGGCACGGATATGAGATACACAGCCGATGTGTATTATGACAAGACGGATATGATGGACATAAGAGTCCTTTCATCGCTCGGTTTAACGGATGATGATATAAAAGATATATCAAAGGTAGAGGGCGTCGAATATGTTGTCGGGGGGCATACAAAGGAAGCCATGATAAGCTCCGGCGAGGATCAGCATGCGGTAAAGCTTATTGCAAAGACCGATGATATAAACAAGATGACTCTTAAAGAGGGAAGAGAGCCTAAGGATAAAAACGAGTGTGTTGTCGATACGCATCTGATGTTCCTTTTGGATTATAAGATCGGAGACACCATAAAGCTGGAATCAGGAACTAAAGATCCGCTCACGGATGATCTTGCGGCAACGGAATACAAGATCGTCGGAACAGGATATCTTCCGTATTATATCGATATCGAAAGAGGCAGCGGCTCTATAGGCGACGGCTCTATAGACGGATTCATCGTTACTCTTCCGGATGCATTTACAACGGATATATATACCGAGGCCTATGTGAAGGTAAAGGGTGCAAAGGAGTTAAATACATACAGCGACGAATACGATGAGCTTGTCGAAGAAACCGCAGACAGGATAGAAGCTATAAGTGATGCCGCAGGAGAAAGAAGATATCAGGAGGTTTATACAGAGGCCGAAGAAAAGATAAGCGACGGAGAAAAAGAAATCTCTGACGCACAGAAGGAGCTTGATGATGCAAAGACCGAGCTCGATGACGGAAAGAAGGAATTGGATGATGCAAAGATAGAGCTCGATGACGGAAAGAAAGAGCTTGATGATGCAAAAGCCGAGATAGATGACGGAAAGAAAGAGCTTGATGATGCAAAAGCTGAGCTTGATGACGGAAAGGTACAGCTGGAAAAGGCGGAAAGGGAGCTCGCCGATGCAAAGAGCAAGCTTGACAGCTCGAAAAAAGATATAGAAAACGGAGAAGCTGAGCTTAACGACAATAAAGCAAAGCTGGATTCGGCAAAGCAGCAGCTTTATGACAGCAAGGCGCAGATAGACAGCGGCAGAGCTGAGGTGGATTCAAATGAGGCAGCGCTTAACGAAAAAGAAGCCGAGCTGGATGCGGGATGGCAGGCGTACAACGAAGGTGTTGCCAAGCTTGAGGAACAGAAGGCTCAGCTGGATACTGTAAGAGCTCAGCTTGAGGGACTTAAACAGCAGCTGGAGACAGTAGAGAAGGCTCTTCTTTTAAATCCGACAGACCCGGAGCTTAATCAGCAAAAGGCTATCCTTGAGGCGCAGATACAGGCAATCTCGGCTTCGATAGAAGAAGGGGATGCACAGATCGCACAATACAGTGCGGCGCTTGAGGAAAACAAGGCAAAGCTTACCGAGGGAACCGAACAGATAGCACAGGGAAGAGCTGCTATAGAGGCGGCAAGAGCTGAGCTTGACGAAGGAGAGAGACAGTATAATGAAGGCCTTGCCGAATACAACAGCGGTCTTGCACAGTACGAGGAAGGCTTAAAAACCTTTAATGAAGGAAAACAGAAGTATGAGGACGGCCTTGCACAGTACGATTCCGGTAAGGCAAAATACGATGCTTCCTTAAAGGACTATGAAGACGGTCTTTCAAAATACAACGACGGCTATAAGGAGTGGGAAGACGGCCTTGCAGAGTATAATGACGGTTATAAGGAATGGGAGGACGGCCTTTCAGAATATAATGACGGCTACAAGGAATGGGAGGACGGCAAAAAGGAGTATGATGATTCGTATGATGATGCCGTCCGGAAAATAGAAGATGCCAAAGAAGAGCTTGAAGATGCAAGACATGACTTAAATAAACTCGAAAAGGCAAAATGGTATATCCTTGACAGAGACAAGATATCATCATGTGTTTCTTACGGTATGGATGCCGAGAGGATGGATAATCTTGGAAATGTTTTCCCTGTTATATTCTTCCTCGTTGCGGCACTTGTCAGCCTTACAGCAATGACAAGGATGGTCGAGGAACAGAGACAGCAGATAGGAACTCTCAAGGCATTGGGATACAGCGGTATTGCGATAGCCGGAAAATATATATGGTATGCTCTGCTTGCCACTGTGGGCGGAGCGGTAATAGGAGCTATACTTGGAGAGATAGCACTTCCTACGGTCATACTGTCATCCTACTGCGTTCTGTATATAGGGCTTCCTGCATATTATGTGCCGATGAATCTCATGCAGGGAGGACTTGCGGTGATTATGTCAGTGCTTTGCACAGGGCTGGCAACTATAGCAGCATGCCACAGAGAGGTTAAGGATAAGCCGGCAGAGCTTATGCGCCCCGAGCCGCCTAAGAGTGGAAGAAGGATATTCCTTGAATATATCGGATTTATCTGGAAGAAGCTTAATTTCACTCAGAAATCCACGCTTAGAAATCTTTTCAGATATAAAAAGCGTTTTATAATGACGATAATCGGCATCAGCGGATGCATGTCGCTTATGCTCGTCGGATTCGGTATAAGAGATTCGATAACAGTTGTTGCCCAGAACCAGTATATAGAGATCTTCAAGCAGAATGCCACGGTCAGCATTGATACAAATGCGGATGAGAACAGGATACAAACGCTTGAGGACAGAGTGAGAGAATATCAGGGCGTAAACGAGAGTCTTGATGTATGCGAGCTTTCGGTCACTCTGAACGCAAATGATACCGACAGGAGTGCATATCTTTTTGTGCCTGAGGAGGCCGATAAGACAACGGATTTTGTAAGATTCAGGAACAGAGTAACGGGCGAGGAGTATTCGTTCCCCAAGGAGGGAGTTACCCTATCGGAAAAAACAGCATCGATGCTCGGAGTTTCGGTCGGAGACACGATAACGATACAGAAGAGCGAAGATTCGGACGGAATGCCGGTCAAGGTTGCCGGTATAATAGAAAACTACGTTCAGCATTATGCTTTTATCTCTGCGGATACCTACAGGAGTCTGTTTGATGAAGAGCCGGAATATAATTTCATATATGTGAAATATGATGATAATTCCGCAGGATATGAAAAACAGTTCGGAACCGAGATGATGAAGTTTAAGGCCTGCAGCGGAATATCATTTACGACAGACCTTGAGAAAATGATAACCGATACGCTTCAGACACTGGATCTTGTTATCTGGGTACTTATAATATCCGCAGCGCTTCTGGCATTTGTTGTTCTGTATAATCTGAACAGCATAAATATGACAGAAAGAAAACGTGAGCTTGCGACGCTTAAGGTATTGGGCTTCTACGATACTGAAGTGGCGATGTATGTCTACAGGGAAAATATAATACTTACGCTTATAGGTATAGTTGTAGGATCGGTGATAGGTTCGGTACTTCACCTGTTTACGATACTTACGGTAGAAGTCGATCTTATGATGTTCGGAAGAGTCATAAGCCCGATGAGCTACATTATATGCGCGGCCATCACATTTGCTTTTTCGCTTATAGTCAATTTGGTAATGTATTACAACTTTAAGAAGATTGACATGGTCGAATCACTGAAAAGTGTTGAATGACCGGACCTAAAAATATCATATATTGACCTGAAAATATTGAATATCGAAGTATTGTAAAAAAATTAACAAAGTGTTAAGATACTTGTAGGTTAAAAGTTATATCTATATCTAGCAAGGAGGTATGTATATTTATGGCACGTTTTACATTGCCGCGTGACCTTTATCACGGAAAGGGCGCACTCGAAAATCTTAAGACATTCAAAGGAAAGAAGGCTGTTATCTGTGTCGGCGGCGGATCGATGAAGAGATTCGGATTCCTCGACAGAGCTGAGAATTATCTTAAAGAAGCCGGAATGGAAGTTATGATAATCGACGGAATCGAGCCTGATCCTTCAGTTACAACTGTTATGAACGGTGCTCAGAAGATGCTTGAATTTGAGCCGGATTGGATCGTAGCAATAGGCGGCGGTTCACCTATAGATGCTGCAAAGGCTATGTGGATCAAATACGAATATCCTGAGTGCACATTCGAAGATATGTGTAAGGTTTTCGGACTTCCTACACTTAGAACAAAAGCTCATTTCTGTGCGGTTTCCTCTACTTCGGGAACAGCAACAGAAGTTACGGCATTCTCTATCATCACAGATTATGATAAGGGAATCAAATACCCGATCGCAGACTTTGAGATCACACCTGACGTTGCTATCGTTGATCCTGAGCTTGCAGAGACAATGCCTAAAAAGCTTGTTGCTCATACAGGTATGGATGCTCTTACACATGCTGTTGAGGCTTATGTTTCTACAGCAAACAGCAATTACTCGGATCCTCTTGCAATACATGCGATCGAGATGATCCAGAAGGATCTTGTTGATTCTTATAACGAGGATATGGGCGCAAGGGACAGAATGCATGATGCACAGTGTCTTGCAGGTATGGCATTCTCAAATGCTCTCCTTGGAATAGTTCATTCTATGGCACATAAGACAGGTGCCGTATTTGCTGATTATGGTGCACACATCATTCACGGTGCTGCAAACGCAATGTATCTTCCGAAGGTAATCAAATTTAATTCAAAGGATGAGACTGCTAAGAAGAGATACGGTGTTATCGTTGATTACATGGGAATAGCAGATAAGGATGCTTCCGATGATGCCAAGGTAGATGCACTCATCGCATATGTACGCGGATTGAATGACAAGCTCAACATCCCGCACTGCATCAAGAACTACGGACCGGATTCATATCCGTGCGAGCAGGGATTCGTACCGGAAGAGGTATTCCTTGAGAGACTTCATGACATCGCTGTAAATGCAATAGCAGATGCTTGTACCGGATCAAATCCGCGTCAGCCAAGCGTAGAGGAGATGGAGAAGCTCCTTAAGTGCTGCTACTACGATACAGAAGTTGATTTCTAATTGAAACAATAAGATAATAAGATGATAAAAATAATGAGGTGCTGCGATCGCAGCACCTCATTTTATGTGAAGAAATAATTATAATGTAGAAATATTTATAACAAAGATATATTTAAAAAGATAAATCAGTTTAAAAATATATAAAGCTTTTCATACAAATCGGTTTAAGGCTTTGTCATATCTGTAATCTATTGTCTGAAGCCTGCTCTTGATATGTTCCATGTCCGCATTTTCGGAAGTACAGAGTTCCTTAAGCGACGGATATTTATCGCGAAGCATTGTATTTATATAGCTTAAAAGCATTACCGGATCCTTTGGCATTTCAAAACCTCCTTTTTCCGAAATAAAAGATATAACGCGGCGGCAGATATGTCAAGTGCGCGGGAATAAAAAAGGGGCTCCGTCATTGCGACGGAGCCCCGGCAGAGGTAAAGATTAAATGAAAGGTATATTAAGCATTTATTACCATATGACAGATAGTAAATGCCAATACGATAAATGATGTAAGGAAACCTCCAAGCCATACGGAGCCTGTTTTCTTGTTGCAGACTCTTGCAAAGATGGCTGAAACAGGAAGGATCACAAGGAGTCCGAAAAGCATTATTCCGGCAAGAGCTGTCGGGAATGACATTCCGATAGCGGAAAGCCAGCTTTCGGAGGTGGTTCCCGGAATGTATTTGATGCCGCGGACATGTGTTGCGAATAATGTACCGTAATCATACAGGAACATTATGAGCAGTCCTCCGAATGATGAAAATCCGATAAGGATATAGTTGAAGATTCCTTTTTTACCGTTGATGCGTGTAAGTGAGTTATAAACCATGTTGAGTATAAGGAAGAATCCTACCCAGACAGGAAGATATTTAAGGAATGCTACCCAACGCTCGGAATTCATCGGCTGCAGGCTGAACTTGAAGAATGTAAATGTTGTTCCCGTAGCCTTTGCAAGCAGAGTGATCAGCACATATATTAAAGCAAATGATACGATAGCAAGTATGAGTGCTTTGAAGATCTTGCCTGCCGGAAGCTTAAGTCCTGTATTTTCAAATGTATTGTGATGTGTTTTCTTCCTGCGGAAGTAAACAATAAGGTAAAGTCCTAAGATTATAAGTCCTACAACGCCGCTGAAGAGCATGAGTGAGTTCATAGGTGCCATGTTATATACGCTGTTCGGCATGAACTTCGTAAGGAACTTGAACCACTGAGGCTGCATATAATACGGATATCCGATGAGATAATAGTAAAGCAGCGGAGCAGGAAGAAGGAAGATTATATACCATATAAGATATCTGAATCCGCTCTTCTTGTCGTTTACGGTGCTTATCGAAGGAGCCTCCTCGCGGCAGATAGATGCGAAGAACGGTATCCTTAAAAGTGTAAGCGCAAGGGCAACAAAGCTTATAAGTGCTGCGATAAGACCGATGAGTCCGCAGGCCGCACGTCCGTGCCATACCTGATCTGTAGGAGCAAGCTCGGTTACACCGCCCTTAAGTGTTATATCGAGGAAGTCGATTCCGTCAGCGATGGCTTCCTGATCATAGTATGTATCGGAGTGTGTTCCGCTGAATGAATAAGCTGCACGAAGTGGCTGCTTTGTAAGGACAGCAGATGCTGCGGCGGTAACTGCCTCTTCTCTTGAAAGAGGAGCTGCGGTCGGATCTCCGTAAAGGAAATATGTGCCGGACTCAACATTATTTGCACCGCCTGTACCGAGCATGAACTTAAAGCTTTCGGTGTATTTTGATGCATCGTCGATTCCCCAGAGAAGTCCCGAGAACTCATCACAGTCAGCCTCTATAGTACACATATTTACAGGGGCAAGGAAAAGAGGGAATAAACCGTTATCTGCCGTAACCCCGTTATATGTAAGATCGTCTTTATTACGGATGTTGTAGTTGTAGCCGGTAAGGACCATTGAGCCCGGAAGGACGATGCCTGAAGTCATCGCATCTGCATAAGCGGATGTTGCGGCTGTCGTTTCATCCTGTCCCTCTTCTGTGTATTTTGCAAGAGCAGTATTGTATGCAGCAGTCCATTTAGCATATGCAAGGTAAGCACCTTCCTGAATTGCGGCTGTACCCATAGAGTGACCGAGCATACCTATTTTAGTAAGATCGACAAAATCATAGTTGGCTAATTCCTGGAGAGCACTGTAGGTTCCGAGATCAGGTGCATAGTCCTCTACACTTCCCATCTCTGCCTGGCTGTATCCGCTCTTGGGAAGCTCTGTTTCTCCGTGACCGTAAAGGTCGAGTGCCATTACAACATATCCGCGACGTGAAAGCTCGATTGCATTAGGTTCCATATCGTCTGATGATGCTGTATATCCATGGCAGAGAATAACTGCCGGAGCAGGAGAATCTGCGGTTGCTGTTTCCGGAACATAAAGCTTAGCGTGAGCCTCTGCTCCGATGTCTGTCGTAAAAGTTAAATTTTCCGTGCGAACCTTACCGCCGTCAGTCATTATGTTTCCCGATACGACTGATGTAATGACCATAACAAGAATGCATATGATCAGGACGATAAGGGAGGCATTGGATCTTAAACCGGATTTTTTCATGAAAAAACCCCTCCCTTTAATTATTTTATTAAAATTTAACATTTTACATAAAATTTAAAAAGGGAAGGGAAAGGATTGTCATTGACATCACTTGTCATGAAACGTGACAACATTTCGTAAAGGAATTACTTCACGCCAGCCTAAGGACGTTGAAGGATCGAGTTTATAAAGGCTGAGCTCCTCGGTCCCGAGGCGCTGACCGCCGGAATAATCAACGATTCCGCCGAAAGGATTTTCTACGGGTGCGGATTCCATTGCTTTGTTGAAGGACTTCCATGTTATCTTCTTTCCGGTAAGGCGTTTAAGACCTTCGCAGAGGAAATGAGCACCTATCCATCCGCAATGGGCATAGCCGTTCATCGCATAATCACCGAGCCACTCGGATGCTTCTTCAAGAGCCTTTGAATGAGCCGGACTCCTGTAATCCAGCCAGCCGAAGGAATATACATCAAAATTATCTTTTACAACAGGCATGAGCCGCATTGCGGTCGTTACGACGGTATTTACATAAGATGTAAGGACCGTCTTATGGGTGTTTGATGCTGCGAGAGAATCCGCTATATCGGGGAAGCTCTCCTGATCGGCAGCTATTATTATAAAATCGGGATCGTAGACCTTTATTTCCTGAACCGCTTTTTTTATAGCCTTCAAAAACATATCACGATCAAGGGTTTCGGGAGCGGGGATAACAGCCGATGATGTAGAAACCGGATGCTCTCTAAGTGTGATATTTATTCCTGAAAGAAGGTCGTGTCCTATACGTGTATCGGTATAAAGGATACCTATTTTCGTTGAATGAAAATCGTGTATCGCGATAGATGCCATTGCTCGGCCCTCTGTTATATAGATGGGCTGTATCGGATAGCAGTTTGAGCCGGTGGCAAAGTCTACGGCTTTTTCATTATAAAGCCTTCCACCGCCGCAACAAGGTGTTCTTCATTTCGGCGATATGTCTCGGCGCAACCATCCT
>OQVT01000735.1_pt1 | contig 19371 bp, 14 predicted proteins | sample 1691561 | NCBI WGS metagenome assembly OQVT01 (sample SAMN03418260, study PRJEB22391) | human gut metagenome | biome: human-gut; feature: organic feature; material: feces | host: Homo sapiens | place: Tanzania | collected 2013-01 | reverse complement strand
TATGGATATTCGCCGCCTTCGGCGACGCTTGCTTGAAATAATTTCATATTTTAAATGCGAAAGTTCAGTGAAGGTAAAAAGAAAAATGAAAAGGTAACGCATTTTTTCCGCATTATTCAGTAACTTTGTAAGCTGAACAAGAAAAATATCAAACGAGAAAAATGGCAGAAACAAAAAAAGCATTGTTAGGGCTGTCGCTCACCGAGCTTAAAGAGGTGGCGAAGAGCTTGGGAATGCCCGCCTTCACAGGCGGACAGATGGCGAAATGGCTCTACACGCAACATGTCACAACCATCGACGACATGACCAATATATCGAAGGCAAACAGGGAGAAGCTGGCAGCAGAATACACCATTGGCTGCATGCCGCCGACCGACTGCCAACGCTCCAAGGACGGCACGATAAAATATCTATTCCCAACAGCCATGGGCAAGAAGGTGGAGACGGTGTTCATTCCCGACAAGGACCGAGCCACGCTCTGCGTGTCGTCACAGGTGGGCTGTAAGATGAACTGTCTGTTCTGCCAGACAGGTAAGCAAGGCTACGAAGGCAGCCTGAGCGCTACCGACATCTTGAACCAGATCTACTCGCTACCCGAACGCGACAGGCTGACCAACATCGTGTTCATGGGACAGGGAGAGCCAATGGATAACCTCGACAATGTGCTTCGTGCCACAGAGGTGCTCACCGCCGACTATGGCTACGCATGGAGCCCGAAGCGCATAACGGTGAGCAGCGTGGGCGTGAGAAACAAGCTTCAGAGGTTCTTGAACGAGAGCGAATGTCATGTGGCTATCAGTCTGCACTCGGCCATTCCAGAGCAGCGTGCCATGATCATGCCGGCAGAAAAGGGCATGAGCATTGTTGACGTGGTGGACCTGCTGCGCAACTATGACTTCACGCACCAGCGCCGACTCTCGTTCGAATATATCGTGTTTGGAGGATTCAACGACTCTACAACACACGCAAAGGAGATTGTGAACCTCTTGCGCGGACTCGACTGCCGCATTAACCTCATTCGCTTCCACCAGATTCCAGGCATTGACCTGAAAGGTGCCGACGAGAAGAAGATGGAGTCGTTCCGCGACTATCTGACGAACCACGGCATCTTCACAACAATCCGCGCCAGTAGAGGACAAGACATCTTTGCCGCATGCGGACTGCTCTCCACGGCGAAAGCCATTGAGGAGGCGCGTCACCAAGCCGAGATTGACGGCATGAACCATGCGTAAAGCAATTCTCTGCCTCATCGTTATGCTGGCAACAGCATGCAACGATGCCGACACGGGACTGCCAAAAAGCGCGGGGCGACCATCGGAGGTGCTTCTTGTGGGCGATGTGGACAGCATTGTTACCAAGGCGCTGACGGCAGACATTGTTGCCCTACCCCAGCCCGAGCCGATGTTTGACGTTAAGACGAACGGGAAAACAAACGTTATGGCTAACGGAAAAACAAACGGGAAGACAAACGTTAGGACGAACGGGAAGACAAACAAAGGTAGCGATGCGCAAGACGCCCTCAACGCTGTGTCGCGGATGGAGCGCAACATCGTGGTGGTGAACATTGACCCGACGCTCTTCACACGCACAGCTGTGAGATATGAGCGTAACGTGTTTGCTGCGCCACAGATTATTGTGTACGTCAACACCCCATCGGCACAGGCGCTGAAGAGCGACATCGGAAGGTGCCACATAGACCGTCTGCTGCTGCAAAACGAGCTGACGACTCATGCCGAACGCATGAAACGACATCATGAGAAGGGCGTTGAGGACGACATAAAGCGCATGTTCGGATGCAGCATGACCATACCCAAAGGCATGAGGGTGAACGTGCGCGGACAGCAGTTTGTGTGGATCTCTGACAACAACCCCACAAAGATGAGCAACATCTGCCTTTACACCTCCGAGAACCGCGACAGCGTGATGAGGATAAACCTCAAAGGCGAGACAGACAGCATGTTCATGACAACGGTCGGGGGAAGTGTCGTTACAACCACAGGCACCTCACGCGACAACATGAGCACCACGCTGCGACGCGGACTGTGGCAGATGCAAGGCGACGCCATGGGGGGACCGTTCATGTCGAGAACCATACACATGCCTCACGGCAAGACCATCGTGGCAGAGGCTTTCGTCTTTGCACCCGGCGAACAAAAAAGAGACATCATGAGACGGTTGGAGGCAAGCGTGCAGACATTGCGACCGCTGCCGAAGACCACGAAACAAAAATAAAAAAAACATCATCTTTTTTATGGAAAACAGAAAAATAAGCGTGGCTATCACGCATGGCGACACTAACGGTGTCGGATATGAACTGATCTTTAAAACTTTTGCCGAGCCTGAGATGCTGGAGCTGTGTACGCCCATCATCTACGGATCGCCAAAGATTGCGGCATACCACCGCAAGGCGCTCGACATACAGGCCAACTTCACCATCATCAACGACGCAAGAGAGGCACATGAGGGTAAGGTAAACCTTATTCCGTGTTTCGACGACGAGGTGAAGGTGGACCTCGGCATGCCTACTCCTGAGTCGGGCATGGCAGCACTGAGAGCGCTCGACAAAGCTATGACCGATTTCCGCGACGGCGCTTTCGATGTGTTGGTGTCATGTCCCTTGAGCAGCGAAAACATTCATGACGACAGCTTCAGTTTTCCGGGGCTCACCAAATATGTAGAGACATGTGTAGGCGACGGTGCCAAAGCCATGGAGATAATGCTCAGTGAGGAGATGCGCATGGCTGTGGAGGCTGCGGGAACAAACATTAAAGACGTGGCAGCAAAGCTCTCACAGGAGGGCATCATGGCATCGGTGAAGACGCTGAGCGCAAGTGCTCACCGCGATTTCGGACTGTCTAACGCCCGCGTGGCTGTGCTCTCGCTCAACGCTGACAATAACGGTGAAGAGGAGCGCAACATCATTAAGCCTGCTGTCGACACTCTGTCAGAGAACGACGCCAACGTGTTTGGCTCTTACACAGCTGAGGAGATGTTTGGCACACGTTGCTACGAGGCGTTCGACTTTATTCTCGCCATGTATGACGATCAAGGCACCATTCCGTTCCACACGCTCAACGCCGAAGATGGAATATGCTACATCGCGAACCTGCCGCTTGTGTGCACGGCTCCACTCACAGACCCACAGTATGAGATTGCAGGCAAGGGCATTGCCGACGAAACGGCGTTTCGTCATGCCATCTTCGCTGCTATCGACATTTTCCGCAACCGGGCCTTCTATGATGAGCCTATGGGCAACCCGCTGCAGAAATTGTATCACGAGAAACGCGATGAGAGCGAGAAGGTGCGCTTCGCCATTCCGAAGAAGCACGACAACGGCTTCAAGCCCACTCCACGCGACGGACGACGCAACGACGGTCCGAGAGAATTCAAGCCGCGCTATAACAAACAACAGCAACAGGAGCAGCAGAACAATAACGCCAAACCGGCCGATGCGGCAAAACCTGCTGATGCGGCTAAGCCAGCCGATGTCAACGCCAAGCCAAACAATGAGGCTGCCAAGCCTGCGGCTGATGCGCAGCAGAACGTTGCAGCAGAGCAGCAATAGGAAGAGATGAAGAAAAAGCACCAAAACATTTTTTTGTTTTTTGGCTTGGCCATGCTCGTTGTCATGGTCTTGCAGCTCAACTATGATGAGGTGCGCAACGCCTTGCACGATGCCGGCTACTGGTTTGGAGCCATCATCGTGCTGTGGGCGGCACTCTATGTGCTCAACACAACATCGTGGATGCTGATAATAAAAGCTGGCGGAAAGACGCACATCCCGTTTTGGTGGCTTTATAAAATTTCGGTGTCGGGCTTCGCCCTCAACTACGCCACGCCGGGCGGACTGATGGGCGGAGAGCCATACCGCATAATGGCGCTCACGCCGCTCATAGGCAGAGAAAGGGCCTCGTCGTCGGTCATCCTGTTTGTCATGACCCACATCTTCAGCCACTTCTGGTTCTGGCTTCTCTCGATAGTGCTCTTCGTGACGTTCTACCCCATAAACGCCCTCGCAGCAAGCGTGGTGGCAGCAGCATCGCTGTTCTGCCTCTTGGGCCTGTGGTTCTTTGTGGTGGGATATAAGAAAGGTGTGGCCATGCGCTTGGCACGATGGCTTAGCAAGGTGCCTTGGCTCGGACGGTTCGCAAGCCGACTGATGGAGAAGCACGGCGAGGAGATAAGCAACATAGACAGACAGATTGCGGCTCTACACAAACAGAACAGGAAGACGCTGGTGGCTGCCGTGATGATAGAACTTATGTGTCGCGTGCTATCGGCTGCAGAGATCTACTTCGTGTTCATGGCCATAGACTGCCCGGTGAGCTACATGTCGTGTGTGCTCATCTTAGCGTTCACGTCACTCTTTGCCAACCTACTTTTCTTTATGCCTTTGCAGCTTGGAGGACGCGAGGGAGGCTTTCTCATGTCGGTTGTGGGATTGGGCATGACGGCATCAAGCGGCATCTTTGTGGCTCTCATCGTACGATTGAGAGAGATTGTATGGACAGCTATCGGGCTTCTTGTCATTTAGCCTTTTCCTTCTCACCTCTGCTTACGGGGGGAGGGTAAAAGACAACAAGCACTTTCTTGGTTTTACCCCTCGCTTGAGGGTTTAAAACGACAATAGAGACAATAGGGACAATTCTTGGTTTATGGCTTTTCGATATGCCTGCTCAACCAAAGAATTGTCCCTATTGTCTCTATTGTCGTTTAAACATAACGCACGCTAAGAAATCGTCGAAGACATGCGAAACAAGAATAAAAACATTAATATCCATTAACCGAGCTATCTTCTTTGTCATCATTTTTCTGCGCGAAGCGCGCAGTAATGACATTTAAAGGCTCTATTAATGGATATTAATGTTTAGAAACCCACGAGCGCAAAACGCGATGTGAATTTTAGTTATGCTTGAAAAAGTTCAATTGTCTTTTAGCGAACAACAAACTTTCTGCCGTTGGCAACATAGATGCCAGGACGGAGAGTGTAAGTGGCGGCGTTGAGGTCGGGCATCACGGCTACACAATTGCCGTTGAGCGTGTAAACCTTGATCATTGCCTTGGCAGCTGTTGAGTTTACGCCGTTGATTGCTGTTACAGAGATTGAGCCGTTCACACCACCGCGGTCATAGCACTTGCCGTTCTCGAAAATAAAGTCGCCGGTCTGCTCGCCGCTGCCGTTGTTGAAGATGATGTGTGTAGGCTTATCGGTCTTCTCACCGTTATACTCCCACTTCCAGATGGCCATGCCGTTGTAGGTCTGTGAGGTCTTGGTGCAAAGTTCACCGGGCCATGTGCCACCAGTGTAATTGTCATCGCCATTGTCCTTGTTCCAAACCCATGCCTTCACTGTGGTCCATGAAGAGGGAGCAGCAAAGTAGGCATAGAACTTGCCTGTTGGAGCGGGTTCGGGGGTAGGCTCTGGGTTGGGGTTGGGGTTGGGATTGGGGTTAGGATTGGGGGTTGGATCAGGAGCTGTGATATCGGTCAGCACCTTGTAACCAGAACCGCCATCATATGAGAAGAATGTTGTAGCTGTGATGTTGGTGATGTCGCCAGTCTGTGCGCCGCTACCATTGTTGAGAATTATGTTGAATTTCTCTACGCCATCTGCCACGAACATATAATAATCTACACCTTCGATAGTTGTCTTGGTAGACATCTTCTTGCCAGGCCATTCGCCATTGAGAGTCTTGGCTGTTGCGCCGTCCCCTGCCCATGCATAGAGGTTAGGAGCGCTGTTGGCCTTAACGTATACTATGATAGAAGCATTTGGATCTACCTTTCTGTATGTTGTAGTTCCACTGTACTCTGTACCATCGTCGTTTGTTGCGCCCCACTTGACAGTCTTGGTGTCACCAAACTTCATGTCTGAACCAATAGTGAATGTTGAGCCATCGCCTGAGAGTTCAACCTTATCCTCACCATCAATCTGATACCAGCCGCTTACTGCGCCATCATTGAGGGAAGCAGTAACGGTGACGGTCTCTGTGCGGAAGTTGCCGCCATTAGGATTGAACACAACAGCTGCGTCCTGCTCGACATCCTCGCTACCATAATAAACGTCTGTGCCAGCCTCTTCCTGACCGTCATAAGCCTGACCGTCCTTGCTCTTTGCTGAAGTGGCATAGATGAAAGGACCATCCTCGCCTACAATGCCACCCGTCCAGTCTTTTACCAGCACGCGCACCTGACCCTGTGTTGCAGGAGCGTCAACGGTGATGGTAGGACCTGAATAAGTCTTGCCTGTTACGATGTCGGTGTAGGTGCCTGCGGGGCAATCTGTGAATGTGGCTCCACCGTTGAGGGCAACGAGAGCATAGCTATTCTCATAAGCACGCTTGAAAGCGATACCAGCCGTTGACGTGCAACCCTCGTCGGTCCACTGACCCTTACGCAGGGCGGGAACAGCCTGACGGATCTTGTTCAGACGGATGAGGTGCTGAGCGAGGTCGTGGTTAAGAGTGGCGTTAGCGTTGCCTGAAGCGGTGTACTGACCGAAGTCGGTAGCCTCAACGTCGCCTGTGATGTAGCCGCCGAAGTAGGCACGGCCTGTGTTATAGAGAGGACCGTTAGGACCGTCGTCGATAACCTGACCGCGACGGAAACCAACCTCTGAACCGTAGTAGATGCAGGGGATTCCGCGGAAGGTGAACATGAGCGAGAGGTTCTCTGCCCACTGTGCATCGCTGCCACCGAAGCGCACGCGGTCGTTAGGCTGAGGTCCGTAGTCGTGGCTGTCTACATAAACCACGTTATAAGTTGCGTCGTTATATTTAGCATCGCCATCCTTTGCAAGGCGGAATGCTGAACCTGCATTTGAGAAGTTGTAGTGGAGGGGGAAGTCGATCACGTTGAAGCCGCTGCTCTGTGTGTAGTCGGGCTTATGCCATGCGCCATTAAGCATGAAAGTGTTGTTGCTTGTGGGCGAATCGGCAACGTCCTGAAGACAGAGAGTCATGTTGCCGAGAGGATCTGCACCCTCGGGCACCACCTGCTTGTCCCACCATGTGGCGTCGCTGTTCCATGAATTCATGATCTCCTGGTCCGACTTCCATGTGTAGAAGTAAGGAGAAAGGCAGTCCTGGCCTCGATACTGAACCGAGCCGAAGCGTGCGCACACCTCGCCATACATAAAGAATGGTGCCTGGTTCAGACGCTTGCTCTTATACTGCTCGCCAAGAGCTGTGAACTGAGGAATGAAAACCTTGTTGAAGGTGAGACGTGAGATGTGACCCGATGTGTCAATACGGAAACCGTCAACACCCATCTTGATGAACTCGCCATAGCACTTTACGAGATACTCTGCCACGGCGTCGTTCTCGGTGTTAAGGTCTACGCAGTCGCCTGCAATCTGTCCCCACCAACGGTTAGGCTCGTCCCAGTTCCACTGTGTAGCCACATGATGCCAGTAGTTGTGTGTGTCGTGGTTGGTTCCGTCGGTGTTCTTCATCAGAGCCAGACGGCGCTGGTACTGCTTAGCACCTACAATTGTGAGATAGTCGGAGCCAAGCATATCGCTGTTAGGAATCATACAAGCGTCGATTTCTGCCTGGTTGCGAAGCTTGGTGCTGCGCTCAAACTCCTTGCAGAGATTCTCCTCGCCGAAGTTGCCTGTGTGGTTAAGCACGATGTCGAGCACAATCTTGATGCCCTTCTTATGCGCTTTGTCGATAAGTTCCTGGAACATCACGTCGCCACTCTTAGTTCCGTCACCGCTCTGGTAGCGGCAGTCGACGCGTGTGAAGTCCATGGCGTGGTAGCCGTGATAGTCGTAACCCGATGCGTTCTGCACCACAGGAGTGATCCAGATGGCTGTGAAGCCAAGGGCCTTGATGTAGTCGAGCTTGTCGATAACGCCCTGGAAGTCGCCTCGCCAGCATGGGTCACCAGTATCAATCTGACATTGTTTGTTATCCCAACACAACACGTTGTTTTTGGGATCACCATCGTAGAAACGGGTGGTAATCATGAAATAAATACTCTCATCGCGAAAATCTGTTCGCTGACTGTTAAAGTCGTTCGCCACTACTGGCATGGCGATAAGCATTAGCAAAAATAGAGCCCATGCTTTAAGAAGGTTTTTTTGCATAAGAAGGTTTTTAAAAAAATAGTTTTTAAGTTATATATCTGGCCGCAAAAGTATTCATTTAAAAAAAATAGAACAAGTAAAAATTGAAAGAACAGCCAAAAAATCTATACAATCGTTTGCAGAAAAACATGCGCAATCGTTTGCAAAAATATGCAATCGTTTGCAAAAAAAACTTATAAAGGCAACAACAAAAAAAGGAAGAAAGACAAAAATACAAAAAAACATTAATTTCTATTAATGGGGGAATTAATGGAAATTAATGTTTTTAAAAGACACATTGGCTGTATTATTTGTTACTTGCTAAAGGTCAAACAACAGCCAACACCTATTTCTTCACCTCCACAATTTTTGTGGCAGCCATTTCGCGGTTACGCTTGTTTGTGACCGTCACGACAGCCTGTGCAAGGCTGATGAAAGCCTGTCCTGTGATGCTGTTGATGTCGAGGGCTGCGGGGGTGCCGTTGTCACCATTCTCGCAGATGCTCTGCACGAGCGGTATCTGTGCAAGCAAAGGAACGTTCATCTCCTTAGCGAGGTTCTTGCAGCCTTCCTTGCCAAAGATATAATATTTGTTCTCGGGCAGCTCGGCAGGCGTGAACCACGCCATGTTCTCCACAAGACCGAGGATGGGCACGTTCACCTTGTCGTTTTGGTACATGTCGATGCCCTTGCGTGCATCGGCGAGAGCCACGTTTTGAGGTGTGCTGACAATAACGGCACCCGTGATGGCAAGCGTCTGGAGGAGCGTGAGATGGATGTCGCTCGTGCCCGGAGGCGTGTCAAGCACAAAATAGTCGAGCTCGCCCCAATCGGCATCGGCGATGAGCTGCTTCAAGGCGTTTGAGGCCATGCCGCCGCGCCACAGCGTTGCCGTGTCGGGGTTCACGAAGAAACCGATGCTGAGCAGCTTCACGCCATATTTCTCTATCGGCTCGATGAGGTCGCGACCGTCCTTGTTAACACCATAGGGTCGCTCTTTCTCCACGTCAAACATCTTTGGCATGGACGGGCCGAAGATGTCGGCATCGAGCAGTCCCACCTTGTAGCCAAGACGTGCCAACGAGATGGCGAGGTTTGCAGCCACGGTGCTCTTGCCCACTCCACCCTTGCCTGAACTAACAGCAATGATGTTCTTGACCTGAGGCAGCAGTTTGCCAACCTCGGGACGCGGCTTCGACGTAAACTCGGTCTCTATGGTTACCTCCACATCCTTGCTCACATGATAATGGATGGCAGCCTCGGCAGCCTTGAGCGTTGATTTGAGGAACGGGTCTGTGTCGCGCGGGAAGATAAGCGTAAACTTGACCTTCATACCATCAATGCGCACATCGTCGGCAAGCATGTTGCTCTCGATGAGATTTTTCTTGGTTCCGGGATATGTGACCGTGGCCAAGGCATCTGTAATAAGCTTTGGATAAAGTGTAATGTCCATAATGTCAAATATATAATAATTTCATTATATTGTATGAAGTGCAGACGACCACAACACAGTGTTGCCTCGTCCACACATCATGTAGTTATTGCGGTTTCACATACTGTAGCGTTTGTCCTGGTAACGATAGCGATGGTGCAATATCGTGGCTTGACACAGCCCATCTTTTGTTGGGCTTGGTGCTCATCACAAACTGCAAGTTAATGCCATCTTTTACATCTTCCCAGGTGATGTACGACTTTGTATAGGGTTTACCATTTATAAACACCTTGTCAACATACACAGCCTTCTTGCTCCAGTTTTTCGTCGTCACACGTATCTGCTTTCCGTTACTCATCGTAACAGTGATGGCAGGTAGCGCCGGCGACCCAATGTTGTAATATCCACTGGAAGGACATATGGGATAGAAGCCCATGCAGTTGAAAATATACCATGCCGACATCTGGCCACAGTCGTCATTGCCACATAATGAGCCTGGCTGGTCGCCATAAAACTCATCGATAACGCGACGCACCCACTTTTGGCACTTCCAACCCTCACCAAGATAGTTATACAGATAAGCTACATGATGACAAGGTTCGTTGCCGTGCCAGTAAGCGCCAATGCGCCCTTGTATGTCGTGTGCACCAGGTATATCTTCGGGCAATTCGTATTGGAAAAGCGAGTCGAGACGTTGACGGAAGATGTCACGCCCCATGAGGTTCATTAACCCTTGCACATCTTGAGGTACAGACCAATGATATTGCACGGTAAAACCTTCGGTAATATCGCCCCACCCGTTTACAGAGCCTGGACCTTGATAAGCCACTGGTGCAAAGGGTGTGCGCCAATGTCCAGCGGCATCTTTTCCACGCATATACTTAGTTTCGTTGTCGAACAAGTTTTGATAGCTCATGGCACGGTTTAAGAAATAGGCATATTCTTTTTCTTTGCCAAGCTTCTTCGCGGCCTGTGCTATAGCATAATCGTCATAGGCATACTCAAGTGTCTTCGATACTGATTCAGCCTCTTTATCATACGGCACATACCCCAACGCTCGATAGTCGGGCAAGCAATCGTAATGCTCATTCATAGCAGTGGTAACCATAGCTTCAAAAGCACGCTCGTAGTCGAAGCCTTTCACGTCTTTGCATATCATGTCTGACAACACAGAAGCTGCATGATACCCTATCATGCACCATGTTTCATTGCTTGCGAAAGACCAATAAGGCAACATTTTCTCTACGCTTTTGTCGTAATGAGCCAACAACGAATTAGCCACATCAGCCTGCACATCTTGATGCACCAAATTTAAGAGCGGATGAAAGGCGCGATAGGTATCCCATAATGAAAATTCAGAGCGGTTTATAAACCCATTTTCTTGTTCTATATTCTTATCTAACGCAAGATATTTACCATCGGCATCATCGTATACATATGGGCACAAGGCGGCATGATAGGCTGATGTATAGAAGGTGGCTTTTTGCACCTCATCGCCCTCAACTACATAGCGTGACAACTCATCGTTCCATCGTTGCACAGCATCACGATGAACATCTTCAAAAGAACGATTGTTCAACTCACGCATATTAACGATACAACCATTTGTGCTGGTTGCCGAGATTGCTGTGCGCACTGTAATTTGTTCACCTTCAGAGGTATTAAAACGTGCTGTAAACAACAGGTTCGGTCCCCAAGCCTCACGATTACTACGAAAACGCGAAGTGTTATATATCACAGGCTTTTTATCTTGATAGATGGTAAACTGGCGGAACGGTTTTGAGAATACCGCTCTGAAATAGATGTGGCGTTCTGGTCCCCATCCTTTCACCAGTTTATAACCTACGATGGTAGAGTCGTTCTCTACACGGATATTCGACCATACACACTTCTGCCATAACGTATGATTCATATCTACTAACACAAAGGCATCACTGCTCTTAGGATATGTAAAGCGCAACATACCACTGCGCACAGCCGATGTCATCTCTGCCTTCACCCCGTAGTCGCTTAACATTACACTATAATAACCTGGCGTGGCGACCTCAGCGTTATGCGAGAAACGCGAGCGATAGCCGGTATCAGGGGCATCATCGGTGCCTGGCTGAAGTTTTATTTCCCCCACACCTGGCATGAATAAGAAGTCGCCTAAATCAGGAATACCTGTACCACTGAGATGCGTAAGTGAAAAGCCTTGTATCGAGTTACGCTTCCACTTGTATCCCGACGCGCAGTCGTAAAAGTGCTCATCGGTGTCAGGGCTGATTTGTATGCCACCAAAAGGCACCTGGGCGCCAGGGTATACGTTACCAAACCCATCTGTTCCTACAAATGGATTAACATAGTCGACAGCCGTTTTTCGGCCATCAACATTGTTCTTTTTAGCAGCTGAAGCTGTTAACGTAAGCCCCGACAAGGCCATAAGTATTAAAAAAAGTTTTTTCATATCATCAAAAAAAACATATTTGTTTATTACTGTTTGATGTCGCCCATCGCAATTTGGTATTCATGCCACAACGCATCGATGGTGTATTGTTTTCCTAAACATTTTTGTATGGCTGCATCCCACGACCATGTTTCCAACTCGATTGCAGTGCGGTTAAACTTGCGCAAGAAGTTGGGGTCTTTGGTTTGCTGTATCCAAGCCAAGAAATAGCCTGTATAGCGATATCCATTTTTATAGCTACCGCCCTTAGGTCGATCTTTCTCGCCATGAAATCCATCATTGGCTACACGCACAGCATCGGCCATTCCTTCAATAAAGCACCAATTGGTTTTATTCGTGCCATATGAGCCAATGCCGTGAGGCTCGAGCTGAAAGGCATGTGTTAGTTCGTGTAACAACACGCCACGTGTTTCAAAGTCGACCCGCGCTGTATCATTATTCGCAAACGACTTTTGTATGTGGCGGGTGCTATAGAAAATACTCACATTACCGTTTCCACCACCTTTTGCCGAGACGCCATCAACATCTTCTAACGTGTAATGCAACACATTAAAGGCGGGTATGCTGTCTTTCTCTGAATAATAGAGGGTGTTTAACACCTCACGTGCCACCTTATTTATATATGCAGTAGGATTAGGTATGAGCGCATGATAAATCTTCGACCCTTGGCTCTGCGGAGCCTTATCCTCAAACAGAATTTTAGGTATCGAGAAATTTTTCCAACGCTTTGCAGCTACCTGCTGTTTCTTTGTTTCTTTCAGTCCGCCAGCAATGCTTCCATTGTCGGCAGTAAGTTTTGTTGTTCCGCATGAAGCAATAATTGTTGCGACAGATAGTGTCGCCAACACATTTGTTAGTTTCATTAGTGAATTGTTTTTTAATGTTATTAATAAAATGATTTATTTGGTCATTGAGTAAGGTTTGGCATCAGCTGTCAAGCCACGCTTTTTGTTGGGCTTACTGCCCATAGCAAACTCGATGGTACATCCATCAGTGAGCATTTTGTGTGTGAGATACAGTTTTGAATAAGGTTTACCGTTTACTTTCACGCTTTGCACATAACGGTTTTTATCACTCACCTTAGGAGCTTTTACCACAATGTGCTTACCATTTTCAAGTGTCACGTTCATGTAAGGAAGATAGGGAGCGCCCAATACATACTGGTCGGTACCAGGACATACAGGATAGAAGCCTAATGCCGAGAAGATATACCATGCCGACATTTGTCCACAGTCGTCATTGCCGCCCAGTCCGCGTATATGGTTTCGATACATTTTATTCATAATGGTGCGCATCCATTGTTGCGTCTTCCAGGGAGCCGATGTCCATGCATAGAGATAAGGTATATGATGACTGGGCTCATTGCCATGCACATATCCACCCACAAGACAATCGGCCGTAATATCCTCATTGTCTTTATAGTATTTCTCGGGCAAATCCATGTCAAACAGGTTGTCAAGTTTTTGCACAAACTGTTTGTCACCACCAAAGAGACGAATAAGCCCTTTTACATCTTGAGGAGCAGAGAACGAAAAGTTCCATGAATTGCCTTCAATAAATCCCTCGCCATAGGTTTGATAAGGATCAAGGTCGGCTTTAAATGTGCCATCAACACGTCGGGGCGAGGCAAAGCCTACCGTCGTATCAAAAGTGTTACGATAGTATAAGGCACGTTTGGCAAAAATGTCTGCAATATCGTTGCGCCCTAAAGCCTTTGCTGCAGCATAAATAGTAAAGTCGTCGTATGAATACTCAAGGGTGTTTGATGCAGCTGTGGAATATTTATCGAATGGTGCATAACCATACTTCATATAGTCGCCTACACTCTCATAGTAAGGACAAGTGGCCGTTTCAACCATCGCTTTGAGCGCTGCATCTCTATTAACATCTGCCCCTTTTACAATAGCATCTGACAATACTGATACAGCATGGTAACCGGTCATGCACCAACCCTCGTTACCCATAAGGCTCCACACAGGCAAGAGGTGATGAACGCTTTGCTGCTGATGGGCTATCATTGATTTAACCATATCGGTGTTGCGACTGGTCTTGAGCAGTCCGAGCAACGGATGTTCTGCACGGTAGGTGTCCCAAAGCGAGAAGATGGTATAGTTGGTGAAGCCATCGGCCTTATGTATGTTTCCGTCGAGTCCGCGATATTGGCGGTCTACATCCATGTAGACCGAGGGGTTGATCATGGTGTGGTAGAGCGAGGTGTAAAGCATGGCCAACTGGTCTGACGTACCTGTACACTCTATTATATCCAGTTCTTTATTCCATTGCGCATCGGTTTCAGCATACACTTGCTCAAACGATTTTCCGCCCACCTCGCTTCTGAGGTTCTTTAATGCGCCCTCAGTGCTCACGGCCGATAGCGCCACTTTCACCACCAGTTCTTGCGATGTAACGTTGTCGAAATTAAAATAGGCCACAATGTCGCGACCTGCAATCTCGGGAAAATTCTCATGCAAACGCAACTTACCCATAAAGCCACGATACTTAGGCTTTTTCATATCGCGGTAGCCATAGCTTTTAATGGGCTTGCTCAGTGTAATTGCAAAATAAGTATAATTGCAATTGGCCCAACCATTGGTGATACGATAGCCGGTGAGCAAGGTGTCGTTTTCTACGCATATGCTGCTCCACAACACTTTGCCATCATAATTATATATGCCATGCAACATGTCAAGAATAACACGCGAGTCGGCACCTTTAGGGAAAGTATATTTATGTACACCTACACGTTGGGTAGCTGTAAGTTGAGCACGAACGCCTTCATCAGCAAGCATCACTTCATAATAGCCAGGGGCAGCCTTCTCAGTGTCATGATTAAATCGTGAGCGATAGCCAGCATCGGGATGAGTAGCCGTTCCTGGGTTTAGACGCAAACTTCCGGTTTGCGGCATTAGCATCACATCGCCTAAATCAGAATGACCTGTACCACTAAGGTGTGTATGACTGAAACCTACGATTGTAGGATCAGTATGCTGATAACCAGCACAATATTCGTACACCTTTCCCTGATAACGTCCATCAACATTTTGTGGAATGGTATCTGTTTCAGGGCTAAGTTGCACGATACCAAATGGAGCACAAGCGCCAGGAAACGTATGTCCCATTCCGCTTGTGCCAATCATCGGATTTACGTAAGCCGTCAGCTTCTTGCCGTCAACAGCCGACACCGTTGCCGTACCAAGCGCGAAGAGGGCTATTAAGATTACAACAAATTGTTTCTTCATAGTTTATAAATGCTATTAATATTTGTGATTTGTGATATGTTTGTATTATATTTTCTGTCAATATGAAGATGTGGTTTGCAAAAGATACGGATTAATATTATTTACTCGTTTCCAGTCCGCTACGCTTAGGACGCTTGTAGCTACGGTAATCGTCGAGCGGAATCTCAATATCGGGCTCAGCTAACTCGCCTTCTTGTGGTAAACGAAATTTCATATATCGTATATTTAGGCCACGCTCTATCCACTGACTCTCATAATAAGTTTGTATGCCCAATATGGTTTGGGTTTGAGCATCTATGCCCTCGGTGTGATATAAATCTTCGGTACGGAACAACACTGGCAACGCGTTGCGCTCTACCATATATGTGGTGTATGTAAAAAGAAAGTTTGAGTCGGTCTTCAGATGCACCACGCCGCCATCTTTTAAGAAATGACGATAACGGTTCATAAAGAAGGTGCTGGTAAGACGTTTGCGCGGGTTCTTCATCTGCGGGTCGCTGAACGTGAGCCATATCTCGCTCACCTCGCCCTCAGCGAAGAAGCGGTCAATGATCTCGATGTTTGTGCGCAGGAACGCCACGTTGGCCATCCCCTCATTGAGAGCCTGTGTGGCGCCTGTCCACATGCGTGAGCCCTTGATGTCAACACCAATAAAGTTGACATCTGGAAACAGCTTTGCCAGCCCAACAGTATATTCGCCTTTGCCGCATCCCAGCTCCAGCACGATGGGATTGTTGTTCTTGAAATATTGCTCTCCCCATTTTCCCTTCATGTCGAAAGGCACGTTGTCGATAACCGAATAGGGATACTGGAACACATTCTCATATCTCTCCATGTCGGCAAACTTGGCCAGTTTTCCTTTACTCATCTTGTTCTTTTATGTTTTGTCGTAAATTATCGTTTTTATATCATCTTGCAAAATTAGGCAAAAAAAACGACATTACTTACTCTCTATTACATAAAAAAACGAAAACGGCCATAACATTGACTCACAGAAACGCCATAATCAGAACCTACGCTCCACATCTTCAGAACTCATCTTGCGTTCAGGAGAGTTATCCTTTGAGTTGAAGAACTTATAAGACACGGAAAGGTAAAGCGTGGGATAGCTGTAACGGTTGCGGAACGTGAAAGAATGGTCACCGCTCTTGCCGTAGCCACGGTATGTGGACGAAAGAAGGTTCATGCCCGACAAGCTGACGCTAAGGTTACGTTTAAGAAAATAGCCAGTCACACCCACAGACACATCGTTCTGCGGACGCACCACAGACACCGTGGTCTTACGTCGTCCCTCATAAGAGCCTGACACATAGCCTGTAAACGTGCGTTGTGTGTTGAACACAAATTCGGCGTAGCCATTGAGCCCCCACTGCATGCTCTCCGCACACTTGGCGAGCAGAGGATTGTCTGAAGTGTAGCGAGCATAAGCGCCCTCAGCACCAACAGAAAGCGTTAGCCACGACAGACGGTTAAACCAATAGCTGGCAGAAAGCCCATACTCGGCGCTGTTCTGTGCGTTCTCGGGTTTTGTAACAATATAGCCATCAGAAAACGAGGTTACCTGTGCTATGATGTCGTGACCGAAATTCATCACTCCCGATACCGACAGGCTGCCGTTATATGTGTAAGTGAGACGCGAGTCGTAATGTTTTTCAGGCTTCAACTGCATGTTGCCACGAACATATTGTTTCTGATTGACACGCCAACCAAACGGATTAAGCTGTCCAAACTTTGGCTGCGTAACAGAGGAGTTGAGGGTGAACGACAGCTGGTTATGAGGATTGAAGGCGAAGCTTGTATGCAATGAAGGCAACCATGTGACGAACGTCTTATGCCAGCTATCCTCAATCTGCTTGTTGCGTCGCCAGGCGATGTCTGAAACAAGCCCAAGACGCATCCACCATTTCTTTGTAAGCTGTGACGACAAGCTGGCGTAAGGTGCAAGCACATACTCATCAAGCTTGAAAAGAGCCGTCTCCTCATATGCTGTCTCGTTGAGGTCAATGCACATCCATTGGTTGTGGTCACGGTCTTTGTCGGTGCGCGAGAAAGAGAAACGAGCACCAAAATCGAAAGTGGTGTTGTGGGCTGTGGTATCGAGAAGCAAGGAGTAATCGTTGTTTACGCCCACTCCTCTAACCTTCAGACAATCTTTGTCGTTGTAAGTAAAAAATTTCTTGCCGTCTTTCACGCTCAAAGAGACGTAATCTGAATTCTGCTTCTCTGTATAATCATAATAAGATGTTTCAAGCCACATCTTGCTCTCGGGGCGTCCGAGAGTCTGCTCCATGTATGCAGTAACAGTTTTCTTTGGCGTGCGGAAACTTATGTCGTTGTTGCTTTTAGCATCTACGACCCCATTTGTTTGAGGCTCAGCCCAATCGGAAGACACAAAGAAATTGTCGATGCTGCGTTTATTGAATCCTCCTGTCAAACCGAGCAATCCGTTTTTCGAATAGTTCCATTGAAGGGTGCCCCTTACACCCGCATAGTTATTGTCACCTTTAGACGGAGAAACATTTTTATATAAATAAGAGCCATAGTCGTATTGAGCCGACTCCTTCATATAAGACCCGTTCCAGTTGGCAGACGGCGCCACAGAAAGGAACATCTTTTCCGTGTTATACATCAACTGTCCGAAGCCACCATAACGAAAATTATAGTTTTCTCCCTTCATCTCTTCTGTGCCTATTATGCCACCAAAATACTTACTAAAGCCTGGCGTGGTGTGCAAGACAATCATCGCGGTGTTGCCGTCTTTGTCATAGCGCAATGGTGGCTGACGAAGGACCTCTACTCGTTCAACAAGCCTTGCGTCATAGCCTTTAAGCACATCAGGCAGCTCGCTCGTCTCTACACGCTGCACAACATTACCTATTTTCACCAGCACCTGTTGCTTGCCTGCCACCTTCAGTTCGTTGTCCTTAACCTGTACTTGGGGAATACAACGCATGAGATCAAGGGCGTTGTTGAAATCATTGTTTATTTTAGAAACATCCACGCTATAGCCATCTTTCTGCATGCGCACGCTCATTAAACGCCCTTGCACCACAACCGTCTGCAATTCTGTGGCACTTTGCTGCATTTTGATATCTCCCACATCTATGTCGCTGTTCAAGTCGATAACGTTCTGGTACATCTCATATCCGATAAACGTACATCCCAGCATACATTTGCCTGCGCTAACCGTCATCTTAAATTTTCCATCAACATCACACACAGCACTCGCTTCTATCTTATCGCCAGGAGCGACAATGAAAACATTAGCAAAGTCGAGCGGATGACCATCAGCATCTGTAACCCTTCCTGAGACAGAAAACTGTTGCGCAAACGCAGATATTGCAAAGCACAAGATTATAAACAAAAGCTTGAAACGTTTATCCATACAAATAAGAATTTTTAAACAAAACCAATTTTATAAAAAAATAATCATAACAATTACCGAATTCGTCCATTTTATGGGACTCCAATGTAATAGAGTACAAAATTAAGAAATTCCTACCTAACAAGCAGCAACTAAAGTTAATTATTAATGGTATATTTATTAACTGACAGTCAAAAATTCCCTTTTTATCTTAAGCTTTGTCAATATAATTGAGGAAATAAATATTGTCCTAACGGCAGATCATCGTATCTAAAACAAAAAACTACCACAAACAAAAGCGACACAATTATTGCAATAACTAAAGTTCCATATCTAACAAGAAACGGAAGACTTTCTACAATAAAACGACGTGTCTTTTCAGAACGAAGATTTAAACGCATGTCGTTTTTTATATCATCATTATTTTGTTTCATTTCCTAATTACCGAGTTCAAGTTGATTTTTTATTAATTGATAATAAGCGCCACGTTTTGCTATAAGCGAACAATGATTACCTACTTCTACTACATGCCCATGATTTAAAACAATAATTTGGCTCGCATTCAATACCGTACTTAGACGATGTGCCACAACAACAATGACGCCACCTGCACAGAGCCATCTCTTTTTTCTGTCTCTGATCTGCCACTGACATTTTCTCAATAATAGCAGCAGATCAACCGCAGCTAAAAGTCCTACCCACATACCTCCGGAAATCGTATACTAAGCAAGTGCTCTGGTGATGGAGCAAAACAAAATAACGATGCGTGGCTCAGCTTGGTAGAGCGCTGCGTTCGGGACGCAGAGGTCGCAGGTTCAA
>OQVT01000734.1_pt1 | contig 19387 bp, 13 predicted proteins | sample 1691561 | NCBI WGS metagenome assembly OQVT01 (sample SAMN03418260, study PRJEB22391) | human gut metagenome | biome: human-gut; feature: organic feature; material: feces | host: Homo sapiens | place: Tanzania | collected 2013-01 | reverse complement strand
ACCACGGTGGGACTTCGCTTTTTATATAGGCCTATGATTTACGACAAACAACCTATTGACATAGATGAACAATTAGCCTTGCTCCAAAACAGAGGACTGATTATTGAAGATGTTGTAAAAGCCAAACAACAGCTTCGCAATATCAGCTATTTCCGTATAGCCAGTTATCTCAGATATATGGAGAACGATTCTTTAAATCATCTTTACAAGTCGGGCAGTACATTTGAGCAAGCCATCAATCTCTATCTCTTTGATAAAGAACTGCGCCAACTTATTTTCAAGGCTATCCAAGATATCGAGATTTCTCTTAGAACCAAGATGATACAAATGTTCTCAATGGAACATGGTGCGTTTTGGTTTATGGATTCTTCATTGTTCAAGAACGCACAGTTTTATGAAGATTGCCTTGAAAATATTAAGAAAGAGGTGTCTCGTTCAAATGAGGATTTTATAAAGGAGCATTCAGAGAAATATTCTTTTCCAGCTCTTCCTCCTGTATGGAAGACCTTAGAGGTTGTGTCTTTTGGAACGCTTTCCAAGTTGTTTTGTCTGTTTAAGGACAATCGTCTAAAGAAGCAAATAGCAAGAGAATTTGGGCTTCCGCAATACACCTACTTGGAAAGTTGGATAAGGTGCATAACCGTGCTTCGTAATTGCTGTGCTCATCATGCTCGTATATGGAATAGACGTTTTGCTTTGAAGCCACAATTACCGAATCGGCTTCCTCTTCATTGGATTACCCCATCTCAGAAACCGATCAAACTTTACCATCAGTTATGTACCTTGTTATATTTGGAGCAAACAATCACTCCTTGCATAGACATGAAAGATTCTCTGCTCAAATTGTTTGCAGAAAACCCAAATGTTGATTTGCATGCTATGGGCTTTCCACAAGGATGGGAAAATGAACCTTTGTGGCGATAGTTGTTTACTGTTTGGCAAGTTTTTGTAAAGCAAGCGGCAAAGTCAAGTTGGATGCTTGCGAAAATTCGATCGTTTATTAACAAAAAATCCTTAGGCTCTAAGAAGAGAACCTAAGGATATGTATAAGTTGTTTTTCTTAACGTTGCTTACGCATCGATGTTGGCGTAGGTGGCGTGCTCCTCGATGAAGGCACGTCTCGGCTCCACGTCGTCGCCCATGAGCATAGAGAAGATCTCGTCGGCCTCGGCAGCGTTCTCGATGGTGACCTGCTTCAGGAGACGTGTCTTCGGGTCCATGGTGGTCTCCCAGAGCTGCTCGGGGTTCATCTCACCAAGACCTTTGTAGCGCTGTATGTGGATCGACTTGCTGTCGGCCTCGCCACCGGCATACTTGTCGATGAACGCCTGAAGCTGCTGGTCGGTGTAGCAATATTCTTTTGCTGCGTTCTTGTAGCTCACCAGGTAGAGGGGAGCAGAGGCGATGTAGAGGTGGCCTTCCTTGATGACGCGCGGCATGAAACGATAGAAGAGCGTCATGATGAGGGTGTCGATGTGTGAACCATCGACATCGGCATCGGTCATGATGATAATCTTGTCGTAACGCAGCTTGTCGATGTTGGCCTCCTTGTCTTCCTCGCCGTCAACGCCGAAGCGCACGCCGATGCTCTGGATGATGTTCATGACCGACTCGCTCTCAAACACCTTGTGCCACATGACCTTCTCCACGTTCAGGATCTTGCCGCGGAGCGGGAGGATGGCCTGTGTGTAGCGGTCGCGGCCCTGCTTGGCGGAACCGCCGGCCGAGTCGCCCTCGACGAGGAATATCTCACACTCTTTCGGGTCCTTGTTTGAACAGTCGGCGAGCTTGCCGGGCAGACCACCGCCGGTCATGGGGTTCTTGCGCTGAACGCTCTCGCGTGCCTTGCGGGCTGCTATACGCGCTGTGGCGGCCAGGATGACCTTGTCGCAGATCTGCTGTGCCTCTTTCGGATGCTCCTCAAGATAGTAGGTCAGGGCTTCGCCCACGGCCTGCTGCACGGCTCCCGACACCTCGCTGTTGCCCAGCTTGGTCTTGGTCTGTCCCTCAAACTGCGGCTCTGCCACCTTGATGGAGATGACAGCGGTGAGGCCTTCGCGGAAGTCTTCGCCTGCAATCTCGATCTTCGCCTTCTCGATCTTCTTTGAGATCAAGGGGTCGTTGTCGGCGTATGCCTTGAGGGTGCGTGTGAGGGCAGCGCGGAAACCTGTGAGGTGGGTACCGCCCTCTATGGTGTTGATGTTGTTGACGTAAGAGTGGATGTTCTCCGAATAGTCGGTGTTGTACATGATGGCCACCTCTATGGGGAAGCCCTGCTTCTCGGTCTTGAGGTAGATCACATCGTCGAAGAGGTGTGTGCGGTGGCGGTCGACGTAGCGCACAAACTCTTTCAGACCGTCCTTAGCATGGAACACCTCTTCGCGGGTCTTGCCGTTCTCGTCGGGGCGCATGTCGCGGAGCGTGATCTTGATGCCTGCGTTGAGGTAGGCGAGCTCACGCATGCGGCGTGCGATGATGTCCCACTGATAATGGGTCGTGGTGAAGATTGTGGGGTCGGGCCAGAACTGCTGGCGTGTGCCTTGCAGCTCGGTCTCGCCTACCACCTTGACGGGGTAGAGGGGCTTGCCCTTCTCATACTCCTGCTGGTAGATCTTGCCGCCTCGGAACACCTGCGACTTCATGTGGGTTGACAGAGCGTTAACACAGCTCACACCCACACCGTGCAGACCACCGCTCACCTTGTAGGAGCCTTTGTCAAACTTGCCGCCGGCGTGGAGCACGGTCATGACGACCTCAAGTGCCGACTTGTGAAGCTTCTTGTGCTCGTCGACGGGGATGCCTCGGCCGTTGTCCTGAACGGTGATGCTCTCGTCTTCGTTGATGGTCACCTCTATGTGGGTGCAATAGCCTGCCATTGCCTCATCGATAGAGTTGTCCACGGTCTCGTTCACCAGGTGATGAAGACCCTTCTCGCTTATATCGCCGATATACATCGCCGGACGCTTGCGCACGGCTTCAAGGCCTTCCAGAACCTGGATGTTACTGGCTGAATAATTGCTTTCGTTGTTTTGTATTTCTGCCATTTTGATTGTTCGATATTATCTTTGCAAAGATACGAAAAAAATGTGGGATAAACGACAAATGGAGAGTGAAATAAAACGAAAAAAGGCTCCGTTTTCCCAAAGGAATACGGAGCCTTATATTTCTTTCTGCACCAGCAGCTTGTTAAGCCAGCTTGGCGATATGAGAACACAAGCTTGACTTCAAGTTTGCGGCCTTGTTCTGGTGGATGATGTTGGTCTTAGCCAACTTGTCGAGCATCTTCTGCACAGCGGGATAGAGCTTTACAGCCTCTTCCTTGTTTGTCATTGCACGAAGCTTGCGTACAGCGTTACGCATGGTCTTTGCATAGTATTTGTTGTGCAAAGCCTTAACTTTGTCCTGACGGATTCTTTTTAATGATGATTTATGGTTTGCCATCTTTATGTTATGTTTTTATTTTATTTGTAGTCCCTAGGAGAGTCGAACTCCTCTTTAGAGAATGAAAATCTCTCGTCCTAACCGATAGACGAAGGGACCGTGTGCTCATTTTGCGGATGCAAAGGTACGGCTTTTTACTGATTTAGCCAAATTTTCTTCGATAATTTTTCGCTAAACCCCTCATTTTTCGTAATTTTGCGATAAAATCGTGAACTTATGCTTATAAAAACGCGGGCTATCGTGCTTCATTCAATAAAATTTGGCGAGTCGCAATATATCGTCGACATGTTTGCCGAGGAGACGGGGCGTGTGGCTTTCATACAGAAGGTGCTGCCGTCGGGCCGAGGCAAGATACGCAAACAGCTGTTTCAGCCCTTGTCGCTGCTCGACATAGAGTTTGACCTCAGGCCGAAGGTGCGGTTGCAACGGCTGAAGGAGGCCCGTCTGCTGGTGCCTTATGCCACGATACCGTTTGACCCCTACAAGCTGTCGCTCACCATTTTTGTGGCTGAGTTTCTGCTTCATGTCACCCGCAACGAGCAGCAGAACAAGCCGTTGTTCGAGTATGTGGCGGCAAGTCTGCAATGGCTTGACGGCTGTGAGCGGTCGTTCAGCAATTTCCATCTCGTGTTCATGATGCGCCTGTCGCTCTTTGTGGGTTTCTTCCCCAACCTTGACAAGGCAGGCGACGGGGTGTTCTTCGATTTTCGTGCCGGCTGCTTCGTGAGGCAGCAGCCTCTGCACCCCGACTTCCTTCCGCCTGCCGATGCTGCGCGTCTGAGAGTGCTCATGCGCATGACCTTCGACAACATGCACCTGTTCGCTATGTCGAGGGTGGAGCGTAACCTGTGTGTCGACTTTATTTTAAAGTATTATAGGTTACACTTCCCCGACTTTCCCGAGATGAAATCGCTCGATGTCATGAAATCGCTCTTTGCCTGACGGCGGTTCCGTCTATGCCAGGAGCTTCTTCACGATGGTAGAGATGGCGCGTCCGTCGGCACGTCCTGCCATCTTCTTGCTTGCCATGCCCATGACCTTGCCCATGTCTTTCATGCCTTGCGCACCTGTCTGGGCAATGATGTCCTTAACCTCTTTCTCTATCTCCTCCTCGCTCAAGGGCTTGGGCAGATATTCCTCGATAACCTTGGCCTGTGCCAGCTCCTCGTCGGCGAGGTCCTGACGGTTGTTGTCGATGTAGGTCTGTGCCGTCTCGCGTCCTTGCTTTGCCAGCTTCTGCAATATTTTCAGAGCATCGGCATCTTCAAGGGTGTCGTTGGCTCCCGGAGCGGTCTTTGCTTCGAGAAAAACTTTCTTGATGTTGCGCAATGTCTCCAAGCGCACTTTGTCGCGGGCTTTCATTGCCGCTTTGATGTCTTCACTGATCTGGTCGAAAAGTGTCATAATGTTGTGTTTTTATAGTTGTGGCGGGGCTGATGTTATGCCCCGCCTTCTCAATGGTCTTGTTTCTCAACCCTTACACGAAGCTGATGATGCCGTGTGAGGTGTCGGTCTCGCTCTTCTCCTGCACGTTCTGCGGCTCGTTGCCTACGGCCTGTGAACGTATCTCGTTGAGTTTCTGCTTAGAACGCTTGTAGGTGGGCGTGTTCTCAACGGCAAGTATTACCTCGTCGTTGTCGAGGCTGTCGCCGTTGAAGATGAAGATGTTCGGGCGACGCTTGGTCTGGGTCTTGCCGTCGGGTGTGTAGTAGTGGTCGCGGCGCTCGTTGCGAAGCGCCTCTTTCTCCTGCTGCTCAGCATCTTCGATGACGTGCTTCTTGCCGATGTGGCTGTTCATGCCGTCTACGTCGCTGATGCCGAAGCCCGTGGCGAGGATGGTGACCTTGACCTTCTTGCCCAGCTCGGGATCGATGGCGATACCCCACTTGATCTCGAAGCCGTTGTCAAACTTAGCCATGAAGTCGTTCACGTCGTTCATCTCCTCCATCATGAGGCCGTTGTTGCCGTTCTCGCTGTTGGAGAAGTTGATGCTAAGCAGAATTTTCTTCGCGTTGAAGATGTCGCGGTCGTTGAGCAAGGGTGAGTTGAGCGCATCTTCGATGGCCCTCTTCACACGTCCCTCTCCCTCGCCATAGCCTGTGCTCATGATGGCCACGCCACCGTCTTTGAGCACGGTCTTCACGTCGTTGAAGTCGAGGTTTATGAGTCCGTGGTTGGTGATGATCTCCGCAATGCTCTTTGCTGCCACGCTCAGGGTGTCGTCGGCCTTGCCGAAGGCATCGAGCACGGTGAGCTCGGGGTAGATGGCACGCAGACGCTCGTTGTTGATGACGAGCAGGGCGTCGACATGCTTCGACATCTCCTCCACGCCGTCGAGCGCCTGGTCGATCTTGCGGTCGCCCTCGAAGCGGAACGGTATGGTCACGATGCCCACGGTGAGGATGCCAAGCTCCTTGGAGATGCGTGCTATGACGGGCGCTGCACCTGTGCCTGTGCCGCCTCCCATGCCGGCTGTGATGAACGCCATCTTGGTGCCGTCGTTCAGCATCTTGCGCACCGACTCAAGGCTCTCTTCGGCTGCCTCGCGGGCTTTCGCGGGCTTGTTGCCTGCTCCCAGACCTTCCTTGCCGAGCTGCAAGTGTACGGGCACGGGCGAGTCGTTGAGGGCTTGTGCATCGGTGTTGCAGAGCACGAACGACACGTCGTGGATGCCTTCCTTATACATGTGGTTGACGGCGTTGCCTCCGCCGCCACCAACACCTATTACCTTAATTATACAGTTTTCCTTGTGTGGCTCACCAAAATCGAGGATGTTTGGTGTGTTGCACTTATTTTGCTCTTCCATAGAAATATATGCAGGTTGTTTTTTCTCTGTTTTCACTTCTTTTCAGCATGCTTCAGGCATGCTTCGACATGCTCATCTGCACGCTTCGATATGCTCATCAGCATGTTTCGAGATGCTCATTACATGTTTTCGTTGTCAGCCTGAACGATGGTCTGTCCAAACTTCTTCACCCAGCCCCACAGCTTGTTGGCAGGCGATTTCTTGCGGCGCTCTTCCTCCTCTTTCTCTTTGGCCAGGCGCTCCTCTTCTTCCTTCTTCTCGCGTTCGAGGCGTTCTTCCTCCTCTTTCTTTATGCGTGCCTCTTCTTCGGCCTTGCGCTTCTGCTCCTCGTTGCTCACGATGCCTGGAGCTGTGCGTCCTGTTGCTGCGGCGTTGTCTATGTTGCCGAAGAGGTCGCTGTTGATGTCGCTGCCGGCACAGTTTTCATCGCCCTTGGCGAGGATGCTGAGGATGGTGTTCATCGTGCCGTCGTGAGGTATGAGGTCGGGGATGTTGGTGTTGATGCTGAGGTTCACAAACTTGGCGGTGTGTATCTTGTCGATGTGTGTGAAGCGACGGAACGCCTGCTCTATGTTCTTGAGGTTTGAGCCGCCACCTGTCAGGATGATGCCGCCCAGCAGCTTGTCGTTATACTCGGGGGGCACCTGGTACCACACGTTCTCGATAATCTCTTCGGTGCGTGCCTCGACAATCTCGGCCAGCTTGTTGCTGTCGATGGTGCGGTCGGCGTCGATGCGTATCTTGAGGTTCTCCTCCTCGGGGTTCTCGGTATAGGCTGTGCCATACTTGAGCTTGAGCTGCTCTGCCACCTTTGCCTCCACCTGCAAGGTCTCGATGTCCTTTGTTATGTTGTCGGAGCCGAGAGGTATGACGGCGAGATGACGCAGGATGTTGCGGCAGTAGACAGCCACGGTGGTTGTCTCGGCACCGAGGTCTACGAGCACACAGCCGGCGCGGCGCTCAGCGTCGGTGAGCACGTTGTCGGCAAGCACCATGGGCGAGAGGTACATCTCTGCCACATGAATGTTGGCGTTCTCAAGACATTTCTTGAGGTTGCGGTAAAACTGTGCGCGCCACAGGATGTTGAGGAAGTTGCCCTCCAGACGGTGACACTGTATGCCCACAGGGTCTATCTGATATTGCGCATCTACCTTATATTCTTGTATCGCCGCATCCAGGATCTCCTGCTCGGGGTAGGTCATGGCGCGGTTAGAGTCGAGAATGCTGTCTACCACATCTTGGGTTATGACCGCGCTCTGAGGCATCTCCCTGACGATGGTGTTCTTGATGCCGCGCAGGCTCTGGCCGCCTACGCCCACATACACTTTCGCGATCTCTGTCTTGAGCATGTTCTTGAGCTTCTTCACCAGGTTGGTAAGTGCTATTGTGGTCTTCTCAAGGTTGTAGACCACGCCTTTGCGTATGCATGAGGTGGAATCTTCCTTGGCAACAGCAAGGATGGTTATGCTGCCGTCAAGATTTTTCTGTCCTGCTATACCGGTCATTTTTGATGACCCCAGTTCTATTGCTATAATGAATTCCTTAGTCATACGGTTGTCTATCTTATGTGTATCTTGTTCTTGTTTCTATTGTTCTTGTCTTTTTAGAGGTAGGGCGTTGGCTTCTGTTTAGAGAAACGCCTTCGTGCTTCAGCTCTTTATGGTTTCGGCTTCTTTTGCCGTGCTTTGGCTCTCCTTTTTATGCTTTGGCTTTCTTTGCTTTTGCTTTGTCGGCTTTGGCAACCTTGGCTTTGGCAACCTTGGCTTTGTCAGCCTTTTTCTTTTCAGCCTTTTTCTTTTCAGCCTTTTTCTTTTCAGCTTTTTTCTCCTGTTCCTCTTTTTGTTTCTTTAATCGTTTGGCTTCAGCCTTGGCTTTCTTGGCATCGGCTTTGGCTTTCTTTGCTTCAGCCTTAGCCCTTTTCTCCTCAGCTTTTTTCTCTTCCTTGGTTTTGGCTTCCGTCTTCTTGCTGTCGGCCTTCTTCACGTTAGCCTTCTTTGCATCTGTCTTCTTGGCCTCTGCGGGCTGCTGGCCGTTGGCAGGTGCAGGAATGACGTTGCGCGGCTTGCTCTCGGTGAGCATGGTGGCCTGCTGCTCCTCGATCTGCTTTTGCACAGACGAGGGTGCGCGGTCAATGGCCATGAGAGCGGCCTTGTCGGCAAGGGCTGTCTCTTTCGTCTTGCGGCAGATGATCTGGTTGTCAAACTCGATGTCGATGTAAGAATATTTGTTCCAGCCTGCCTGAGCGAGGCCATATTTGTAGAACTTCTCCAAGCGTGTGAGCTTGCGGTCGACAAACTGGTTTATGAGCTCCTGACGCTTCTCCTTGCTGTTGGCTTCGGGCAGTGTGCCGAGGTGAACGATGTGGTCGCCGACGCGTGGCACGATCTCTATGCTGCGGTCGGGCAGAACGTTGACCTGCACCACGAGGTTCTTCCACATGTCGTTGCCCATGATGGCCTTGCCCAAGGGCGAGATGTAACGGCGTGCGAACCAACGCGGTATGTTGCCCGTGGCGATGATGAGGTCGCTGGTGTAGAGCGAGTTGGGCATGATGCAGTCTTTGTCGTCAAGATAATAGTCGTCGCCGTTGTCGGCCTTCACTCTTATCACGGGCAGCAGCTGCGTTATGCTCACGTTCACCTCGCCGTCTTCGGTCTTGTAACATTGGGCTGTCTTGACAAACGGACTCTTCTTCAGCTTCTCCTCGATCTCTCGCGCGTTGATGTCGCGCATCAGTTTGCCGAGAGGGTAGAGGCCAGCGCTCTTCAGACGTTTCGTTATCTCGTTGGCGTTGATGAATCCGTTGGAGCTCTCGTCTGCCACCACGATCTTGGCTTTGGTGCATACCCGTGCCGTTTCATCGGGTTTGTTGAACACGGTGAACGCACATAACAGGTAGACAGCGAGCACGATGTCTACGGTGACGAGCAGCGATTTCTTCCAGTTGATTCTCACGTTTCTTTCTTGATGCTTTGTTGTTATAAAACCTTTGTGGTTTTTTGTCTTGTCTTTAGCCTTGTGTCGTCTTCAGCATGCCAGGCTGTCGGGGCGGGGCGAGCCTTTGTAGACAGCTCGTGCCTTTGTGGGCAGCTTGTGTCTTTGTGGGCTTGCCGCGCCTTCACAGCATGTTACGCCTCGCTCTGCTCCTTGCTTTCGATGATCTTCGTTATCTGCGGGCAGAGGTTGTCGAGGTCACCGGCACCGAGCACCACGAGCACGTCAAAGTTGCGCTTCTTCACGAGGTCGAGCACGTCGTCCTTGCTGATGAGGCTCTTCTCTACGCCTGGCTTGAGGTTGTCGTAGATGAGCTTGCTGGTGACGCCGGGGATGGGTTGCTCGCGTGCGGGGTAGATGTCGCAGAGAATGACCTCGTCGAGCTGACTGAGCGCGTCGGCGAAATCGTTGTAGAAGTCGCGTGTGCGGGTGTAGAGGTGTGGCTGGAAGATGGCTGTGATCTTGCGGTCCTTATACAGTTCGCGCAGGCTCTTTGCGCTCTGGTAGATCTCCTTGGGGTGGTGGGCATAGTCGGACAGGAACACATGCTTCTTGTTCTTGATCTTGAAGTCGAAGCGGCGCACCACGCCGTGATATGTCTTCATGCCGTAGCGAAGCTCCTCGGCTGTGCATCCGTTGAGCTGTGCCATGGCCATGGCTGCTATGCTGTTGTCGATGTTGATGGGCACGGGCTGTCCAAGCTCAATGCCTTTGACCGTCTCTATGGGTGAGACGAAATCGAAGGTTATCTCGCCGTTGTCGATGATGATGTTCTCGGCGTGGAAGTCGCCCTCGTCGCGGCTATACTCGTATACCTTCACTCCCGGCTGCACGTCGGCTTTCATCTCCAGGTTCTTGTGGATGATGAGTGCTCCGCCCGGCTGGATGAGCGTGGTGTAATGGCGGAAGCTCTCAAGATAAGCCTCCTTGGTGCCATAGATGTCGAGGTGGTCGGGGTCGGTAGCGGTGATGACGGTCATCCAGGGGCGCAGCCAATGGAAAGAGCGGTCAAACTCGTCGGCTTCTATCACCACATAGTCGCTATGGTCAGAGAGGATGTAGTTGGTGCCATAATTTTTTGATATGCCTCCGAGGAAGGCGTTGCAGTCGATATGGCTTTGGTGCATGATGTGTGCGCACATGGTCGATGTAGAGGTCTTGCCGTGTGTGCCAGCCACGCACAGACCTTTATGTGTGCGTGTGAGCGTGCCGAGCACCTGTGCACGCTTCTCTACGGTGAACCCGCCTTCGTTGAAGAACACAAGCTCTTTGTGCTCTTTGGGAATGGCAGGTGTGTAGATAACGAGGCACGACTTTGGGTCGCGGCATGCGTGGGGTATCTCGTCCACGTTCTCTTCATAGTGGATGAGCATGCCCTCTTTCTCCAGCTGGTGAGTGAGGTCTGACGGTGTCTTGTCGTAACCTGCCACCACGAGACCTCTTCTTATAAAATAGCGAGCTATAGCGCTCATGCCGATGCCGCCGGCACCGACAAAATATACTGACTTGATGTCTTTGAGTTCCATTGTTGTTTCTCTTTACTCTTTTTCTTTGGTTCTCCTGTTCATTAATTTTTTCTGTTCACCGTTCTCTCCTTCTCAGAGCTGTGCGGGCTGTGAAGCGCTTTTGGCTTTCCGCTTTATTTTCCAGCCAGCTTCAACACCTCATCGGCAATGATGTCGGCAGAGGCGGGCTTGCCAAGCTCCTTGATGTTGGTGGCGAGCTGTGAGAGCAGTTCGCTGTCTTTCACCGTCTTCACGGCTGTCTCGAGCAGCGTGTCGGGTGCGTCGGCATCTTTGATGTAGAGGGCAGCGTCTTTGTTGACGAGCGCCATGGCGTTCTTTGTCTGGTGGTCCTCAGCCACGTTGGGCGACGGCACGAGGATGACGGGTTTGCCTATGAGGCAGAACTCGCTGATGGAACTGGCGCCGGCGCGGCTGATCACGAGGTCGGCAGCCTTGTAGGCGGCACCCATGTCGGAGATGAAGTCCATGACCTTAAGCATGGGCAGCGCCTTGTGGTCTTTCATCTTCTCGGCAATGGCGGCGCTGTAATATTTGCCTGTCTGCCAGATAAACTGCACACCGCTGTTCTCGACGATGTCGAGGTGTTGGAGCACACTCTCGTTGACGGTTCGTGCGCCCAGACTGCCTCCCACAAGCAAGATGGTCTTCTTCGAGGGGTCGAGGCCAAAGCTCTTGATGGCTTCCTCGCGTGAGACTGTGGTCTCAAGGAGAGCCTGACGCACGGGGTTGCCGGTCTTTATGATCTTGTCGGCGGGGAAGAAGCGTTCCATGCCGTCGTATGCCACGCATATCTTTGATGCCTTCTTTGCCAGCATCTTGTTGGTAACGCCGGCATAAGAGTTTTGTTCTTGTATGAGACAAGGAATGCCCATGGCGCTTGCCGCGTCGAGGGTGGCGCCGCTGGCATAGCCGCCAACGCCCACAGCCACATCGGGCTTAAACTCTTTGATGGTCTTGCGCACCATGCGTTTGCTCTTCAGAAAGTCGAGAGCCACGCCGATGTTGCGAGGCGACCACAAGGGACGTATAAATCCCCTGACGGGCAGACCGATAATCTCGTAGCCTGCAGCAGGCACACGTTGCATCTCCATACGTCCCTGGGCTCCTACGAACAGTATCTGTGCGTCGGGGCGTTTTGCCTTGATGGCGTTGGCTATTGACACGGCAGGAAAAATGTGACCTCCCGTGCCGCCACCGCTGACAATAATTCTAAGTTCCTTGTCCATCTTTTCTTTATTGTTCTTTTATCGTGTAACGGCAACTCTTCTTATGAAAACAGGTTTTCAAATTGTCGAGTGCCGCCTAACTTATGCAAAGTTAGTGCCAACGAGCGCAATGAAAACTTGTTTTCAAATTGCCGAGTGCCGCCTAACTTATGCAAAGTTAGTGCAAATAACGTGAAAGACAAAATAATTTTTTCCTTTTTGTCTCTTCTTATTATATATAAGGTGTAGCTGAAGCCATTTGCCTACCTGCCAACGCCTCGTTTTTGTTTCTTTGTCGTCACGCTGGCTGCACGGCTGCTGTCGTTGTCGGCGTGTTGTTTGTCATGAGGTCGGAGCGCTTCTGTGCCGTTCGGCTGATGCTCAGGATGGCTCCGAGGTACATGCAGTTGATGATTGTTGACGTTCCGCCCTTACTGATGAGCGGCAGCGGCTGGCCCGTGATGGGTGCCAGGCCCACAGCCACGCACATGTTGAAGAGAGCCTGTGACACGAGCATGAGCGCCAGGCCCATGGCAAGATAGGCGGGGAAATTGTTCTCGCACCTGTTGGCTATGATGCCCGCCCTGAAGAGCAGGATGATGTAAAGCAGCGACACGAAGATGGCGCCTGGCAGGCCCATCTCCTCTATGATGATGGCATAGATAAAGTCGGAGAACGCCTGCGACAGGAAGTCGCGCTCTTCCGAGTTGCCCGGGCCCTTGCCTGTTATTCCTGACGACACGATGGCAATGTTGGCATGTGAGCGCTGCGCATCGTCGTTGATGATGTCAACCTCTTCTGGTTTCACCTCCTTGTTGTCGATGAACTTGTCGATGCGCGATTTCCATGTGTCCAGACGGTGCAGCACTCCGCTGCTTCTGCCTTTTGACTCGCCGGCTGCTGCCTTGCCTGCCTGCACGGTCTCCACCTTCTGCTTGCCTTCGGGCAGCTTCTTCTCGTCCTTGCCGAAGCACATGATCGACATGAACGCCAGGCCCACGACGAGCGCCACGATGCCGAGTAGCTTGCCTATCTGTGAGAAAGGCACGCGGCCGATGACCATCATCATGCAGATGACGAGGCATAGGAGTGCTGCGGTAGACAGGTTCTCAAAGAAGATCAGGGGCACGATGAGCATGCCGATGAACAAGATATACCTGAACGCGTTCTTGTCGGCTCCACGTCCGGTCTGCATGGCACTTAGGATCTGTGCCGTGGCGAGCACATAGGTGCCCTTGGCTATCTCCGACGGCTGAAACTGTATGCCCATGATCTTGATCCATCGGTGGCCGTCGTTGACTGCTCCCATGAAGAACACGCCCACCAGGGTGGCTATGGAGATGGCCAGCATGAAGGGCAGTGCCACCTTGAAATAGCGGCACGGTATGTTCATCGTCACGATCATGCAGAACAGACCCAAGATCAGCAACCCCACATGCTTGAGCACCGGCGCCATGTAGTTGCTGTTATAGGTCAGCTGCGACGAGGCCGAGTAGACCTCGATGACGCTGATGATGCAGAGGAACAGGAACACCATCCAGATGACCTTGTCGCCTTTGAAAATGTTGTTTAAAGTCTTGTTCATGTGTCTATTTTTTCATGTCTCTTACGAGTTGCTTAAACTGTTCTCCACGGTCTTCCATGTTCTTGAACAGGTCGAAGCTGGCGCAGCAGGGACTGAGCAGCACGGTGTCGCCGGGCTTTGCCAGCTCGCGGCAGGCAGCCACACAGTCGTTCATCGAGTGGGTGTCGCGCACGGGCAGTCCGAGCTGGTCGAAGAAGTTGTGGAGCTTGGTGTTGTCGGCACCGAGATAAACGAGGGCTGAGCATTTCTTCTGCACCATCTCCTTAATCTCGTTATAGTCGTTGCCCTTGTCCTTGCCTCCGATGATGAGGACCGTGGGGGTTGTCATGCTCTCCAGGGCATACCAGCAAGCGTCGACGTTGGTGGCCTTCGAGTCGTTGATGTAGCGCACGCCGTCTACCGTTGCCACCTTCTCCAGACGGTGCTCCACGCCGGGGAAATCTTCCAGTCCGGCTGCTATGGCGTCGTGGCTGATGCCGTAGACATTGGCAGTCAAGCCGGCAGCCAGCTGGTTGTAGATGTTATGCTTTCCTGCGAGCGACAGCTCCTCACGCTTCAGCTCGAAGAGGGTGGGGGCGAGCAACTTGTACATGCCGTCGATGATGGCACCCTTGCAGCCCTCTTCCATGTTCTCGGCGAACGGCAACTGACGGGCCTTGATGTCATACTTGGGCAGTTCGCGACGGATGATGGGGTCGTCGTTCCAATAGATGAACGCATCGTCTGCCGTCATGTTCTGAATGATGCGGAACTTGGCATCGACGTAGTGTTGCATGCAGAAGTCGTAACGGTCGAGGTGGTCGGGGGTGATGTTGAGCAAGATGGCGATGTCGGCCTTGAAGTTGTACATGTTGTCGAGCTGGAACGAGCTGAGCTCGATGATGTAGACCTTGTGGGGCTGCTCTGCCACCTGAAGGGCGAGCGAGTTGCCGATGTTGCCAGCCAGACCGGCGTCTATGCCTGCCTTCTTGAAGATGTGGTAGATGAGCGAGGTGGTCGTGGTCTTTCCGTTGCTGCCGGTTATGCACACCATCTTGGCGTCGGTGTAACGGCCGGCAAACTCGATCTCGCTGATGATGTTGATGCCCTTGGCCATGGCTTTCTGGATCATAGGTGCCTCCTTGGGTATGCCCGGACTCTTTATGATCTCGTCGGCAGCAAGGATGCGCTCCTCGCTGTGGTGCTTCTCCTCCCACTCTATGTTGTGGTCGTCGAGCATCTTCTTGTATTTGTCCTTTATTGCCGACATGTCGCTCACGAACACGTCGAATCCTTCTTTCTTTGCCAGCACGGCGGCACCTGCACCGCTCTCGCCAGCACCCAATATTACAATCTTTTTCATAATAGAAAGCCCCTCGTGGCCTCTCCCGTGGGGGAGGTGCTCGGGATTTATGTTTTGTTGTTTTACAATTGCTTTTGTTTCTTGGTTTCGGCCTTACCTTTCCTTCGGCTTTTCTTAAGCCTTCGGCTCTTTACAGGCTTCAGCTTTTCTCCTTTTCTTTGGCTCGGCTTTGCTTTAACATTAACCATGGCTTTGCTTTGTCTTAACCTTAGCTTAGCCTCTAATCTCAGCTTGGCCTTAATCTTAGCTTTGCCTATAACCTTATCTTAGCCTTGGCCTTAGCTTCGTTTTTCGCTTTTCGCCTCGCCATCAGCTTTTTATCTTATCTTCAGCGTGATGATGGTCATGGCAGCCAGAATGATGGTGATGATCCAGAAGCGGATGGTGATCTTCGATTCGTGGATGGCTCCCTCGGGCTTGCGGATGAGATATTTACACTCTGGGTCGAGCTGACACTGCTGCGTGCGGAAGTTGTCATGGATAGGTGTGCGCTTGAAGATGCGCTGCTTCACGCCACGGCGCTTGCCGAGCTTAAAGTAGTAGACTTGCAGAATGACGCTGAGGCTCTCAACGAAGAAGATGCCGCAGAGGATGGGGAGCATCAGCTCTTTGTGGATGATTATTGCCGACACGGCGATGATGCCGCCGATGGTCAACGAGCCTGTGTCGCCCATGAACACCTGGGCAGGATAGGCGTTGTACCACAGGAAACCGATGAGCGAGCCGATGAAGGCACACATGAACACCACAAGCTCCTCCGATTGCGGGATATACATGATGTTCAGGTAGTTGGCATATTCGATGTGGCTGCTCACATAAGCCAGAATGCCTATCGCCACGCCTATTATCGCCGAGTTGCCGGCACACATGCCGTCCATGCCGTCGTTGAGGTTGGCGCCGTTCGACACCGCCGTGACGACAAAGATGGTCATGATGACGAACAGGATCCAGCCTGCCGCCGTCTTATACTTGCCGCAGAACGACATGATGCTCGAATAGTCGAGGTTATGGCCTTTGACGAACGGAATGGTGGTCTTCAGCGACTTGGTGGCTTGCGCCCTGTGCTTGATGACCATCTCCTGGCCCTGGCGCTCGATGGCGAGGTTCTCGTTCATCTTTACATCGGGCGACATCCACAGCGTGAGACCCACGATGAGGCCAATGCCCACCTGGCCGACAATCTTGTAACGGCCTTTCAGACCTTCTTTGTTGCGACGGAAAATCTTGATGTAGTCGTCCATGCCGCCGAGGAATCCGAGCCACACGGTGGTCACGATCATGAGCAGCAGGTAGATGTTGCGCAGACGGCCAAGCAGGATGACGGGCAACAGGATGGCGACGATGATGATGACGCCACCCATCGAGGGCACGCCAATCTTCTGCACGCCGAACGGGTCTATGCTCGCGTCGCGCTGTGTCTCGGTGATCTGCTTCTTCTTAAGAAACTTGATAAACTTTTCGCCCAACCATGCTGAGATGACGAGGGAGAAGATGAGGGCCAGCAGCGATCGGAATGAGATGTATCCCCACATGTGGGAACCGCTGATGCCGTATTGCTCTAAGAACCGGAAGAGATAGTATAGCATTTTTTTATTTTTGAATTTTGAATTTTGATTTTTGAATTGTTGCGGCTCTGCCGCAATTTTGAATTTTGAATTTTGAATTTTGAATTGTTGCGGCTCTGCCGCAATTTTGAATTTTTGAATTCAGATTTATTGTGCCGTTGGCGCAATATTGAGTGAAGATTATTGAACATCGATGATTGAACGTTGATGATTGAACGTTGATGATTGAACATCGATGATTGAATGTTGAAAAAATAATTTCCCAATTCTTAATTGTTAAATTCTTCATCGGCGAAGCCGATAATTCAAAATTCAAAAATCAAAATTGCGCTTTGCGCAACAATTCAAAACTCAAAATTCAAAATTCAAAAATTAAGAACAAACCTCTCTCACAACCTCGTGGTCGTCGAAGTGGTGTTTCACGCCTTTCACGTCTTGGTAGTTCTCATGACCCTTGCCAGCTATGAGCACCACGTCGCCCTTCTGTGCCATCATGCAGGCTGTGCGGATGGCCTCGCGGCGGTCGACGATAGAGATGACCTTCTTCATCTGCTGGGCATTAAGGCCGGCGAGCATGTCGTTGATGATGTCTTGGGGCTCCTCGAAGCGTGGGTTGTCGGATGTTATGATCACCTTGTCGCTCTGCTTCACGGCCTCCTGTGCCATGAGCGGACGCTTGCCCTTGTCGCGGTTGCCGCCTGCTCCGCAAACGGTGATGACCTGTCCCTTGCCGTTGAGCACCTCATGGATGGCGTTGAGCACGTTCTCCAGAGCGTCGGGCGTGTGGGCGTAGTCGATGACGGCGGTGAATCCTCCAGGGGTCTGTATGGGGTCCAGTCGGCCGTTAACGCTGTGCAGCGTGCTCATGACCACGAGCACGTCCTCTGGCTTCTTGCCCAACATCACGGCAGCGCCGTAGACAGCCAACAGGTTGCTGACGTTAAACTTGCCGATGAAGTTGACGCCCACCTCATGTCCGTCGATGTCGAAGTCGTTGAGGATTCTGAGGATGTGGCTCTGACCAACCTCGCTTCCGCCGTTAAGGCTGCTCTCCCCGCAGTTGAGGAGAACGAGCTTACCGATGTTGTCGAAGGTGCAAAGGACGCTGTCACCGGCGGTTCTATCTCCGATATCATCAACGGCATAATCAATGGCGATGACCCCATCGACAATGACTTTGCTTCCAAGGAAGGCAACAACTTCAAGGGCGGCCCCCACTGGTATCTTCTCATTGAGAACTACATGTTCCTGCCCGATGACATTGAGATCACTCTCTGGTCTGACCTTTCTGCACCTCACTACTATCAGGTGCTGACCAAGGCAAACCTCGTTGAGCGTCTCGGCTACATCCGCATTCCCGCAGGTGTTCCCGTATATGTCACCACCAACCATGATGTTGACTGCTATCGTATGCTGAAGCTCACCATCGAGGGTGCTGTTATCTTCGACGGCAACACCGGTGCTCCCCCCGTTCTGCACAATAACCATCAGGAAGTCTACAGCAGCGTATGCGGTATCAATGGTATCCCCGTAGGCGGCCACATCCTCGGACTGTGGATCGACCTTGACGGCGATAGCGATAGCGATGCCGATGCAGATGCTGATGCCGATGCTGATGCAGACGCCGATGCAGACGCTGATGCAGACGCAGACGCTGACGCAGACGCAGATGCCGATGCAGACGCAGATGCCGACGCAGACGCCGACGCAGACGCTGATGCAGACGCTGATGCCGATGCAGATGCCGACGCAGATGCTGATGCCGATGCAGATGCTGACGCAGATGCCGACGTCGATCATGACGACGATTCCCCGAAGGATCCGCCTAAGACCGGCGACACAAGAGACTACATGCTTGTAACGATGATCGCTGTTTCCAGCCTCATTGTTCTGGCCTCAACTTACCGCAAAAGAGAAGAAAACTGATCATGTGTGGGCGATTGGTTGACTTATTGCTTAAGTGAATATAAAATAGGAGTGGTATTACCACTCCTATTTTTTCAATATTTGAAAGCACAAATGGTTTCCCCTCTTCTATTTTTATAATCCGAGGTGTGTCATGAGCAGAAAAAGCAGGCGCAAAAAGTTTATCCGAAAGCCCAAGGAGACCGAGGCGCAGAAAAAGGCTCGGGCAAAGCGCAGCCTTATAATCACTTGCTCGGTAATCTTTCTGATAGTTGCAGCCGTTGTGGTGAGCTATCTCGTCATGCAAAACAGCAAGCTGAGCAGCATCGAACTGTTTGAAAAGAAGGCCGGGCTTCTTATGGAGCAGGTCGTCTCCGGCACGAGGGACAGCGAGCTTTCCGGTGAGATTGAGGACGGTCTGCCGAAGGGCGTTGTGTTTATCTCGATATGCAACGGCGACGAGCGTGCCAAGGTGTTCACCGGCACGGGCAGCACCAAGCAGGCTGCGTGGGACGATGCATACAGCAAGACGCACAGCTTTGTCGAGGAAAACAGCTACAACTGTCTGTGGGTCAAGGCTGATCTTATGGGCGAGGCTAAGACAATGAGCATCGATGAGTTCTCGACCGAGCTTGCGCACTACAGGCATGAATTTTTCCGCAAAGGTATCTCCTTTGATAAGGACTTCAACACAGCTTTGCTTGAGGCCGAGCTCAACGCCGGAAAGATACTCGACTACGACGAGGAGTGCGTTAACACGACCTACCTGCGCAATTACCTCAGCAAGTCAGACAGAACGCCTATCGTTACCCTCCCCGATCAGTATGTTATTTTTAACTGCATCGGCTGGATATGCGACGAGGACAGCAAGGTGTATGACCTTATAAGCGATGATGCCGACTACGGAAGGCGCAAGGTCGATCTTATTGACAAGGATTACGCCGCCGAGCTTGTCAAAAACGCATCGTTGTTCCTTATCGATCAGGTGAACGACGACGGAAGCTTTGTCTACGGAATG
>OQVT01000732.1_pt1 | contig 19398 bp, 20 predicted proteins | sample 1691561 | NCBI WGS metagenome assembly OQVT01 (sample SAMN03418260, study PRJEB22391) | human gut metagenome | biome: human-gut; feature: organic feature; material: feces | host: Homo sapiens | place: Tanzania | collected 2013-01 | reverse complement strand
AGCTCCTCAGGATCGGCCCAGCGGCCAAAAAGCTCGTCGCGACGCGCCTGCCGTCGGCATCTGCGGCAGCGGTATTATTGACGCAGCGGCTGTGCTCTGTGAGCAGGAGATCATTGATGAAACAGGTGCCTTTGCGGATGAAGAGGATGCATATTCACTGACGCAGGATGTGGCGCTGACCCAAAAGGATGTGCGTATGCTGCAGCTGGCGAAGAGCGCGATCTGCGCAGGTATGCTGACGTTACTGGAGGTAGAAAAGATCGACGTGGCAGAGCTGCCGCGGCTAGTCATCGCGGGCGGCTTTGGAAGCTTCCTGAATCTGCACAGCGCGGCGCGTATGGGCCTGTATCCGCCTGACCTGGAAAACCATGCGTCGGCCATCGGCAATGCCGCGCTGGTAGGCGCCGCTATGATGCTGCTACGTGGGGAGTATCTTACGCAGGGCATCGCACTGGCTGAAATGTCCGAGACGGTCGATCTGAGTTCCAACCCGATCTTTATGGATAACTACGTAGAGTGCATGTCGTTTTAAGCCGCACAGAATGAGATAATAGGAGTGATACATAATGAAATACAGTGACGTTTTTTTAATGGATGGCGCAGCGGGAACCACATTGTGGCATCTGGCGGATGCTGCCGGGATTGCCAGAGAACCGGTATGGAAATACAATATTGAACATCCGGAGCTTGTCCGTGAGCTGCATCGCCGCTATATTGACGCAGGCAGCCAACTGATCCAGGCGAACACTTTCGGCGCAAACGGCCCGGTGGTGACCAAGTCGTCACCGTATACCGTGGAGCAGGTGGTTTCGGCCGGTGTGCGGCTGGCCAAGAAAGCGGTACAGGGAACCGATGTGATTGTGGGACTGTCCTTTGGCCCGCTTTCGGTGCTGCTGGAGCCGTTCGGCGATCTGGAAGAGGACGAATGTGACGCCATCTATACCGAGATGATCGATGCAGGCGTAGCGGCTGGCGCCGACTGCGTGATCCTGGAAACCTTCATGGATGTAGAGATGATGCGCATTGCCGCACAGGCGGCCAAGCGCCACAACGTCCCCGTCCTGTGTTCCATGACCTTTGAAGGTGGAGGCCGCACCATGATGGGCAATACCGTTCAGCAGATCGTGGATACGCTGACGCCGCTGGGCATCAACGCGATTGGTATGAACTGCTCTCTCGGGCCGGCGGAAGCCATGACGGTGATTCGTCAGTTCCATGAGACAACAGATCTCCCACTGTTTTTCAAGCCGAACTCCGGAAAGCCGGTCATTACGCCTGATGGTCAGGAGATCGCTGAGCAGATCAAGTGCTTAGAGGATATGAAGAAGCTTGCAGAGATCTACGGATACGATATCTCAAGACCTGCAACAAATGCCAAGGAAGCCGTACAGTGGTTATACTTCGGATACCTTGCAGCAATCAAGACACAGAACGGAGCTGCAATGTCCGTTGGTCGTGTTTCTACCTTCCTTGATATTTACATCAAGAGAGATATGGACAAGGGAATCCTGACAGAGTCTCAGGCTCAGGAGTTGATCGACCATTTTACCATGAAACTTCGTATGGTAAAATTCGCTCGTATTCCTTCTTACAACCAGTTGTTCTCAGGAGATCCTGTATGGGCAACACTTGATGTAGCAGGAACAGGCGTGGACGGACGTTCTATGGTAACGAAGACAGACTTCCGTTTCTTACACACATTAGAGAACATGGGACCGGCTCCGGAGCCGAACCTTACCGTATTCTACTCATCCAGACTGCCACAGGCATTCAAGGATTATGCGGCAAGAATCTCCATCGAGACAAGTTCTATCCAGTACGAGAACGACGATGCAATGAAGCCTGTATGGGGCGATGATTACGCAATCTGCTGCTGTGTATCCGCTACACAGACCGGTAAGGAGATGCAGTTCTTCGGTGCTCGTGCAAACCTTGCAAAATGCTTACTTTACGCAATCAACGGTGGTGTTGACGAGAAGTCCGGTGAGCAGGTTGGACCAAACTATGCACCGATTACTTCTGAGTACTTGGATTACGATGAGGTAATGGCAAAGTATGACAAGATGATGGACTGGTTAGTAGATATCTATGTAAATACATTAAACCTGATCCAGTACATGCATGATAAATATTACTATGAGGCAGCGGAACTCGCGCTCATGGATACGGACTTAAAGAGAACATTTGCAACCGGTATCGCAGGATTCTCTCATGTAATTGATTCCCTTTCTGCAATCAAGTATGCAAAGGTTAAGGTTGTACGTGATGAGAACGGTCTTGCAAAAGACTTCGAGACCGAGGGAGATTTCCCTAAGTACGGAAACGACGATGACCGTGCCGATGAGATCGGTGTATGGCTTCTCAAGACATTCATGGATAAGTTAAAGAAGCATCACACTTACCGTGATTCTGAGCCTACAACATCTATCCTTACAATTACATCAAACGTTGTATATGGTAAGGCAACCGGAGCAATGCCAGACGGACGTAAGGCAGGCGAGCCACTTTCACCGGGAGCAAACCCAAGCTACGGTGCAGAGCAGAGCGGACTTCTTGCATCCCTTAACTCTCTGACAAAGCTTCCATATGAGTGGGCACTCGACGGAATCTCAAATACACAGACCATCAACCCGGGCGCACTCGGCAACAACGAGGATGAGCGTGTTGAGAATCTTGTAAACGTTATGGATGGTTACTTCGATCAGGGAGCACACCACCTGAACGTGAACGTATTCGGTAAGGAGAAGCTTATCGATGCTATGGAGCATCCGGAGAAAGAAGAGTACGCAAACTTCACGATCCGTGTATCAGGATATGCTGTTAAGTTCATCGACCTGACCAAGGAGCAGCAGATGGACGTAATCGCACGTACCTGCCACGACAGAATGTAATATGATCTAAGGTGTCACAAAACAGGCTCCATTCCTGCTTGCAGGAAACGGAGCCTGTTTTTGTAACCCGAACAAACGAAATATTGCAATCAGGTAGGACAAAAGCTCTGACGGATGTGGTATAGTATCATCATGGGTAAACAAATTTTAATTATAAAGGGAAGCCCCCGTCGACACGGAAACATCTCTGCGATGGCAGATTCCTTTGCACAGGGGGCGCGCGAAAGTGGAAACACAACCACAGAAATTATATTAATGGATAAAATGCCTGTATTAGAGGAAGTATATGAAGCAGGAAAGAGGATAGAAAGAAATGAGGTAAAACGATGTTAGGAAATATACATTCAATCGAGACATTTGGTTCGGCAGATGGACCGGGTGTGCGCTATCTGATCTTTTTGAAAGGTTGCAATATGCGCTGCAAGTACTGCCACAACCCGGATACGTGGGCAAAGACAGAAGGAGAGATGAAGACGCCGGAAGAAATTCTTGCGCAGGCACTCCGTTACAAGAATTATTGGGGCAAAAAGGGCGGCATCACGGTCAGTGGCGGCGAGGCATTGCTGCAGATTGACTTTGTAATCGAACTGTTTACACTTGCAAAAGAAAAAGGCGTCAATACCTGTCTGGACACATCGGGTAATCCGTTTACGAGAGAGGAACCGTTCTACTCGAAGTTTGAAAAATTGATGGAAGTAACGGATCTGTTTATGCTCGACATCAAGGAGATTGATGAGGAGGAGCACAAGAAACTTACCGGACAGACGAATGCGAATATTCTTGACATGGCACGCTGTCTGTCGGAGCATGGCAAGAATATGTGGATCCGCCATGTGCTTGTGCCGGGCATCACGGATGACGAGGGACAGCTCACAAGACTTCGTGCTTTTATCGACACGCTGGATACGGTAGAACGCGTGGAGGTACTTCCGTATCACACACTCGGCGTCTTCAAGTGGAAGGAACTTGGAATCCCGTATGCGCTCGAAGATGTGGATCCGCCTTCACAGGAAAGCGTGGCGCGCGCTAAGGAAATTCTTGGCTGTCAGGTTTAGAAGGAGATAAGCGAATGCAGACCCCAAAGATTTTATATGAAGATGATAACCTCATTGTCTGTTATAAGCCGGCAGGCGTGGCGACACAGACGAAGCGCCTCGGGCAGCAGGATATGGAGAGTATATTGAAAAATTATGTAGCGTCCGGACTGCAAAAACAAGGGAAAAATGCGGCACCATATATTGGCATCGTGCACAGACTTGACCAGCCGGTCGAGGGAGTGATGGTCTATGCGAAGAATCCGAAGGCCGCTGCTGCACTCTCGAAGCAGGTGCAGGAGCGCTCCATCGGTAAGAATTATTATGCATTGGTGCAGCTTCCGGAAGGAAAGACGTTCACGGAGACAACCGGACTTGCATCGGAAGGAACCAGAGAAGATTTCATGACTTTTGATCGCAGGACGAATGTTTCTAAGATTGTGTCGAAGGGAACAAAGGACGCGAAGAAAGCGGTTCTCGATTACAAACTGATTGCGGAGAAAGAGGGCAGAGCGTTACTTGATATCACATTGCATACCGGAAGACATCATCAGATCAGACTGCAGATGGCGGGCATGGGAACCCCGATCATCGGAGACCGTAAGTATGGACGAAGCGATGCCACGCAGCTGGGACTTTGCTCGTATCGTATCGCCTTTGTCAGTCCGACAGATGGTCAGAATCATGTGTATAAAATTCAGCCGGAAAATGCAGAAATTTCAGCACTTCTCAAGTAGCAAAAGAATGCTTCTTAAGAAGCCGAACCTGTAATGAAACGTGCAAAACGGCAGGTGTCACAGGGGAGTCATCAGCTTGACAAGCGGGGGCGATTGTCATACTATGGAATTGGAGTATAAACGTCTGTGAGGGCAGATGAGGATTGCAGGGGGCGTAATCCATGATTGATAAGTATTATAACGGAGTGATCGAACAGGTTTATAACCATGTCGGCACAACAGAGAAGAACATTGTTATGGCAAACTATAACAATGATTTTTCCATTAAGAATTTAGAGACAGTAAAACGTTATCGAGCACAGATGGATAGCGTTTTTTTTGCCTCGCGCGAATTTGGATACCGCGAACTGACCGGAGCGTATGAACCGTTCTTAGACATCATCTGTGACATGTTCCGTGCGTACGGAACCGGAGATTTTGATGCATTTCTGGATGGATGCGGTGTGTATGAACTGCATAAAGAGATTCTGCGCAGCTATTATGAGAGTGGAATCTGTAAGCGGAATGAGAATGTTCTACTCAACGAAGTGGCATACGAGCAGAATCGTATGACGGAAGCAATGACGGCGATGCTTAAGGCATTGGCAAAGGCGCATCCGCTTATGCTTGTAATCAACCGTTTCCAGATGGCGAGCAGGAGTACTTTTGAACTGGTGCATGATCTGATCGCTCATCCGGACAAGAATATCGGACTTGTGCTCGGCGTCAATGATTCGGTTGGACGCAAGGAATCGGTTGCGGATATGTGGGATAGCATTGTGGAGAGTCTGAAGGACAGAAGTCAGTTATATAACATCGGCTCATCGGGCCACAGGAGAACAGAGATCGCCAGGGAACATGCACTTGGAGAAGGCTACACCGACAATGTGGATGTCGATGAGGATTACGAGGCAAGTATCCAAAAAGTCAGCAATATCGTAGAGTTTTTGGATTATGATCAGGCAAAGCGATATTTCCGCGAGGTAGAGTATCAGATCAAATTTGAAGATGCGCGCATGAAGAACGCGAGCAGACGGGCATTCTATCTGCTTTATGCAAAGACGTCGATTCTGCTTGGAGAATTGTCAAAGGCATTGGAACTGCTGACGGAGGCGGAGAATCTGATTCCGGCGGAGTATGAATTTAAATACCGTGCGGAACTCGATTTCCTTCGGGGAACCTGTTATATGTATCAGGGAAAACTCGATCGAGCCGAGCGGTATGCGGGTCAGTCATACACACGGGCCGTAGAGAGTGGGGATGAGAGAGCCGTATTCCGTGCAGAACTGCTCAAAGTTATGGCACAGATGTCCGGATGGTACAACATCTTTTTCTGCGTGCAGGACATCCCGATCGAGTCGGAACTCATTGAGAAACTGATACAATATGATTATCAGAATCATCTCGCACACATTTACATCTATGCTTATGACAATCAGCCGAATGTTGTTGCCAAGGCCTATCGCTCAGAGGCTGCATTGTTCTATTTCAGCAAGGGTGTCGCTTTGGCGAAGAAGATCGGGAATGAGCAGCTTGTGTATGATGCCTACCAGAAGAATATCATGCTGGCTTCGACCAACGGAATGAATGAGATTGCGTTATTATATTCCGTGCGGACATATGAATTTGTGACGAAGGACAGATGTTTTTATGAGGGCAGAATGTTCTCCGGAATCGGATACAATCTGAGCGCGATGGGCAAAAATGAACTGGCGGAGCAATATTATAATCATTCGATCCAGATTTTCTATGAACTCGGAAGATCGGAAGATATTGCGGAAGTCTATTATAACCGTTCACTCAACTACATGATGCAGGAGCAGTTTAAAGAGGCGGAACATGATCTGCTTTTTGTAATGAAAGTCATTGAGAAGCTGCATCTGAACAGTCTTCGCGTATGTAATCTCTCGAAACTGTATGCGCTGCTTGCACTCATTGGAATCATGCAGAAGGATTATTTCACCTGTGAGCGTTATCTGCTCAGCTGCAGACAGTTTTTGAATTATATTATTGAAAAAGAAAAGAATAACAAGAACGAAGAGATCATTCACGATTATGCAAAATGTGATGATGATATGTTTTTGTATACGTTCTCACAGGCTCTCTTAAAGCAGTATGACGGTGACCTTGAGCAGGCATATAATTACTTTATGAATGCGGAGAAATTCCTCGCTCGCACCGGTGGAAATGAATTTTTCAGTTATCGCATTTTCCGCAAAGCGCGTATGGAACTGTTCGACCAGATGGGACGAAAGGCACTGTATGAGCAGGAAAAGGAGTTGCTTGCGCAGCATGATGCGATGAGCAGCGAGATGACGGCATCGATATCCATGGATATCTTACAGGGAATTCAGCCGGATGCCGGAAACCGGAAAAAGGTTGCCAGTGAAGAGGAAATCGAGGCTTTGGTCAAGCATGAAGGTCTGCTTCGTGACTTCCAGACCAACAAGCGCCAGATGGATTTCTTTGCGTCATGGCAGAAGATGATCGATATCACAGACCAGAAGATTCCGGTGATGGTGCAGAATGCGATCAGCAGCTTCATCAATCACTTTAATCTGGACTGTGCATTATATATTTATTATCAGGAGGGCAGACCGAATGTCCTCTACAATGACAGCGGATGCAGTATGACAGAGGAAGTACTGCTGGGAATAAGACGTGCGATCAAAGAGTATCCGCAGGGATTTGCGGCATCGAAGATCGGTGAGGGCTTCCTTGAGCATCAGGATATGATCACTTATTTTGGCGAGGATGATGTATGCTCCTTCGTTGCGGTTCCGTTTATGAAGAACGGAACACTGACAAGCCTTCTGATCGCTTATGTGCGCATGAAGGACAACTGGCACGGCTCGATCGAGCGCTATATGTTAAACGAAGATGATCTGTACATTTATCGTCTGCTCTTCCGTGAGATGGAGTATTCCATCAATCGTCTGGAAGCATATGAGAAAGCTTCGGAGATGAACAAGCGCCTTCAGGCAGCCGCTGAGACGGACATGCTGACCGGCGTATACAACCGCGCGGGTATGTATGAGCAGATCGCGCAGATCGAAGAACATTTAAAAGACTCTCCGCAGGGATTTGATGTGGGACTGATGTTCATTGATCTGGACAATTTCAAGCATTATAACGATACATTCGGACACGATATCGGTGATCTGATCTTAAAGGAGATGGCTGCAATCTTCAAGGACGTAAGCATTGGCAAGGGTTTCGTCAGCCGATACGGCGGAGATGAGTTTATTATTATTCTTGAGACCGATGACCGCAGGGAACTGGAAGCAATCGCAAAGGAAATCTATGCCAGAATTAATGAGACAAGCGGTTTTAAGAAGCAGATCGAGGAACATCTTGGACATGCAATCACGGTGAATGAGGGCAGACTCATCACCTGCTCCATGGGTATTGCATATGCTTCCAATGTGCGCCGCGGGGACGAGGTCAGCAGCCTGATCAAGCAGGCAGATGATCTATTGTATATCGTGAAAACTGGAGAAAAAGGACACTATAAATTTCTATGAAAATGAATTTACCGGAACATGTGAATCAAATTATCCACCGTCTGCAGAAGGAAGGCTACGATGCCTACGCTGTGGGCGGATGCGTGCGCGACACACTTCTCGGGCGTACACCGCAGGACTGGGACATCACGACTTCGGCGCACCCGGAGATCGTGAAGTCTCTGTTTTGTCATACGATTGACACCGGTATTCAGCACGGAACCGTCACGGTCATGCTCGATCATGTGGGGTATGAAGTGACTACATACCGGATTGATGGAGAGTATGAGGACAGCCGCCATCCGAAGGAAGTCATTTTCACCGGGAATCTGGTCGAGGATTTAAAAAGGCGTGATTTCACGATCAATGCGATGGCTTACAATGATGAATCGGGGCTTGTGGATGCGTTTGATGGAGAGAAGGATCTTGCGGCGGGCATCATAAGATGTGTTGGCAAGCCGCATGACCGCTTCGGCGAAGATGCACTTCGTATGCTCCGTGCTGTGCGCTTTGTAGCGCAGCTTGGCTTTGCCATTGAGCCGGACACATTGACGGCGATCAGGGATCTTGCACAGAATCTTCGTGCGGTAAGTGCGGAGCGGATACAGATGGAGTTGGTCAAGCTTCTGACTTCCGCCCATCCGGATGCGATGCGGACGGTGTATGAGACCGGACTTACGAAAGTCTTTCTGCCGGAGTTCGATACCATGATGGAGACCAATCAGCACAATAAGCATCATTGTTATTCGGTCGGAGAGCATACGCTTCACACGCTTCTTCATGTAGAACCGGACAAGGTGCTGCGGCTTACGATGCTGCTTCATGATGTCGCAAAGCCGGTGTGCATCACAACGGATGAAGCGGGGCAGAACCACTTCAAGGGACACCCTGTGAAGGGCGCGGATATGGCAAAAGTTATCCTGCGCAGACTGAAATTCGATAACGATACTACGGATCGCGTATGCAGGCTGGTTCGTTATCATGATGACCGGCCGGAACTGAATGCACGTACGGTGCGGCGGGCAATGAACCGGATCGGCGTTGAAAATATGCCGGCGCTTTTTGCGGTAAAACGTGCGGATACGCTCGGGCAGAGCATGTATCACAGGCAGGAAAAGCTTGCTTATGTAGATTCGTTTGAACGCTTTTTCCAGGAAATCTGTGCGGCGCAGCAGTGTGTGCAGAAGAAGGATCTTGCGATAAGCGGATCCGATCTGATCGCGATGGGCATGAAGCCGGGCAAGGAGATCGGTGCGGTATTAAACGAATTATTTGAGCGTGTGCTCGATGAACCGGAACTGAATCAGAGGGATAAGCTGCTTGATATGGCGCATAATTTGATGACCCGTCTCATATGATAGAACACAGTGATGTCATATGGGAGGGGTTTTTGTGTATAATCAGTCGGAAGCAATCTTACAACAGTACGACTTGGAAATAAAGCAGATCAGCCGCGGAAGAGGCGCATATATATGTGAAACGAATGAAGGGACGAAGCTTCTTACGCCGTTTCGCGGATCGAAGGAGCGGGCAATGTTCCTGAGGGACGTGTTAAGCAGGATGAACGAGAGCGGTATTGCGGCGGAACAGATCATGCTTACGAAGGAGGGGGAAGCCGTTGCAACGGACGAAAGCGGGATGCGCTACTGGCTGAAGGATATGGTCTATGGTGCAGAGTGCAGCACGAACCGTGAGCAGGATATGGTGCGGGCGGTCACTTCGCTTGGAAAACTTCACTGTGCGCTCAAAGCATGTGCATCCGGGATCCCGGCTTTTATGAAGACGGACCGCAGTGATCCGGAAAATGTGTGCAGACGACATTACCGGGAACTGGTCAAGGTCAAAAATTATGTGCTGGCGAGGCGGAGCAGGAATGAATTCGAGCGTCGCTTTCTGACACTGTATGCGCATTATATGGCGGATGCGACGGAGGCAGTCCGCATTCTGGATGAAGAGGATCTGCATCCGGCAAAAGGTCTGTGTCACGGCGATTTTAACCAGCACAATGTCCTTAAGACGACAGAAGGTTTTATGATTGTACACTACGAGAACATGAGTTATGCGACCCCGGTGATGGATCTTGCAAACTTTGTGCGCAAAATGATGGAGAAAAACCGGTGGGAGAGCAGGCTTGGGGAGCGGCTTGTGATGCAGTATGACAGCGAGTATGGGATGAGCGCGGACGAGAAGCGGCTTTTGTATCTCGTATTGCTTTTCCCGGAAAAATTCTGGAAGGTATCGAATCATTACAGCAATTCGCGCAAGACCTGGGTGTCGGAGCGTGAGATCGACAAGCTGAATAAGATTGAGGAACTGGAGCCGGCGAGGCGTGCCTTTTTGGAAAATATGCTTTCATTCTTATAAGAATCATGTATACTAAAGCTATGAAGAAAACAAAAATAATAAAGATAATAAAAAATATAATTGTGTTTGTTGTTCTGCTGCTGGCATTAACGGGATGTGGCAAGGAGAATACGCAGGATGCGGGCGTCTATTTTCATCATTCGATCGCAGACCAGACACAGGTGGATTCCGGCACGCAGGTGACGGAAGCGGATGCGACCGATGAGGATCTCTATCTTGTGGTCGCGGTGGATCAGATTGAGGAGACACTCCGGCTGTACCGTTATGAGAATGGAATGGAATACCGGTATTATTACGGAACCGGAACGCGTTTTCTGGATAAATACGGAAACCGGACGACGGTGGCTTCGTTTGTGCAGGGACTGCTGGTCACGATCGGTAATGTGAACCGGGAAGGAATTCTCTGTGACGCGCAGATTTCGGATAACGCATGGGTGTATGATGATGTAAAGAGATTCAGTATCTCGTCAGATCCGGCGATGCTGCAGATCGGAGATTCGAAGTATCACTATGACGAGAATACATATGTTTTTTCCGGCGATGAGAGGGTATCGATGGAGGATATCGCACAGGGAGACACACTCTCTGTGGTCGGAGTGGATAAACAGATTGTATCGGTCCGCATTACTACTGCACAGGGAACACTGGCGCTTAAGAATACGACGCTTTTTGAGGGAAGCTTCCTGCAGCTTGGCAGCAAGATATTTACCGAGGTAACAAAGGATCTGGCGATGCAGGTTCCGGAAGGCACGTATGAGCTTACCGTGGCAAACAACGGATGGGGCGGAAGCACACAAGTGACGATCACGCGTGGGCAGACAACGACGGTGGACTTGGATAAGATCAAGGGAAAGGGACCCAAGACCGGCAAGGTACGTTTCGTGATCGACGTGGCGAAGGCTGTGCTACTGATCGATGATAAAGAGGTGGATTACAGCGATCCGATCAAGCTTGCATACGGGCAGCACACGATTGCGGTCTATGCGGACGGATATGATGTGTGGAGAAGGAATCTCTATGTGAATTCTAAAAAATCAACGGTCATTATCAACCTGGAAGACGAGACAGAGTCGACGCAGACCGAGACGACTGGTGGTACTGACAGTTCGCAGAGCTCTTCTGACTCGTCGGAATCGACACAATCCGGGACCGGTAATTCACAGAGTTCACAGAGCTCCGAAAGCTCGGCAGGTTCTGAGAGCACGAAGCGTCAGGAGGAACTGGATCTCATTAAGGATCTGCTCTCTGGCATGACAAGCTCCAGCTCGATTGTGTCAAATTGACGATTTTTGACGAATATTTTTGGTTGATTTTAATGCGCAGAAATCCCCAAAAATAGGCATTTTTCCTTGACAAATACTAGGAAAACAAGTATAAATAGATTTGTAAGTAATTTGAGAAAAGGAACTCGAATTATATAATATATGACCCATAGGAGGAATTTTGACATGAACAAAGCAGAGTTAGTCGCAGCTGTAGCTGAGAAGGCTGAGATTTCTAAGAAGGATGCAGAGGCAGCAGTAAAGGCATTTACAGACGTTGTTGCTGAGGAACTTAAGAAGGGTGAGAAGGTTCAGTTAGTTGGCTTCGGTACATTCGAAGTATCTGAGAGAGCTGCAAGAGTTGGTAGAAATCCACAGACTAAGCAGGAGATCACAATCCCAGCTTCTAAGGCACCTAAGTTTAAGGCTGGTAAGGCTTTAAAGGATTCTTTAAACTAGTTTTGCTAAAGTTTGGTGGAGCACCTTCGTGGGGCTCCACTTTTTTAGTTGAAGGAGAAAATATGAGATTAGATAAATTTTTGAAGGTATCGCGACTGATCAAGAGAAGAACGGTTGCGAATGAGGCATGTGATGCCGGTCGTGTTATGGTGAATGGCAAACCCGCCAAGGCATCCACGAACGTCAAAGTCGGGGATGAGATCGAGATTCTGTTTGGACAGAAATCGGTTAAGGTTCGCGTCCTTAACATTCAGGATACAACCAAGAAGGAAGAAGCGAAGGATCTGTTTGAGTACATTTAATTGTTGAGAGCCAGGCAGATTCGCAGCATTTTGGAGATTGGCTTTAAACAGTGATGATTCAAAATCCGTCATATCGGGATTCTCATGTTCATATAATTGGATATGAGGAAAAACACAAAGACAGGTGCTTTTCCTAAAGTTGATGATCAAGGGATACGATAGGAGGCAGCAGTCACCGGTATGGAGGAGAAAACAATTACCAGACAGCATAGACTTATGCTACAGGATCGTAAAGCCGGAAGCTTTACGGGAATACTTGATGTAATATCGTTTGATTTAAATGAAATCCTGCTCGAGACGGAGCAGGGGATGCTTCACATTAAGGGAAAGGATCTTCATGTGAACCGCCTGGATCTTGATAAGGGAGAGGTGGATATCGACGGACAGGTCGATGCACTCAATTATTCGCAGGTGCCGGGACGAAAAGGTTCGATCATTGGAAAGTTTTTCACATCATGAAACCGGTCAGCGGTCTTGAACTTGAACTGGCATTATTGGGAAAGGCGTTCCTGGCAGGCATACTTTTGACGGTTTTCTATGATGTGATCCGTGTGATAAGAAGGATGATTCCACATGGAATCGTGTGGATCTCACTTGAGGATTTTGTGTACGGCATTGTGGCAGGAAGCTGGCTGTTCTTAAAAGTCTGTCAGGTAAATGATGGAATTATAAGGTTCTATATGATCCTCGGAATTGCGGCTGGCGTGCTGCTTTACCGGCTTTCGCTCGGACGGCTGATGATGCGCTGGCTCACAAAATGGATCCGTTGTGTACGAAAGCGGTTGAAAAGCGCTGCGAAAGCCGTTACAATAAGGCTAGAGAAAATTCACAGGAATCAGGAGACGGAGAATGAAGAAGAAAAGAAGAAGACGCCGTAGTACGGGTACTGTGTGTATCAGCATTATCGTTGTCGTGTTCGTAGCGGTTATGGCGATACAGATCTATCAGCTGAGGCAAAAGGACGCGGACTATATGGCGCGTGAGAATGAACTTAAGGAACAATATGAGCAGGAGACGCAGCGCTCCTCGGAGATCGATGATCTTGAGAAGTACATGCAGTCCAGTGAATATTATGAAGATGTTGCGAAGAGTAAGCTCGGGCTTACCTACAAGAATGAGATCATCTTCAAGGAGAGCGAGAAATAGAAGCATGAGGCGGAAGCCTTGTGCTTCTTTTTCTATGCAGCAAAGTATGAGGTCCCTCGAATCGCAGTGGAAGAGATCTTTTGCCGATAACTTTTTGAATCCCGGTAGAAATTCTGACAAGTATTTCGCACGCCTCCCTGTATAATCCCATTTGCTGGCGGTCGCGCTACTCTCGCTGCGGAACTCTTCCGCGGACCCCTGAAACCGGTGGCTGGCATCTATGCGGAGCACGGTTTTAGACAAAATCATTGAATTTGCGAAAATCTCTGCCGGGCTCAATTTTTGTGTCCGAGCAACGCTTCGACTGTGGCACTCCGGATGTCCGCCTGACACAGATGTGCTCAAAATTTCTAGTCTGCCTAAGAGGGGCACTTTGTGAATTTTGATTGTGCCCGCTCTCGGTTAATGTCTCCCCTCATAGAATTGTGGAGTGCCACTAAGCTATGTGGTCGCAAACACGACCCGCGGGCACTTGTTCACAAAGGTGCCCCACGTAAGGCAGACACGAAATCCATCGGACACATTCTGTGTTCAGGCGAACATTCGGAGTGCCACTGTCTAAGCTTGAGCGGACAGAAATCATGAAAAGAGCACGGCAGAGATTTTCAGCAACTTCGTGATTTTGGATAACTAGTGTCCGTTTAGGAGTCGCCGCCCCCCAGAGACGATCCCCCACGCCCAAGCGCCGCCGCAGAAGTTCCTCAACAATCTAAAGTACATAAAGAGCAGAAAGCAGCATCGCAACCACAAAGGCAGCGACAACGTCGCTGATGTAGTGTACGCCGGAGATCACACGTATGACCGCAATCCCGACCGCACAGATTACAAGCGCTGCTCCGATCCCGGTCATCCCCGGTATAGCAAGAAATGTGAATGCGATGATCGCTGCTGAAAACACATGCCTGCTCGGAAAAGATTTTCCGCTTGTGTCTTTTGGGATCACCGGTGCTACGCCGAATTCCTCATACGGTCTCCTCCGGTTCACCAGATACCGGAATACACTGACTCCGATGAAGCCGTCAAACGGTACAAGAATTGCACGAAGCAGATGATCCGGAAGCTTTACATACAACCAGATCAAAAGCAGAGGATAGGCGACAAATATGATCGCCGTCAATATTTTATTTGCCATATGTAGCGACTTAGCGCGTTCCGGATGATCCCGAAACGGCTGAGTCATCTTGCAATAAGTCTCTCTTGTCATAAGTAGATTCACTTTCTAACGTCCGCTGCCGTTATTGTTGGAATTGGTTGCTCCGTTGCTGTTGTTATTGGCATTGTTATTGCCACCATCTACAACATCATCCACACCGTCAACAACTGCATCACCGGCATCTTCCACACCATCTACCACGTCTTCACCCATATCGATGACATCGTCTCCGAGATTGTCTACATCTTTCTTGACGTTATTTCCGGTTGTGTTATTACCATTCGCATTGTTACCGGTTGTGCCATTGCCATTCGTGCCGGCAGTGTTTCCATTGTCGGTGTTGTTACCATTGTTCATGGTATCGGTCACTGCATTGTTCTGTGTGTTGCCTGTATTGTTGTCGTTCGCCCCACATGCCGCAAACATACCGATGCATCCCACTAACAGGCAGCACATCATCATGACTTTCATTTTCTTCATCTCTTCTATCTCCTTTTCTATTTCCGAACAGGCGATTGTGAAAAGAATGCTGCAACAACCTCTTCACAATCGCCTATTCTAATTTACAGAAGATAGTATGGATAAAAAATACAATATTATACATCGTAAAGTAAATGTTCCAGTAAAAACAGGAAAAAGCGGCAATTATTCTCTCCCGCCTGCAGGAGCGCCATCAGATTGACAAACACGTATTCCACAAACGCATCCTGATTGAGTTCCATATTCCAGATGGTCGGATTCACGCGCGGATCCTGCGCAAGCGCCTCGCGAAGCAACGCGATTGCTGCCTTTCCCTGCACACAATTTTTATCGAACTGCGTCAACCAGCTCGTATCATACTGTGCAAGTCTTCCATACAGGAATCCGTAATACTGCTCAAGAAATACCGTGAATCCGATGCCGCTGCGATACAGCTTTTCCTGATCCGTCAGAATACGATCCCAGAAGGTTTCCGACACTGCACGGATCAAGGTCTCCTTATCCGGATAATAATTGTACATGGATCCAAGCCCGATCCCACAGCTTTTCGCAAGCTTGCGGATACTGACATGATCCACCCCCTCACGGAGGGCAATCTCCATCGCCGCATCTAGAATTTTTTCTCTTGAAGTAACTTTCTTTCGCATATTTCCGCTTCCATTCAACTTAATTGCTGCTCAACTTCTGTTGCACATGAACTTTGTTCATGATAGCACCTTCCGCAAAAGGCTGTCAATGCTTCTTCATCTTCGGCTGCGTAATCAATGCGGCAATATAAGAAAATACAAGTGCCGCCGAAAGTCCAAGCGCACAGTTTTTGAATCCCCCTAGGAAAATGCCGATAAAGCCTTTCTCATCCACCATCTCACGCACGCCTTTCCACAGGTTGTTTCCAAACCCGAGAAGCGGCACGCTTGCACCTGCCTTTGCCCATTTCAAGAACGGTTCATAGATGCCGAATGCACCAAGGACTGCGCCGAGGCACACGAGAAGCACCATGATCCGCCCCGGCATCATCTTGGTTTTCTCCATCAGGATCTGTGTCAGGGCACAGATCACTCCTCCTACCACAAATGCAATCACATAATCCATATTCTCTCTCCTTTCCTTCTTCCTTTTCTCCTGAGAGACTCCACCGGAACCCGCACTGGAAGGCTCTCAACACTTAAATGTGTTCAAGGACAATTCCGTGTGCGATTCCAGGGATTGACTGCCCTTCATTAAAGCTGACCGGAGACATGAGTGCGCCCGTCGGTACAAACAGGATCCGCTTCAATTCGCCGCTTGCGAGTCGCGGAAGAAAGTGCGCGGAAAGTGTTGTCGCCGCGCAGCCACAGCCCGATCCTCCGGAACCGGTCCCCTGCTTCTTGTTATCGTAGATGATCATTCCGCAATCCGCATGCACCTTCGAGATATCAAATCCTTTCTGTTTGAGAAGATCAATAAGGATCTCATGTCCGACCTCTCCCAGATCTCCGGTCACGATCCGGTCATAATCTTCCGGTTTTCTGTCAAAGTCCTCTAAATTCTGTGCAATTAACGCCGCTGCTGCTGGCGGAGGGAGAGACGGCCCACAAGACCGGCGAGGACGAGGGCATCACCCACGATGTTGGTATCGTTTTGGCAAAAAAACCCTTCCTGGTGTGCTTCTGCAACTGGAAGCTGGAGCCGGGCACGGAGGGACGGCTGAACATCCAGATCGGCGAGATCACCCGGGCGCTCTACGATGCCAATGGCGGCGCGCCGGCGCAGGCTTGAGGAAAGGGAGGGAGCTTTATGGCTTATGTGGATAAGACCACCAGCCACCTTTACAGCGTTTATTTTGCCCCCCGCGGACGGGATCGGATGTATGCGCTGGGCATGCAGATCGCGCAGCTGCATCTGAGCCCCTTTGACCGGATCATCGGCGTTATCGGCGAGGCCGGCTCCGGCAAGAGTATGCTGATCAAGGGGATGTTTCCCGGTCTGGAGCTGACCAATGACGACGAGGGCGTCAATATGCGGCCGCTGCCCCTGATGGCCCAGGAGGAGGAGAGCCGGTTTTATTCGCCTCACACCTATCACATGGATGTGCGCTTTGAGCTGGGCTTCAGCCAGATGCACGCGCTGGTGGATGCCACGCTGCAGGCCATCGCCCGGGGCAAGCGGGTGGTCATCGAGCATTTTGACCTGCTGCAGGAGCAGCTTGGCATGAATGCCGATCTGATCCTTGGCATCGGCGAGGAGGTCATCGTCACCCGGCCCAATGTTTTCGGCCCGCTGCCGGCGGATATCGCCCGCATCGTGCATAAGTCCGTCCGCATCCGGCAGATGGCCCACACGGCGGAGGACCTCTGCGAGCGGCACATGACCCCGGAGGAATATGACCGCTGCGAGCACGACGACATTAAAAACGGGTTTCTGCTGGTCTTTCCGGACCGTCCGCCAGAGGTGGACATCCCGGCGCTGGAGGCGGCCGTCCGGGAGGATATCGCCGCCAAAAAGCAGCTGCTTTTGCGCCACGGGCTGGCGCTGTGGGATACGCTGGAAAGCTGCACCATCACCGGCGCGTCGGATGCCTCCATCAAAGATGTTGTCCCCAACGATATCGCCGGGCTGCTGCGCAAAGCACCCATCCGGGCGGTGTTCTGCAACGGTGCCACAGCCTACCGTATCTACACAAAATATCAGCAGCCGCTTACCGGCATCCCGGCTGTCCGTCTGCCCAGTACAAGCCCCGCCAACGCCGCCTGCAGCCCCGCCCGGCTGGAGGAGCTTTGGGGCGCTGCGCTGGCGGGATGGATCGTAAAATGATGACAAGGCTGTAAATTCTTTTGCGGGATACTTGCGTTTTTTTGCGGACGTTGTATTATGGATATCATAAGGGGCGCACTGCCCCGGACAAGGAGAAATGACCATGAGCAAGATCATCCGCACCCAAAAGCCCAGCGTGCTGCCTTTTTACGCCATGGCGCTGGTGTTCGTGGTGCTGTGCGCGGTGCTGCCGGTGTATAAATTATGGGCGCTGCTGGTGGCGCTGGGCGGTGCCGCCGTGGCCTTTGGCGCGGCGCAGAAGGTCTGCCCGCCCCGGGTGGTGGAGCACGAAGTGCCCTTCCACACCGGTGTGGAGGATGTGGACGCGATGCTGACCGACATCCAGCAGAAACTGGATACCCTGCACACCCTCAACGAGCAGCTGCCGGACCCGCAGCTCTCTGCCGCCATGACCCGCATGGAAAAGGCGGGCCGCTCCATTGTGGAGGCAGTGGAAGCAAACCCGGAAAAGGCAAAGCAGGTGCGCAGGTTCGCAAACTATTACCTGCCGGATGCGGTGAACGTGCTGCAGCAGTATGCAAAGCTTGCAAAGCAGGGCGTGCGCGGCGAGAATGCCGCCGCCATCCGTACCGAGGTGGAGCACAATGCTGCTTCCATTGCCACGGCGTTTGAAAACCAGCTGGATGCCCTGTACGCCGCCGAGAGCATGGACCTTTCTGCAGACATCACGGTGCTGCAGAACATGCTCAGGGGGCAGGGACTGAGCTGAAGAAAAAGGTAACCGGTATTTGGAAAGGAAGGAATCTCTTATGGCAGACAATACATTCAACTTTGATCTGGATGCACCCGCTGTGCCCACCCTGACGCTGGACCCCATCGCGGACGAAGCCGCCGAGGCTGCCAAGCTGGAAAACCCCAAGGCCGAGCCTGTCAAGGTCGAGGACACCCCGCTTAGCCCCGAAGAGCAGAAGATGGTACAGGATTTTGCCGAGAAGATCGACTTGACCAACTCCCAGATGATTTTGCAGTACGGCGCCGCCAGCCAGAAAAAGCTGAGCGATTTCTCTGACAGTGCACTGTCCCGTGTGCGTACCAAAGATATGGGCGAAACCGGCGAGCTCATCACCCAGCTGATCGGCGAGCTGAAAGGCTTTGATGCCACCGAGGAAAGCCAGAAAGGCTTCCTGGGCTTCTTTAAGAAAAAGTCCAACGAGCTGGAAGCCCTGAAATTGAAGTACGATAAAGCCGATGTGAACGTGGAACGCATCAAGACCCAGCTGGAAGACCATCAGGTGACCCTGATGAAAGACATTGCCATGCTGGACAAGATGTAC
>OQVT01000730.1_pt1 | contig 19424 bp, 20 predicted proteins | sample 1691561 | NCBI WGS metagenome assembly OQVT01 (sample SAMN03418260, study PRJEB22391) | human gut metagenome | biome: human-gut; feature: organic feature; material: feces | host: Homo sapiens | place: Tanzania | collected 2013-01 | reverse complement strand
ATTCGACCACCACTGATGCTGACAATGTCAATTATCATGTGTTTATCAATTTTACCTTTAATGCCATTAAATTCATTAACTCTGCCGACAAAATTTATTCCACTAGCTTTAAAATCTAATTTCCCCTCATCAAGTGAGCGAGTTCCACTTATCTCAAACAACTCGCCGATTTTAAATTCTCGCCATTTAAGCGACGTGCCGCTTACTTTTTCGTTTTGCGCCGCCTCAAAGGCATTTAGAGCCTCTTTTTCTTTTGCGCTTAAAGTGTAATTTTTAAGTCCTGTTGCTTGCAAATACGCCTTTAATTCCCTTATCTTTTTGGTTTCTAATTCTTTTATGTAATTTTCCATAAACTCAAAGGCGATTGTGCCGTCTTTGTTAATTGAGGGTATTGAACTTATTGAAATGGAAGAAGAAAAAGATATAGAAGATATACATCGGCAGAGCGCATCTCGGAGTTACCGGTGAAAGAACAAGGAGAGGAGCTGTCAGCACGCCTATACTTACGAGATAAAAGATCATACGGTTTCTCGCCGTTTTTTCCTTGATAACCTTTGAGATACATATGAGTAAAAATACATAGTAAACGACAGCGACCGTTCCTGTAAGACCGTTTGTGTACCTTAGAAGCGGTTTCCAGTTATTGTTGAGAAGTATGGCAACAAAGTACATGTTTACGGCAAGAGTAAGTATAATTCCGCCTATGGAGAGGGCGGATTTTTTTCCGTCCTTTGAGTACGAGTACTTTGCCAGGATGTATATGATAAGGATAGCGAGGATTGTATTTACGACGATATGATTTGCAATCGCATTTTCGGAAAGGACTAAAAATAAGTTTTTAAAGCCCTTTATCACCGCGTCGTGCGTTGTTCCGCAAGCCTTTCTGTAGGAATCGGTTCCGTGTAAAACCTTTGTATACGCGCCGTTTGTAAACATGAGTACGGCACCGCTTACAGCACCGATAAAATAAGAAAAATTATCGCGTGAAAATTTATGATATTTTATCTTGCCTATAAGGCAGACAAAAGCCGAAAGCAGGACTGTGTAAATGGTGATATGCTCCATAAACAGGGCGGTGCAGAAGCCGAGCAGAAGGAGCAGTATACAGGTGAGGACAGGGGGCTTGTCCGAGGATTTTCTTTCACCCTTTTGACCGCTGCTTAAGTAAGCGATGTATACCAGCACAAGCAGCATGCAAAACGTATAATTTGTAAATCCGCTTGTGTTTACGATTGTTTGCCGAAGAAGTGTTTTATCGGCAAGGAAAAGTGAGGTAAGGACGATAAAAAAGATTCTGTCGTCCTCTCTGTTCACGATTTTCTGACACAGAGAAGCGATGCCGGTAAAGGTGGCAGACATCACAAGCGCTTTTAGTATATTGCTCCTTGTAAGAAGAATGACAAGGAGATTTCCGAGGTATCTTCCGTTATAATCCTTAAAAAAGGAATGAAGTCTTAAAAGGCCTGTGGTTCCTCCCCACGCCCAATCGTCATTCGAATACGGAAACAGCAATGCGAGAACAAAGACAGCCAGAAAAACAAGAATTTTCGGCCATTGCTTTTTCAGCTTCTGCACGGAAGGTCACCTCGTTACAAAAAATTGCGTCCAGTATAACAGACACTGTCCATTATACTAGACGCAATTCGTATTTTTTGTCTTACGAAGAGATTACAGGATTATTAATTTCTTTTTATCATTATTTACCAAATTTTTCTGAGAGTTTTTTTCCTGCCGGTATCAAAAGCCCGCCTGCAACATTGCCGAGGGAAATGGTGAGAATTCTTGCAAGCGAATCAAGGCTCGTAAGTTCACCGGAAACGGCATAGTAGTACATGTCGGCAACGCTGTGCTCACTTCCCGAGAGGATGAACACGGAAACACCGAAGAAAAGAGAAAGGTATTTTCCGAGCTCGTGAGGATTGTTTTTGTAGCCCTCCACGGCGATGTATATGAGTATGTTACAAAGCACTGCAAGAAGAAAGAGACTTAAGTAGCTGTCCCGACTTTTCCCGGCGCAAAGCTTTTGTGCCGTTTCGACATACGATGCAGCGAGGCGTGTAGACCTTACAAGAAGAGCCATAAGAGATGTGCCGAGAAGGTTTCCGAGCCATATGACAACGAGAGTTCCGAGGTAGGACGGCTTGTTGTCCAGTATGTAGCATGCCTTGCCAGTAAAGAGGTTGAAGCCGTGTGTACATATGGTGAAAAGACCGACCGTAAAGAGGATGGCTCCCACTATTTTGTTTGTTGTAAAGAGGGCCAGGTATACATTGCCGCCAAGGCCGATGGAAATGCCGGCAAGCACCGCAAGGATGAATGTGCTGAGAGTTTTTTTCATTTCAGATCTCCCTTTTTATAAGATTTTTTATGTCATTGCAAATCACGGAGATGTCAGGGTCGTGATTTGATGAAACGGAATCAAGAGCTTCGGAAATGCCCTCATAGGTGTATTTTGTGTTTTTCAAACCGGCTTCAAAAGCAGTTATGAAATCCGGCTTCAGAGAGTCCGAAAAAACCTTTGCCTCCCGGATAGTGTCGCCTCTGACAACGGTACATATCTCGATTTCCCCCCATGGGAAGCGGTCGGAAATGATGTTTGAAAAATCATATTTTTTTCCGAAAAGCCAGTCGTCAGCGGAGAAGAATTTCTGGTTTTCGGAGATACTTTTAAGCATGTTGAGCATCGAGCCCGAGGAAGTCCAGCCTCCCTTTCCGGTGTCGCGGAGAACGGATTGTCCGCCGAGAGAAAGCGTTTCCGAAAAGATTTTGAAGCCGTATTCCTCCTTAAAGGCTGTACGCAGGGCCTCTTTCATTTTATCCGGTGTGATTGAGGAGTTGAATTCGGACAGATTCGCCGTCCTTGAAGCTACGGAATCAACGCCCTTTGAAACAAGCTTTTCCCGGTTTACGTTCAGCACGTTTCCGAGAATCAACGAGTCAACGTCTATCATTATGGTTCCGTGATGAAGCTTGCGTCCGTGAGCCTCGTAAAATGCATTGCCGGAAAACTTTCTGTCGTTTATGGTGATATCGTTTCTTCCGGACACGGTTGCTTTTAGCCCGAAGCTGTCGCAGGCTCTTGCTATGACGCGAAGCTGCTTTTCAAGGTCATAAAGGTTATCCTTTGCGACAAAGGTGAAGTTCAGGTTGCCGAGGTCGTGAAAAACACAACCGCCGCCGGAGAGCCTTCTTGCAGCGTGTCCTCCTAGGGCTTTCAGATTTGTGAGGTTGCACTCCTTATATATGTTTTGATTGCGCCCCGCCACCACTGTTTTTTCATTTTGCCAAAGATAAAAGATGACTTCATCATCATGGACATTGTCAAACAGAAATTTTTCAAGAGCAAGATTGAAATACGGGTCAAAGGAATTGCTTTGTGCATAGATATACCTTGTGGAATCTGATGATTTCATCTTTTACCTCCGTTCATAATATGTTTTGCACTGTGGGCAGGAAGGTATCCTGCCCACAGTTTAAAAACCTATTCGCAAAGTGAGTCGTACTCCGAACTGTCGAGAAGATCGGATGTGTCGTCGTCCGAGAGCTTTACCTCAACTATCCATGCCGAAAGAGCATCTTCGTTTATGGATTCAGGGTCGTCGTCAAGTGCTTCGTTTACTGAAATGATTTCTCCGGAAACGGGAGAGGAAACCTCGGAAGCGGTTTTTGAGGACTCGATCTCGGTGAACGTTTCACCCTTTACGACCTCGTCACCCTCCTCCGGAAGGTCAACGAAAACGATGTCGCCGAGCTGCTCTGCCGCATACGGAGTGATACCTATTTTTGCTGTGTCTCCGTCGATTTTTACCCAAGCATGATCCTTGGTATATTTGATATCTGCCATGTTAAAACCTCCTGAATGGAATATTAAACTTTATTTACACTCATGCCGTGAAGGTCATGAAGAGCTTCGCCGATAGCCTCACACATGGTGGGGTGAGGGAAAATTGAGGATGAAACCTGTTCTGCGGTAAGTCTCAGCTCTATGGCTGTTGTGAGAACCTGCAGCATATCTGATGCACGTGCGCCGACTACCTCGGCACCGATCAGAACGTCATTCATGTCCGTTATTACCTTTACAAAGCCGGTTGTATGACCGGAGGCTTGTGCCTTTCCGAGCGACTTGAAGTCAAAGGTTCCTATTCTGTAATCCTTGTTGACCTCCTTGCCGTTTGCGATAAGGTCTTTTTCGAGTGCTCCGCAGGAAGCAAGCTCCGGATTCGTGAATACGCAGCCCGGTACGGCATGATAACTCATGACCTTGTCTTCGCCGAAGATATTTTCAACAGCCACAAAGCCCTCTTTACTTGCAACGTGAGCAAGCTGTGCGCTCGGGACGATATCTCCGATAGCGTAGATGTTCGGAACGCTCGTTCTCATGTGGTTGTCAACCTCTACAAAGCCCTTGTCCGTAAGCTTAACGCCTGTCTCCTCCAGTCCTGCACCTTTCGTAAACGGTGCGCGGCCTACCGCAATCAGGAGATACTCGGCTGTAAGCTCTTTTCCGCTTGACAATTTAACCGAAACCGAAGCCTCGGAGGGATTCACCTCGGCTATTCCGTCACCGGCGATTACCTTGAGCTTCTCTTTTTTGAACTGCCTCGTTATCTGTTTGCTTACGTCTTCATCCATGGTTGCCATGATTCTCGGAAGCGCCTCGACTATGGTTACCTCGGTACCCATTGCGTGAAGGAACTGGCCTATCTCACATCCGATAACACCGCCGCCTACGATTATGAGACTCTGCGGTGCATGATCAAAGTCGAGAATTTCATCAGATGTTATGACACGCTTTCTGTCGACCTTGAAGAAGGCCGGTGCAACCGGCACGGAGCCGGTGGCGAGTATGACGAAGTCGGTTGCAATATCTTCGGCTGTACCATCTTCTTTAGTAACGGTTACGGTGTGTGCATCCTTTATGCAGCCGACGCCCTTGATTACCTTTACGCCTGCCTTGTCGCAAAGGAATTCGATTCCTTTGACAAGGGATCCCATGACCTTATTCTTGCGTGCAAGAATAAACGGGTAATCAACGGACGCCTCACCACCGGCATTTATGCCGAAGTCCTGTGAAGCTTCAACCGCTTTAAGGGTGTCATATGAAGCAAGAAAAGCCTTTGTCGGGATACAGCCGCGGTTGAGACAGGTGCCTCCTACGGCATCCTTCTCAACAAGAACGACTTCGGCACCTTTTTTGGCTGCGTAGATGGCTGCCTCATATCCGCCGGGACCGGCGCCGATAATGGTTATCTTCATATGCTGACACCTGCCATTTCGAGAATTGTCGGAACATTCTTCTCGGCGCCTATTGCCATAACGTGTACACCGTCGCAGATGCCCTCTTCCTTAATCCGGCGGATCATATCTGCAGCCATCTCCATGCCGGCCTTGGCAGGAAGGCCCTTGACGCCCTTCTCTTTGCCTTCGGCAGCGGCGTCAGCGAGACGCTCTATCATATAATCCGGAACATCTATACCCGGAACGTTTGCGTTCATGTACTTTGCCATGCCGGCAGCCTTGAGAGGAATTATTCCTGCCATGATGTGTACGTTTATGTTGGCTTTTTCGACAGCGTCCATAAATCTCTTCAGGGAGTCGATGTCAAATATGCCCTGTGTCTGTATATACTGCGCGCCGCAGTCAACCTTCTTTTTAAGTTTTGCAATCTGCATGATTTGCGGCTCGTAAACAGGAGTAACGCAAGCCCCTTTGTAGAAAACCGGAGCTTTTCCCTCAAGGTCGTTTCCGCCGCAGTCCTTGTTTGTGGACTCCATCTCGGAAAGCATCTTAAGTATGCCGCAGGAATCAAGATCAAAAACGGGCTTTGAATCCTTACAGTCTCCCACAACTGTGTGGTCACCTGTGAGAGCAAGCATTGTGTCTATACCGAGTGCCGCTGCGGAGAGAAAATCTCCCATTATAGCCATGCGGCTGCGGTCGCGGCCGGTCATCTGTATGATGGGATTTAAGCCTTCGGCCTTAAGTGCGGCACAGAGACCTATGGAGGATGCTTTGAGACATGCCGACTGCATATCCGTTACATTGATTCCGTGAACCTTTCCCTTTAAAAGCTGTGCGTCCTCAAGCTGGTGTGAAAAATCACAGCCCTTGGGAGGAGCCATCTCTGCGGTTACCGCAAACTTGCCCGCATCAAATGCATCTTTTAAAACACTCATTCTGCTGCCTCCTCCTTTTTATCTCTTTCCTTAAGGTTTGCGGAACGCGGATAAGCGACCTTTGCGTATCCCTTGTCGTTCAGAAGCTGATTGACAAATTCGTCCTCGCGGCCCTGTTCCTTCATCTTGTTGTAAATAAGAATCCATGCACAGTCATTCTCCGGATTGACCTCGCACTTGCCGTTTTTCTGACCGCCGCAGGGTCCGTTTACGAGTGACTTTGCGCATTTCGTTATGGGACAGATACCTGCTGTGCGGCCTATCTCACAGTTTCCGCACATACGGCACATCTCGTTGAAGATGCCTATGCGCTCAACCTGTGCCAAAAACATGGTATTGTTTGAAGGATAAACCGGAAGGTCGGTGTTTTGAGCAACGGTCTGCGCGCCGTTGCCGCATGCCATGGAGATGACGCACTCCGCACCGCTGTCCCTGAAGGCCTTCATCTCTTTTTTTACGAGAAGTTTCTGACAGCTTTCGTCCGGCAGACAGGTGCCCACAACCTCTATTCCGTGACCCTTTAAGGCCTCGGTAAGCTCTTCAATCTCGCCTTCTCCGCCTGTCTTACAGGATGTGGCACAGCTGCCGCAGCCGACGAGAGCAACCTTCTTTTTGTCGCCGATCATTGAAATCAGTTCGGCAAAAGGCTTCTTTTCAGTATAAATCATAGGAAATGCACCTCTTTTTTATTTCAATCCGTTTTGAACCTTACATGCTTTTATAAGATTCTTTGCAAGGAGAGCGGAGGTTATGCCGCCGATTCCCGGTACTGGAGTTTTGTACGCGGCCTTTTCCTCAACGTCCGCGGCACAGCAGCCGAAGGTGTTTATCTTCTGGCGACCGGTCTTTTCGTTCATGATGGGATTGCCGTTTTCGTCAAATGCTTTTTCACGTACAACCGCAGCGTCTATAACGACTGCGCCCTCCGGTATCATATCAGCCGTAACGGAATCCTTGAACGGAGTTGCACATACGATTACGTCGGCACGCTTTATATAGTCATTTTTAACCTCTTCATGCGTTAAGTGATGAACTATGGAAACTGTTGCAAAACGGTTTGTAAGCATCATTGAGAGGGGCTTACCTATGACGTTTGAGTTATTGATGATACACACGTCAAGTCCGCAGCAAACGTCATCCTCCTGACCCGGCTTTGCGAGAGGAAGGGGTTTGTACTTCTTTCTGACGTGAGCTTTTATCTCGTCTGCATAGAAGTCTATGACTTCCATTATTGCGGCTGCGGTGCAGGGGTACAGTCCGGTCGGGTCGTTTATAACAACCTTTCCCATATTCTCCGTTGTTGACGAGTCGCAGTCCTTTACCGCACTTAAGTTTTCCGAGATGGCAACCGTTTCGTCGATGTTGTCGAGCGGACGGAAAGCAAGAATTCCGTGAATCTTAGGGTCTGCGTTTATCTTACGAAACTCAGCGATGTAATCATCCTGAGAAATATCTGCCGGAAAAGCAAATACTTCTACTTCGATTCCTGCCTCTGCCATAGTTTTTGTTGCGCCCTTTTCATAAGAAAGGTCAGGGCCTTTTTCGCCTACTCTGACAATTCCGAGCTTTGGAACAATGCCCTTTGCTCTGAGCGCATCAGCCTCTTTTTTACAATTGTCTTTTATAGCCTGTGATACGGCCTTACAATCGAGTGTCTGAGCCATTCTTAAAACCTCTTTTTATCTATTTCTTATCTTTATAATAATCATTTGTATGCCAGTTGATTTTTAACGTCATTGTATATGCTGTCTGCAAGCCTTCCTCCCTCGTCAATCAGGGGGAGAAGCTCTTTCTCTACGGAACTTACGTATGCCTCATCATGAATGGACTTTAAGTTTATCATAACGTTGAGCCATCCGCTTTCCATGGCAGCCTTCAGACAAAGGACGCCGCATCCGACATCCGAAACGGCGAGCTTTGAGCCCTTTACGGCAAGCTCTTCATGGAGCTTTATTGCTTTGTATGAGAGCCTGACTGTCTCTATGGGTGCGGTTATCGCAACCTTAAGTGCGGCCTGCATCTTTTCTTCTTTTACGGCCTTTTCTTCTTCGGTGTTTGCCGGAAGTCCGTAGCACTGAGAGAGCGGGTAAAAGTTTTCGGCATCCTTGTCGATAAGAGACATAAGCTCTGTCTTAAGCTTTTCTGAGTCCTTTATGATTCTCTGTATGTCGTCCTCGTACATGGCGTATTTTTTCTTGCCGGCCGTGAGGTTGCACACCATACCGGAAAGGGCAACGCCGATGCTGCCGACTAATGCGGCAACTCCGCCGCCCCCGGGAACGGGGGCTTTGGAGAAGGTTTCATCTACAAATTTTTCACAGGACCAACTTGGTATGTTACTCATATCTGTCCTCCGTGTGACCGTTGTTTATCAGAACAATCCGGTGATCTTTCCGTCGTTGTCAACATCGATTCTCTCTGCTGCCGGAACCTTCGGAAGACCGGGCATCTTCATGATTTCGCCCGTAAGTGCAACTATAAATCCGGCACCGGCGGATACAGTTGCCTGTCTTATTGTGATACGGAAGCCGGTAGGACGTCCGAGCTTTGTCTGGTCGTCGGTGAGTGAATATTGTGTTTTTGCCATGCAGACAGGAAGCTTTCCGAATCCGAATTTTTCGAGCTCTTCGATTTCTTTTTCTGCCTTTGGCTGGAAGTCTACGCCGTCGGCACCGTAAACCTTTGTTGCGATTGCTTCAATCTTTTCCTTGATGGAAAGGTTGTCATCATACGCAAATCTGAAGTTGTTCGGCTGCTCGCAAAGGCGTACAACCTCTTCTGCAAGCTCAATTCCGCCTTTTCCGCCTTTTTCCCATACCTCGGAGAGTTTTACGTTTACGCCGAGTTCGTTACACTTGCGTGTTACAAGCTCGATTTCCGCATCGGTATCGTTTATGAAGCGGTTGATGGCAACAACTGCGGGAAGGCCGTATACCTTTGTGATATTTTCAACGTGCTTGAGAAGGTTCGGAAGACCTTTTTCAAGAGCCTCGAGATTTTCTTTTCCGACATCTGCCTTCGGTACGCCGCCGTTGTACTTAAGAGCCTTTATGGTGGCAACGATTATTACGGCGTCGGGACGAAGGTTTGCAAGACGGCATTTTATGTCAAGGAATTTTTCCGCACCGAGGTCTGCGCCGAAGCCTGCCTCGGTTACTACATAGTCGCCGAAGTACATGGCCATGCGTGTAGCCATAACGGAGTTACAGCCGTGTGCGATATTCGCAAAAGGTCCGCCGTGAACAAATGCAGGTGTTCCCTCGAGAGTCTGAACAAGGTTCGGCTTTAACGCGTCCTTGAGAAGGGCGGTCATAGCACCCTGAGCATTGAGCTGTCCTGCCGTTACCGGCTCACCTTTTCTGTTATATGCGACAACAATTCTTGCAAGACGCGTCTTCAGGTCATCTATGCTTGTTGCAAGACAGAAGGTTGCCATGATTTCGGAGGCAACGGTTATGTCAAATCCGTCCTCGCGCGGTGTGCCGTGTGCTTTTCCGCCGAGACCGTCAACAACGTTTCTAAGCTGTCTGTCATTCATGTCAACACAGCGTCTCCATACAACGCGGCGTGTGTCGATATCAAGCTCGTTGCCCTGGAAGATATGGTTGTCCACCATTGCCGCAAGAAGGTTGTTTGCTGCTCCTATTGCATGAAAGTCTCCTGTAAAGTGAAGATTGATATCTTCCATCGGTATAACCTGTGCGTATCCGCCGCCGGCAGCTCCGCCCTTTACACCGAAAACAGGTCCGAGAGATGGCTCACGAAGTGCAATAACACATTTTTTACCGAGAATAGAGAGCGCGTCTCCGACACCAACCGTAGTTGTTGTTTTTCCCTCTCCGGCAGGAGTGGGGTTGATAGCGGTGCAGAGAATGAGCTTTGCCTTATGACCCGGTCTTTCGTTTTTCATAAGGTTGTAATCAACTTTTGCCTTGTACTTTCCGTAGTACTCAAGCTCGTCCTCCGTGAGGCCTATTTTTGCAGCAACGTCACGTATGTGCAAGGGCTTTGCCTCCTGTGCAATTTCAATGTCGCTTTTAAATGCCATTATCTTTTCCACCTTTCAATTTGTTATAAGGAGTGATAAACGCCTACGATTAGAGTTTATCACATTATCCCTGTCATAAAAAGAATATTTTGTTTTTTTAAAAGTAAAATATCTATTACCGAAAATTGTTTTATTTTTCCGTATGTTTTTTCGTGCGGAGCATTTTGTACAGCCTCCGAGCGTATACGGTATACATTGATGATAAAGGAAATACCGTGAAAAATGAATCCGCTTTTATTGAGTTTTTTTATTCCCTCACACATCATTTTGTAGCGTTCTAAAAAACGTTATTTCAATTTATTGAATACTTACGTGGGAATTGCTAAAATAAAGGAGATATGTTTTTAAAATCGGACTTTTCGGAGGTGTGATTCATGGATGAGTTTGACAAGCGGGAGATAAGAAGATATGTCAAGGAGAAGAAAAAGTTTCTCACAAGCGAGTATATAACGGAATACTCAAAAAAAATGACTGAACTTTTCTGTGGTACACAGGCGTACAAAAATGCGGAGATTATCCTCTCTTATCTTGCTTACAATACAGAAATAAATACGGACGAAATAATTAAAAACGCATGGAAAGACGGAAAAACGGTAGCGGTGCCGAGAGTTACCGGCGAGGGGCTTATGGAATTTTTTGAAATAACCTCGTTTGATCAGACGGAGATCGGCTTTTGCGGAATTCCGGAGCCCAAAGAGGAAGCTCGTGCGGTGACGGAGCTTAAAGAGGCCCTCATGCTCATGCCCGGTCTTGCTTTCGGCAGAGATCACAGCCGCATAGGATACGGCGGGGGTTATTATGACAGATACATCGAAAAGGCGGAGGAAAAGGGAGCGCATATAACAAAGATTTCCCTTGCATACGATTTCCAGATTTTTGACACGTTGAAGGTAGAGAGGTACGACAAAAAAGTGGATCTTGTCATTTCGGAAAAAGAAATTTTCTAAAGTTCTTGACGAAGAAAAACAAAAGTGATATATTAACGACATCAATTGAACATTGGTTTAAATACTGTGACCGGAAACCAGTAGCAATGACAGAGGTCTTAAGAGAAGTGCCGGGCGGTGCAAGGCATCAGATCTCCTTATTGTGAATTCCTTCCGAGAGTTGTGCGCTGAAAATTACAGTAGGACGCAACGGGTGTGCCCGTAACAGCACTAGGGTATGAAGTACCCGATAAGGCCGGCGCTGTGAGGTGACGGCGAACCAGAGGTGGTACCACGGTTTATAATCGTCCTCTGCAGGAGACTGCAGGGGACTTTTTGTTTTCTGCATATATCTCACAGGAACAACGACGAGGTGAAAGTAAAATGACAGAAAAAATGATGCATCCCGACATTGAAACCATGCCGAGAGAGGAACTTAAAAAGCTTCAGAGCGAACGACTTGTTTCAGTCGTAAAACGCTCATATGAGAATGTTGAATGTTTCAGGAAACGTATGGATGAGGCAGGTCTTAAGCCGGAGGATATCCGCGGAACAGAAGACCTTTCGAAAATTCCGTTTTCGTACAAAAAGGATCTTCGCGACTACTATCCGTACGGCCTGTTCGCCGTACCCATGTCAAAGGTAAAAAGGGTTCACGCGTCCTCCGGAACTACCGGAAAGCGCATCGTTGTAGGTTATACGGAAAACGATCTTGAGATGTGGGCGGATTGCTTTGCGCGTATGCTTACCGCTATCGGAGTTGATGAAAACGATATCGTCCAGGTGTCGTTCGGATACGGACTTTTCACCGGGGGCTTCGGTGCGCATGCCGGCGCCGAGAAGGTCGGTGCGACGGTTATTCCCATGTCCTCGGGAAACACGCAGCTTCAGATTCAGACAATGATAGATTTTGGTGCAACCGTTCTCTGCTGTACTCCGTCCTATGCGATGTATCTCGGAGAAGAGATAGAGCGCATGGGTGTAAAGGATAAGCTGCACCTTAAGGCGGGCATCTTCGGCGCCGAGCCGTGGACGGAGGAAATGAGGAAAAAAATTGAAGAAAAGCTCGGTATAAAGGCGTATGACATATACGGACTCTCCGAGGTTATGGGCCCCGGCGTATCCTGTGAGTGCGAGTGTCAAAGAGGCATGCACATATGGGAGGACAACTTCATAATAGAGGTTATCGACCCCGATACCGGTGAGGTTTTGCCGGAGGGGGCAACCGGAGAACTGGTATTTACATCGCTCACCAAAGAGGCTTTCCCCGTAATACGCTACAGAACAAGGGATATCTGCTCGCTGAATTATGAGAAATGCGCATGCGGAAGAACTCATGTACGCATGAACAAGCCTCAGGGCAGGTCGGACGACATGCTCATCATACGCGGTGTCAATGTATTCCCGTCACAGATTGAGGAGGTTCTCCTGAAGGTTGCCGGCGGTGAAATCACTCCGAATTATCAGATTGTTGTCGGAAGGGAAAACAACACGGATACATTTGACGTAAATGTTGAGATGAGCGAGGCTCTTTTTGCCGACGATGTAAAGTCCATTGAAAAAATCGAAAAGACCATTACCGAAAAGCTTCGTTCAACACTCGGTATCGGAGCAAAAGTTCATCTTGTAAACCCGAAATCAATAACCCGCTCTGAGGGTAAGGCGAAACGTGTTATTGATAACAGAAACCTGCATGATGTATAATATAAATGTGGAAACGGAGATGGTATCATGATTATAAAGCAGCTTTCGGTTTTTGTAGAAAACAAAAAAGGCAGGCTTCACGCCATAACGCAGGTGCTTGCCGATAACGATATTGATATCAGTGCGCTCTCTCTTGCGGATACCTCCGACTTCGGGGTTTTGAGACTTATTGTAAACAAGCCCGAGGAGGCAAAGGCTGCGCTTAAGGAAAGCGGCGTTGTTGTGAAGATAACGGATGTTGTCGCAGTGGTTATGAACGACGCTCCGGGCGGAGTTGCGGGAGCGCTCAAGGTCTTTGCAGACAATGATGTAAATGTCGAGTATATGTATGCCTGTGTAGGAAAGACAACCGGAAAGGCGCTCATGGTTGTACGCACGGACGACATACCGCGTGCGGAGGAGGTCCTTGACAAGGCGGGCTATGCGCTCGCAAATCCGGCGGACATATACAGGGTATAACGGGACATAATAAAAAGGCTTCGGACGTGTGTCCGGAGCCTTTTCAGGTATACCTGTCTGCGGCGTTTTTGCCGTAAGTTTATTTAAGAAAAAAGAATATTTGTTGTGAGATTGCTTTCCGTGAAATTGCTTTCCATGAGATTTTTTTCTGTGAGATTTTTTGCCGTTAGCTTCTTGAGTTGAAGGCCGTAAAAATCAATCAAAGTACCTGAAGGTGGGAAGAACCTCGAGCTTGAATTTATTAAGCTCATGCATGCGGTCAATCTTTTCTTTTATTTCCGGTGACGGCTCAATCCCGCGGCGGATATAGTCGTCAAGAGTCTGATAAGTGAAGCCCAGGTTGTCCTCGTCGGTTTTTCCGCAAAGTCCGTCTATGGGCGGCTTCTTTACAAACTTTTCGGGGAGTCCGAGTGTGCGGCCTATTTCGATAACCTCTTCAACCGTAAAGTTTGAGAGCGGGCCGAAGTCGCCTGCACCGTCACCGTATCTTGTGGCATATCCGACCCAGTCCTCAGAAAGGTTGCAGGTGTTTGCTACACGTCCGTTGTTTGATGCGCCTACAAAATAAAGAGTTGCCATGCGAATGCGTGCCGGGAGGTTAAACCTTGCCTGCTGTGTCACTTCAAATTTGCCTTCTGTTGCGGCGTATACTCCGTCAACTGCATCCTTTATGTTTACCGTGTAGTTTTTTATGTCAAGAAATCTGCATAGCTCTATGGAATAATCGATATCAAACTGCTCGCCCTGCGGCATCATAACGCCTATAACACGGTCTTTTCCGAGTGCTCTTACACAGAGTGCGGCGACTACCGAGCTGTCCTTACCGCCGGAGATGCCGACAATAGCGTTACAGCCCTTGCCGTTTTTGTCAAACCATTCTCTTATCCATTCCACACATTTTTCTGTGGCGTCCTTTGCGTTAAATGTGTATGTGTTTGCCATTTGTCATTATCTCCTTTTCAAAAATTCGGGTAAAGTATATCATATTTCGGGGCTTTGTGATATACTATTTTATATTTTTTCCATATGAATTACGAAAGGCATTTTCTTTATGACGGATAAGCTTACAAAAGTTGAAGAACGTTTTGAAACGGTAAATGATTTGCTGTCAAAGCCGGAGATTGTCTCAGACCTTGAGCAGTATACATCGCTCATGAAGGAGCTTAAGCAGATAACTCCAGTTGTTGAAAAATTCCGTGAGTATAAAAAGGCAGATTCCTCTCTTAAGGAGGCAAGGGAGCTTCTTGATGCCGGAGGGCTTGAATCGGATTTCAGGGAGATGGTTCAGGAGGAGTTTGAGAGCGCGAAGGAAGAGGTTGAGCGCATAACTGAGGAACTTAAGGTTCTTCTTCTGCCGAGGGACCCGAACGACGACAAGAACGTCATAGTTGAGATACGTGCCGGCGCCGGAGGCGAAGAAGCGGCGCTTTTCGCAAATTCACTGTACCGTATGTACACCATGTATGCGGAGGCTCACGGCTTTAAGACCGAGGTGCTGAACGAAAATCCGACGGAGCTCGGCGGCTACAAGGAAATAAGCTTTGAAGTAAAGGGAGACGGCGCGTATTCGCGCTTCAAGTTTGAAAGCGGAGTCCACCGGGTTCAGCGTGTGCCGGAGACAGAGTCGCAGGGACGTATTCAGACATCTACGGTTACGGTTGCGGTTTTACCGGAGGCTGAGGACATTGATTTCGAGCTTGACCCTGCCGACGTAAAGATTGACGTGTTCCGTTCGAGCGGCGCCGGCGGTCAGAAGGTAAATAAGACATCATCGGCTATCCGTGTAACGCATATTCCGACCGGCATGGTTGTTGAGTGTCAGGATGAGCGAAGTCAGTACAAAAATAAGGATAAGGCTCTTAAGATTTTACGCTCGCGCCTGTTTGATATCGAGCAGGCAAAGCATGACGCCGAAATTGCGGACGCGAGAAAGTCCATGGTCGGAACGGGTGACCGAAGCGAGCGCATAAGAACATACAATTTTCCGCAGGGGCGTGTGTCGGACCACCGTATAAACCTTACTCTTTACAAGATTGAAGCGATAATGAACGGTGATCTTGACGAGCTTATCGATGCGCTTATAACCGCGGATACAGCCGAAAAGTTAAAAGCAGAAGTGTGATTTTTTAAATGGAAACTAAGTTACTTACAGCAAAAGAAGTCAATGAGGCGGGAAAAATCCTGAAAAACGGCGGACTTGTGGGTATACCCACGGAGACCGTATACGGTCTTGCCGCAAATGCGCTCGACGGCGCCGCCGTCGCGAAGATTTTTACGGCAAAGGGACGACCGCAGGACAATCCTCTGATTGTACATATCTCGAGGCTTTCGCAGCTTGATGACCTTGTGGCATTCGTTCCTCCGGTCGTCTATGACCTGGCTGACGTGTTCTGGCCGGGTCCGCTCACCGTTATTATGGAAAAGTCCGGAATCATTCCGGATGAGGTGAGCGCCGGGCTGTCGACGGTTGCTATACGTATGCCGTCACATCCGCTTGCGAGAAAGATAATTGACGCCGCAGGCGTACCTCTTGCGGCACCGTCGGCAAATACGTCAGGCAAGCCGAGTCCGACTACCGCAGACCATGTCATGCACGACATGAACGGCAAAATAGATGCAGTTCTCGACGGAGGACCGTGCGGTGTCGGCGTAGAGTCTACAGTTATAACGCTGTGTACGAGAAAGCCGAGGATTCTCAGACCGGGGAGAGTGACTCCAAAGGAGTTGGAGGATGTTCTCGGCGAGGTTGAAATAGATGATGCCGTTCTCGGAAGGCTCAAGGACGGAGAGACTGCCGCAAGCCCGGGGATGAAGTATAAGCACTATTCTCCGAACGCCGAGGTTTTCGTTGTTGACGCGGATACAGAGTCCTTCAGGAGATATGTAAATGATGCCGCAGCGAAAAGCGGAGCGTCAAAAACGGCTGCACTCGTCTTTGACGGAGAAGACGGAGGCTTTGTCTGCAAAACCCTTTCATTCGGTGAAAAGGATGATGATTGTGCCCACGCACATAAATTGTTTGCGGCACTCAGGGAATGTGACGATTTCGGCTTTTCTTCGGTGTACGTACATTGTCCGTCATATGACGGCGTAGGTCTTGCGGTTATGAACAGGCTTCTTCGTGCCGCAGATTTCAAAGTAATAAAGCTTTAAGGAGTAGATTATGCGACGAGCCGTTATAGTAGGGGTTACCGGTCAGACCGGTGCCGGAAAAAGTACAGTTTGTGAAATGCTGAAAAAATACGGATATGCTGTTATAGACGCCGATGAAATAGCGGCTCTCATAACCGAAAAGGGCTCTCCCGTCTTAACGCAGCTCTCCATGGCCTTCGGACCGGGAACGCTTAACGAGGACGGAACTCTCAACAGAAAAGTGCTTGCACAGAGAGCTTTTTCAGACCCGTCCCAAACAGCTCTTTTAAACTCCATTACTCACCCGGAGATAGTAAGACTTATAATGAAAAAGGTAAACGGGGAGTTTTGGAACGGATACGAGGCTGTTTTGATAGACGCGCCGCAGCTCTTTGAGAGCGGGCTTTCGGATAAATGCGGATTTATTGTTTCCGTAACCGCACCGGAGGAATTAAGGCTTTCACGTATCATAAAAAGGGACGGTATTGATGAGGAAAGTGCGAGACTTCGTATGTCGGCACAGTATGACGAGAGTTTTTTTATAGAGAACTCGGACGTTGTTATTCAAAATGACGGTAATGATGAACGTCTAAAGGAACAGATTCTTTATACGGCAAGACTTATTGAGACTAAAATAAGCGGAGAAGCAGAATAATAAAAAATAATCGATACAAAATCAGTAAAAAGGTAACGGAGGTTTTAAAATGGCTAAAGAAAAATCAGCGGCAGAAAAGCTTGCGGAAAAGCTTTGCTATGAGCCTGAGCATATCTCAAAGGCTTCAGACGAGAGTGAGATTGAAAAAGCGGATAAGTTCTGCGAGGGATATATCGACTTTCTGAACACCGCAAAGACAGAGCGCGAGGTGTCGGCGGTTATAAAGGAAGAGGCCGTAAAAAGAGGCTATACTGAGTTCGACAAGGCAAAGGTATATAAACCGGGTGACCGTGTTTACAGGGTAAACCGTGGAAAGGCAATCATTCTTTGTGTGTTCGGTAAAAAGGACATAAGAGAGGGTATAAAGCTTGCTATTGCGCATATCGACTCTCCGCGCCTTGATCTCAAACCGAATCCTCTCTATGAGTCGGACGACATGGCTCTTTTTAAGACTCACTACTACGGCGGAATAAAGAAATATCAGTGGACGGCGATTCCTCTTTCGCTTCACGGCGTTATCGTAAAGGCAAACGGCGAAAAGGTTACCGTCAATATCGGTGAGGACGAGGGCGACCCGAAATTCGTTATAACCGACCTTCTTCCGCATCTCGGTGCGGAACAGGGCAAACGCCCCTTAAGCAACGGAATAAAGGGTGAGGAGCTCAACATAGTTGTCGGCAGCAGACCGTTTAAGGATGACAAGGCATCAAACCTTGTAAAGCTCAATATCCTTAAGCTTCTCAACGAGAAATACGGAATTATTGAAAAGGATTTCCTTTCGGCAGAGCTTGAGATTGTACCGGCGTTCAAGGCGTGTGACATAGGCCTTGACCGAAGCATGATAGGAGCTTACGGCCATGATGACCGCGTTTGCGCATATCCTGCGGCACAGGCAAATTTCAGCCTTGAAATGCCTGAATTCACATCGGTTTCGGTTCTCACGGACAAAGAGGAAATAGGCAGTGTGGGCAACACCGGCCTTGATTCCGCATATGTTCCGAATTTTATTCACGACATATCCGAGGTGTTCGGCGCAAACGGCAGAGATGTCATGTCAAAGTCCGAGTGCCTTTCGGCCGACGTCAACGCCGCCTTCGACCCGACCTTCCCGGAGGTTATGGAAAAGCGCAACGCATCATATCTTAACAAGGGTGTGGTAATAACAAAATATACCGGAGCACGCGGCAAGTCGGGTTCCTCCGACGCCTCCGCCGAGTTTATGGGTAAAGTCCGTGGCTTCCTTGAGAAGAACAAGGTTATATGGCAAATCGGTGAGCTCGGCGCCGTAGACGCAGGCGGCGGCGGAACAGTTGCTCTTTACGTCGCAGGTCTCGACATCGATGTTGTTGACGTCGGTGTCCCCGTGCTCTCCATGCATTCACCGTTTGAGGTTGTTGCAAAATCAGACGTATACATGGCATACAGAGCATTCTATGAATTTTTCAGTTTGAAATAATATTTTCTTTTTTAATATGTGTCTAATGGTAGCTTATATTTTCTTGAACAAATAAAATATGCTGTTACTTTGCTTAGTATTGAATATTTGTAAGTTATCTATGTATATAAGCTGTTCAGATGAGAGAACTATAAAAAGCCTAGCAATTTATTGCTAGACTTTTTTCTTGTGTAACTTACAGACTTCTTCCATAAGTTCGATAAGGCTTTGGCTTTAACATCTGAGTGGTATTCTTTACGATATTCGTCTACCTTGCTGGGAAGTGAGACTTTGGATACACTATATTCAGTAGCAAGACTTTTCAGAGTCTTTTTGCCATGGAGAGGCTGTTGACAATTTTTTAATGTGAGAACAGCCTCATTATTTTGTGCTTCTTTTAATGAATACCATAACTCATTAGAACGGGGCATTACAAATTAAGTATACCGGTATACTACATTATCTCTACAATCTTAGAATCAACCGAGCCTAAAAAAGCCTTGATGTATGAAATCATCAAATTGTTTTTATCTTCATCTTTTTCAATATTATCGTAGTTGTTGCCTAAAAACAACGAGAATAAAACTAACGGCTTAATAATACGATTTTTGATTATACGCACAATGGTTTTCATGTTACATATTTATTCACATATGTAAGAGACTTTCTATTAAACGGAAGCTATTATCATCTATGGTTTTTACCAGCCTTGATGCTTGCAGATATTATTGTGTATTATTTGTATAAGAAAAAAGGCTTGCCGTTGAGAGTGAGAGCCTTCACGTAGCAGTTCTCCTCAGAGTTGTTGTTGGCCTTGATGCTTACGGTCTTGCCGTTCTCGAGGTGGAGCTTCATCTCGTCGAAGTAAGGAGTGCCGAGGACGTATTCG
>OQVT01000728.1_pt1 | contig 19434 bp, 18 predicted proteins | sample 1691561 | NCBI WGS metagenome assembly OQVT01 (sample SAMN03418260, study PRJEB22391) | human gut metagenome | biome: human-gut; feature: organic feature; material: feces | host: Homo sapiens | place: Tanzania | collected 2013-01 | reverse complement strand
TGGAGCCATGTAATTGGGTTCCATCAATGTCCAAACAGCACATCCAATCTTTATCCCCTCTTCTTCTCTTTGGAATGATTCCTCATGTCAGCCTCCCATTCGCCACTTCCAAAATTAATATATCGACATTATTATACACAATAATGTCGATATATTTCAAGGTCTTATATGCTTTTTATACAATATTTCAAACAATTCTGTTGACTATTCCAGCAGATTTCTCATACTTCTTAATGTAAAAAGCAAGGTAGACGTATTATGCAGTAATGCAGATGCCGTCGGAGCAAGAACACCCGCCACACCGAGTCCGATCAGTCCGGCATTAAAGCCTACGATAGAACGATAGTTTCCATGAATCCGCTTCATCAACGCATCACTTAAGTTCTTTAAGACAACCACTTCATGCAGATCATCAGCGGCGATCGTCACATCTGCAATCTCCCGCGCGATCTGTGCACCATCGGAGATTGCGATACCGATATCTGCGGCTGATAACGCCGGTGAATCATTAATTCCGTCACCAACCATGATCACTTTTCGTCCGGCTGCTTTCTCGCGTTCTACGAATCCTGCCTTGTCCTCCGGCAGAACTTCCGAATAATACTCGTCCACACCGACTTTCTTTGCAATTGCTCCAGCGATACGCTCACTGTCTCCTGTCATCATAACGATTTTCTTAATTCCAGCCAGATGCAGTGCATGGACAACTTCCGCAGCTTCCTTACGGAGTGGATCCTCGATACAGATGACCGCAGCAAGTTCATTCTCGATTGCAAGATACAGATGTGAATACTGCTCCGGCAATGTCTCAAATATACTTTCCGTTCCCTCCGGGAGCGTACATGCCTCGTCTTCAAAGACAAAATGATAGCTTCCGATGACGGCTTTCTTACCATTGATCATCGTTGAGATACCGTGTGCAACCACATACTCTACCTTGGAATGCATTTCTTCGTGGTCGAGTCCCCGTTCCTTCGCCGCATCAACGACAGCCTTTGCCATCGAGTGAGGGAAATGTTCCTCCATGCATGCTGCAATACGCAGAAGTTCGTCCGGATTGTCTCCGTTGAAGGCGATCACTTTTGCGACCGTTGGCTGCGCCTTGGTCAGTGTTCCCGTCTTATCAAAGACGATTGTGTCCGCCTCCGCCATCGCTTCCAAGTATCGTCCGCCTTTTACCGTAATATTGTGCTCGCTCGCCTCACGGATTGCGGAAAGGACAGATACCGGCATCGCAAGTTTTAAGGCACATGAGAAGTCAACCATGAGAATGGAAAGCGCCTTCGTCACATTCCTTGTCAGAAGATAGGTGAGTGCCGTACCACCGAGCGAATACGGAACAAGACGGTCCGCAAGATGCTCCGCACGGCTCTCAAGCCCAGATTTCAGTTTCTCGGATTCCTCGATCATCTTCACGACTTTATCGTACCTGCTGCTGCCGCCTACCGTCTGTACACGGATCGTCAGCTCTCCCTCCTCGAGAACAGTTCCCGCATAGACAAAATCGTCCAGACTCTTTCTGACCGGATCCGATTCGCCGGTCAGAGATGCCTGATTGACCGTTGCCTCACCCTCTGTCACAATGCCATCAAACGGAATCGTATTGCCCATATGGATGACAACCTCATCGCCTGCTGCAATCTTCTTTGCATCCACAAGTACCTCAGTGCCATCCTGCACAAGCCAGACTTTGCCAATGTTTAGAGACATCGTCCTTGCAAGATCTCCCACGGACTTCTTATGTGTCCACTCTTCAAGCAGTTCGCCGATACCGAGTAAGAACATGATCGATCCTGCGGTATCGTAGTCACCGCGAAGTACCGATACACCGATTGCAGTCGCATCCAGTACCGGAACTTCAATCTTTCCTGCTGCAAGTGTCTTAACGCCTTTGCTGATATAACGCAGAGACTTAAGCGTTGTCCAGCACGCACGGACCGGATAAGGCAGTAACGCCTTGGATGCATAGCGGAGAATGACCTTCTCCACCATCTTCTCCTGGTATTCGGCGTTCATCTGACGGTTCGAATTCTCGATCACACCATCCGGCACTTCCACATATTCATAACGGAAATGCTGCAGCTTGCCGATCAGTTCCCTGCGGCTTCCTGTGTAGAAAATAACCGCATCCTGTGTCCGCTCGTACACCTTGGCTTTCGTAACCTGTGCATCATTCTGCAGAAAATAAAGCAGAGTGTCCGCCTGCGCATAACTCATACGGTACTGCATGAGATGGATACGCATGCGTCCCCTGATTTCATGCTTAATTACAAACTTCACGTCAATCGCCTCTTATTCTGCGGTCTCTTCGCTTGTCTCTTCTGTTACAACTTCCGCATCCTCGAAGCTCTCAGCCTCTGCCTTTGCAGCGCGCTCCTCGTTGATCTCCTTAGCGCCTTCATAGATGTCTCCTGCGTTCTCCTGAACCGTACTCACGGTGTTCATCACACACTCTTTTGCTCTAAGTACGGCAGCGGTACAGCTTGTATATACTTTCTTGGCATCCTTGCTGGATAATACTTTGATTCCGGCAGTACCAAACAGTACACCTCCTGCAAAAATTCCTGTCTTTTTCCAATCAATTTTCTTTAAGCACTTTAACATTTGTAGCCTCCTGTTCTGCCCATAATTTTATGTGCATCTTTTTTGTTTAAGGTGTATTATAATCCCTAAATTTTGCAATTTAAAGTGCTTTTTCCTTATTGAGAAATTTATTCAAAACAGTTATTTTTGCCGAACTTCTGCTCGTTTTGCCTCACGGAAATGGATCATCATTTCATGCGTTAAACTAAGCCCCTCCGGGTCATCCGGAATGTCATTGTAATCGACCCACTCCGCCACGGACAATTCATCCTCCTCCAGCCGGATCGGAGCATCCTTCGCCAGATCACAGTAGAACCCCATCAGAAGATTCTGATCGAACCCCCAGGGCTGACTTTTGTAATAACGGATATTTTTTACCTCAAGTCCGACTTCCTCCATGACCTCGCGCCGCACCGTCTCCTCTGCGGTCTCTCCGATTTCCGTAAAACCTGCAATCAATGCGTATCGTTTGTACTCACGATCCGCATATTTTGTCATCATAATCCGGTCTCCATCCACAAGTCCGATGATGACGGCAGGCGCGATCTTTGGAAACACCAGATTGCCACAGGACGGACACCGCAGCATGCGCTCCTTCTTATCATGCACCAGTTCGTGCGCACACCGCCCGCAGAACCGGTTGTCCCGATACCACCCATACAGATGCCACCCTGTCGTTGCCGCATAAACTTTTTCCTTCGGGTGCATCCTTCTTACGGAAAAAAGCGTGTGAAATGCAAATCCGCCAAGCTGTGTATCCTTTGGAATATCGATCAGAAAGAAGTCCTCTCCGCCCATCTCAAACAGATAAATGCAAGGCGGCATAGGAAGACCGCTTTCTTTATAAAAAGCATTTAACTGCTCATAAGTGATAAATCGAATTCCTGTCTTCTCATCCGTATTATCCAAAAATACCGTCCGGTTGCCGTATGCAAGCATCCTGCTTTCCGCCTTTGGCTTCTTATATTGAAATTCATTGTGCAGATGAATCGGTGCAATGTCCTGTATCATAAATCTCTCCTGCTTTCTTATGTAAAATCTGTTTTCATAAAATCTGTTTTCATCAAATTGATCTTAACGAACGTTCTCATTGTAATGACTGCGACGGAATTCGTCAAATTCTTTGCTTGACGCAAGTCCGAAATCGGACTATACTAGATTAAGTACGAAATCGGACTTAAGTACTGGTCCGGCAAACTGATTGACTCGTTATACGGAGGTTTTATGTTACAGAAAGAGATGGATAAGCCATACATCAGCGCTCCTTTGCAGGAGTTTAACCGCATATATAAGAAATCCAATGAAATCTATCACAATATTGCTCTTCAGCTTGGTTTATCCAACAGTGCGTTTGATATTCTCTATTCCATCTGCGAGTTAGGTGACGGTTGTCTGCAGAAAGATATCTGCGCCGCAACCTTTATTCCCAAGCAGACCGTCAACTCTTCCATCCGCCAGATGGAGGCTGCCGGATACCTGACCTTATCCTCCGGCAAGGGGCGCAGCATGCATATCAACCTTACCGATGCAGGACAATCCTTATTGGAAAATACGATCTACCCGGTCATGCAGATGGAAAGCGAAGCCTTCCAATGCATGAGTGATAAGGAATGCCGGCAGATGCTTGCATTGTATCGAAAATATACACTCGCGCTCAGCGAAGCAGCTCATAACTTAACAAAACCATCCGGATTATCGATAGATAAAAAGGAATTGTAATATGAAGATCCAGTTATCCGAACATTTTACGTTTAAAAAATTAATACAGTTTGTACTGCCGTCCATTATCATGATGATCTTTACTTCGATCTACAGCGTCGTGGACGGACTGTTCGTATCCAACTACGCCGGAAAGACGGCACTTGCAGCGATCAACCTGATCCTGCCGCTTCTGATGGGGCTCTCTGCGCTTGGATTCATGATCGGTACCGGCGGCAGCGCGATCGTTGCCAAGACTCTCGGCGAAGGCAAGAAAAAGGAAGCCAACGAATATTTTTCCATGCTCGTTTACATCACACTCGGCGGCGGTATTCTTCTGGCGATCCTCGGTGCGCTCATCGTGCCTTTTATCGCAACCGCACTCGGTGCAACCGGAGAGCTGCACCGTGACTGTGTGATCTATGCGCGCATCACTTTTATCTCAATGCCGGCTTTCATGCTGCAGAATGTCTTCCAGAGTTTCTTCGTTGCTGCGGAGAAACCGAAGCTTGGGCTCGGCGTCATCGTTACCGCCGGACTGACCAACATGGTACTCGACTACCTTTTTGTCGGCGTGCTCGGCTACGGACTCATCGGTGCGGCGGTCGCAACCGTATGTGGAGAAATGATCGGTGGATTTTTCCCGATCCTTTATTTCGGACGGAAAAACTCCAGTCTGCTGCGCCTCGGCAAAACGCATTTTAACGGAGCGATCCTCTGCAAAACCTGTACCAACGGTTCTTCCGAGCTGATGACAAACCTCTCAAGTTCGATTGTGAATTCGCTCTATAATATCCAGCTTATGAAACTTGCCGGACAGGACGGTGTCGCTGCTTACGGAACGATCATGTATGTCAACTTCATCTTTTTGGCCATCTTTTTCGGTTACTCCATCGGCAGTGCGCCGATCGTCAGCTACCATTACGGAGCCGGCAATCACGCCGAACTGAAAAACCTGTTTAAAAAAAGCCTGACACTGATCAGTACCTGGGGCATCCTTCTCGTATTGCTTGCCCAGCTTCTGGCACACCCGCTGTCCATGCTTTTTGTCGGATACGATGCGGCGCTTCTTGCCATGACGGAACACGGATTCCGCATCTACGGTCTGGTGTATCTGATCTCCGGATTTAATATCTTCGGTTCATCGTTCTTTACGGCGCTGAACAACGGTGGTGTCTCCGCAGCGATCTCCTTCCTGCGTACCCTGCTGTTTCAGGTTGCCGCAGTAACGCTGCTCCCGATACTGTTCGGTATCAACGGAATCTGGAGTTCCATCTCCGTTGCGGAGCTTTTGACGCTGTGCGTGACGGTGACCTTCTTTCTTACCCAGAAGAAAAAGTACCACTATGCATAATCCGTCCAAAATTTTATCCACTCCATAACCGTTTTTACAAACAACCGGAAATCTTTCTTATCAAAAGACTTCCGGTTGACTTTCTCCCTGCCCCATTTTAAACTGAAATCATCAATACATTTAGGTAAAAGGGGATTCGTATGCAACAAATAAAAAGTTTCTTTATCATAACCATCAGCACCATCATTATGGCGATCGGGGTCTATTTCTTCAAATTTCCGAACAACTTCTGTTTTGGTGGTGTGACCGGTGCGGCAGTTGTCTTTGCAAAGATTCTTCCAGTGAGTGCCAGTTCTTTTTCCTTTATTGTCAATATAGCGCTCCTCGTGGTTGGCTTCGCCTTTCTCGGCAAAGCCTTCGCGCTGCGCACAACGTATGCAACGGTACTTCTGTCCGGACTTCTCGTTGTCTTTGAGCGCATTTTTCCATTGAAGCAGCCTCTGTCCAACGAGCCGATGCTCGAGCTGATCTTCGCGATCGCACTCCCTGCAATCGCCTCTGCACTCCTGTTCTACGAGGGATCATCCAGTGGTGGAACGGATGTTGTCGCAATGATCGTGAAAAAATACGCCCACGTGGATGACATCGGTATCGCTCTTTTTGTCACAGATCTGATTATGATTATTATTGCCTGCTTCGTCTTTGACATTAAGACCGCACTCTACTCATTCGTCGGACTGACTTTAAAATCGTTCCTGATCGATGCGATCATTGAGAATATCATGTTGCGCAAGTCCATCATGATTACCTGCGACGACAAAGACAGTATCTGCCACTTTATCACCGATGAGCTGGAAAAAGGCGCCACCATTGTCGAAGCAACGGGCGCCTATACCAACGAAAAACGTTATTTAATTTTCACAACGCTCACCCGCAAGCAGGCGGCTGCGCTGCGTGTATTCATTCATCAGAATAAGCTTCGTGCGTTCATCTCCATGTCCAGCACAAGTGAAGTATTTGGAAAAGGATTTACCTCCATCTGATTCTCTGTGATTTACTAATAACGATAGAGATATGTTCCATCTATTTTGATAGTTGCATTGCGAAGATCAATCTTCTTATTCTTTAACGCACTCTTCTTGATTGTAAATGTTAAAGTCTTTGCAGATGATGTAGAAAGACTAGTGGACAATTTACTTACCTTATGTGTTGCAACAGTCTTACCTTTCGCATCCTTTACAACGATTTTAATATTCTTAAACCCGGTTGCCGCATAATAGTAATTATTAACACAGGAAGCCTTAACTACAAGATTTCCATTCTTGTCAAAGTTTGCTGTGTAGACTTTACAGTACACGTCTCCGGATGGACAGTTACCGGTAGTAAGCTTTGTATCCTTATACTTGTTTGCTGCAACTTTCACTTTACAAGTCAGCTTCTCACCATTCGCTAATGTAGCAACGATTGTTGTATTTCCAGCCTTCTTTGCAGTAACTTTACCCTTCTTGTCAACGGTTGCGATAGATTTATTCTTGGATGTCCATGACTTAACCGTTCCACCGCTTACAGAAAGCTTACCGGTAAATCCGGCTGTCAGAGTCATCTTGGTCTGGCTCATGGTTGCTTTCACATTTTGCTGCTGAATTACCATTAGAAATGGAGTATCCGTATCAAATGTTATTCCAACCGCGTAATCCCCATCCTTCAATTCACAAGGATAATAAGCGACATATGCAGAAAATCCATTAAATTGCTGATACGAAAAATTTGTCGTTGTAAAAGGAGCTGTATCCAAAACAGTTCCCGTACTATTGTACAACTTAAGTGTTCCTGATGCCGGAACATCCACCAATAAATATACTACAACGCCATCATTCTCCGTCACCGTAAACACATTTTTCTTTTCGACACCTGCATATCCAGCTTCTACATCATTTTGTGTTTGATACACAGTCGTCACATCGTAATCTGATGCTGCCTTTGCCTCCACCGGATCTGTCACCAGCATTGTTGTCATTGCCATTGCAAAAATAAGCAATAGGCAACTCAGTTTCTTTAAAATTCCCTTTTTCATCACTTTCTTCCTTTCATAAACTACAGATTTTTCATAATTTAAATCCCGTAACAACTAAAATTATGCCATATTGGAATTATGAAAACAATGCCTATGTTAACTCTACTTCTCTTCTTTTTTACGCATCCTTATAACAAGGTCGTACACCTCCGGATTCTTCTCCTTCAAGTGTTCATCCAGCATATGCCTGCGCTCCATAAATCGTTGTGCAAGCTCCGGGTGTTCCTTTGCAATACGTTCGTGCACTTCTTTTCGATGCGCCTCAATGTGTGCCGCAAGGGTATGCTCGTCCTTGCCGGAAATATGTACAATCTCTTTCAGATGCTCCTCCAGATGTTCCAGCCACTCATCCTCATCCAGTTCTTCCATATGCGACCAGCGACCATGCAACAGCTCCTCCACATCACCCGTCTGCTTCAGATGCTCGATCTGCAGACGGATCTGCTTCTCAATCTGCTTCTCCGACTCGCTTCCGAATGCCCATACAAGCTCCTGCACACGGTTGTCCGCACGCTTTCTCGACGCGCTCCGCTCCTCGTTATCCACACCATCAAGCGGATACGGTCTGTGAATCCCCATATCCTTGAGCGCAATGTGAATCGTTCGTCGGACACAGCCTTCTTCAATGAGATAGCCGAGTCCTAACTGCCGAAGTTGCTCGTTAACCGATGCAATATGCTCCGTCATATAGAACCGGATCCCGCGTTGTTTCAGAGACTGCTGCAACATCTTCAGTCGATCAGCCGCCGTAATATCAATACTTCCGATTCCGCTCGCATCAATGATAACGACCTTCGTGTCTTCTTTGATATGACTTTCGATGTCGCTTTGCAGCACTCCGATATTCGCAAAAAACAGATTGCTGCTAAAACGGTAGATTACAACCGACGATACTGTATGAATCTGGCTGCTCTCCCTCAGATCACGGAAATGACTGTGCCCGGGCTGTATTCCAAGAAAGCATCGCGCAGGCTTCGCTGTCCTGATGATCATCTCCGTGAACGACAGAATGATGCCGATCAATACACCGTTGATTGTGCCGAGCATCAGTACTCCTACAAACGCTCCAACGAAGATCAAAAACTCCGTTCTTGATACCTTCCAAAGCCTTGCAGCTAGTTCAAACTCTGTCGCGCCAAGAAGTGCCGAGATCACGATCGCCGTCAGCACCGGAACCGGAAGATAACCGATAAATCCTGTTCCACAGAGAAGGATCAGAATCATGGAAAGTCCCGCAATCATACCGGTCAGCTGTGTCTTCGCCTGATACTGCTCGCCCATCGCCGTACGTGATACCGAACCATTGATCGGGCAGCATCCGGTCAGCGCTGCCAGCAGATTTCCCATGGAAAAAGCAAGGATCTCACGGTTATCGTCAATCTTGTATCCATTCTTCTGTGCAAAATTATTTTCCGCCAGAAGTGTCTCCGCCATGATCACAACTGCTACAGACAGACTGATCGTGATGGCTTCCTTCATCGGAATCACCATAAGATCCGGGAAGTGCCACACCGGAAGTCCAGGTTTTACGCTGCTTAACGTCTGCACGCCCCACGCCTTAAGCGGCAGAAATTTCGTCATCAGTGCGCCGGCTGCCATAAGAATGACCGCAAATGGAATCTTCGGCCACAACTTCTTAGTCAGTAAAAGAATGGCAAGAGATACTAGTCCAAGTACAAGTGACACACGATTGATATCCGGAAGCGTCTGCACGATGTGTTCCGCCAGTTCCGGCAATTCTCCAGTTCCCGCAGTTCCTCCAAGCAGCTTTGGCAGCTGCATCAGGATAATGGTTGTACAGATACCAGTGATAAAGCCTCCCATAACCGGCGCCGAAATAAAGTTCACGAGTTTGCCGGCTTTCATCAGATAGAATGCAAGAAGCCAGATTGCAACCAAAAGTGTCAGCTCCGGCACCGCTGATAATGCTTCCTTAGAACCGCTCTCAATGTTCAGCGAAAGAAGCGCCGCTCCAACCAAAGCTGCCGGTGCTGCATCCACGCCGAAGATAAACTGCGGCGATGTCGAAAACAGCGCAAATGCCAGTATTGGGAACACGGATCCGTACAATCCGTATACTGCCGGAAGTCCCGCGATCTGTGCATATCCCATGGAAATTGGAATGGACACCGCCATAATGATAATTCCTGCGAGAATATCCTTCGGCAAATTCTTTTTATCATATCCCTGTAATGTTTGTAGTAACCGAATTTTCATCCTCTTGCCCAGCTTTCTCAAAAGTCTTATTACTTCACAACCACTTTCATCTTCGCTTTCTTTCCACTTCCCGTTGTTACCGTGATCGTTGCCTTGCCTTTCTTCTTAGCAGTCAGCTTTCCCGTCTTCTTATTGACCGTAACTACTTTCGGATTTGAAGACTTGAACGTCTTGGTATCCGTACAGCCACTCGGTCCAATCTTCACCTTTGCCTGCGCAGTCGTCTTTTTCTTCATCGTAATCGAAGATTTTACAAATTTCACGCTAATCGCTTCCATATAGGAATAAACAAGATCACAAAATCCTTTGTCTGTATTCGCGCCATCCACAAACCCCTCTTTCGTATACTGCCACAGATCGACTCCCACCGGCAGCTTCGGCTTTGTTCCCCGGTAATCGGCTGCCCATACTTTATAGCCTTTTAACTGTGTCCAGTCAAAATTCTCGTTCAGATACGAAGTGGACGAATAGATCATCGGTGTATAACCTGCATCCGCAATTGTGTCGCAGAACGCCATCGCGATCTCTGTTGTATTTTCCTTGCCACCTGCAAAGGTTCCCGGGCGCTCCATATCATAGGCAACCGGATAATCGAGTTCTCTTCCATCAAGGATTTCCAGACAATATTCCGCTTCCTCAGCCGCCTCTTCCGGTGTCCGCACGCAACACACATGATACACACCAACCTTCAATCCGGCATTGATCGCACCGTCATAGTTTGCCTCAAACTGTACATCCACATCCGGTGCACGTCCCTCTCCGGTTCGGATCATCACAAAATCCATACCGGTTTCTGCAACCTTCTCCCAATCCACAACACCATTGTAACTGGATACATCAAAGCCCGCTCCACTGAAACCTGCAGCCTGTACCTCCGTGACCGGAAGCATCGTTATTGTTATCATTGCAGCTACCGCTGCAGCCAGAACACGAATTTTCTTTCTCTTCATGTGAAAAGATCTCCTTCCTGTATGTCGATATTTTCCAAACGCTTTTTTAATGATAAGATATAATCGCGTTTTTCATCATAATATCTACGAGAATTTACGAAATGACATCAAATACGTTGAGAAGATACTCACGACTCTGCGTGATCACATCTTCAAGAATCCGCAGATTCTCCACCGCATCCCCAACTTCAAGTGAATGATTTGCATTCTCATATTCATATAACGGAATCTGTGCCTCGGCACACAATTCCTTAATCTGGTCGTTTTTCACCCACGGATCTGCCGTTCCTGTGAATGCAATTCCTTCGCATGGCGCAAAATCAAAGGTCTGCGCAAGCGGCGTGTACCACATATTTTTACAGATTATCTGATGGCGCATCGCATACGCGGCCGCTACCGCAGTACCGATGCTTTTGGAGATAAACAGAATTTCCTCATACTGCTGCCAGTCCACATGTTCCAACTGTCTCTCCGCCTGCACGTATAAGATTTCTCCAACCTCGCGCATTTTCTTGTCATTTCCACGAATATTGTCTGCCTTGCATATGTAACTTAAATTGATCACCTCATCATATCCTACCTGCTTTGCCAATTCTCTCGCAAAATACAGGATCGGCTTATCACAGTGATATCCGACTCCCGGAAACAAGACTGCAAGTTTCATTCTTCTGACCTCATTTAACATTTCTCAATCGTTAATTTTCTGTTCCATTTCTGTTTTCTTCTTTCTTTCCACTTCTCCAACGTGCAGAAATCCTGCAATTCTCGCATAAGGAATCATATTACATCCCCTAATCTAAGCATCCGCCTGCTCTTCGTAATAAATCTTATCTTTCTCAAGCAGCACTCCGACACCGTCTGTCACTTCAGCGATACAGACCGAACAGTTCTTCGGCACTCCGCCGCGCCAGATATCTGTCTTGTCCTCATAAAAATTGGCAAGCAGACAACGGCTTGCCGCTCCGTGCGTGGAGATTAAAATATTCGCATCCTTATATGCCTGATTTTGGATCAGAGACTGATAGAAATCTGCCGTCCTCTCCAACACATCGCGGAAAGATTCTCCCCCCGGTGCCTTTGGGCAATGATACGGATCATGAAAAAACTTATCCGCAAATTCCTCTGTCACAATTTCACTATGTCTTACAGACTCACCTTCCCACTTTCCAAAAGACATCTCGATAATTCTCTTGTCCGTGATCATCGGTATCTCCCGTCCCGCAAGTACAAGCTCCGCAGTCTGTCTCGCACGCATCAGCGGACTGGAAATTGCAAGATCGAAGTCGATGTCCTTCATTCCTTCTCCGGTCAATTCCGCCAGGCGGATACCATCCGCATCCAGCATAATATCTTTGCGCCCCTGCAGTTTCTTTGCTTTATTCCATGATGTCTCACCATGTCTGATCATATATAATTTCATCGTTTGTCACCTCGTATTCCGCTTGCTATAAAATGCAGCAATATCCACGCTCACGCATTTTCTCCCCAACCTGAATATAATGCATAGCACTCTCCTCAAGATGCGCGATTTCTTTCCCTGTCAGCTTGCGTGTCACTTTCGCAGGCCGTCCCATCACCATACTTCCATCCGGGATCGTCTGATTTTCAAGCACAAGACTTCCCGCTGCAACAAGACAGTTCTTTCCGATCACACTTTTGTTCATCACGATCGCGCCCATTCCAATCAGGGTATTATCACCGACCTTGCATCCGTGAATAATCGCATTATGTCCGACGGTCACATGATTTCCGAGGATTGCAGGATCTACCTGCGATGTATGAATTGTGCAGTTATCCTGCACGTTCGTTCCCTCTCCAATGATGATCGGATTATCATCGCCACGCAGAACTGCACCAAAAAGCACCGTGCTGTGTGCCCCGATACTGACATCCCCGATCACCACAGATTCTTTTACGATATTCGCTGATTCTGCGATTGTTCCACTTGAATCCAACATATTGCTACGCCTTCCTTCCAATTTTCTAATTGCTTTGTCATTCCGGAAGCCTCCATTTCTACCTGTACCCTAGTCCTGTACACCAGCCAGGTCTGTCATCTTCTCTTTTGTAAAATGATTGAAGAATGCGATCATCCGTCTGCTTCTCCAATCGTTTCTGCCGGATGGTGTGTAAGATCAGTTCCACAAGAACAAACACGCTGTAAAGCCCCAGCGTTGTGTTGCCAAGATTATAGCACAAAAATTCCCGCAATGCGAATATCTCTATTCACATCGTGGGAATTTGTATATCGGTTCCGCTATTCTTTTACATTTTACTGTGCTTCTGCCTCAGTAATCGGTGTTGTCTTCTCTGTTGTCATATCAAACCGGTAATATTCCGGATCCTTGTTCTCTTCGTTCGGAATATCAACAAAATCAAATGACTTTGCGCCTACCGTCTGAAGCATCACATCTCCATGCTCATATTTTGAGCTGACCTTAAGTACGGATGTCACATTCTTTCCATTTAAGTCACAACTCCACACAGTCATATCATGAAGACCTTCAGTTACAGAAGCATACTTTGCATAATATATCTTTTTGCCTACAATCTGCGACTGGGAAGTATTCTGTCCAAGCTTCTTAACCTTCTCTAATCCCTTGGATGTAATCTTGTAGATATACTGCGGGAATGGCGAGATATCGGTCGGTGTATAATTGGATGTAATCATATATTTTCCAGATGCATTGAGGATGGCAAAATTCTTTCTGGCACGCTGGAACTTATTTGTCTTCCAATTGTAAGTATACACATCTCCGTCTCCGGCACCTCTTACCACATTCAGGTAAATGGTTGTTCCATATACATTGCCTATATTGTAGCTCTCATCATTCTCCTGATTCAGAGTAAATGTTTTCAGGACCTTTTTCTTGCCACTCTTCACATTCTTTAAATAAAGTTTCTGCTTGGTGTAATCTTTGCTGGTAGTAATGTAAATCTTATTCGTTCCGTTCGACCAGATTCTCTGATAATTCTTGGTCAGTGTCATCTCATAGTTTGTTGTCTTTGCCTGTACCGGTGTCGCGGTAAAAAGGAAGCTGCAAGCCAGCACTGCGCATAACGATGCAATTAGTTTCTTCATAAAGTATTCCTCCTTTGAACTCCCTGTTCGATTTGTTAGCTTCTTTCTACCACTTCTTATTTTGCAATGCAATAGGGTTAAGAAAACCCTAAGAAATGTCACTGATTTGTAACATTCTTGGGGCTTTTTCTTAAAAATTATTCTGCTTTCTTTTCAAAAGTTGCTGCAACATCTCCGAGAAGCTTACGGATTTCAAGATGCTGCGGGCACACGCGCTCGCAGCCGCCACAGCCGATACACTCGCTCGCCTTGCCGCTTCCGTTTGCGGACAGTACCGAACTGTAATAGATATCCATATTCCAGTCGTTAAACGCCTTCTTGGAATTCAGGCAGGCAAACACATCCGGGATACGGATATGCTTCGGACAGTGATTCTCATCCACACAGTAGTGGCAGGCGGTACATGGAATCATATCCAGTCCGTGGAACACCTCCACAACCTTTGCAACCGCATCCTTCTCCTTTGCATTGAGCGGCTGAAATTCCTTCATATAGGACAGATTATCTTTCATCTGCTGTAAGTCACTCATACCGGATAAAACAACCTTCATTCCATCAAAGCCTGCTGCGTAACGGATTGCATAGCTTGCATTGGACATCTGTGTGCCTTCCTCTTCATTCAGATCATCGAAGATCTTCTGTGCATCCTCCGGAAGCTTTACAAGTGAGCCACCCTTGACCGGCTCCATAACGAGTATCGGCTTGTTGTGCTTTCTGCAGACCTCATATACCTTACGAGCCTCAACGGACGGATCCTCGTAATCCAGATAGTTGAACTGGATCTGTACGATCTCCACCTGTGGATACTCGGTTAAGATCTGATCCAAAACGACCGCTTTATCGTGGAAGGAGATTCCAAAGTGACGGATCCTGCCCTCTTCCTTTAACTGTAACGCCGTCTCATAAGCATGGCACTTCTTATACTTTTCAAACTCTGCCGCGTTCTGTGCATGCATCAGATAGACGTCAAAATAGTCAACGCCGCACCACTTCAGCTGATTCTCAAAGAACGGGCGGATTTCCTCTTCCTTGTGAAAATACATACTTGTCAGCTTGTTGACAAGCAGGTATCTGTCTCTTGGATAGCGACTGGTCAGACCCTCGCGGAGCGCAAGCTCGGACTTGCCGTCTAAGTATCCGTGTGCGGTATCAAAATAATTGAAGCCTTCCTCTAAAAACAGATCTACCATCTGCTTGAACTGCTCCATATCGACCTCTCCGTCCACCATCGGAAGACGCATACAGCCGAAGCCAAAGTTCTTCTTAATCTCCGTAAATGTGTTATCCATGTGTAATTCCTCTCTCTTATCAATATACACAATAGTATAACATACATTTACAATAAAAGAAATTCTCTATTCCACACCTTTTAACACTTCTACCATGTCAAGTTTCCTGATACGCTTCGAAAACAGGAAACTTACCAATACGGATACGATCAGGACGAAAATGCCTGCTTCCACATAAGCAATCGGCCGCATGGACAGATGATAATCAAAATTCTCTCCGTTGCTGTTCATCATCAAGTTAAACGAAGACTTTCCAAACGGTGCACCTAAGATAATACCGATGATGGCAAGCCACAGGTTCTCCTGCGACATCATCCTGCGGATGGCACTGCTTTGGAAACCGAGCACCTTGAGTGTCGCCAGTTCCTTCACACGCTCGTTGAACGATAGTGAACCAGAGTTGTAGAGAACAACAATGACACACACGGCCGAGAAGATCATCATCATGTACACCAGAACATTCACGATCGACATGCTATTTTCATAGGCTTCCTCCATCTGTTTTCGGGAGTTGACGGATTTCACACAGGCATTGGATTTCAGATCCTTTTGCGTCTGATCCGTCATCAGCAGATTCGGTGTATAGTCTTCCTTACTCTTCTCATAATCGCTTCGCAGCATCGTAATTCCCTGCGTCTCTGAGCTCCGGTAGATCACACCGACTTTCGCCTCATGCCACTCATTTCTGGTATAAAGATGCCAATAAAGGGTATCCCCCACACCAAGATCCAGTTCCTGTGCAAATTTGCGCGATAAGGCAACCGTTCCCGCTTTTACCTCCGTGACTTCGTTGTCCAGATCCAAAATATTATAGAGTCTCTTTCCTTCTGTGACGGTCAATACTCCCTTTTTCTTCTGCCCGGAAGTCGCATTCCGGACCGCAGAGACCTCCATCGCATCCGTCATCACAAGTTCCCCATCCAGAGAATCCGACAGTGCTTCGATATCACTTAACGCGGCATCATCCGCCAGTTTCACCTGATACGCACTCGGTGTTGTCTTGTCAAACACGATGCTTTCCATATCGGAAAGCAGACCGTTACAACCGGCACCATATACCATAAGCAGCATGCCGAAAGCCGTACCGATCACGCTCATGAACGCGCGAAGTTTTCCTCTTGAGAGATCTCTTAAGTTATACTGGAAGGAAAAAGAAAGCTTCTCCCAGAATGGCATTTTCTCTGCAAGGCAGCTTTTGCCCTCCTTTGGTGCAGCCGGGCGAAGTGCCTCTGCCGGTCTAATTTTTAACAACTTCTTACAACTGAAATATGCCGCCAGACAACAGATTACAACAATCGCCAGAACCAATGCGAAATAGATCGCATCAAATCCGCTCGTGCGGTTCGGGACAATATAGTACGCGCCAAAGATTTCAAGCATATAAGGTGCACCAAAGAATACACCGATCAACATTCCTGCGATGGCACCAAGTCCGGAAGTCAGCAGACTGAAACTGATATAATGAAACAAAATCTTCCCGTTCTTCATGCCGATCGCATTCAATGTACCAATCTGTGTTCTCTGCTTCTCCACCATACGGCTCATGGAAGTTGCAATCACAAGGACTGCGATTCCAAGAAAAATAATCGCAAAAATGTAAGAAAAACTCTGATGCTGTTCCAGCTCACTGTCAAAGCGTGCAAGACCTGGGACCGATTTACGGTCAATAATTGCCGAATATTTGTGATCAAGCGCTTTTGCAACCGCATCCTCATGTGCAAGCGCCCCCTGATCCTTCGTCACGATATCCATCTCCGTGTACGGGATCATTCCGTCGAAAGCATCATACGACATATAGATGAACGCAATATTTTCGATATAGGCATCCGCATCGCCATCCGCCTGACGGTACTCATACTCACAAGCCTCGATCAGACCTTTGACTTTCTTCGTAAAGGTTCCTCCCTTATACGAAACCGTAAAATCATCGCCCACCTTAATGTCTCTTTTCTCGGCGAACGCATTTGTCAGCCATACGCCGTCCGTATCCTTCGGGTTGAAAGCCTCCCCCGAAATCTTATACGCTTTATTGACTGTATTTTCATCCATCAGATAGATGTCCACCTGTGCATCGTCACAATCCGGTGCACTTCCGGTCATCTTCGTGCGGAGCTGCGCATCCTTCACAAACGACAGATTCCGGATGGTATCCAGCTGATCCTTAGTAAATCCTTCTCCATATACCCACAGATCTGCTGTATTACATTCCTTGTGAAAGACTTCCCGCGCTTTATTTTCACTGAGCACATGACCCTCAAAGGTCACGTAGATCAGCATCGCAAGCATTGCAAGAATGAACACGGAAAAAAATTGTCCGAAGTTATGTTTTAAATCTCTGAGCATCTTTCGTGCAAGCATTACCATTCCACCTCCCCTACTGCAAGTGGATTCTCATTCTTGTAAATCTCACGAATCTTACCATTCTTCATGCGAATGACCTTGTCTGCACATTTGGCAATATCTGCATTGTGCGTTACCAGAATGACTGTACGTTTTTCTTCCTTACAAAGCTTCTGCAACAGTTCCAATACGATAACGCCTGTCTCCGAATCCAATGCTCCGGTCGGCTCATCCCCGAGCAGAATCTTCGGATTTTTTGCAAGTGCACGTGCGATGGATACGCGCTGCTGCTCGCCACCCGACATCTGCGCAGGGAACTTGTTTCTGCAGCCACTTAATCCGACAAGTGCAAGAAGCTCCTCCGGGTCGCGCGCATTTTTCACAATACTTTTGACCAAAGCGATATTCTCATAGGAAGTCAGGCTCGGAATCAGATTATAAAACTGAAAAATGAAACCAATCTTATCCGCACGGTATTTTCCAAGCTGCTTATCATTCATCTTCGCGACATCGCATCCATCCACAATCACACTTCCGCTCGTCGGTACATCCATTCCGCCAAGCATATTGAGGATTGTCGATTTGCCGGCTCCGGACTGACCTAAGATGACAACAAACTCCCCCTCTTCAATCTCAAAATTCACATGATCCACCGCTTTAAAAAGCGCTTCCCCACTTCCGTATTCCTTCACCACATCTTTTAATTGTACCAGCATCCCTTTTTCCTTTCTGCCACCGTTTAAGCATCATTCTCTTTGTCTAACCCGTCAGTCGTTACTCTTGGCTATCTCGTGTTAGTCTTTTCTAATCATCTTATACCATTTTTTCAGAAAAAGAAATACCCTAAATGATAAAATGCAAAGAGATCCGGCATTCCACCGGATCTCTTCGTTACACTTCCGCATCCTTCGCCACAACCTTCGGACGATTCTGCTTTTCAATATATAATTTTTCATCAGCAAACGCGAGCGCATCCGCAAGTTCTGTCTCCGAATCCTTCCCGATCACATAGAAGCCCGCTGACACCATCACATTGTACGCCTTGTCCGTTCCGGCATTAAATACGCGGAAAACATTGTACACGCGGTACTTAAGATCTTCCAATTCCTCACCGGTGTATTCCGTCAATAACGCAAATTCGTCTCCTCCAATACGACCGACAATTCCTTTCGGGAAAATTTCCCGAAGCAGCTGGCTGATCGTTCGGATCGAGAAATCCCCCTCATCATGTCCGTAGCGGTCATTGATAATCTTTAAATTGTTCATATCGATATAAGCAACCAGCGTATCCTTCTGTCCTCTTGCTTGTTCCAATCTCTTTGCGGCATTCTCCGTGAAGCCGCGCCGGTTCAGAATACCGGTTAATCCGTCGGACTTGGCAAGCGCATCGAGTGCAATGTTATTCTCACGTAACACCACCATACTCTCTTCATACTGATTCTGAATGTCTTCATTCGTCTTCAGCAGATAAAGCATCTTCATCGCCGTACCAAGCTGTCCTGCTAAGAATTCGCCGTTCTCAAACAGTTTTTCCGACATATCACAAAGAAGCACACCATACAGTACTTCACTCGAGAACAAAGGCAGCAAGACCCTGGCATGGCTTCCATTTTCAAACAAATTGTTATGAAACATCTCCTTCGAGCGTTTTCTTGGCGCCGCTGAATGCCTGCCTGAATTCTTCAACCCGCTGCTTTGCATACTCCAGCCGATCCGAAAGATTCTGAATATACATCTCCGCATCCGCGCTGGAATCAAACTCCGTCTGCGGATGCGAGAGCGCATAATTCGCACTGTCAATGGCATACTTGGCATCGACACCGGATTCGCATAAACCGGCTGCCTTTAAAGCCTGGCCCAGCTTGATATATTCGTCTCTTAATTTAATGGTTTCCATAATTTTCCTT
>OQVT01000727.1_pt1 | contig 19440 bp, 14 predicted proteins | sample 1691561 | NCBI WGS metagenome assembly OQVT01 (sample SAMN03418260, study PRJEB22391) | human gut metagenome | biome: human-gut; feature: organic feature; material: feces | host: Homo sapiens | place: Tanzania | collected 2013-01 | reverse complement strand
TGTTTTGGATGATGACTATTTTGTTGTTGACCGTGCTTGGATTACAGACAAAACTTTCTTTTTAAGGGCAGAAATATTTATGTCGCTTCTGCCCGAAACGCTCTTGCCCGTTACCAATGAATAATTGTCACAATCGCCGATTTCTTTTTTGCTCATGGTATCAAGCTTTTTAATTATGGAATAGAAAGTCTTGGTCTGGTCATACATGAGGTCTATATCAAATTTTTCCATCTCATGGCTGTCGCTGACTACACACAGATAATCCGGCGCGGTTACAAGCGATATTTCGGGTATGCCGGCGTTGAACAGCGGCTGACCCTCGCCGAAATGCAAAAAATTGTGACCTCTGAGCGTCATAGTCTTAACATTTTCACGCTCTTTAACGGTATCCATATAAAGATCGTCAAGAGTCATGTTGCCTGTGTATACAAGCTCTGTCTGAACAGGTCCCGTCTCTTTGTATTCGCCGTCAACAACCGACCACTCTTTGCAGCCGAGGTGTTCTATCGAAACACCCGCAACCGCTTTCAGGTGACCCTGCTTGCCGTCCCACAAATCTCTGTGCATGGCGAGCCATTTTGACGTTGCCTGTATTCCGCCGCCGTCAATATCTTTAAATCTCGGCAGGCGGAAGTGACCTGTTACAAACACAAATATATGCGTTCTCTCTAATTTTTTATCTTTAAGAGCCTTTATAAGCTGAAGCATGGCAACAGGGCCGTTTTCTTCAACGCAGTTTGTGCCGTCGGTGTGAGTGTTGACAATGACTGTCTCTTTGTCGCTCTCGCCCTTGAGCATACAATAGAATGTTTCCGTATAAGCGTGCCTGTCGGTTTTTGCGGTCAGCTTTAAGGTTGCGGTTCTGTGACCCTGTGCCGCTTCAAGTACCGTTTTGCCCACATCTTCGCTGACCCACACCGCGGGTATGCCCTGATAATCAAGTATAAACGGCAGGTACTGACCTTTTACGGCGTCGCTGTTCATACCCTTCCAGATAAATATAACAGCTCTTGCGCCGCGAAGCTTTGCAAGGCGCGCATACTGAAATTTAACAAATGTTGTGGCAACGGGTCCGTTATAATTTGCCGGGAGCTGAACATCATCGGGGTAAGATGAGCGCTTATCAAAAGCCACCTCGCTGGGTATGGAATTTATCTCTGAAATCTCTACAACGGCAATTTTGTCTTTTGCACCTGCAAAACCGCTTATTTTATCGCCGACATAATAGAGCTCTGATGTTATACCGTTCTCTTTTGTCTCGCCGGAATACGGGAACACCGATGAAATCTGAATATCCTCAGGACCGTTAAATCCGAAAATCTGCAAAGAAGCTTCATCCTCTTCCCATCTTTTAAAATAAAACGGGTCGCTGTAAATCTCAAGCCCCATATCTCTGATTTCGGACTTGAGATGCTCAATAAAATCAAGCTGACCCTTGCTTCCCGTCAGTCTTGTGCCGAAAGAATTCATCTGTTTTATTTCTTTGAGCATTTCTGTTTTGGATATTCTTTTTGATGCCATAAAAACTAATCCTTTCTTCTGAACAGGTCAAGAATTCTTGTGTACCAGTGAGTTTCTTCCTGTTCGGTCTTTTCTTCCTGTACGGCAGGTTTATCTATTGTGGGTGTGTTGTAAATGAACACAACATTGGTCTGCTGAGCGTCTGTGCTCTGTGTAAGAACACCATAGCTTTCGCCGAATGAGAGCCACTCTTTTGCATTTGCGGCAACCGTGTCTGCATTATCTACAAGTGAAGAGAATTTTTTGCTGAGTTCCTCTACGTCAATATCGGACTCGCCGAGAATTTCTACAAGCTCTTTAACGTTTTCGTCAGAAGCGAACGAAACGAGCTTATCAATAACATCGCTGTTTTTGTCTACCGTATTCAAAAGCTTTGAAATGGCCTTCATGGTCTGCGGCAGATTTTCTACTGCTTTCTGAACCTCGGGGTCAGACATATCCTTTTGCAAATCGCCCATTAAAGGTGCGAGTGCTTCAACGTCTTTCATAACGCCCGGGAGCTTTTGCAGCATAGCGGCAACAGAGGGGTCGCTGAGGGTTTTGATCGCGTCCATAACGTCTTTGTTGCCGAGGAGCTTCTGAATTGATGAAAGACTCTCGCTGAGTGCGGGCAGTTCTTTAAAGAATTTAACCATAACAGAGCTGCTGAGAATTTCAAGTGCCTTGCTGAGAGTTTCGTTTTTGAGAAGCGGAGCAATTTTTTCGAGATTTTTGGAGACCTCCGGTAAGCTCTCTATAACCGCGTCAAGGTTGGTGCCGCTCAAAAGCTCAAGACCTTTTGCAAAGTCCTTATCGTTAAGCGAAGAGGCAAGTGAGTTGAGAGCTTTCATGTTGTCGTCTGTGCAGTATTTTGAACCGAGTTTTAGCAAAGCCTTGTTTTTATCATAAAGAGCAATTGCCTCGTTAATGGTTTTGGTGAGCTCCTCAACCGTGCCCGCATTACCCGATAATAAGTTTATTATACTACTTATATCCATATTTTCAAGACAAGAAAATACTTTTTTAATTTGAGCAAGGTTGTTTACAAGTCCGCTGACCGAATCGGGAGCGATTAAATCAAGGTCAAGAGAGGTGAAAGGTATTACTGCAAAGTATATGTTTGAAAGCTCAAAACATTCCGTATCCGCAGAAATAACAAATGTGTCGCTGAGTTCAAGGCCTACTATATCCTTAACGTCCTGCTTTGTGATGCCGAGGCTCTCGCAAAGTCCGGGTGCACCTGCAACAGCGGCTATCTGCTTTGTGCCGTCGCCGAATTTAAGTCCGTTTTTGACATCTATGCCTGTGAAGGTGCTCTCGGGGAGGATTGTTCCGCCTGCGGCAAGCACGGGCAGATATACGCGCTGTGTTCTGCCGTTTACCGTGCGGTCTTCGTAACAATTATTTTTCATTGTTATTGTCACTTCGACATGACCTTTTTTGCCGGCAATGTCTTTTGCGGACATCTCTTTGCCGTCAAGCGAATATTTAATATCAAAGCTTACGGGAGCTTCTTTTGTGGTTGTGCCGGTATAGTAGAGGTCTGTTGTGTCCATATTCCAAACAATGGAGTCGCCCTCTTTTACCGGGTCGGCATACGTTTTAACATTTTTTATATCGGCAAGGTCGCTCTTATCATAAACCTTTACCTTTGCCTTGTCGGTGTGAAGCCAGTCGGTAACGGTGGTCGCGGTGGTTTTGCCGGTGGAGTCTATCGAAACATAAACCGTTTCTGATTTTGTTACGGCAGACGGCTGATCGGTATACGAAACCGTTTGAACCTGTGTATTTGAATTGTCGTCCTTTGACGACGATTCGTCTTTCTTTTTACCGCATGCACACATTGAAAGCAGCATTACGGCACAAAGAACAAGTGCGATGCTTCTTTTAAGAATTTTCATTTTTTGCACTCTCCTTATCAGATACTCTCCATTTATATGTCGTTTTATTTATGACGCCCTCAAGAATATAAAGCACGGGCGGCAAAACAAGCATTATCATTATTGCGCTGATGAATGAACCTCTTGCAAGAAGTTCGCAGATTTCTTTTATCATCTTTATATCGCAGATGAAATAAACGCCTATTGTTGCGCTGAAGAAAACGAGCGCACTCTGGAATATTGACGTGCAGGATGATGCCGCAGCGTCGTGTATTGCGGTCTTTTTATCTTTGCCGGACTGAATTTCTTCACGGAACCTCGTTGTCATAAGTATTGCGTAGTCAACCGTTGCGCCGAGCTGCACGCAGTTGATAACCGTGGGTGTGATGAACGATATTTCTGTGCCCATGAGGTAAGAAAGTCCGATGTTAATCCAAATCGAAAGCTCTATCATAAGCACCAGTATGCAAGGTATTGATATTGACTTGAAGCATATCGCAACAAGAATAAATATCGCCGCGGTAGAGATGATGCTTGTAACAACAAAGTCGTTATTTGCTATGCTTATAAGGTCTTTTGTGAGAACGCCTTCGCCGGTGAGATAACCGCTGTCGGTGTATTTGCTTATGACATTGTTCATCTCGTCTATCTGAGCGTTAAGCTCATCCGTGCCGGTCGAATAGTCCGAATTTATCATCATCATTTGGTAGCCGTCTTTTTCGGCAATGGATTTAACCGATTCGGGGATTATGGATTTCGGTATGCCCGCGCCGACATATTCGCCCAGCGCAACAACCGTTTCTATTCCGTCAATCTCTTTAATATCCTGAATCATCGAGTTCACTTTGCCGTCCGGAACATCGTCGTCAATAACAACAAAGTGCGTGTTTGCCATGTTGAACTCTTCTTTCATTTTATTAAGAGCAACTATCGAGTCCAAATCCTGCGGCATACCCGAAACAACATCATAATATTTGCTGACATTGCTCTGTGCGAGATATGCGGGCACAAGCAAAACCAAAAGAATTATTGCAAAAACTCTACGGTGCTTTGTTGTGAAGCTTGCAAGTCCGTTAAACTTCGGCACGAAGCGTTTGTGACGGAAGCGGTATATGGGCTTGTAAAGCAGAAGCACCATTGACGGCAAAACCGTAACAACGGTTATAATGCCAAATGCAACGCCCTTTGCCATAACTATACCAATATCAAAGCCGAGTGTCAATGTCATAAAGCACATTGCAAGGAAGCCGAAAACCGTTGTCAGCGAGCTGCCCATGAGTGCCGTGAAAGTTTTTGCAACCGCTCTGCCCATTGCAAGCGAACGATTATCGGTATATCTTTGCTCCTCATCAAATCTGTCTATAAGGAATACCGAATAATCCATGGTAACACCGAGCTGTAATATCGCGGCTATACTCTTTGTTATAAACGATATTTCGCCGAATATTAGGTTGGTACCCATGTTATAAACAACCGCTATGCCGAGCGAAGCCAAAAGCACAAACGGCAGAACCCATGAATCCATTGTGAACGACATAACCACAAGCGCAAGGAAAATTGCGAATGCAATATATATCGGCGCCTGTGAATCCGCAAGGTCTTTGGTGTCTGTCAGCACTGCCGACATACCGCTCAAGAAGCATTGCTTGTTCATCAAAGAGCGGATTTCTTTTATTGCCGTTCCCGTTTCGTCCGACGCGCTTGCAGACTCAAAGTTTATGAGCATCAAAGTTGATTTGCCGTCGGTCGAATAAAAGATTTTTCTCAAAAAGCTCGGAAGCGAGCTGTTTGGGACAGTGGTGTCAATAACGCTGTCTGTCCATGTGACGTTTGTTACTCCGTCAATCTTCATAATCTTTTCTTTGAGCGCAACAACGTCTTTGTCGTCAAAATTTTCTATGACAAGCATCGCGCTCGAAGCGTTATGGAACGATTCGTCAAGTATTTGTTCGCCCTGGACCGAATTGATGTCATCCGGCAAATATGAAAGAATATCATAGTTTACACCCGTGAGCAAATAGCCTATGATAGCCGGTATCAGCAAAATGAGGGCAACGGTCATAATAAACTTCGGGTGGCGCGTTATCCACTCCGAAAGTTTTTCTATTCCTTTCAATCTTCCAGCCTCCGTTCTCAAATTCAGTCAATGTTGCGGCAATCAGTTTCTATATAATCACTGCCGTGTTTGTTCTTTCTCTTTATAACAATGGTATAAAGCGCAAGAAAAAGTTTTTCTACGCCGGTACACATCATTGTTACGCCGACAAGTATTGTCAGCACTCCCGCGCCCGTAAACGGGTCGATTATAAGCACAATGCCCAAAGCACTCGAAAGCACCGAAAAAATCAGCATTACCCACCAATACTTCATGCCGAAGCGTTTTGAATCGAGCGAGGTCTGAAAGGTAAACAACCCGTTGACCAAAACAAAAATGCCGACAAAGAAAGGTATTGCCGATATGAGCCACTGCGGATGAAGCAAAAATACGATACCGATAAGCACCGTGAATATGCCGAGTGCCAAATCAAACTGAAACGCCAAAGAATAAAGGTCTTTTGAAAAGTAGCCCACTATTCTCACGATTCCGCTTGCGAGCACTATTGCACCCGCGGCATAGCTTATGGTTATCATAGACATCTCCGGCCATATTGTCAGTATCAGCCCGAGAGCCATGAAAGCAACCGCGCTCACGATGTAGCCTGCTTTTGCACATCTTATGAGCTTCATAAAAAAGCACTCCTTTTTATTTCTGCCCCAAATTACGGCAGAATTCTGTTATCGTTAATTATAATATCATCGGCAGCAGAATAATAAAACGGACAAAAAAGCCGCTGTGTGTCAAACTCTCACACGGCGGCTCAAATGTTACATTTTTTTCTTATCATAATCTGCGGCATTTTTAAGCGCGGCAGTAAACGCTCCGTCAAACATAACGGATATTCTTCTTAAAACATACTCAAAATCTGTCTTCATGCCCTCTTTAATCCATCTGAGGACGCAGCTTGTAAAAGCATTGGCGCAAAGCTTGCTGAGTATTTCTATATCCTCTTCACTGCAGCCTGTGCCTGTTGCCCTATGCCTTACAACCTCTTTTATGGGAACAATGGAACTGTTAAACAAGTAATCCTCCAACGTCTCTCGGCTGAGAGAATAATATAGGTGATACACAGCCTTTTTGTTGTTCATGACAAACTCCACGAGCTTTAAAAGCTCTTTTTCAAAGGATTCAAGGTCAACAACATGTTCCAACGACTCGCGTGTGAGGTCTGCCATGCACTTCTCAAGCAAGTCATATATATCTTCAAAATAATAATAAAACGTTTTTCTGCTGACTCCGCAGTCAACAACAATATCCTTGACCGTGATGTGGTCAAGGCGCTTTTCTCCAAGCATTTTAATAAAAGAGTCCTTTATCGCATCTCTTGTAAAATGTGACACCGCATCGCCTCCGATCATTACTCTACCGCTATTTTAACATTTTTTCGGTATTTAGTCAAACAAACTTTACTAATGAAACTATATTTATTGATTTGATTTTTTATGTGTTCGGGCGGCATGGTTCATATAACCGGGTGTTCCGAAATTTTTGTTCTTGACGAAGTTAACCCCCTCCGTCACGGCTTCGCCGCACCGCCCTACATGGTGTTTCTGCTACGAAAAAAATCCTCCCTCCGTGAGGAGAAAGGATTTAATTTATTTATCTGAGTTTTATACCGAGCTTATATTCAAGTGCCTTTAATATTTTTGAGATATATTTATCTGCTTCTTCGGGCAAAAGCTCTGTATCACCCGAGGCAAGAGTGAGCGTGAACGCCATGCTCTTTTTGCCTACGCCGATTGCCGCACTTCTGTATATATCAAAGAGCTTAATATCCGTAACCGCTTTGCATGCGGAGCGGATTGCGTCCTCTATATCGCCGCACTTTGTGCTCTCATCGGCAACAAGGGCAAGGTCTCTCTTAACGCTTCTGAACTGCGATACGGGTGCGTACTTATAATCGTCAACCGCAAGCTTATTCAAAAGCGAATAATCAAGCTCTGCCAAATAGCAGTTTTTGGTTATCTCCGCCGCCTCGGCAACCTCATATGAGAGCTGACCTATCCAGCCGACTTTTTTGCCGCCGCATTTAATTTCGGCGCAAACACCGGGGTGGAGGAACGGCTTTTTACTCTGTGAATAGCTGAACTTTAAGCCGAGCTCTTCTGCAAGTGCCTCGCACGCACCCTTTGCGGTGAAGAAATCTTCATCTTCGCCGTAAACACCGAAGCTTAAAGTAAGCTTTTCTTCGGGAGCAGTGACAACGGGCTGCTCATGCGGAACAAAGATATTCGCAATCTCATATATGCGTGCGGAATCGTTGCCGCGTTTCATGTTGTGAGACAAAATTCTGACGGTTGTGGGTGCAAGCACCGAACGCATTATAGAATAATTTTCGCTGAGGGGATTGCTGATATAAACAACGTTTCTCTCCTCTGCATCCTCGGGGAATCTAAGCAAATCAAGCTCCGCCGGGGAGTAGAAAGAATAGTTGATTGTCTCGCAAAAGCCCTGTGCGGCAAGCATATTTTTAACTCTGCCGAGTCTCTTTTGATCCTTGTTGAGTCCGCCGCTTGTGATAGCCGCGTTGGTCATAAACTTCGGCACAATGTGCTCATAGCCGTAGACCTTTATAACGTCCTCTGCAAGGTCTGCCGCGTTGCCCTCAATATCGGTTCTGTAAGCAGGCGCAACTGCGGTGATATTGTCGCCGTCCGCCGTAACCTCATAGTTTTGGCGGCGAAGTATATCTATTATGGTGTCTTTATCAATTTCAATACCCAAAACGGCATTGATTGCGCCGAAAGTGGTTGTTACGCTCTGATTTTTTCTCTCTGGGTTTGCGTCAACATCAATATGGGTTGCCGAAACAGTGCCGCATTTAAGCTCCTGCACAAGATGAAGCGCTCTGCTCATGGCAATGCCTGTTGTATACTCGTCAACGCCCTTTTCAAATCTGCGTGATGAATCGCTGCTCTGACCGAGAGCACGGGAAGAACGGCGGATATTGCCGCGCTCAAACTTTGCCGCCTCAAACAAAACGTCCTTGGTGGTGTCTTTGATTTCGGAGTTGAGTCCGCCCATTATACCTGCGAGCGCAACGGGCTTGTCGCCGTCGCAAATAACAAGATTTTCTGAATTTAAAGTGAACTCTTTTTCATCAAGAGTAGTTATTTTTTCGCCGTTCTCGGCACGTCTGACAATTATTTTTTCATCCGCTACATTTGCCATGTCAAACGCGTGCATGGGCTGACCCATTTCAACGAGAACATAGTTTGTTATATCAACAAACGAGCTTATGGAATTTATTCCGCACATTTTAAGTCTGCGGCGCATCCAAACGGGTGAACGCTCAATTTTAACATCCTTGACGAAATGCGCGATGTATCTGGGGCAAAGGTCGGGTGCAAGCACGCTGACGCTGACTTTGTCGTTATTTGCTTCGGGTACGGCTGTAAAATCAAGTGCGGGCTCATTGAGCTTTCTGCCGAGAGAAGCCGCAAGCTCTCTCGCTACGCCGTAAACATACTGGCAGTGTGCAAGGTTTGCAGTGACCGAAATATCCCACACTTCATCATCAAGCCCAAGATAGCTCTTGACGTCTGCACCGGGAAGTGCGTCCGAGCCGAGCATCATTATGCCGTAGACCGATGCGCCGTCATACCAATCGTCATCTATGCCGAGTTCTTCACCCGAGCAAAGCATACCGTCGGATTCAACGCCTCTGAGCTTGCCTTTTTTGATTGTGACAACCTCGGCGGGGGCAGATGAATCGCCCTTGCTTCTGCCGTAAACCTTTGCACCGGGGAGCGCAACAGGCACATGATCGCCCACATTTACGTTGGGTGCGCCTGTAACTATCTGAATATCGGTGCCGAACTCACCGCAGTCAACAATGCAGATAACCATATGGTCAGAATCCGGGTGAGGTGTTATTTCTTTTATGACGCCGACTTTTATGCCGTCAATATCGGCTGCAACAGGAAGCTTTTCTTCTACCTCAAGTCCGCAGGAGAAGAGGCTGTCCTCTATCTTCTGAGATGAAACACCGTCAAGGTCTACCATTTCTTTTAACCAGCTAATCGGTAAATACATATTAAATCACCTCTCACTTTCTGAACTGCTCAAGTATTCTTACATCACCGTCATAAAGCAGGTGAATGTTGTTTACACCGTATTTAAGCATTGCAACACGGTCAAGACCCGTGCCGAATGCAAGACCCGTCCACTCGTCGGGGTCAAGTCCGCAGTTTTTGATAACATTGCGGTTTACTACGCCGCCGCCGAGAATTTCAATCCAGCCTGTGCCCTTGCAAAGGCGGCAACCTGAACCGTGGCACTCGCAGCAGGTAACGTCAACCTCAACGCTCGGCTCTGTGAACGGGAAGAACGACGGGCGGAAACGTGTTTTTGTGTCCTTGTCAAAAACAGTTTTTGCAAGCGTGTCAAGAAGTCCCTGAAGGTCGCACAGAGAAAGGTTTTTGTCTATGACAAGACCCTCCATCTGGTGGAACATCGGGGCATGAGTTCCGTCGTCGTCACAGCGGAAAACTCTGCCGGGCGATACGATTTTAAACGGCGGCTTCAAGGTCTGCATTGAGTGAATCTGACCGGGTGAGGTGTGGGTTCTCAAAAGCAAATCGTCGTTTATATAGAAAGTATCCTGCTTATCTCTTGACGGATGGTCGGCAGAAACATTAAGGGCGGTGAAGTTATGAAAATCGTCTTCGATTTCGGGTCCCTCAAACACAGTGAAGCCCATGCCTACGAATGCGTCCGTAAGCTCGTTTCTGACAAGGGTAACAGGGTGCACAGTGCCTGTGTGATGTTTTTTTGCAGGCATTGTTACATCAATCTGTTCTCTTTCATATCTCATCTCAAGAGCCTTTTGGCTAAGGCGTTTTTCCTGCTCGTCAAAGCGTTCTGTTGCCCATGCCTTAAACTCGTTTATAAGCTTGCCCACCGCCGGTCTTTCTTCTTTAGAAAGTGAACCGAGCTGTTTCATAAGCGCGGGGATTGCTCCGTTTTTGCTCAAATAATTGAAGCGAATTTCTTTAAGCTCTTCGATACCGGGAACACTGCCGGTTTTTTCTTCAATCTGAGCTTTGAGTTCTCTGATTTTTTCCTCCATTTAAGCACACTCCTGTCAATAAAAATAATAGACCCGTCCTTTATTTAAAAGGACGGGTCGAACCGTGTTACCACCTTTAATTCACGCTCGGCTCACGCAGAGCGCCTCATTGAGTACAGCAAAAGCGATACTCTCGCACTCGGTCACGGGGTGCTGCCGTCGCAGTCTACTGAGCGAATGCCGTTCGGTGCGCAGCTCCGAGATGAATTCACAAAAACTATCCGCGCGCCTCTCATCTGCCGGCAGCTTTCTGTTCGGAATCATAAATGCTACTGCTTCTCTTCATAGCCTTTGAATATTCAATTTGGCTTATTGTATCACAAGAAAATTTTGTTGTCAAGCGTCGGCAAATTTTTTGAAAATTTCTTCTCTCGAAAGATTGCAATGCCTTGCGTTGTCATCGTGCGGAACAGCCCTTAACAGCTTGCCGTTATAGAAAGAGAGCTTAAACTCGCACTTTTTGCCGTCAATATCGCATGAGACAAGCTTATAATCCTCATCAAGCGGAACCTGCTTTTTGAGCGCGCTCTTTTCTGTGAGAGCTCCCGTCGGGCAAAGCTCAACGCAAAGTCCGCAGTTTGTGCAGCCGACCTCATTAAGCGGCAGACTGAACGGCGTTGAAACGTCTGTTTTAAATCCTCTGCCGACAAGACCCACTGCGCTGATATTCATAACCTCCGAGCATGAGCGCACGCACAGTCCGCACAAAATGCACTTTGATGTGTTGCGCTGTATAAACTCATTTGAATTTGCCGTGTAAGGCTGAGGCAGCTTGCCCTTGAATTTCTCGGGGTCAATGTCATAGAGATTTGCCATATTCAAAAGACGGCACTTAAAGTATTCGCGGCAGCCGCACTCAAGGCATCTGCTCGCCTCTTTCATTGCCTCCTCTGCGGTGTAGGGCTTTGTGACCTCTTTAAAATTATGCTTTCTCTCCTGTGCGGGGAGCTGTGACATTTTAACTCTCTGATGCTTCGGATTTGAAGAAAGCATATCGGCAGTGACCTCTCGCTTTGAAAGATAGGGCTTTCTTGCGCGAAGCTCTGCACCGTTCAAGTAAGAATCTATCACCTTTGCGGCTCTTTCGCCCTCGCCGACAGCCTCAATGGCTATTGAAGCACCCTTGTTTGTTGCGTCGCCCACTGCGAACACGCCGTCAAGATTTGTCATAAACGTCTCTTCATCGGCGGATATTGTGCCGCGGCCGGTAAGTTCTGCGCCCATAGAAGAGTCGGGGTCGAGCTTTTGACCGATTGCCATAATTACGGAATCAACCTTAATCTCTTCAAACTTGCCCTCAACCGGAACAGGTCTGCGCCTGCCGCCCTCGTCCGGCTCGCCAAGCTGCATAACCTGAAGCTTAATGCCGGTGACTCTGCCGTTTTCGCCGAGTATCTCTGAGGGATTAGTGAGGAATTTATAAACAACTCCCTCTTCCTCCGCCTCGTCAATTTCTGCCTTTTCGGCAGGCATTTCGTCTCTTGTGCGGCGATATACAACATAAACCTCTTTTGCGCCGAGCCTTACCGCCGTTCTGCAAGCGTCCATTGCGGTGTTGCCGCCGCCGCAGATAACCACCTTGTCGCCGATATTGATTTCTTGCTTTAGTGCAACCGCTCTGAGAAAATCAATGCCGCCGTATATTCCGTCAAGTTCCTCGCCCGGAGTTCTCATATTGCTGCTTTTCCATGCGCCTACGGCGACGATGACAGCATCATTTTGTGCCTTTAGTGACGCAACGGTAAAGTCTTTGCCGAGTTTTACGCCGTTTATCATATTAACGCCGAGTTTTTCTATAATTGCGATTTCCTTATCGAGCACCTCTTTCGGCAGTCTGTACTGCGGAATACCGTATCTGAGCATACCGCCCATTTTTTCCATCATATCGTAAACGGTTACTTCGTGACTCGATATTGCAAGTCTGTACGCCGCAGTTAAGCCTGCCGGTCCGCCGCCGATGATTGCGATTTTCTTGCCTGTGGGTGCGTCCTTTTCGGGAAGATAACTGTCGCTGTTTAAGTCCATATCTGCGGCAAATGCTTTAAGTTGAGCGATGTTGATTGCCTCGTCAACCTTGCCTCGTCTGCAAGCCGATTCGCACGGGTGAGGGCAAACTCTGCCGATTGAAGCAGGGAGCGACACTTTGTTTTTTATCAGTTTTAATGCCGCTTCGTATTCGCCGTTTGCGATAAGACCGACATATCCCTGGCAGTCTGTTCTTGCAGGGCAGTTGAGTTGACACGGAGCGATGCAGTCACCGTCGTGTGCGCTCATAAGAAGTTCCATTGCGATTTTTCTCGACTGAACTACTCGTTTGCTCTCCGTGTTTACTACCATTCCTTCGGTACATTTTGCCGAGCATGAACGCAGAAGTTTCGGTATTCCCTCAGCCTCTACCACGCACAAACCGCACGCACCGTAAACCTTTACTGCGTCATCGTAGCAAAGAGTGGGAATATATATGCCGTTGTCTTTGGCAGCCTGAAGAATTGTTGTTCCTTCTTCTACCGTAATATTTTTACCGTTGATTGTTAAATTAAGCATTATTATTCCTCCTCTCTTATGCCTTTATGATTGCGCCGAATTTGCATGATGAATAGCATTTTCCGCACTTTATGCACTTTGTAATATCTATCTTGTGAGGAGTCTTTACACTGCCCTCGATAGCATTAACCGGACAGTTCCTTGCACAGAGCGTACAGCCCTTGCACTTGTCCTCAATAATTTTGTATTCGATAAGGTCACTGCATTCGCCTGCGGGACACTTCTTTTCGTTAATGTGTGCCTCGTATTCGTTTCTGAAATACTTAATGGTCGTAAGTACCGGGTTCGGTGCCGTCTGACCTAAGCCGCAGAGTGCGCCGTCTTTGATTGAGTAGCAAAGTTCCTCGAGAAGTTCAATATCTCCGTCTTTACCCTGACCTTTTGTGATTCGCTCGAGAATTTCAAGCATTCTCTTTGTGCCGATACGGCAGTGAATACATTTTCCGCAACTTTCCTTTGCCGTAAAGTCGAGGAAGAATTTAGCCATGCCCACCATACAGGTGTCTTCGTCCATAACTACCATACCGCCCGAGCCCATAATCGCACCGGTTGCACCGAGTGCCTTGTAGTCGATAACGGTGTCGATTAAATCAACGGGGATACATCCGCCCGACGGGCCGCCCATCTGAACAGCCTTAAATGCCTTTGTGCCTTTCATACCGCCGCCGATGTCAAAAATTACATCTCTGAGCGTTTTGCCCATGGGGATTTCAACGAGACCGCTTCTCTTAACCTTGCCCGTTACGGCAAATACCTTTGTGCCCTTTGAACCCTCTGTGCCCATTGCGGCAAACGCCTCGCCGCCGTTGTTGATTATCCAAGATACATTTGCAAAGGTCTCAACATTGTTTATGTTGGACGGCTTTTGCCAATATCCCGAAGCGGCAGGGAACGGAGGTTTGAGCCTCGGCATACCTCTGTGGCCCTCAAGAGATTCTATAAGTGCCGTCTCCTCGCCGCATACAAATGCGCCTGCACCTGCCTTAATGGTAAAGTCGCAGGAGAAACCGCTGCCGAAAATGTTGTCTCCGATTAAGCCTCTTTCGCTTGCCTGTTCGATAGCCTTTTCAAGTCTCTTTATGGCGAGAGGATATTCCGCTCTTACATAAACAACCGCATGCTTTGCGCCGATTGCATAAGCACCGATGAGCATACCCTCAATAAGAGTGTGCGGATCCGATTCAATAACCGCTCTGTCCATAAATGCGCCCGGGTCGCCCTCGTCCGCATTACAGATGAGATACTTCTCGTCTCCTGCGCTCTGCCTTGCCGCATTCCACTTAAACCATGTGGGGAATCCTGCGCCGCCTCTGCCTGCAAGTCCCGAGACTTTTATGATTTCGATAACCTGTTCCGGGGTCAGTTCGGTTAAGCACTTTTTGAGCGCAGTGTAGCCGTCGGCATTGATAAAAGCGTCAATCTCCTCCGGGTTGATGATGCCGCATCTTCTGAGCGCAATTCTCGTCTGCTTTGAGAGAAATTCGCTGTCTTCTGCGCTGACTTTTAATTTTTCTATTTTGCTCTCGTCGCCGCTTACTGCATATTCTGCAATAGCCTGAGCGTCGCTCGGCTGAACTTTGACGAGGCGGTTAATAAGTTTATCGCCGTCATAAATATCCACAAGCGGCTCAAGATAGCACATACCGATACAACCCGCAATGTCGAGCGAAGCCGTGCCGAGGTCGTGCTTTAATAATTCCTGTCTTACCTTTTCTGCACCTGCGGCGATTCCGCAGGAACCCTCTCCTATTACAATTCTCATTCTTTCTCTGCCGCCTCCCTTAATTCTCTGAGTATCTGCTTTGTCTTGTCGGGAGTGAGACTGCCGTATGTGCTGTCGTTAATCATCATAACGGGCGACAGCGAGCAACAGCCGAGGCACGCCACGCATTTGAGCGAAAACAGTCCGTCCTCTGTGGTTTCGCCGTCGTTTATGTGAAGTTCGTCTTTAATTGTCTCGAGAATGAGTTGTGACGAATTTACGTGACAGGCAGTGCCCTGACACAGCATAATGAGATATTTGCCCACAGGCTGAAATCTGAACTGGGTGTAGAATGTGCCGACCCCCATAATTTCGCTCTCGGGTATATTCATTTTGTCTGATATTTTTTCTATTGCTTCTTTTGGCAGGTAGCCGTAAATATCCTGCGTTTTTTGCAAAACAGTAATTAAACTTCCGGGCACATCGACATATTTACCGAGCACACCGTCAATAAGCGTTAAATCTGTTGACTGCATATTTTCCTCTCCATTCCAATATATATGATTATAATATATAAATATACTATACCGAATTTTTAATTGCAATAATATTAAAAAAGTTTATTAAAACTGCACAAAATCTCACATATCGCATTATCTCTCACCATAAAATATAGATAATGATTTTTCTTATTTCAATTTTACACAAAAAAATATATGCGTTTTTGTGAAATATATGTAAAATAAACAAAACATATTGACACGATACAAATAATATTATACAATTTTAACAAACGATAAATTAAAAGGAGTGTTCTTTATGAGCATAGTTAAAAATGTAGCTGTTGTAGGTCACGCCTCAAAGGGCAAAACAACTCTTACAGAAGCAATGCTTAATGTTGCCGGTGTGACGGAGCGTATGGGCAGGACAGCAGACGGAAATACGGTGTCCGACAGTGATGCCGAGGAAAAAAAGAGGGGTGTCAGCATCTCCTCCTCACTCTTGCAGTTTACATATGCAGACGCAAGAATTAACATAATCGACACTCCGGGATTGTTTGATTTTGCTATGGGTGCAGCGGAGGGACTCCGTGCATCAGACAGCGCCATAGTAGTGGTTTCCGCTCGCTCGGGCTTGGCGGCAGGCGCCGAAAAAGCGTTCACAAACGCAGGCAAAAAGGGAATGGCTCGTATTATCGTCACCTCAAAAATGGACGATGAGCGTGCCGATTTTTATAAGGCTTTTAACGGATTGGTTGCAAAGTTCGGCACAACTATGTGTCCCGTTGTCGTTCCGATTATTACCGCAGGCAAGGTTGCCGGTTACTATAATATGATTGACGATACAGCCTATACCTATGACGGAGTTCATAAAAAGGTTTCGGATATTATCCACGATGATACGGCTCGTTTTGAGGCGGTTAAGGAGGTATTCAGCGAGGCTGTCGCAGGTACCGATGATGAACTTATGGAAAAATATTTTGACGGTGAGCCGCTTACCAAAGAGGATAAACTCAAAGGTTTGTCACTTGGCGTTGCTCAGGGCAGCATTGTTCCTGTATTTGCTCTTTCGGGTCTTACCGGTGCCGGCGTTGATATGCTTCTCGATTTCATTAAGGACTGTTGTCCTGCACCTAAGGCTGAATATGCTGTTGACGCACAGGGCGAGCCTGTTGAAATTTCCGTTGACGAAAATGCACCGCTTGCCGCAGTCTGCTTTAAGACCGTAGCCGACCCGTTTATCGGAAAACTGAATTATTTTAAGGCTGTTTCGGGCAAAATCGTTCAGGGCAAAACTGTTGTAAATTCACGTACGGGCAAGAGCGAAAGAGTGGGAAAAATCGTTAATATGCTCGGCATTAAGCAGAATGAGGCAAAGGAAATATCGGCGGGTGAAATCGGTGCCGTTGTAAAACTTGACGGCTTTAAGACGGGTGATACCATGTGCGAGCAGAGCAGGGTTGTAACGCTTGACGGCGTTAACGTACCTACTCCGTGCTATTCTATGGCGATTAAGTCCGATAAGAAGGGCGAGGAGGAAAAGATTTCAAACGCTCTTCAAAAACTGATTGAGGAGGATCCGTCGCTTTCGTATAAGGTTAATAACGAAACGCATCAGTCGATTCTCTCGGGTCTCGGCGAACAGCATCTTGATGTATGTTTGTCAAAACTCGGGGCAAAATATAATGTAAGCGCAACGCTCGAAAAACCCCGTGTTGCATATAGGGAAACCATTACACGTAAGGTGTCGGCTCAGGGCAGACACAAAAAGCAGTCCGGCGGTCACGGTCAGTTCGGTGATGTATTTATCGAGTTTGAACCGTACGATACAGAAGAACTTATATTTGCAGAGAGAGTTGTCGGCGGTTCAGTGCCTAAAAACTTCTTCCCGGCGGTAGAAAAGGGACTTCGGGAATCTATGGAAAAGGGCGTGCTGGCAGGCTATCCTATGGTGGGCGTTAAGGCGACTCTTTATGACGGCTCGTACCACCCGGTAGATTCGTCGGAAATGTCATTTAAGATGGCGGCGTCGCTTGCATTTAAGGCAGGCATTGCGGACGCAGGACCTATTCTTCTTGAGCCGATTGTTACGCTTAATGCAGTTTGCAATGATGAGGTAATGGGCGATGTCATCGGCGATATTAATAAGCGCAGAGGCAGAGTTCTCGGTATGACTCCGAGCGGTGACGGTATGCAGGAGATTGTTGCCGAAGTGCCCGAGTCGGAAATGACTACCTTCTCAACCTCTATGAGGCAGATTACTCAGGGCAGAGGTTCGTTCACCACTGAGTTTGCGAGATATGACAGATGCCCCGAGCACATTGCTCAAAAGGTTATTGCAGAGAGTAAAAACGAGGATTAATTAAGGTATGACAGATTTCATAAAAGGACTGAAAAAATTTTCCATAGGTACCATTGCTGTTGCCGTTGTGCTGGGAATTGTGCTTATCGCCTTTCCGTCGCAGTGTATAGATTATATATCGCTCATTGTCGGAATTTCCATGATAGCGATAGGCTTGATTGCCATAATCACCTATATAGCGGACAGAACATCGTCTCTGCCGCTTGTGCTCGGCATTTTGGTGCTGATATGCGGCATAATAGTTTGTGCACGGTATCGGGCAATAATTTCAATTATCGTAGTGCTGTTCGGCATATTCATCACAACTTCGGGTCTTGTTAATATAGCAACTTCGATTCGCTCCCTTGTTTTTCACGGAGTGGCAGGCTGGCTGACCATGGCTCTTTCGGTTGTTACGGTAATTTTCGGTATAGTTGCGATAACAAAATCGTCTCAACTCACCGAAGGAATAGTTCGTTTTATCGGCGTTTCGTTTATTGTGTATGCCGTTTTGGGAGTGGTTTCACTCATTCAGGTAAAGCATATGACCGATAAGGTAAAGGATGCGGTGGATTCTGTATCCGATATTGAGGTTGACGCAAAAGAGGTCGATGACGATAAATAAAATTAAGTAAATTAAAAAAGGCAATGCACCTATAAAAGTGCGTTGCCTTTGTTTTTTATACGAATACAAAATGTATCAGCAGCATATATGACACCGTGCCTATTGATATGCTAAGCAGTGTGTTTTTCTTCCATAAATGTACCGCTGCCGTAATCGCAATGCCTATGAGTTGAGGAAGCAGTGAATTTATGTCAATCGAGAATGCCGCACCCGAGCCGCCGAGATAGGTGCTCTTGATGCAATATATTATCAGTATTCCGATTATAGCGGGAGGCAGAATGTCGCCAAGATATTTCACGATTTTCGGCACTTCTCTGTTGGTGAATATCGCAAAGGGGATTACCCTTGTTGCAAATGTGCAAAGGGACGCCACTAAAATAATAACTATAAGTTTGGAGGTAGGAATCATTTTATGCCCTCCTTGCCTATGTATCCCATACGGCTTTTGCCGAGCAGGAGAATCGCAACCGTAACGATAAGAGACGGGAGCAAAAATTTATCCGCACCGAAAATCAGAAGGCAGATTATCGCACAGAAAACTCCGATAATACCCGGAAGTTTTGATTTGCTCGCTCTCATTTGGTCAATGAAAATTACGGTGAAAAGAGCAGTCATGGAAAAGTCTATTCCCGTAAAATCAATTTTAATCAGTTGACCTGCAAGCGAGCCGATGACGGAGCCGATTATCCAGTATATGTGGTCGAACAGTCCGATTAAAAATCTTGCGTCACCCTCGTTCACGCCCTTGGGGACGTCGGAAAAAGAGGAGTTTACTCCGTATGTTTCGTCGGTAAGCGAAAAAATAAGGTACGGATAACGCCATGAATAACTCCTGAATTTTTCAATAAAACTTATTCCGTAGAATATATGGCGGGAATTTACAAAGAATGTCATTATCGCAATGTCTGACAGTGCTGCGTGCGATGTGAGCATCGAGACTAAAAGAAATTGACCGGAACCGGCATAGACGAAAATAGAAATAATTATTGCCCAGATAAAATTGTAGCCTGCCTCGTACAGCATAATTCCGAACGCCGAACCTAAAAAGAGATATCCGAACAACACAGGCAGGGACATCTTGAATGCAAAGTATAAGGTTTTTGAGTTCATTTTTTTCATAGCAATGAAATTTTACATCATAGTTCGTCTTTTGTCAACAAAACAAAGCGTAATAGATCG
>OQVT01000723.1_pt1 | contig 19484 bp, 14 predicted proteins | sample 1691561 | NCBI WGS metagenome assembly OQVT01 (sample SAMN03418260, study PRJEB22391) | human gut metagenome | biome: human-gut; feature: organic feature; material: feces | host: Homo sapiens | place: Tanzania | collected 2013-01 | reverse complement strand
ATCTACACTCTTTCCCTACACGACGCTCTTCCGATCTACAAAGGCGTAATCAGAGAGTCCAGGGGATAAGTGTCTCCGGATTTTCTGATTACGCCTTTTTGATATTCCAGGGTTTTAAGCCAAAAAGTCGTTGTGCTTGCACGAAAAGCCTTTTGAACTTGAAACCAGTGAAGATATCACAAAGGTTTTCAGAAATGAAGAAATGGAGGATGAGGAAATGGAATTTATGGATGGAACATGGAAAAAAGAAATCAATACCTGGGAGGAACTCGTAGGTAATAATCTCCTGAACCAGGAAGCCGTAATCGAAGGCGCTGTTCACAGCATCCGTAATATGGGTGATGTGGCATTTATCATTCTTAGAAGAAGGGAAGGTTTATTCCAGACAGTCTATGAAAATGAAATGGCAAATGTTTCCATTCATGAATTGAAGGAAGCAATGACGATCAGGGTGAAGGGAATCCTGCATGAAGAAGAGAGAGCACCCCACGGAAGAGAGCTTCGTATCCGTCATATTGATATCTTATCAACACCTGCAGAACCGCTTCCAATGGCAATCGACAAATGGAAATTGAACACTTCCCTGGAAGCAAAATTAAACTACAGACCGATTTCCCTGAGAAACATTCAGGAGCGTTCCAAATTTAAAATCCAGGAGGCACTGACAAAAGCATTCCGTGATTATCTCTACGGACAGGGATTTACAGAAATCCATACTCCGAAGATCGGAGCCAGAGGAGCAGAGGGTGGAGCAAACCTTTTCAAGTTCAGCTACTTCCACAAACCTGCAGTACTTGCACAGAGCCCACAGTTCTACAAACAGATGATGGTTGGCGTATTTGACAGAGTATTTGAGACAGGTCCTGTATTCCGTGCTGAGAAACATAATACCAAACGTCACTTAAACGAATATACCAGTCTGGACTTCGAGATGGGATATATTGACAGCTTCGAAGAAATTATGGCAATGGAAACAGGATTCCTCCAGTATGCCATGAACCTTCTGAAAACAGAATATGCAAAAGAAGTTCAGATCCTGAAGCTTGATATCCCGGACGTGTCCAAAATCCCGGCAGTCCGTTTCGACGTAGCCAAAGAACTGGTATCACAGAAATATAACCGTAAGATCAGAAACCCATTTGACCTGGAACCGGAAGAAGAAGCATTGATCGGACAGTATTTCAAAGAAGAATATGGCTCAGATTTCGTATTTGTCACACATTATCCGTCAAAGAAACGTCCGTTCTATGCAATGGATGATCCGGAAGACGCAAGATTTACCTTAAGCTTTGACCTGTTATTCAAAGGTCTTGAGATCACAACAGGCGGACAGCGTATCCATGATTACAACATGCTGGTACAGAAGATTGAAGACAGAGGTATGACACAGGAAGGTATGGAACAGTATCTGGATACCTTCAAACATGGTATGCCGCCTCACGGTGGTCTGGGAATCGGTCTGGAACGCCTGACCATGCAGCTTATCGGTGAAGAGAATGTTCGTGAAACCTGTCTTTTCCCGCGAGATATGAACCGTCTGGAGCCGTAAATAAGTCAAAGATTTGGAAGACTGCTTATATAAGGAGAAAATCATGGCAAAGATCATAGATGATGAAACAATGGAAAATGTCTGCATCCTGGCCAAGCTTTCCCTCTCAGAAGAAGAAAAGGAAAAAGCAAAAGCTGAAATGCAGAAAATGCTTGATTATGTAGAGAAACTGGATGAACTGGATACATCGGAAGTAGAGCCTATGTCCCATATTTTCCAGGACGAAAACGTATTTCGTGAGGATGTTGTCACAAACGGAGACAACAAAGACGCAATGTTGGCAAATGCACCAAAAGCAAAAGAAGGACAGTATCAGGTTCCGAAAACCATAGGATAGGAGACAGGACAATGGAGTTGGAGAAATTAACAGCCCTGCAGCTTGGGGAAAAAATAAAACAGCGTCAGGTCAGCGTCCTGGATGGAGTAAAAACTGTTTTTGAACAGATTGAGAAACAGGATTCAGAAGTACACGCTTATCTTGACACATATAAAGAAGAAGCATACAAACGTGCAGAAGAAGTACAAAAAGGCATCGAGGACGGTACTTATACCAGTCCTCTTGCAGGCGTACCCATCGCGATCAAAGATAATATCTGTATTAATGGAAAGAAAACTACCTGTGCATCAAAGATTCTTGAGAATTTTGTGCCTCAGTATAATGCAGAAGTTATTGACCGTCTGGAAAAAGCCGGACTGGTCATTATCGGAAAAACAAACATGGATGAATTTGCCATGGGAAGTACAACAGAGACTTCCGCTTACGGCATCACCAGAAACCCATGGAATCTGGAACACGTACCAGGCGGTTCTTCAGGTGGTTCCTGTGCAGCAGTAGCAGCAGGAGAAACTTATCTGGCACTTGGTTCAGATACAGGCGGATCTATCCGTCAGCCAAGTTCCTACTGTGGTGTAACCGGAATGAAACCAACCTATGGAACAGTATCCCGTTACGGTCTTGTAGCTTATGCATCTTCCCTGGATCAGATCGGTCCTGTAGGAAAAGACGTATCTGACTGTGCAGCTCTTCTGGAGATCATCGCAGGACATGATACAAAAGACAGCACATCCATGAAAAGAGAAGACCTTCAGTTCTCCAAAGAACTGACAGGCGATATCAAGGGGATGAAATTCGGAGTTCCTGAAGAATACCTGGCAGAGGGACTTGATCCGGAAGTAAAAGCATCTTTTATGGGTGTTCTTGATACGCTGAAAGAACTGGGAGCAGAAGTAGAATTCTTCTCTATCAAGACTATGGAATATATGATTCCGGCTTACTATATTATTGCCAGTGCAGAAGCAAGTTCCAACCTGGAACGTTTCGATGGAGTGAAATACGGTTTCCGTGCAGCAGAATACGAAGGTCTTCACGATATGTACAAAAAGACCAGAACAGCAGGCTTCGGCGAGGAAGTAAAACGCCGTATCATGCTTGGTTCCTTCGTATTAAGCTCCGGTTATTATGATGCATACTATCTGAAGGCGCTCCGCACAAAAGCCCTGATCAAGAAAGAATTTGACCAGGCATTTGGCAAATATGATGTGCTCCTTGCACCTGCATCTCCATTTACAGCGCCGAAGATCGGTGAAAGCTTAAAAGATCCCCTTGCCATGTATCTTGGAGATATCTACACAGTAGCAGTTAATCTCTGCGGTCTTCCGGGAATCACAGTTCCATGCGGAAAAGACCAAAAAGGTCTCCCAATCGGTATCCAGATGATCGGGGACTGCTTCATGGAAAAGAAAATCCTGCGTGCAGCACACGCCTATGAAACCAGCCGCGGCTCTTTTGCCGTGCCAGGAGAAGGAGGCACCAGATAATGAAACAGTATGAAACAGTCATAGGACTTGAAGTCCATGTAGAACTTGCAACAAAAACAAAAATTTTCTGCGGATGCTCCACTGAATTCGGAGGAGCACCCAATACACATACATGCCCGGTCTGCACAGGTATGCCGGGTTCCCTGCCTGTATTAAATAAGAAAGTAGTAGAGTTTGCCCTGAAAGCAGGCCTTGCAGCAAACTGCCAGATCCATCAGTACTGCAAATTTGACCGTAAGAACTATTTCTATCCGGACAACCCACAGAACTATCAGATCTCTCAGTTATATCTGCCAATCTGTCATGACGGATGGGTAGAGATTGAAACCTCTGCAGGCAAAAAGAAAATCCGCATCCATGAAATGCATATGGAAGAGGATGCAGGTAAACTGATCCATGATGAATGGGAAGACTGCTCCCTGGTAGACTATAACCGAAGCGGTGTCCCGTTGATCGAGATCGTATCCGAGCCGGATATGAGAAGCTCTGAGGAAGTAATCGCCTATCTTGAAAAACTCCGTTGTATGATGCAGTATCTGGGTGTATCAGACTGTAAGCTTCAGGAAGGCTCCATGCGTGCAGACGTTAACCTTTCTGTCCGTGAAGTGGGAGCAGAAGAATTCGGTACCAGAACAGAGATGAAGAACCTGAACTCTTTCAAAGCCATTGCCAGAGCAATTGAAGGCGAAAGAGAACGTCAGATTGAACTGATTGAAGAAGGCAAGGCAGTTACACAGGAAACACGCCGTTGGGATGACAATAAAGAATACTCCTACGCCATGCGTTCCAAAGAAGATGCCAAAGACTACAGATATTTCCCTGATCCAGATCTGCCTCCAATCCATATCTCTGATGCATGGATTGAAAAGATCAAAGCAGAACAGCCGGAGCTTCGCGAAGTGAAACAGGCCCGTTATCAGGAAGAGTACGGACTTCCGGCATACGATGCGGGAATCCTTACAGAATCCCGCCATCTTGCAGGTCTTTTTGAAGAAACAGCAGCAATCTACGGAAATGCAAAGAAGACAGCAAACTGGTTTATGGGTGAGGTACTCCGTCTGACGAAAGATAAAGCTATGGATCCGGAACAGGTATCTTTCTCACCGAAGCATCTTGCAGATCTTCTGGTAATGGTAGAAAAATCCGAAGTCAGCCCTCAGAATGCCAAAAAAGTCTTTGAGAAAGTCTTTGAGGAAGACATTGATCCTGTAGCCTACATTGAGGAACATGGTCTGAAGATTGTAGAAGACACAGGACTTCTGGAAGAAACCATCAACAGGATCCTGGATGCTAACCCAGGACCACTTTCAGAACTTCTGGGAGGTAAAGATAAAGTCATGGGCTTCTTTGTAGGTCAGATCATGAAAGAGATGAAAGGCAAGGCAAATCCTGCAAGCGTCCGCGAGACACTAATGAAAGAAGTAGAGAAGCGCAAATAAAATAAATCACCCCGGACATTATGCCCGGGGTAAAAAATGTTAATATATTACCAGTGAACAGTAATGTTAATATTAAAAATTATTCTCAGAAAACACTTTGAGACTTTACATTATTAAATAATTAAGTATAATAAAACTCGAACAAAATATATTTGCAAAGAAGACACAAATAGAAATGGAAAGGCAAAGCAGCAGCCTGTTGTAGACAGGTATATAAAAACTGCGAAACATGCCAGGGAGGAAATCAAACATGGTAACAGTAAACCACAACTATCTGAAATTACCGGGAAGCTATCTGTTTTCCACAATTGGAAAAAAAGTAAAAGCATATAAAGAAGCCAATCCACAGGCAAACGTGATCTCACTGGGAATCGGTGATGTAACCCAGCCTCTGGCTCCGGCGATTATTGAGGCGCTTCATAAATCTGTAGATGAAATGGGTGATGCAGCTACTTTCCATGGTTATGCACCGGATCTTGGCTATGAATTCTTAAGATCTGCCATTGCAAAGAATGACTACAAAGACAGAGGCTGTGACATTGAAGCAGACGAAATCTTTGTATCTGACGGTGCAAAGAGCGATTCCGGAAATATCCAGGAAATATTCGGACTGGATAACAAGATTGCAGTGTGCGACCCTGTATACCCAGTATATGTAGATACAAACGTAATGGCAGGCCGTACAGGAGAATACAACAAAGAACGTGGCAACTTTGATAACGTAATCTATATGCCATGTACAGCATCCAACGGCTTCCTTCCGGAATTCCCGGAAGAAGTACCGGATCTTATCTACCTTTGCTTCCCGAATAACCCAACCGGTGGTGCAATCACCAAACCACAGCTTCAGGAATGGGTAGACTATGCAAATAAAAACGGCTCCGTCATTATCTATGATGCAGCATACGAAGCATACATCTCCGAAGAAAATGTACCGCACAGCATCTATGAGTGCGAAGGAGCAAGAACCTGCGCCATCGAACTGCGCAGCTTCTCCAAAAATGCAGGTTTCACAGGTGTCCGCCTCGGCTTTACAGTTGTACCAAAGGATCTGGTTCGTGACGGTGTAGATCTCCACAGTCTCTGGGCAAGACGTCATGGCACTAAATTCAACGGTGCTCCATACATCGTACAGCGTGCAGGAGAGGCTGTATACTCTCCTGAAGGAAAAGCACAGTTGAAAGAACAGGTAGGTTACTACATGAGCAATGCCAAAGCTATCTATGAAGGTCTGGCATCAGCAGGCTATTCCGTATCCGGTGGCGTAAATGCTCCGTATATCTGGCTGAAAACACCGGATAAGATGACTTCCTGGGAGTTCTTTGACTATCTCCTTGAAAAAGCCAACATCGTAGGAACTCCGGGCTCAGGATTTGGTGCTCATGGTGAGGGATTCTTCCGTCTCACTGCGTTTGGAACACATGAGAATACGCTGGAGGCCATTAATAGGATTAAGAATCTGTAATTTATATAGCTTCATTTAATGATGTGATTGGTGACGAGTATGCGCAGGCACGCATCACAGAGGATAAAGCAGAAGAAAAAAATGGTATTTTATACAGTATCGTGATATGATAAGATATCAGGTCAGAATATTTTTTGATCCTGACATTATCAGAAATATAATTTACAGGAGGACGATGCAATGAGAATCAGACGAGAAGAGCATATGGCTGGCGGCAATGGACATGTAATTATCAAGGAAATCCTGGATGCGGAGCAGTTAAATGGCAAATGTGGATTGTACGCACAGGTAACACTGGAACCGGGATGTTCATTGGGATATCATGAACATCATGGAGAGAGTGAAACTTATTATATCCTGGAAGGTCAGGGAGAGTATAATGACAATGGTACTTACCGTCCGGTACAGCCCGGAGATATCACTTTTACTCCGGATAATCATGGACACGGGCTTGCAAATACAGGAAATACAGATCTGATCTTTATGGCATTGATCATTAAAGACTGACAGAAATAAAAACAGCAGCAGATATTTTCTGGAAGGAAAATATCTGCTGCTGTTTTGTTGCGAAGATGGGACAGGGTGGTTATAATAGGATATAAAAATGATATAAATGGAGATAAGGATATGTATAAGAAAACTGCAAAAAAGCTACTGAAATTTATAGAAAAAAGCCCAACTGCATTTCAGGCAGTGGAGGAGATGGCAAGAAGACTTGACAAAGAAGGATTTGAAGAACTGAAAGAGGAGAAACACTGGAATTTAAAAAAAGGCGGAAATTATTATGTGACCAGAAATCATTCTGCGATCATAGCCTTTTCTGTTCCTGAGAAGCCGGTATGGAAGTTTCATATTATGGCAAGCCACAGCGATTCCCCTTCCCTTAAGATCAAGGAGAATCCTGAGATAGAGGTGGAGAATGCTTATATCAAACTGAATGTGGAGCGTTACGGAGGTATGCTGCTGGCACCATGGTTTGACAGACCTCTGTCAGTGGCAGGAAGGCTGATCGTCCGTCAGGATGGAAAGGTCAGAGAGAAGATGGTGGCAGTGGACAGAGATCTGCTGGTTATTCCCAATCTTGCCATTCACATGAACAGGGAAGTAAATGATGGATACAAATATAATGTACAGAAGGATATGTTGCCGCTTTTCAGTGATAAGGAAGGAAAGGGAAGATTTATGGAAACTGTGGCTGAGGCTGCAGATGTAAAGACAGAAGATATTCTGGGACATGATCTGTTTCTTTATGACAGAACTCCTGGTACTCTGTGGGGAGTAAATGAGGAGTTTGTTTCTGCCCCCAGACTGGATGACCTGCAGTGTGCATTTTCTTCCCTGGAAGGATTTCTTAAGGGAGAGCGTAAAGAAAGTATTGCTGTTCACTGTGTACTGGACAATGAAGAAGTGGGAAGCAGTACAAGACAGGGCGCTGCTTCCACATTCCTGAAGGATACTCTGATGCGGATCAATATGGGACTGGGGCGGACTCAGGAGGAATATTATATGGCACTTGCAGACAGCTTTATGATCTCTGCAGACAATGCCCATGCTCTCCATCCAAACTATACGGATAAGACAGATCCGGTAAATCGTCCGGTACTGAACGGAGGAATCGTGATCAAGTACAATGCAAATCAGAAGTATTGTACAGATGGAGTGTCCGCTGCAATTTTCAAGGATATCTGTGACAGGGCAGAAGTGCAGTACCAGACATTTGTAAATCGTTCAGATATGGCAGGCGGTTCCACACTGGGAAATATTTCTAATACTCAGGTACCTATGAAAACAGTAGATATCGGTCTGGCACAGCTTGCAATGCATTCTGTATATGAAACCACAGGTGCGAAGGATACAGAGAGCCTGATAAAGGCAGCAGCAGTTCTTTTTGCGTAGATTATCAGCGTACCGGCAGATAAAAAGTGAATATAAAGATCAGGGGATAAAAAAGTGAAGAAAAAAGCAGTGTTTTTTGATGCAGACGGAACACTCTGCGATATGGAAAAGGGTGTACCTCAGAGTACGAAAGAGGCATTGAAAAAATTAAGAGAAAACGGTCATGAGGCATGGCTGTGTACAGGCAGGAGCAGAGCTTTTGTTTCCTGGTATCTGGAAGAACTTCCGTTTACAGGTATGATCAGTGCCTGCGGGGCTACTATTGAAAAGGACGGTGAGCGTCTTTTTAATAAAGAGATGTCTCCGGAAGTTGCAAAAAAGTCAGTGGAAATCCTGCGCAGATATGGTCTGGTCCCGGTTATGGAAGGTGCAGATTTCATGTATTATGATAAGGATGAATATAATACAGATGTGAACTGGTATACGGATCTGATCACAGAATCCTTAGGACCCAAGTGGCGCCCCATCAGAGGAAATGAGGACTGTATGTGTATTAATAAGATCAGTGCAAAAATGATAAAGGGATGTGATGCAGAAGCTGCATGCAGGGAACTGAGTGAGTATTATGATATTATCCGTCATGAGAGTGGTTCAGGGATTGCGGGAACTACTATTGAACTTGTCCCAAAAGGCTTTAACAAGGCAGTAGGGATTTCAGCAGTGTGCAGGCTTTTTGATATTCCGTGGGAGGATACCATCGTATTTGGAGACAGTAATAATGATCTTGCCATGTTTGAATATGCGGCAGTGAAAGTTGCCATGGGAAATGGTTCAGAGAAAATAAAAGCTCTGGCCGACCATATTACACAGGATATGTTCCATTATGGAATAAGAAACGGACTGGAATATCTGAAGCTGATATAAAGTTCTAATATAAAAAGCCTGGGATCATATCAGTTCCAGGCTTTTACATATGTAGAGCCAGATCGTCATGGTAAACGAACTGAGAAGAGTGGTGGTCATAACCACACCGGAAGTAAAATCACCGTCGTAATCCATATTTTTGGCCATAATATAACAGCTTACAGTAGTGGCAGAACCAAGCATGATAATGATCGCAACCAGCATATCATGGGAAAATCCCAGAAGCACAGCCAGTGGAAGAAATACAGCTTCATATCCCACAAGCTTCAGAAAGCTACATGCGATCAGTGGTTTCGGCCTTGCGAATGCCTTGCCGAATTTCAGTGCGCCACCCATGGCCATCAGCCCAAGAGGAGTCGCTGTTTTTCCGAGATTATCTACGGCAGTATTCAGAATTGTTGGCATTGGCAGATGAAGCAGCGACCATACCATACCTGTCAGGATACCAAGGATAATAGGGTTCGTGGCGATTCCTTTCAGGGTTCGGATAAGCTTTGCGGTATCAAGTTTACCGCCGCCGGGAGCGAGCAGTGACAGTGTTATAACTGCCATTACATTATAAAGCGGCACACTTCCGATGATCATAAGCGGTGCCATTCCTGCGTTTCCGTAAAGATTCTGGATAATTGCAATTCCAAGGATCGCAGCGCTGCTCCGGTAAGAAGCCTGGATAAATTCGCCCTGGATATTTCGCGGTTTCAGCAGATAGGAAAGTCCTGTGGAAATTCCGATACTGATCAGTGTGACAAAGAAACAGAATAATACAAATTTTGTATTCCACACACTGTAAAAATCCGACTTTGCAATATCCAGAAATAAAAGTGCAGGCAGAGCAGCATTAAATACAAATTTATTCAGACGGCTGACAAAGGTGTCATCAAAGAGCCCGATCCGTCGGAAAAAGAGTCCGGACATTAAGGTAAGAAAAATCGGGATCGTAGCATTAAGACAGAAAACAAGATTATCCATTTTTGTAAATCCTTTCAAAAAACTAATAAATATTACCATGATTATAAACGTTTGACAGGAATTGTCAAATTTCGATTTCTGTGTTATTCTGAAAAAAATAAAAACCGTAGACAGTGGAGTGATGGATCATGAAGTACGGAAAGATAAGAATAGAAGATGGATTTCTGGTTTTTACCAGACATATGATGATAAACAATCTTCCATGTAAAGACATTGTATGGGCATATATGCGCAAAGAGGGAGCGGATGAAGGTGACGACAGACAGCTGAGTGTAAATTATCTTGTAATTATCACCAGACGTAAGAAGAAATACCAGTTCGATATGACAGAAAAAGAAATCCATGAGTGTATCCGGATTCTTAAAATATTAAACCCGGATATGGCGACCGGTTTCCCAAAAGGAGGCAGGATCCCTCTTCAGAGCCTGCCGAATACCAGAGATCTGGGGGCAATCACTGCAGATGGCGGCAGACATATCCTGCCAAGAAGACTTCTCAGAAGCGGGGAACTTTATCATATTTCGGAGAGTGATAAGAACAGGCTCAGAGAAGAATACAATCTGAAGGCAGTAATAGATCTGCGTTCAGGAGAAGAAAGAAAATATAAGCCGGATACCATTATGGCAGAAGTAGAATACTATCATGTACCCATCGTGGATGAGGATGTACAGGTTATCAGCAACAGAGAACAATTTGTAAAAATGCTTGCAGGGCTTCCGGAGAATACGGAAGAATATATGATCAGACAGTACAGGAATCTGTGCGAAGATCAGCTTGTTTTGAAACAGTATGCGAGATTTATTGATATCCTTTTGAGACAGGAAAAAGGTGCAGTTTTATGGCACTGCGGAACGGGAAAGGATCGTACAGGGATTGGAACCGCGTTTCTTCTCAGTCTGCTTGGAGTAGAGGAAGATGTGATATATGAAGACTATCTGCGCACAAACCGTTATATGGAATCAAGGCTGGCATATATGCAGAGACTTGTACAGACCTGGCCTGAGACAGATGAAAAAATGGAGGACAAGCTTCCGGTCATCTATAAAGTAAAAGAAGAGTATTTGGCTGCTGTGTTTGAAACAGTGAAAAAGACATATGGTTCTATGGAGAAATTTTTCCAGAGTGTATTTTATCTGAAACCGAAAATGATCGAAGAGTTCAGAAACAAATATCTGATATAAGTATTTATTAGTCATATAAGTAGTTATTATTTAATCCCTCATCTGAGAAATGATGAGGGATTTTCTGTACCGTTAATTTATCGGATGATTTCTACAAAAGCTGTCGCAGAAAGACATTTGTTTTTGTGTGAAAAATTCATTGACAAAATCACGATTGTTGATATAATGTTAACCATACCGATTATTTATTACATTAACGTATTGAAAGAATACACGTTGAAAGCAGGTGGAACATGCAGAAGAGAGTATTATCCCTGTTGGTAGATAACACTGCAGGTGTAACAACCAGAGTATCCGGATTATTCAGCCGCAGAGGCTACAACATCGACAGCATTACAGGAGGAGTGACAGCGGACGAACGTTTTTCCAGAATTACCGTTGTGTGCAGTGGGGATGAACTGATTCTGGAACAGATTACGAATCAGCTTGCCAAGCTTGTAGATGTAAGAGATATTAAGATCCTGGAGCCGGACAACAGTGTATGTCATGAATTAATGATGATCAAAGTGGCAGCGAAACCGGAGCAGAGACAGGGACTCATTTCCATAGCGGATGTTTTCCATGCAAAAGTTGCAGATGTAAGTGTGGATTCCATGATACTGGAGATGACAGGCAACCATAATAAACTCGAGGCATTTCTTGAGCTGATGGGCGATTACGAGATTCTCGAACTTGCACGTACAGGAATGACCGGTTTATCAAGAGGTTCACAGGATGTAACCTATTTCTGATGAAAAGACCGAAAGGTTTTTCAGAATACGGGAAACTGAAGAAGACTTCAGAAACAGTATAAAACAGTACATAATTATAGTTTGCTAGGGGCGAAACCCTTAACGATAAATTTTTTTACAATTAGCAGGAGGAAAATAAAATGGCTAACAAGATTTTTTATCAGGAAGATTGTAATTTAAGCTTACTGGATGGTAAAAAAATTGCAATTATTGGATACGGAAGCCAGGGACATGCACATGCTCTGAACTTAAAGGAATCCGGATGTGATGTCATTATCGGTCTGTACGAAGGCAGCAAATCCTGGAAGAAAGCTGAAGAGCAGGGCTTTAAGGTATATACAGCAGCTGAAGCAGCTAAACAGGCAGATATCATCATGATTCTTATCAACGATGAGAAACAGGCTAAACTTTACAAAGAATCTATCGAACCGAACCTTGAAGAAGGCAATATGTTAATGTTTGCACATGGTTTCAACATCCATTTTGGATGCATCAAACCTCCGAAATATGTTGACGTTACAATGATCGCTCCTAAAGGACCTGGACATACTGTAAGAAGCGAATATCAGGCTGGAAAAGGTGTTCCTTGTCTGATTGCTGTAGAGCAGGATGCTACAGGTAAAGCTCAGGATATCGCACTTGCATATGCACTTGGTATTGGCGGAGCAAGAGCAGGTGTTCTTGAAACAACATTCCGTACAGAAACAGAGACAGACCTCTTTGGTGAGCAGGCTGTACTTTGCGGTGGTGTATGTGCTCTTATGCAGGCTGGTTTCGAAACACTTGTTGAAGCTGGTTATGACCCAAGAAACGCATATTTTGAATGTATCCATGAAATGAAACTGATCGTAGACCTGATCTATCAGTCAGGATTCGCAGGAATGAGATATTCTATCTCCAACACAGCTGAATATGGCGATTACATCACAGGACCTAAGATCATCACAGAAGATACAAAGAAAGCTATGAAACAGATTCTTTCTGACATCCAGGATGGTACATTTGCTAAGGAGTTCTTACTTGATATGTCACCTGCAGGACGTCAGGTACACTTCAAGGCTATGAGAAAGCTTGCTTCTGAGCATCCTTCAGAGAAGGTTGGTGAGGAAATCCGTAAGCTTTACAGCTGGAATGATGAGAGCGACAAGCTCATCAACAACTAATCTGTCAGATATATATGACAATAAGACCCGGGGCAGTGATGCACCGGGTTTTTTACATAGCAAAACTTGACAAAATATAGTGTGATGTGTAAAATTATGAATGTTAATCAGACGGATTAAAAATACGCCTTCGTCTCTTTGAGAGGCGGAGCGTTTTTGATATAAGGAGGCAAGTATGTCAGAACCATACAATCACAAGGCCATAGAGAAAAAATGGCAGGAATACTGGAAAGAACACGAGACATTCAAGACAGATGTTTGGGATTTTTCAAAGCCTAAATACTATGCACTTGATATGTTCCCTTACCCTTCAGGAGTAGGCCTTCATGCAGGACATCCGGAGGGCTATACAGCTACAGATATCATGTCGCGTATGAAGAGAATGCAGGGCTACAATGTACTTCATCCGATGGGCTATGATTCATTCGGTTTACCGGCAGAGCAGTATGCTGTAAACACAGGTCATCATCCTAACGGCTTCACACAGAAGAATATTGAGACATTCTCAAAGCAGCTTAGAGAGCTTGGCTTTGATTATGACTGGTCAAAGATGATTTCTACAAGTGATCCTGAGTTTTATAAGTGGACACAGTGGATTTTTAAGAAGCTTTATGAGGCAGGATATGCAAAGCACATCGATATGCCTGTAAACTGGTGTGAGGAGCTTGGAACGGTTCTCTCAAACGATGAGGTTATCGATGGCAAGTCAGAGCGTGGCGGCTATCCTGTAGTCCGCAAGAACATGAAGCAGTGGGTTATCGACCAGCCTGCATTTGCAGAGAAGCTTCTTGAGGGGCTTGATGAGATTGACTGGCCTGAGTCTACCAAGGAAATGCAGAGAAACTGGATCGGCAAGAGTACAGGTGTCGAGGTTAAGTTCCAGATAGTAGGCGGTGGAGAGTTCTCTATCTTTACTACATGTATCGAGACAATATATGGTATCACATTTATGGTGCTTGCTCCGGACGGAGATATAGTAAAGGGTCTCATGGACAGAGTCGAGAACAAAGAAGAGGTTCAGGCTTATATAGATGAGACTGTAAAGAAGAGCGACATGGACAGAACCGAGCTCAACAAGACAAAGTCAGGCTGTGAGCTTAAGGGACTTCATTGTATCAACCCTGTAAACGGCAAGGAAGTGCGCATGTTTATCGGTGATTTCGTACTGGCAAGCTATGGTACTGGTGCGGTTATGGCAGTTCCTACTCATGATCAGCGAGATTTCGAGTATGCACAGGCTCATGATATTGAGATGATTCAGGTAATTGACGGTGCAGATGTATCAGAGAAAGCATTTGAGAAGCATGATTACCTCGGAAAGGGCTGCAAGCTCATCAACTCAGAGGAGTTTACAGGAATGGTAGTCGAGGATGCGAAGGAAGCCATCACAGCCAAGCTTGAGAAGATGGGAGTGGCAAAGAGAACTGTAAACTACAAATTCCGTGAATGGATTTTTGCACGTCAGAGATACTGGGGCGAGCCTGTTCCTTGTGTATACAAGGAGGACGGTTCAATCTATTTCCTTCCTGACGATGAGCTTCCGCTTATCCTTCCTGAGCTTGAGGATTACAAGGGCAAGAATGGCAAGGCACCTCTTGAGAATGCTACAGAGTGGAAGCAGTATGACAGAAATGGTGTCAAGGGCACTCGTGAGACATCTACAATGCCTGGCTCAGCCGGATCTTCATGGTACTATATGAGATATATCGATCCACACAATGATAAGGAATTTGCAAATCAGGAGCTCTTGAGGCACTGGATGCCTGTAGATCTTTATGTTGGTGGTCCTGAGCATGCGGTAGGACACCTCATGTACTCAAGAATCTGGAACAGATTCCTCTTTGATCAGGGCTTATCTCCTGTAAAGGAGCCATTCAAGAAGCTTGTTCACCAGGGAATGATCCTTGGCTCAAATGGTATCAAGATGGGTAAGAGATTCCCTGAGTTCGTCGTAAATCCTAGTGATGTAGTCGAGGAGTACGGCGCTGATACACTGCGTCTCTACGAGATGTTCATGGGACCGCTTGAGGTTTCAAAGCCTTGGAACGACAGCAACGTACAGGGAGCAAAGAGATTCATCACACGTGTATGGAATTTCTTTACGGAGCCTGAGAATATTATCGAAGAGGATGACGGAAAGCTCACAAGAATTTATCATCAGACAGTCAAGATACTTACCACTGTTGCGGTTCATGATTTTGAAGTTACCCGACAGACCGCTCTTACCATTTGGTTCGATTCGCACCGAACAAGCCTTATCGTTCCAATCCCCACCAACAAAAGAAGCGTCTGTTGTCCAACTCTTTGAATTACCAGTGCAATCAGCATTCTCATAGAGTGTAATCTTGAAGCCTTTTGTGACCTTCAACGATGATATATCCTTAGCACTAATGCCATACATGGCGAGTTCTGCCTGAGTGTAGCTACCCTCGCCCAATGATTTTGAATAACCACGATAGTCGGAATCTGCATAAAGACTTGCTATACTGTCATCGCACTTTTTTGTACCAAACACACGTAGCATCCTCGTTGCCCACTGATTAAGATTCCATGTTTCATCGTATATCGCCAAATAAAACAACTCCCCATCTTTTGTAAGGGGGCGAATGTGGGTGGTTTTCACGTAGAAGAATTTAAGACACGTAAGAATCCCTACGGACATTTGGCAACACGTACCATTGGCGACCTTTTCAAGGCAGATGGTAAACCCCGTACGGGCTTGGAATTGAGTTACGATTCGGTACTTCGCGGTAAACCCGGTATTGCGCACCGACAAAAAGTGTTGAACCGCTACCTTTCAATCATCGATAAACCCGCTGAGGATGGTTGCGACGTGATGACTACACTCAATGTGGGAATGCAGGATATCTGCGAAAAAGCACTCTCAGATAAACTCAATGAGCTTAACCAAAACGATGGCAATGTAAACTCAGGTGTGTGCATCTTGATGGAGGTGGCTACGGGCGACATAAAAGCGATGACCAGCTTGAGGCGTATGGCAGACGGCACATTCCAAGAAATCAATGCCGATGCCGTGAAAAACCTCTATGAACCAGGTTCAGTGTTTAAACCCATGTCATTCCTTGTGGGTATGGACGATGGCTTTATACACATGAACGATGTGGTAGACGTGGGTTGCGGTATTAAAGAAATGTATGGCCGCAAAATGCGCGATGCAAACTGGCGTTCAGGTGGTAGTGGCGTAGTAACTGTGCCACAAATCTTGCAAAAATCGCTCAATGTGGGTGTAAGTACACTCATAGACCGTGCCTATCATGCCAATCCACGTAAGTTTGTAGAGGGTATTTATCGTATAGGTGTGGCTGAGGATTTGCACATTCCTATTCCAGGTTATGCACGTCCACGTATTCGTATGCCAAAACCAGATGGTTCGAACTGGTCGAAAACCGCTTTGCCTTGGATGAGTATTGGTTACGAAACACAGATTCCACCAATTACCACAGTAAACTTCTATAACGGCATAGCCAATAATGGCAAATTGTTGCAACCACGCTTGGTAAAAGCCATTATGCGTGGGGGAGAGGTAATAGAAAATAAGCCCGTAGTGGTGTTGCGCGAGCAAATGGCTAAGCCCGAGGCGGTTAAGAATATTCAAGACATTTTGGAAAGTGTGGTAAGTTTAGGTCTTGGTAAAAAGGCTGGTTCACGCTATTTCCATGTTTCGGGTAAAACAGGTACGGCACAGATATGGACCAAAAATGGTTTTGCCTCGCAATACTTGGTTTCGTTTGCAGGATATTTCCCTTCAGAGAAACCGCTCTATTCATGTATTGTCTGCATTCAAAAAGGTGCACCTGCATCGGGTGGTGGTATGTGTGCCCCCGTGTTTAAACGTGTGGCAGAAACTGTGATGGCACAACGCTTGTCGAGCAACTTTAGTGCCGCACGCGACTCGTTTAACTGCTTGAAACCCGTAATTGCAGCGGGCAATATCCATGCGGCACAGACCGTGCTCGACCAGTTGGGCATTGAATATAAATCGGGGGTTGAAACCGATAAATCGCAACTGACATGGGGTGTTTGTCAAACCTCGAATAATGGGCTAAATATGATGCTTGCGCCTAATACGGCAAACGATGTTGTGCCCGATGTGCGTGGTTATGGTTTGCGCGATGTGTTGTTCCGTCTTGAAAAATTAGGACTCAAGGTGAAGGTGCGTGGTGTGGGCTGTGTAACACAACAAAGCTTGCAACCTGGCTATCGCTTTAAACGGGGCGAAGAAATAGAGCTTATCTTGGGCGACGCAAAAGACATCCCCGTTGCTGAGCAAGATTCATTGCACAACGATGGGGCTGCTCAAAAAGCACAGGCAAATCAGCAACCCGAAGACCCTGAGCTCACTCCAACCCTTTCTGACGAAAAGAAATATAAGGAAAAGGAGAAGCAAGCGCAAGAAGATTTGAAACAGCAGAGGGCTCAAAAAGCTGAAAAGAATCTTGCTGACCAAAAGAAAAAAGAGGAAGAGCAAAAGCAAAAGAAAAAGTCAAAGCAACCTGCCATAGAGCCTAAGCAGAAAAAAGAATCAAACAAGCAAAAAGATAAAAAAGACGAGGATAGAAAGAATAGTTCTGTAAAATCTTCAAGGGATGCTCAGAGAAAGTCGGCAGACGATAGGAAAAAGAAACCTGCTGCGCATTCGAAAAAGGCAAACGAGTCTAAAACAGACAGGAATGCCAAAAAGAAAAATTAAACACGACCATTTTTGCAACAATATTCACAATGAAATTATCTGATATTCTCAGGAAAGTGACTGTTGCAGCCTCAAAAGGAGACTTGCAACGCGAAATAACAGGTGTAAACATCGACTCGCGACAAGTGAAAGCCGGTGATTTGTTTGTTGCCGTAAAAGGCACGCAAGCCGACGGACACCAGTATATCTCAAAAGCGATTGAACTTGGCGCTGTTGCCATTTTGATGAGCGAATCTATTCCTGCCGAAGCACAAGAAAATGTGACCTATGTGCAGGTTGACGACACAGAAGATGCGGTCGGAAAAGTGGCAACCACATTTTATGGTGACCCTACTACGAAACTGAAATTAGTAGGCGTTACGGGTACAAATGGTAAAACTACGATTGCCACAGTGCTCTATAACATGTTCCGCTCTTTCGGACATAAGTGTGGTTTGTGCTCTACCGTATGCAACTTTATTGATGGTCGTGCGATTCCAGCCGATCATACAACTCCCGACCCCGTAACGCTAAACAAACTATTGGCTCAGATGGCTGAAGAGGGTTGCGAATACGCCTTTATGGAATGCTCATCGCATGCTATCCATCAAAAACGTATTGGCGGATTGCGCTTCGTTGGTGGTATCTTTACAAACCTTACTCGCGACCACCTTGACTATCACAAAACATTCGAGAACTATCGCGATGCCAAAAAGGCATTCTTCGACATGTTGCCCAAGGGTGCCTTTGCCATTACAAATGCCGATGATAAAAACGGTATGGTGATGGTGCAAAACACAGCTGCTACCATACGCACTTATTCAACACGTACAATGGCAGACTATCGTGGTCGCATTTTGGAAGAAAGCATCGAAGGCATGTTGCTCGACATTGATGGTCGTGAAGTGAGTGTACGTTTTGTGGGTCGATTCAACGTGTCGAACCTCTTGGCTGTGTATGGTGCTGCTTTAATGTTGGGCAAAACACCCGAAGACACCTTGCGCGTGCTCTCAACGCTCCACCCTGTGAATGGTCGTTTCGAAGCCATTCGTTCGCCTAAGGGATACAGTGCCGTAGTAGATTATGCACATACCCCCGATGCCTTGGCAAATGTGCTCACTGCCATTAACGAAATTGTGAAAAACAAAGGCAACGTAATCACTGTGTGTGGTGCAGGCGGTAACCGCGATAAGGGTAAACGTCCGCTCATGGCACAAGAGGCTGCAAATCGTTCAAACCGTGTGATTATTACCAGTGATAACCCTCGTTTTGAAGAGCCACAAGACATTATCAATGACATGCTTGCAGGGCTCAACGATGAACAAAAGGCAAAAACTATTAGTATTTGCGACCGTCGTGAGGCAATACGTGCTGCAGCTATGATGGCACAACCTGGCGATGTGATTCTTGTGGCAGGTAAGGGACACGAACCCTACCAAGAAATTAAGGGTGTGAAACACCACTTCGACGATCACGAAGAAATTAAAAAGGCATTTGGCATTGCTTAATTTCGCACCATTAGTTTTTTTCTTTGAAAGCCCCTTGTGCGAAACCCCAAAATGCAAAGTCTATAAAAATAAACTGACAACCGCTTTTTGCACCGCAAAGCGACGCAGCATGTGCTAACAAATGCCGCGCCAACGGCGATTGCCACAAAAATAGTACACATGTTATACTACCTTTTCCGTTTTCTCGAGCAATTCGGCGTATCAGGGTCGG
>OQVT01000722.1_pt1 | contig 19485 bp, 16 predicted proteins | sample 1691561 | NCBI WGS metagenome assembly OQVT01 (sample SAMN03418260, study PRJEB22391) | human gut metagenome | biome: human-gut; feature: organic feature; material: feces | host: Homo sapiens | place: Tanzania | collected 2013-01 | reverse complement strand
CAAAAGAGATTGACGAAAAGTCACTGGAGAATGCGTACCGCCTCTTTGAATCCGGTGATATTAATAATATTCCAGTTGGTACCACTATTGGACTTCAGCAGATACATCGTTATTTGTTTGATGGCTTATTCCCTTTTGCAGGTGCTATTCGCGATAAGAATATAGCAAAAGGGGGATTTCGCTTTGCAAATTCTCTTTATCTACAGGCTGCCCTTGATGCGGTAGAAGGAATGCCCGAAGATACTTTTGAGCATATTATAGAAAAATACGTAGAGATGAATGTGTGTCACCCTTTCATGGAAGGTAACGGACGCTCTGCGCGTATTTGGCTCGATATGATGCTAAAACGTTCTCTAGGAAAGGTTGTTGATTGGCGGTATGTAGATAAAGATCAGTATCTCTCTGCAATGGAACGATCACCTATTAACGACTTGGAGATTCGTTACTTGCTTAGTCAGAACCTAACCTCAGATACAGAAAATCGTGAGGTGATTTTTAAGGGAATTGAACAGAGTTATTATTACGAAGGGTATGAGAAATCTCTTTAATGGTATTAAAATTTATTCATCTACCTTTGGGAGAGAAATTTCCATATCAGGATCTTCATTTTTAATCCTTTTAAGAACCCAGTCTATAAAACTTTTCAATCCGGGATTTTCCAAGTTCCCATAGTTGAGGTGTCCTGTTTGGTTCATACTTCCCAGTACCCACGCTCCATCAAAGGAATATTCCAAGGTATAATATGTTGCATCATTATTGGTAGTATTTATCAGCACTGCACCACATGCAGCTTCAGGTACTTCTCATCATCAGTCAATACATTCTGCTGCTTAATCTCAGTATTGGGCACTTCCTGTTTTATGCCAAATATTTTATTCCAAAGATTCTTCATAATTCATCTATTTGATAATGCAGAGTAAAAAACTTCGTAAATCTATTCATCTCCATTTGGAAGTAGATACTCAAGAACCGATTTCCAATCAGGGAATTTCTCAGAACCAAATTGTATCCACTCTCCCTCGAATTCACTCGCTCCGTTCTTACCTCTATCATCTATCAGAACGTCGCCTTTACAAAGATTCTTGCAGTGCGTAATGACAATTCGTTTATGGAAAACATCATCCAAGTATTTAGTCACCCACAAAACCTTATCACTCCAAGCCGAAGGATTTTTCCAAGGAGCGGTTGAAAGAATATAACAGTCATAATGCTCATTCAAACAACGAACGGCATCAATGGCACCGGGCATAGGCTTCATAAGTCCGAATAATCCCGGTATCTCATCATAGCGTCCCTCATACTCTCCAAGAGTATGTTCGTCCTGTTGTGCAAGTCCTGACTCAAAATCAACAAGCACACCATCCATATCGAAATAGATCCTCTTCTTTCTTGTTGAGAGTCCATTTTTGCGTATGTTATATGCATCCCGCATTTCTGTCAATATGGAACAGAATTCAGATTCGGTCAAAATCGTTTTGTATGGATTTTGTTCACCTCTGCTATGGTATAATTTTAGTCCTCGAGTTGACATCAATGCTATACGGAAACGCTCATTTTGCTCGAACATCGCTTTGTATGCCTTGCGTATCAACTCTTGAAATTCATTGCTTTGTCGATTGATAGCAGTGCCTTTCCACCAAACAATCTGGTCGGTTTGCCAAGTTGTAGTAGTTTTTGTTTTAGCTTTACGACCCTTCATCGCACATATCTGTCGTTGTCTGTTAGAATCCTCATATTTGAGAGATTGCAGAAAACCTTCCATACTATGACAAAAGACACCTTCAAAGAAGAATCTATTACTACATAAATTCGATAACACATGCGAGGGCTTCCATTTTATATATAATTCAAGTTTCGCAAGTTCAACTTGCTGATTTCAGATTGTAAAATTGAGCGATATGAGCTATCTCTTCCGACTGATTAATTACGGCATCATAAATTTCTTCGTCCAGCAGGCCGAAGACTCTCGCTATTGCAGTGACCAGTTCCTGAAGTATGCCCCATATCTGTTGCGCTACGGAAAGCTGTACCGTCTCTCTGGATATTTCTCGAAAAAGGCCTCCTATGGTCTCGTAGTCGCTGAAACGCCTGGCCACCGAGAGGATGTTGTATTGGAGACAACACAATGTGGCAGCGGCTATCTGTGAAGCAAAGCCTGTACTCTGACACTTACCGAAACCAAGATTGGTCTTGCTGTCCTTGAATACGACTTCGATAGCCCAGCGTCTGGAGTAAATCTGCCATGCTTTGAAGAAATCAATGCCTGTGTCGGTTGTAAGCAGGCCGTTCCATTTGCCATGCTTACTTCGACGCACGAGAAAAACTCTGACTTTAACTCCTCCGAAAACGGCATCATACATGATATAGTAGCATTTGAGTTTTCGACTGTATTTCTGCAGCTTAAGTCTCTTGCCAAGTCGAACCAGAGCCGGTGCGGTCATTTCACCATGTTCGGTCTGGTATTTGGTCTTTCCATTCTCACCGACTTTTATCATGCCCATCCAATGACATTTTATGTGGCGGCTATGGATGAAACGGATAAATTCCTTGTTCGTGAACCAGCTGTCGGCCAGTACATACCTGAACTTTATCCCTTTACGAATAGCCCTCTTTATCATCTCCTTTGCAAGATCGATTTTGGACATGCCGTATGCCTGTTCCCGCTCACAGAGTACCTTGCTGTCATATTCGGTCTTGCGACGGCGGCTAAGTTCCTTGGCGCTCATCCCGTAATTGCCCTTCTTGCCTTGCTCTCCGATGATGTCGAAATCGAGAAGAAGCTGCGACACTCCGTCGGTGACAGCCATGCAGAGACACTTGAACCCCAAAACCGACTTGTGAGCCAAATGGGAATATATACGTCCTACCTTCTCTATTGTAAGGCCTGTCTTTTCGTGATCCGTATCGTCAAGAATCAGACATACGTCTTCCGATTTATGTTCGGAACGAAGACGGATTTGATTCCATAACTGGACAGATATGTACCACAACGCTCTGCGCCAATCAATACTTGGATTTTCCATAAAGCGGTAGAAAACATCCTTGCGGGCCTTGACAAAAGGAGCAAGAGTGCCATACTTCTGATTGTGATACGCATTGCGGATTCCGAAACACGGAAACAGAAGAAGGCACTGGAAGATGGTAAGCAGCCGATAGGTGCAGTTAGGTTTGCTAAGGACAGCAAGAGTATCACGCTCGGTCATTTTAATTCGGGAGAGAATGAAGCTTATGTTCTGCATGGCTGCTGTCATATCGGAATTCTTGAAAAACGTTTTGATATCCGAGAGAAAAGGGGTAATTTTGTGTATCGACATGGGATTGAGTATGTTTTTTGGTGGTACTTAAAATTACTCATTTTCTGCCTATTAGGCAAGAAACCATGTCGTTTTTTTATGTCATTATTATCGGCTATCTGTACTTGCGAAACTTGAATATTTAATTTCAATTGCCGCTTCCGCTCTTTTTTTGCGCGTATCGCTACAGGCGCAAACAAAAAAAATTCATAAGCCTTAAAATAGGTATCATAACCATCTAAAAATAGCAGACTTTCAGCCCGCATTATTTGAGTTTTGACAGCCCTCGGTCATTAGAAAATGATAATAAGACCATTTCTATGACCGATTTAGTTTGGTGAAAAGTGGCTTAGTTTGTTTATATACTGAAAATCTTCTGCTGAAATTGATGCATCCAATTTTGATTGACAATCCAATTAAAAGTTAGATTATGTTGTAGGAAAATGATATTTTTATCACAAATGTTTCCTTGTATCTTTACTCCATCTTTTGCTCTTATAAACCGTATACTCCAATATTCTCCGAGTGGGGCTAAAAGCACTTCACTTATTTTTTCTTCTTGGAATAAAGTTAAATCTTGTTTAAAGGAGATAAGTTCGTCTGTGCTTATGTCGGTATCCATTAGTATCTGGAAAAAAGATTCTTGTAATTTTATGTTCATCTGAATATAATCATTGAACTCAAGCTTTTCTTTTTGAATGAAATCAATGCTACAAATGTTAGAATAGGTAGAGTCGATGCTTTCCACACAATGCTTGATTTGTGATATTTCGTGAATAGAGTTCAACAACTTAGGAATAAAACTTTGGTCAAAATCTAAATGTAGTGTAAATTCAGTTCCGTTATCTGACTTTTTAGTAAGATGTACATATTGATAGATATGCCCATACTGATTTGATACCAATTCAATATATAGTGAATAATCATCTGACATAAATGAAATTTTATGGCTTAGCCCATGATATAAATCTTGTAATTCTTTCTCAAAATTAATGATTTGTGTAATATTGGTCTTATAACATTCGGAAATATTAAAGATGGAATATTCAAACTGTACATTAAATAGTAATGTCCCATTTTGCTGATTATAAGAAAAATTGTACCATGTCATGTAAGGTACATTTTTAGAATCGTAAAATATTATTTCTTGCATAAATTTATGTTTTTTGATTTGTAAAACCGTATTGATATTATATTGCTAAAATAGTACATTTTTGTTAATCTTGCTTAAATTCCCCAATAAGTTGTTTTATCAGATTTTTTAGCCCTTTTCAACCTTTTTTCTTGACGTTCGTAAGAGTATAGTAGGCATGGCTTATCTGACGAATGAAACCAAGAAAAAAGATCGAAAAAGTACCTCAAATTATCCTTGAATAAAATACTTAATTCTAAAATTTAAATTGTTTTGTAAAATTACTTAATTCATAAAATGCTCTATGGTAAACTATACCTGTTTCAGTGTTTATTCCTAATGTATAAACTCCTTGTACTCCATTGATTGTTCCAGGAGTTACCATCATCAGACTGTTTCCTTTTATACCTATAATATATCCTTTATTTACTATTTGATTATCAAATAAATAAGGGAAATTATGATATAAGTCTTTTTGTATATCTATTCTTGGATGATATCCTTTTATTTTTAATGAACGTGTTAAAGATTTATTGTTTTCAATTATATGGGTTGGTGCTTTCTCAGTTGTTGTTATAGTATATTCTGTAATTGTACCGTTTTCAGGTTGTGGAGCACTTGCAAGAGGGGTGTCAGGTTTAGGCATTTTAGGCATAGCATCCGGCATTACTTCCGGCACAGAGCTTAATGCTCCGGTTTCTCCAACAGGTGTATTCTTCCAAGAGAACATCCCTCTTCCCTGCGCGATGGCATTTCCGTGCCAGAAGTTCTGTCCTTTGGCGATGGCTATTCCTCCCCCAAAGACTCCTCCTAGTGCGCCTCCACACATCGCTCCGGAAAAAGCCCCCATAGTCCCGTTTCCCAATGCATTGAGAAAACCTCCTCCTGCCATGAGCGTATTTCCTGTTCCGAGCGTGAATCCTGAAGCGGCTCCTCCCACCATTCCTGAAATCGCTCCACCGATAAATCCTGCCCCTCCGACAGCTCCTCCGACCAGTGGTCCCAGTGCCCCTGCGGCGGCTCCGACACCGAAGTATCCAAGAAACTGTCCAAAGTTACTAATATTATCCCAATGTGTTGCAACATTGATGGCTCCACCTATAATGGCTCCCGCTATAATCCATCCGATAACTTCCCCGTTCTTGTCCACATAGCACAGGGGTCTGTTCATACAGTATCCGTACCTGTTCATAGCCTGTGTAAAGTCCGGCAGCTGTACATAGGGGTCAGGACTCAGGAATCTTCCAAGTATCGGGTCGTACAGTCTCGCATTCATGTGGATCAGCCCGAATCCGTCCAAGTGTTCGTGTCCCGTAAACCCTCTTCCTGTCATCAGGCTTGGCGCTTGTTGTCTGAAACGATGGAGAGAAGTAGGTCTTTATCGATAGCAAATAAAAAATATCGCTGTTGGATAAAACTTTTTAAATCATCAATAACCTGTTGATATACATAAAATTATGTGGTAACTTCAATAAGGGTTATCCATAAAAATATTAATAATCAGCCTATTGAATATTTTTACCTGACACTGATAATAAAAAACGTTATCTGCATCAAATATTTTGAAACAGATAACGTTTAATAGAGTTTATGTTGTAGGCGTCTTAAATTTTATAAATTAATCCGAAAAGGGTTAATTTATGATTATTATTATTATTGAATGCTAATTCCATTATTATAATTTTCTACAATAATAAGATTGACAGTTGGATATTCTATTGCTAATTGTTGAAGTAATAATTTTACATCCTCCCAAGGTAATCCTCCTAATCCTGCTCCTATTTTAGGCATAGCTATATCTTTTACGTGTTGTTCTGTTGCTAACTTTAACATTTTTCTAACAGATAATTCAATGGCCTCCAAGGTAGCGTTGGTTCTCCATGTTTTTTGAGTACCTAAATTGTATATACGTTGAGTACCTTGTACAAATTCAAAAACATCTCCTGGATGGAATTGATTTTGCAAACATTTTTTTCTGTATTGTAAATACATTTGAGGAAAACGTTTTTTGAATTGTAATGCAATACCTTTTCCCATAGCTCCGGCACAATTGCACCCATGAGCATAACAACTAATTCCTGATATGGAGAATATATCTCCATAAGCTATAAACTTTATCATACAATAATTGCATTTAATAACGTCTGTTAAAATTTAATTTTAAATATGCTTACTCCACCTCCACCTATTCTATTGTTAAGATTTAATAGCTTTTAATTCTGCTTCTTCTCCAACTCCTGAAGATTTTCCATTCTCTTGGTTTCGAGGAATTCGTAGATGCCACACAAGTGTTCTTTTACTCGTTGGTGTCCGAACTCGTAAACCTTGGTAACTAAGCCATCGAGGAAGTCACGGTCGTGCGATACCACTATCAGTGTTCCGTCGAAATCCATAAGAGCTTGCTTCAGAATATCCTTGGTCTTCATGTCCAGATGGTTTGTCGGCTCGTCCAAGATAAGCAAGTTCACCGGTTCCAGCAGCAACTTAATCATGGCAAGACGCGTACGCTCTCCTCCCGACAATACCTTAACCTTTTTCATTGATTCTTCGGGACCTCCAAACATGAAGGCACCCAGCAAGTCGCGTATCTTGTTGCGGATTTCGCCTTTCGCCACATCGTCTATGGTCTGGAATACAGTCAGGTTCTCATCGAGCAGCGAAGCCTGGTTCTGTGCAAAGTAACCTATCTGTACGTTATGACCTAAGGTAAGAGTTCCTTCGTGCTCTATCTCTTGCATGATACATTTCACAAGTGTAGACTTACCCTCACCGTTTCTACCCACAAAAGCCACCTTATCACCTCTCTCTATGGTAAGGTTAGCATTCTTGAATACAGTATGCGCTCCGTAAGTTTTTCCTACTCCCTCCATGATTACCGGATAGCTTCCGCTACGTGGCGAAGGCGGGAATTTAAGACGGAGTGCAGAAGTATCTTCTTCGTCCACTTCTATTAGTTCCAACTTTTCGAGCATCTTCACACGGCTCTGCACTTGCAGCGTCTTACTGTATGTACCCTTGAAACGTTCTATGAAGTCCTTGGTTTCCTGAATCATCTTCTGCTGTTCTTCGTATTGCTTCATCTGTTGCTCGCGGCGTTCCTGACGCAATACTAGGTATTGAGAGTAGTTAACCTTATAATCGTAGATGCGACCCATAGTAACTTCAATGGTTCGTGTGGTGATGTTATCCACAAACTTACGGTCGTGACTGATTAGCACTACCGCTTTGGCACTGTTTATAAGGAAATCCTCAAGCCACTGAATAGATTCGATGTCGAGGTGATTGGTCGGCTCGTCAAGCAGCAGCACGTCGGGGTTTTGTAGCAACAGCTTGGCAAGCTCGATACGCATTCTCCATCCGCCGCTGAAATCGCTTGTGGGGCGAGAGAAATCGCTGCGTTCAAATCCTAAACCAAGCAAAGCCTTTTCTACGTCTTCTTCAAAGTGAGTCATGTCTATGGCGTAGAACTTCTCGCTCATGGTAGCCACTTTTTCTATAAGAGCCATATAGTCATCGCTCTCATAGTCGGTACGCGTAGCCAGTTCCGCATTCATTCGCTCTATCTCTGCCTCCATTTCGTGCAGATGCGCAAAAGCCATAGACGCTTCTTCGAACACGGTACGTCCGTCTTCTGTCATGAGGTGCTGTGGCAGATAAGCCACTACGCAGTCTTTCGGAGCTGTCACTTTTCCGCGTGTAGGCGGACGTACACCTGCCAATATCTTTAGCAGCGTAGATTTTCCGGCACCATTCTTACCCATCAGGGCGATGCGGTCTTTTTCGTTTATCTGAAAACTAATGTCACTGAATAAGGTGGTTCCGCCAAATTCGACGGTAAGTCCATCTACTGAAATCATGATATCTTATCGGTTGTTATCGGGTTATAAAATTCCTATCCATTTGTGGGTTTGCAAACTCAGTCGCCAGTGCGGATGCTCTTGTATATAGCTTACCACTTCTGCGGTATTCTTGCACGAGCATGGCTGCAGGCAGTGTACTTTGGCGGGTATTTTGGCGTATTGCTCTACGTCATTATCTCCGGTGAATACTACTTTTATTTCGTCTATGCGTGTCAGCGCTATGGGCGCTCCTTTAGGCGAGCATGTTATCCAGTCGATTGACTGTGGCACGGGGTGCGTGCCGTTAGTTTCTATACACACATATTTACCTATGCCGTGCAGCTTCTCTACCAAGGCATCGTCTACAAACAGCGAAGGCTCTCCTCCGGTAAGTATCACCATACGGGCGGGGCATTGAGCAGCTTGTTCCACTATTTCTTCGTCGCTCATAAATTTACCGTCTTCGTGGCGCGTGTCGCAAAAGTCGCACTTCAGGTTGCAGCCCGAAAAGCGGATGAAAAGAGCCGGAGTTCCGGTGTGAAATCCTTCGCCTTGCAGGCTGTAGAATATTTCATTAATCTTTTTCATATACGGCTATATTTCCTTCCGATTCTTGCACTTCTACTTTAAAGCAATTGGGTACCTGCTGGCATATCCAGTATGCTATGTTCTCTGCGGTTGGGTTAAATGGCAGTACCTCATTCAGCGTAGTATGGTCGAGCTTATCTTTTACCATACGTTTTATATGGCTGAAGTCGGTCACCATTCCGTCGGCGTTCAGTTCTTTAGAACGGCAGTGTACGGTGATAATCCAGTTGTGTCCGTGCAGATGCGTGCATTTGCTTTCGTAAGAAAGTTCCAGCCTATGAGCGGCTGATATCTCAAGTCGTTTGATTACGGTATACATAAAATTGGGTATTCTAGCAATATTTTTCTGCAAAGATACACATTCCCTACAACTTGCAACCAAGTTGCGAACTGAATAGTTTATCTTTGCTCCCGCAAAAATATAAGAAGATATATGGGAGAGCATAAACATTGTTGTTGTCACGACCATGGCAAATGCTGTGGCGAGGCAGAGAAACACGAGTCTCAGTTAAGGGAATGTGCTGGAATGGTAGTTTCGGCAGTGCTGCTGATAGCCGGACTGATTATGCAGACTACACATGCTGCCTTATTGCAAAACGAAACTGTAAGACTGTTGTGGTACGTCGTCGCTTATCTTCCGGTAGGAGTGCCTGTTATGAAAGAGGCTGTAGAAAGCATCTGCCATAAAGATTTCTTCAGCGAGTTTTTGCTGATGAGCATAGCCACGATAGGTGCCTTCGCCATCGGCGAGTATCCCGAAGGAGTATCTGTTATGCTGCTTTATTGCATCGGCGAGTTTTGGCAAGACAAGGCTGTGGCTAAAGCTAAAGGAAACATAAACGCTTTGCTCAGTCTAAAGCCTGAGACAGCCGAAGTGATAAGAAACGGGCAGACCGAAACCGTAAGTCCGCAGGAAGTTAAGGTGGGCGAGACGGTATGTGTAAAGCCTGGCGAGCGTGTGCCGCTGGACGGAACGTTGCAAACCGAACGTGCTTCGTTTAACACTTCCGCACTTACGGGCGAGAGTGTTCCATGCAACATAAAGAGGGGAGAGGAAGTTTTGTCGGGCATGATAGTTTGCGACGCCGAAATAACTATAACCGTGCTTCGTCCTTTCAGTGAAAGCGCATTGTCGCGCATTATAGATATGGTGCAGAACGCTTCAGAGCGTAAGGCTCCTACAGAATTGTTTATCCGTCGCTTCGCGAGGGTCTATACGCCTGTTGTTGTGGCTCTTGCCGTATTGATACAGGCTTTGCCGTTCGTCTATTCGCTTTTCGATTCATCTTTTCAGTTTGTATATGCCGATTGGCTTTATAAATCACTGATATTCTTGGTTGTGTCTTGTCCTTGCGCTTTAGTCATTAGCATACCGTTGGGGTATTTCAGCGGGATAGGTGCAGCGTCGCGTCGTGGCATACTGTTTAAGGGCGGCAACTATCTGGATGCCGTGACTCATCTAAATACGATAGTATTCGATAAAACCGGAACGCTGACAAAAGGTACGTTCGACGTAACTAGATGCGTTACATCCGATTCATCGGCAGAAGCCAGTCGCCTTATGGTAGAGTGTGTAGCGGCTGTAGAGAGCGGAAGCACGCATCCCATAGCAAAAGCGGTAGTAAGATTTGCCGAAGGAAAAGGCTTCAATGGCGAGAAAGCCGAGAAAGTGAAAGAAATAGCCGGTATGGGACTTACGGCAGAATACTGCGGAAAGCAAGTAATGGCTGGAAATGCACGGTTGCTCCGTAATTTCGGCATAGATTATCCGGAGGAAGTTGACGCAGAGGTTAATACCATAGTGGTTTGTGCCATAGATAATAGATGCGCAGGCTATCTTGTACTATCGGATACGCTTAAAGACGATGCCCATGAAGCGATAGACCATCTCAAAAGATTAGGCATTTCCGATATAGAAATGCTGTCGGGCGATAAGCAGACCATCGTTCAGCATACAGCTCATGAAATAGGTATTACACAAGCTTACGGTGGATTACTGCCGGGCGGTAAACTGGAGCATATAGAAACGTTGCGGAAAAATGCGGCGTGCCGAGTAGCTTTTGTAGGCGACGGAATGAACGACGCTCCGGTCTTGGCACTCAGTGATGTAGGTATAGCGATGGGCGGTTTAGGCAGTGATGTTGCTATTGAGACAGCCGATGTAGTTATACAGACCGACCAACCTTCTAAAGTAGCGGTTGCGATAGAAATTGGTAGGGCAACAAAGAGCATAGTGCGTCAGAATATAGTATTCGCCTTAGGTGTTAAAGTACTGATTATGTTATTGGGATTGCTTGGATTAGCCAATCTATGGGCAGCCGTGTTTGCCGATGTAGGCGTTACGCTGTTGGCTGTAGCCAATACGATGAGGCTTCAGTTCTTTTGTATCCCGAAAATGAAAAAGTAAAAGCATTCTGTATGGTTCGACAATAAAAAATCGAACTATTGCACATGGCTCTTATTCAGTTTTTTGTATTTTTGCATTTTTATAGAGAGAATTGTAAAGAAAGGGTTTTATTTTGAATTATAAAGAATTATTTCAGCGTGTGGTTTCATTGATTTCTACTCCCGGAAAAGCTTGGGATGAAATCATAGAACGGAAAGAGGGGAGAACAGTGGTTCCCAAATTTGTTTATCCGCTCATCGGATTATGTGGATTGTCTGAGTTCTTGGGTGCGTTGATAGGTCACGATACTTCGGCATTGGTGTTTCAGTTTGCCATGACACGTTGCTGTGCCGTAGCGGTGTCATTGTTCGGAGGATTTTTTCTGGCATCCTATTTGCTCGATAAGATAAACAGCCGTTGGACTAAGGCGTTAATCAGCCTAGAGCAGATGCAGGTGTTCGTAGGATTCAGCATGGTAGTGATGTTCGTGCTCGATATCATCAGCGGATTGTTCTCTATCAAGGTGCTTCATTTGATTTTGCAGATTTACACCATCGTGGTGGCTTTTGAGGGAACACGCCGATGGCTTCATATCAGCGAGGAAAAGCAGACCAGCTTTGCCATTGTTTCTACTATAGCCATTTTGGCATGTCCGGCACTGATAGAATTTTTATTCAATGAGTTTTCGGTATTGTTTAACTGATAACTCTTTTATCTACACTAATTAAGAATTAAGAAATGAAAGCAAGTACGAATAATAATATCAATATCAAGAATAAGCGGGCTTCGTTCGACTATGAGTTTATTGATACCTATACAGCAGGCATCGTGCTTACCGGTACAGAAATAAAGTCAATACGTCAGGGAAAAGCCAGCTTGGTAGATACGTTCTGTATCTTTATAAAAGGCGAGCTGTGGGTGAAGAATATGCACATTTCGGAGTATTTCTACGGTTCGTATAATAATCATGTGGCACGTCGCGACCGTAAGTTGCTGCTAACTAAGAAAGAACTTCGTAAATTGGAACGCACTGCCGACGAGCCGGGTTTTACCATTGTGCCCACCCGTATGTTCATCAATGAAAAAGGCTTGGCCAAAGTTGTGATAGCCTTGGCTAAAGGTAAGAAACAATACGATAAGCGCCAGACTATGAAAGAGAAAGAAGATAAGCGCATGATGGACCGTATGTTTAAACGTTGATGACCGATTAGAGAGAAATATGCAAACAAAGACAATACAACAGATTATAAAAGAACGTATCCTGGTGCTGGATGGTGCTATGGGTACTATGATACAACGATATAACCTTACGGAAGCCGATTTTCGCGGCGAACGTTTTAAGGACTGGAAGGGACAGCTTAAAGGCAATAATGATATGCTTTGCCTTACTCGCCCGGATGTGATAGAGGATATCCACCGCAAGTATCTTACTGCCGGTGCCGATATCATCGAGACTAATACGTTCAATGCCACTACGGTGTCTATGGCGGATTATCATTTTCAGCCTTATTGCCGCGAAATAAACGAGAAGGCGGTGCAGATAGCCCGTAAGGTAGCCGATGAATTTACGGCTCTTAATCCGGATAAACCTCGTTTTGTAGCTGGTTCGGTGGGACCAACCAACAAGACGTGTTCTATGAGTCCGGATGTAAACAACCCAGCTTTTCGTGCCCTGACCTTCGACGAACTGAAGCAGTCGTACAGCGAACAGATGGAAGCATTACTCCACGGTGGCGTAGACGCTATCTTGATAGAAACTATCTTTGATACGCTTAATGCCAAGGCGGCTATTATGGCAGCCCGCGATTGTATGGAAAAGGCTGGTCGCAAGGTACCTATTATGCTTAGTGCTACGGTGGCGGATGTATCCGGACGTACATTATCAGGTCAGACTTTGGAGGCATTCCTTGCTTCCGTAATGGCAGACGATATATTCTCCGTAGGTCTTAACTGCTCTTTCGGAGCACGTCAGCTTAAGCCTTACTTAGAGGTGCTGGCACAGCGTGCGCCGTGCTACATTAGTGCCTATCCAAATGCCGGACTTCCCAACAGCTTAGGACAATACGACCAGACTCCCGAAGAAATGGCGGAGGAAGTAGGCGAGTACATAGCCGAAGGCTTAGTAAACATAATAGGTGGATGTTGCGGTACAACCGAAGAATATATAGCTAAATATCAAGATATAATCCGCGGAAAACAACCGCATGTGCCGGCTTCGCCATCGGAATACCTATGGCTTTCCGGTCTTGAACTGCTGGAACTTACTCCTGAAATAAAGTTCGTAAATGTGGGCGAGCGTTGCAATGTGGCAGGCTCTCGTAAGTTTCTCCGTCTGATAAACGAGAAGAAGTACGAAGAAGCCTTGGGTATAGCCCGTAAGCAGGTAGAAGACGGTGCGCTGGTGATAGACGTTAATATGGACGACGGACTGCTTGACGCTGCCGCCGAGATGACTACGTTCTTGAATCTGGTAATGTCGGAACCCGAAATATCGCGTGTGCCCATTATGATTGACTCTTCAAAATGGGAAGTGATATTGGCAGGTCTGAAGTGTGTGCAGGGCAAGTGCATCGTAAACTCCATATCGCTGAAAGAGGGAGAGGAGAAATTCATCAGTCATGCACGCGAGGTGAAGGCTTACGGAGCGGCTGTAGTAGTCATGGCGTTCGATGAGAAAGGTCAGGCAGATACGTATGCCCGTAAAGTAGAGGTGTGCAGTCGCGCTTATCGTATTCTTACAGAAGTAGTACATTTCCGTCCGCAAGATATCATCTTCGACCCAAACGTGTTGGCGGTGGCTACCGGTATAGAGGAGCACAACAACTATGCTGTCGACTTTATTAAGGCTGCCGGATGGATACGTAAGAATCTTCCCGGAGCGCATGTAAGCGGAGGTGTGAGCAACCTATCGTTCTCTTTCCGTGGAAATAACTATATTCGTGAGGCTATGCATGCGGTCTTTCTGTATCACGCCATCCGTCAAGGCATGGATATGGGTATTGTAAACCCCGGTGCGTCGGTGCTTTATACAGATATACCTGCCTATGTGCTGGAGCGTATAGAAGATGTGGTGCTTAATCGCCGCCCCGATGCAGCTGAACGGTTGATAGAAACAGCCGAGCGACTGAAAGCCGAAAAAGAAGGTGCCGCTAATGGAGCCGCATCGACAAGTCACCTTACGTGGCGCGAGGGAACTACCGTAGAAGAACGACTTCAATATGCGTTGGTAAAAGGCATAGGCGATTATCTGGACGACGACTTGCACGAGGCTCTGAGCAAGTATCCCAATGCAGTGAGTATTATAGAAGGTCCGCTTATGGCAGGCATGAATCATGTGGGCGACTTATTCGGGGCAGGAAAGATGTTCTTGCCGCAGGTGGTAAAGACGGCCCGCACCATGAAGAAAGCCGTGGCGGTGCTTCAACCATATATAGAGGCAGAAAAGAAAGACGGTGCCCGCAGTGCCGGAAAAGTATTGCTTGCCACGGTGAAAGGCGATGTGCACGACATAGGTAAGAACATCGTGGCGGTAGTGATGGCATGCAATAATTACGAAATCATAGACTTGGGCGTAATGGTTCCGGCCGAAAAGATTATAGAAACGGCTATCCGTGAGAAGGTAGATGTAGTGGGACTAAGCGGTTTGATTACCCCATCATTAGAAGAAATGGTACATGTGGTAACAGAAATGGAGCGTGCCGGATTAAACATTCCGGTAATAATAGGTGGAGCTACCACATCAAAGCTGCATACCGCATTAAAGATAGCTCCGGTATACCATGCCCCGGTGGTGTATATGAAAGACGCTTCGCTCAACGCACCCGTTGCCGCCCGATTGATGAACCCCGATCTTCGCACCGCTTTTGCCGAAGAGCTGGAGAATGAATATCAGGCACTTCGCGAGCAGAACCGTGCAAAGCAAATAAAGACTACTCCACTAGATGAAGTAAGAAAGAAGAAACTCAATCTGTTTTAATAAGTAGGCCTACAAGGAAAGCGGTAAACTATCCATGTAGGCCGATATTTTATTTACTCTAAATGATTCGTTTTTAAGAACTCCTCCGCTTGGCAGAGAGTCTCCGGCTTGCCGATATCAATTAAATGCAGATTCTGCACCGGCATACCGCCGATAGCTGCTTCAGCGCAAGTCTGCAAATAAAAATCCATAATAGAGAACTTACCCGTCCAGCGGCTATCCATATATCCGAATAAAGAAGGAGATATAACATGAATGCCGCTAAAAGCGAACTCTTCATACTTATCTGCATCGCAGTCGGGACGATAAACAAATCCTTCGGGCTTGGTTTGCAATGTATCCTTATTTATCCAACCTTTCAAGCGGAGAGAAAGCTTGTCGAAAAGCAAGTATCTCACAGTCTTGCGGTGGCTTACCAGCAGCGTAGCGTCGTTTCCGCTCTGAGTGTGATGCTGATAAAATGCCTTCAAGTCGATATCAGAAAGTATGTCTGCATTATGTATAAGTATAGGCTCGCTGTTGCCATCGAATAGCGGCTCGGCCTTCTTTATACCTCCGCCTGTATCGAGAAGAAAGTCGCGCTCATCGCTTATGCGAATATTGATTCCGAAGTTATCATTATCGCGCAGAAAGTCTATAATCTGTTCGCCAAGATGATGAATATTGATTACTATATCGTCAAATCCGGCGGCTTTCAGTCGTAAGATAACATGCTCCAGCATGGGCTTTCCGGCAACTTTTATCAGTGCTTTAGGTGTATGGTCGGTTAGCGGACGCAGGCGTGTGCCTAGTCCAGCTGCAAATATCATGGCTCTCATATTTCTATAAGTGATAAGGCAATATTTCTGTTATGTTCTGTTCGCGGTGTATCAGCTCTATGCGTGTGCCGAATTTCTCGTTGAGGTGGTGCGCCACATGCTCTGCCGAGTAAACCGAGCGATGCTGTCCGCCGGTGCAACCGAATGCTACGCTAAGATGAGTGAATCCACGCTGAAGGAAACGTTTTACGTGCGCATCAACAAGTGCATCTACATGAGTCAGGAATTCGGTAATCTCTCCGTCTTCTTCCAGAAAGCGTATTACAGGCTCATCGCGTCCGGTAATCTTCTTGTATTGTTCGTAGCGTCCGGGGTTATGTACCGCACGGCAGTCGAACACGTAACCGCCTCCGTTGCCCGAAGGGTCGTCGGGCAGTCCTTTCTTGTACGAGAAACTCATCACCCTTACCGTTAGCTTGCTCTTGTTGCGCTCATAGGCGAATTGCGGCTGCTCGGTCATGCGTGTAAGTACCTCGCATAAGTACGGATAGGCTTCGAAACCGCCTTCTGCCAACAGTACGCGCAGGTTTTCTATGGCGAAAGGAATGCTTTGCAAGAAGTGAGGCTTCTTTTCAAAATACCCTCTGAACCCGTATGCGCCGAGCACTTGCATAGTGCGGAACAATACGAACTGACGCAGAGTGCTGAAGAACTCCTCTTTATCGATGCTGGCATACGGCTGCAAGGCTTCAAGATACTCGGCAGCCAACTCTTGGCGAAGTGCCTGCGGATAGTTGGCTTTGGCCTGCCACAAGAAAGAGGCTACATCGTAATAACAAGGACCTCTTCGTCCGCCCTGAAAGTCGATGAAGCAAGGCTTTCCGTCGGCTATCATTACGTTGCGGCTCTGGAAGTCGCGATACATAAATGCTATGGGGTGCGCCTGTAACAGAACATCCGCCATTCGCTCAAAATCGTCTTCCAGCATATTCTCTTGAAAGTCGGTTCCGGTAGCTTTCAAGAAACAATATTTAAAGTAGTTCAAATCCCACAATATGCTGCGTCGGTTAAACTCCGGCTGCGGATAGCACACGCTGTAATCCATCTCACGGTCGCCTTCAAATTGCAGGCGAGGCAACAGGCGGATTACCGTTTTCAGCAGCTCTGTCTCTTCCGTAGAGAAATCACCGTTCTTTCGTCCGTTGGCTATACAGTCGAACAGCAGACTGTTACCCAAGTCTTCTTGCAGATAAGCGGAGCAATCGTCTGCCACGGCATACACCTTAGGCACCGGCAGGCCTTTTTCTGAGAAATGCTGCGCCATGTAGACAAACGCCTTGTTCTCCTCAACCGAAGTACCGCACACCCCGATGAGTCGCTGCACTCCGTTAAGTCGATAATAACGTCTGTTCGACCCGGCTCCCGGCAGTGCGTCTATGCTCTGCGGTTCCTGTTTGGTATATTGTTTATATAGCGATGATAAAATGTCTGTATTCATTATGATTTTCAGCTAAGTATTATTTAATGTTACGTTGGTTTAATGCCCTCTGATAGCGTCGTGCGTTAGCCAGATGCTCGTTCCACGTTACTGCGAAATTATGCGTACCCGAAAAATCCTCTTTGGCGCACATATACAGATAGTCATGATGCGTATAGTTAAGCACTGCATCTATTCCGTCTATTGAAGCTATGCGTATAGGTCCGGGAGGCAAGCCCTGATGCTTATATGTATTATAGGGATTATCCGCTTCGAGATGCTTATGCAGAATACGTCTTAAACCGAACTCCTGCAGAGCGAACTTCACGGTAGGGTCTGCCTGAAGCATCATTCCCGCGTGCAGACGGTTGATGTACAGACCAGCCACCATCGGCTTTTCCGCTTTGTTGGCAGTCTCTTCTTCCACTATCGAAGCTACGGTGCACACCTCTTCGGGCGTCAGTCCGATGCTTGCCGCCTTGCCCGTTCTCTCTGCATTCCAGAAACGGTCGTGCTCTTTCTTCATGCGCTTCATCAAGTCTTCGGCACTTATGTTCCAATAAACCTCGTAAGTATTCGGCACGAATAGAGTAGGGATGGTGTAAGTAGTGAACCCCATTTTGGCGCAACTGGCACTGTCGGTTATCAGTCGGGCTATAGAAGCACTGTCAGTCATCAGCTTACGAGCGAGAGTTTTAGAAAGTTGCCCCATAGTACGCACGCTGGGCACTGTCAGCTTAACAGGAGTCTGGTTGCCCGTCTGCATGTGATGATAAATCTGCCACGTACTTGTTTCGGGCGAAAAACGGTAAGCCCCCTCATGTATGTTGTCGGCATATTTCCCAGCCTTTACCAAGATTTGGAATCCGGTGAGCGACGAAGCGTTAAGTTGAGTTTTCAGCTTAGTATATACCGAGTCGATATTATCGTCTTGATCAATATAAATGTAAGTCGGTTTAGTTATCTGTAGCGGATGCCCCATGAAGAGTATAAATCCGCTAAGCAATGCAGCCAATAAGATTACTGCGGCTGCACAAAGTGCGATAATGGTTTTCTTGTATTTCATGAAAGTATGAATTTTCTTGTTTTGCATTTTAACGGTGCAAATTTAAGAAAACTATTTTGGCATACGCTCTCCAGAAGTATATTATTGGTAGAAACCCTCAATCGAAAAGCCGTCTGCCGTGTATTTAAACGGTAAAATTAATGTATATATAAAAAGCCGCTTTAAACACGAAAAAAAGAATGCAATAAGTCGGTCAACCATTCGCATATTGCAGGCCTGCAATTCGCATATTGCACGGTGGTTAATCGAATACTTTTTTTATTTTCTCGCATTCTTTTTTGACCCCACTCAGAAGGTGCTGTAGAGGGGATTTTATTTAATGCTATGTTGGTGAAAGATGTTTTATGGGGAAATGCGGTTTTGTTTTGTTTGGTAAAAGGTTGTGACATGCTTTATAACTGAGGTCATTAATGAATTGATAAATTCATCAAATAACAACTCAAATGCAAAAGTATGCGACTGGCGTTTTCTCAATATCGGCTTTATTTTAGTACTTTTGCAATCAAATGAAGTTTGTTAATGCAGAAAGATGGCATGATAAATGCTAAGGCGTTATCCAAATTATTTGGTACAAGTGTCATAACCATCAAACGTGATCTATACGTCCTCCGTGATATGAAACTTATCAAGTATGTTGGAAGTAACAAGTCTGGGCATTGGGAAGTGATTGGTTGATATGTTAATGATATAGTAATTGTAATTTATGAGTGATAATAATATTCAAGGCTACGTTTATATACTTACAAATCCGTGCTTTCGCTTCATTGGTTAAAGGTAAAAAGAAGGCAGACGGTGTAACAGCTTGGCTTGTACCAGGTTCTTGGTTGGTTGATAAACAAATACGTGAAGAGGGAATTGATAAGATTGTAGAGGCTGCCGGCTTCGAAATCCGTCAGCCAGGATGCTCTGCCTGCTTGGCAATGAACGATGATAAGATTCCTGCAGGCAAGTACTCTGTAAGTACATCCAA
>OQVT01000720.1_pt1 | contig 19488 bp, 20 predicted proteins | sample 1691561 | NCBI WGS metagenome assembly OQVT01 (sample SAMN03418260, study PRJEB22391) | human gut metagenome | biome: human-gut; feature: organic feature; material: feces | host: Homo sapiens | place: Tanzania | collected 2013-01 | reverse complement strand
CACGGCCCAGAAAGGCATCGCCCACCGGGATGCCGGCACGCTTGCCGCTGCGGGTCACCAGAGTGCCCACGCCCACCTTCTCGATATCGTCGAACAGCATGACACCCAGATGATCGGGTTCCACACTTTCCACCATGCCCTTTGCACCGGTGTCAAAGGTAACGATCTCGCCGTAAACGGCCTTGTCCATGCCCTTGACATCCACAACGCCGTCGGCAGCGGAAATGACCGTACCGCCCTCAGAAGCCTCGGCAGCAGGCTTGTAATCCTCTGCACGGGTCTGCATGGTGGCAAGATCGGGGGTGCCTGCGGTGATGGTCTCCAGCATATGCTTTGCGGAGTTGTCGATCACCTGATCGCCCACCTGCAGCACATAGCCGGAGATCAGCTCCGGCTCCACGCTGACGGTGATCACCACCTCAGCACCGTACTGCTTTTTGAGCTGGGTGCGGATGCGCTGCAGCGCCTCCTCAGAGGGAGTGCGGGCGCAGTGCAGATATGCTTTCAAGGTCTCAGCTGCGCTTGCCATCGCTGTCCCCCGCTTTCTGCAGCAGGTCGTCCAGCAAACGGGCATCGTCCTGCTGCGTCAGGTTGCGTTCCAGCACCTTGGCGCACACGGTACGGGTCAGGTCAGCGATCTGAGCATCGGCCTGACGCAGCTTGCTGGCACGCTCTGCCTCTGCAGCTGCCTTGCCCTCGGCCACGATGGCATCGGCCTGACGCTGTGCATCGGCCAGCAGCTGTTCTTTCTGTTTCTCAGCCAGCTGCTCACTTGCCTCGCGGCGGGCAGCAGCTTCCACATCCACATTGTGCAGCTTGTCTTCCGCTGCATTCAAGGCAGCCTGTGCCTTGTTCTTTGCTTCCTGCGCATCAGCCATGCTTGCATCCACCATCTGCTGGCGCTTTGCGATCACATCCTGAACAGGCTTGAACAGGAACTTACGCAGCAGCGCATACATGATGAGGACGTTCACAACGGTCCACAGCAGGTTCAAATCCAATTTCAGCATTCGTACGCGCCTCCGTTACTGACCCAGGAACAGGATGATCAGCAGTGCAACGACGAAGCCGAAAATTGCAGTACCTTCTGCCAGAGCAGCGCCCAGCAGCAGGTTGGTCTGGATCTTGCCGGATGCCTCGGGCTGACGGGAGATTGCCTCCGTTGCCTTACCCGTTGCGATGCCGATGCCGATACCGCCGCCAATGCCGGTCAGCGCTGCAATGCCAGCGCCCAGAGCAATCAAACCATTCATAGTAATAATCTCCTTTTAAATTCAGTAAATATCAATGGATCAGTCTTCTCCGCCCATGGTCTCTTTCATGAACAGCGAAGTCAGGAACACGAACACGTAGGTCTGGATCAGACCATCGAACAGGTCAAAGTACAGGCTGAACACCGCCGGGACGAACACAGGCACCACGAGCTTGATCAGCTCCATGATAACGAATGCACCCAGCACATTGCCGAACAGTCGCATGCACAGGCTGGTGGGGCGAATGGCGATCTCGAGGATGTTCATGGGGGTCATGACCGGGGTGGGAGCGGCAAGGCTCTTGAGGAAGCCAACGCCGCCGCGTGCACGGATGCCGGCACCCTCGATCAGCACAATGCTCATCAGCGCCAGCGCTGCGGTCACATCCAGATCCTTCGTGGGGGGCTTGACACCGAACACACCGATCAGGTTCGAGAAGGCGATGTAGATGGCTACGGTCATCAGATACGGCACATAGCACTTGTTCTTTTCGCCCAGCAGACCTACAAAGAAATCGTTGCCGGCGGTGTAGGCCATTTCCAGCACAGCCTGACGCTTGCTGATATGGTCCACCTTCAGGTTCCGGGTAAGCAGGATAGAGCCAATGACGACGATCAGCATGATCACCCAGCTGATGACCACGGATTCCGGGATCTGCAGCGGGCCGACCTTGACATACTCGACAGTCAGCTCTTCCATCAGGGCTTTGGTCAGATTGCTCAATTTATTTTTCCTCCTTCCTGAAGAATGAGTTTTCTTGGGGGCAAGGTGCCATGCCGGTGTACGGCACAGCGGCCTTCTTATCGCTCGAAGAAAGGCGCAGCTTTGTGAAAAAAGTAAGGAAGGCGTTCGGCTCTGTCCGGTCACGCCCTCCCTCCTGCACGGGTCACTTCGTCTTTTTTCGTTGTGTATGATAGTACGATTGACGAAAATTGGCAAGTGGCTTTGTGCACATTCTACATTTTAGGTGATTCTACTGCATTGATATATTAAAAAAGTTGTGCATCTTGTCCAATAAAGTGTCCTTTGCATGTACTTTTCCCACAAATTTCTTAGTCAGTTCTTAGGTTTCGATGGTTATTTCAGGACATTCCGGAAAATATTTCCATCAAAAATGCCCCGTTGTACATGCTTTATATGCCCGATATATAAAATTCGTATAGGTGTCTTGTCCGTTATTCCGTCCAGTTCTAAGGTGTATCTGAAAACAAAGAAAATGACGAATATTTCGCAAGCGCAAGCGGGATTTAAGGCAAATAGCCGCAGGAATCCTTTGTGGATTTCAAGGCTGTTTAACGCAAAATCCAGCTGTGCTTGTAGAAATAGACTAAATTTTCGACTTTTCAGATACACCCTATACATATTTATTATGGTTCCATACCCGGGAGCTATCAGTCCGTCTGCTTTTCGCCCCGGCGGAACACCAGCCGGAAGATGGCACGGGTAAGCGGGCCGCAGTACAGCAGCTGCCAGCACAGGGCCATGGGCATATTGCAGCCCCAGGTATGCACCCAGGTGCCAAAGCCGGGTTCTTTAAACAGCACCGTTGCGATCAGACTCATCACCGGGCACATGATGCAGACGATCATCAGCGAGATGGCATAGGTGATGAACTGCGGACGATCTGTGGGCCGCATGAACATAAACGCCAATCGGGTGGCCAGTTTCTCCACCACGAAAAATTCCAGCACGCAGGCAATGGGAACCATGATCGGCATCTCGTGCAGAGCCATGACAAAGGTGGCATTGGTGACACCGCCTGTGTTCAGCGCCACATTGTAAACGATCATGCCATAGACCATAATGGCAGCCATGACAATGGTAAAGAAGATACGTTCCGGTAAAGTTTTAGGCATTTTGATTGTGTCTCCGTTTCTTTTATGTGTAAATTTTTGCCGCAAAAAAGCCGTCCCGCGAAACTTTCATCTCGCGGGGCGGCGGCGACTACCATTCATTGGCGCTATTTTAGCACAAATCCATCTGACGCATAATACCCTGTGGACACTTTCTCCCGTTTTGCGCAAAATCCTCCACAAACGGCCCGGAACTTCTGGGCAGCTTTGCTGTGACTCTTCCGGCAGCCCTCCCTGCTGGGAACAAAGTTCCTCTCCAAAGGGTACGATCATCCGGACAGATCGGCAGAAAGCGGCATTTTGCACGTTCCATCTGCCATTTTTCAAGTATCGGCCGATTTTCAGCCATCAGCTGATAAACAGCCGTAGTTATATCATCAAAATCCAGCTTTCTGTTCTCTCTTGTCCATCTTCTGTATTCCGAAAATATCTTTTTAAACAGATCGTTCGGAACAGTTGTCGAATAATAGTTTTCGGATGATATACCATTTCCCTTTATATAGCTTATCTCCCGGATCATCCCGGCTGTAAGCTCGTTTTCAAAGCAGCCTTCTTCGTAGTTTTTAAGCAGGACATTTTTTATAAATGAAAATTTAACATCCTCTCCCAGGATATTTTCAGAAGAAAGATGATATTCCTCCTTTAATATCCTGTAAAAGATCCCGTGAAAGGTTCCGAAACTGACCTTCTCATTACCGGAGCCGTTTAACCGCAAAAATCTCTCTTTCATCTCAGCAGCGGCTGCCCTGGTAAAAGTAACCACCAGAATAGATGAAGGAGAGACTCCGTTTTCTATAAGATTTTTAATACGGCCTGTTATGACAGCCGTCTTGCCGCATCCCGGACCCGCAAGCACAAGCATCGGTCCCTGCATATGGGATATAGCCTCTTTCTGTTGTATATTATAATCCATATTTGCCTGAAAACTTATAAAGGTGTGGAATCAAAGTTCCACACCTTTTTCTCTAAGATAATTGATAATGTCGCCAACTGTATTGATATCCGATAAATCCTCTGCCGGAATCTCGACAGAATATTCTTCCTCAAGAGCCATTACCATTTCAAACAAATCGAGGGAATCAGCTCCGAGATCATCTTTAAAATCCGTATCCTCGGTTATAGTTGATTCATCATACCCGAATTGCTCTGACAGTAATTGTTTTAACTTTTCAAGCATAACCCTGTACCCCTTTGTTGCTTAATAGAATTTCTTTTAAAAGTGTATAAGTATAATCATTATTTGTCAACAATAACTTTTCGTCTCGGTATTCTTTGTTTGCGCGGATTACGCGGTGCCTTTACCTTAACATTTATCTGCCTTGATATACCCAGCACAAGCGAAATCTCAAACAACAGGAAGATGATCGACGTGCCTCCGTAACTGAAGAACGGCAGCGTAACACCTGTTGTCGGTATAACGTTCAAAACAACGCATATATTAAGTATGACCTGTATAGCAATATGAGAAAATACTCCCGTTGCGATAAGTGTTCCGGGAAGATCAGGTGCGCTTTGTGCTATACACATTATCCTGTATAAAAGATATACAAACAGGATTATTACTATTATCGCTCCAAAAAGTCCAAGCTCTTCGCATATTATCGAAAAGATCATGTCATTCTGTGCTTCCGGGATAGTATCCAGCTTCTGCGTACTGTTTCCGAGCCCTTTTCCGAAGAAGCCCCCGCTTCCTATCGCATACAGACCCTGAAGCACCTGATATCCTCCAAGATCCGAATACTTTTCGGGATTCATCCATACAAGCACCCTTCGCAGTCTGAAATCCTTACTGTTTTCCAGTGAATGAGACAGATAAAACAATGCGATTGTTGCCAAAACAGCGATGGCTATCGATATTAAGACAAAACCCTTCGTTTTCGGATGTGCCACGAAAACAATAAAAATATCTATCAGTATAATGATTATTCCGGTACTCAGGTTATCAGTGAAAAAAAGGGCTGCTAATCCCGCTACAACTCCGGCTCCGATTACCCTGAATGTTCCTCTTAAAGTATAAAACTCTCTTCCGAGCCTCATTATAAGCGCGGTCGCATACAGTATTATCGCTATCTTTGCTATCTCAGACGGCTGAAATCGAAGGATACCGTATCCAAGCCATCTCTTTGCGCCTCCCGCCGTTATTCCGAACGGTGTAAACCGCACCATGGCCATAAGTATGATCGATGCAATATATGCGGCAAATGCCATATCATAGAATTTATGATAATCGATCTTAGATGCTGCAAGGGCAATTATCAAAGCAGCTACGGCAAAAACTCCCTGCCTTAAAAGATAGTACAGATCGTTTCCGAATTTGTTCGAAGCCTCATATGAGCTCGCACTATAGAGCATGACAAGACCGAAGCATAAAAGTATGATGACTACAGCAAGAAGATTGTAGTCAAAATACCCTGAAAATATCCTGTTTTTGGTATTTCTATTGCTTTTAACCGGCATATTTTTCCTCTGTTATCCCCAAACAACAACTTTCGTTCCCGCAGAAACAATATTGTAGATCTGCTTTGCGGCGTCATAAGGCGTATTTATACATCCGTGAGATCCGTTGTTTATATAAATGTCTCCTCCGAATGCTCCTCTTTCCGTCATATCATGGATACCGATATCACCGTTAAAAGGCATCCAGTAATCCACATCTGTTTCATATTCATATGTTCCGTCCGATTGGATCGGACCTCTCATATGATGATTTTTTTTCTTGAATGTTATATGCCATATTCCGTTGCTTGGAGTGTATGTAGAATATGACAGATTATTATTGATAGCTCCGGTAACTATAGGTGTATCTACTTTTAAAATACCCTTATCATAGCACACCATTCTCTGATCGGGTATACTGATCTCAACATAAGTCTCCTCTGAAAGAAGAGTTCCTGTATCTTTCCTCTTTACAGCCGGTTTTACAACACCGTTTTCTTTATTACTTATCGCTGTAAAGATATTCTGTACCGTTCCGTCCAGATCAAAGCTCCATCCGGTATCCGTTCCGTTTTCAAGGTGCACAAGCACTCCGTCATATGTTACGAAGAGATCATCGTCACTGTAGAGATCGTTTTCCTTTGCCCAGTTATTTACCCATTCTGTAACCTTTTCCTTTGAAACAGTCGGATCTCCGTCGCTGTCATCAACGATCATCTCCTTAAGCTTATCGGAATCCAGCGTAACGGTATCATTCTCCTGTGCATCGGTCTGCAGTGTAATACTGACATCGGTAAGCTCTTCTATAAGCTTTTGACGCTTGATCTCTTTATTTAAGCTGTCGACCTCTGAATTTAATGCATGGTCGTCAGATAATATATTCGGTTTTACATAGCAGTCCTTGTCAGCAAGCGACAATGCCGTCTCACCTGCAACAACGGCATCCTCTACGGCTTTGAGTGCCTTATCGACATCTATCTGGTTTCCGTTCGTTTCGGGTACTATATGCCAGTATCCGTCCTCCTGCTGCTCCTTATAAGCGTCCGTAGGTGCAACTCCGTTTTGCACACAGGCAAGAGAAGAAAGCCATGACCTGATGGCTTCTTCGTCATATGTATATGTAACGCTTACATTTTCGGTAAGCGGAGAATGCATTTTTACGATCCAAAGCAACGGCTCCTGCTTCTCCATGATCTTCTCAAGAGATCCGTCATCTTTGTATTTGAGACCAAGCTGCTCTGCGGAAACATTATAAATATTTCCTTCCTGATCCGAAAGAGCAAGTGAATATGCGTCTATCGTTTTCTGTATAAGATCTTTTGTCTCATCCAGTGTCAGCTCAGAACAATTCATATTGTTTATAACCGTATCCGGGTAAAAATGTTCACTGTAATATTTGTATCTCTGCAGATAAAGCAAAGCCAAAACGCCTAAAGCTGCGATTACGGAAATAAGTATGATCGTAAGCTTGAACTTCTTATTTTCGGCATTCTTTGTTTTCATAAATTCTGCTCCGTGAAATTCTATTTATATCTGTCAAGAAATCGTCTCTTTGTCAATTTACAAAATAAGCGGCTCTCAGCCGAGCCGCTTATTATCAAAATCAATCATCAACATATGGCATAAGTGCAAGATGTCTTGCTCTCTTAACCGCAAGAGTTACAGCTCTCTGATGTTTAGCACAGTTTCCTGTTACTCTTCTCGGAAGGATCTTTCCTCTCTCTGAAACAAACTTTTTAAGCTTTGCTGTATCCTTGTAGCTTATGCAATTATCCTTTCCACAGAAAATGCAGACTTTTTTTCTTCTGCGCGGAATTCTTTTTCTGGATGGAGTGTATGTTCTTTCCTGATTCTCAGCCATTATTATATCCTCCTTAAATTATTCCTGTTCCTGCTCAACTGCAGGTACTTCTTCTACTGCTTCTTCAGCCTTCTCAGCTTCCGGTGCAACTACATCATCTTCCTCATCCTTACGTACGATAAGGTAACGAAGAACGTTGTCCATGATACGAAGATCTGTCTCAACCTGTGCCGGAACTGATGTCTCAGCCTCGAAATGGATGAAATAATAATAAGCTTCACGCTGATCCTGGATCTCATATGCAAGTCTCTTCTTGCCCCATTCTTCAACGTTTGTGATAACGCCTGCAGCACGTGTGATATATGCTTTTGCTTTTTCTACGACCTCTGCTCTGGCATCATCTTCGATTTTGGCTGTTACGACCAATGCCAATTCATAATTGTTCATTTTTTATCCTCCTTATGGTCTTTTGGCTTTTCGCATACACGAAAAACAAGGATGTTTTACACTTCCCACGAATTTGAATTCTAACATACCGTTTCAAGCTTGTAAAGAAAAAGATTTTAATTCTTCGATTTCGCTCTCTGCAAGACTTCTGTATGAACCTCTTTTTATGTCTGTATCAAGCCTTAACGGTCCCATAGAAACTCTTTCAAGATATGTCACTTTCTTATCTACAGCTCCCAGCATTCTTTTAACCTGGTGGAACCTGCCTTCCCTTATTGTAAGAAAAAGCTCTGACGTATTGTTTTTTTCATCGACGGATATAAGCTCCGCCACAGCCGGCATCGTCGGTTTGTCGTCGCCTATATCTATTCCGTCAGATAATCTGTCAATGTCCTTTTTGTCTACAATACCTTCACACTTTACGTAATACGTTTTGTCTACGTGATATCTCGGCGAAAGAAGTCTGTGTGCCAGTTCTCCGTCATCCGTTATCAGAAGCAGACCCTCCGTATCCTTATCAAGCCTTCCGACCGGAAACAGTTTTTTGATCTCCGGCACATCCAAAAGCTCCATAACGGTTTTCTCCCTATTATCGGTTGTTGCCGTAACATATCCTGCCGGCTTGTTTAAGATATAATAATGATATTTCTGATAATTTATAACATTCCCGTTATAAGAAACCGCGTCGGCTAATGTATCTACTTTAATATCCGCCTTTTTAACCACGATATCATTTACGGTTATCAAACCTTTTTTAATAAGCTCTCTGACCTGACTTCTTGTTCCTATAGAATTTTCAGCCAGAAATCTGTCCAATCTCATTAATGGCATTTCTGTTTCCTTTTCGACTGTCTGTTGTTATCTCTATAGGTTAATTTATCATATATAAGCTTGTCAAAGGTTTTATTTTTTTACACTTCTTTTTCTTAATATCACTGCCGGAACGGCAAGAGCTGTGCCTAATAGGCTTAGCCAGATAATAAGATCTGTATTATCTCCTGTATTTACAGCAGGCGGCTTTACCGGTACGGATACCGTCTGTTCTGTACTATTGATGTCCTTATGTTCTGCAATTAGGATGCCATTTGCATCGTATACAGACTCGAATACAACGAGGGTCCTGCCCTGATGATCGTTGGTGTTAAGAACGAATTCTACAATTGTTTCTCCGTCTGCCGTTTCCGGTATAAATTCTGCTTTAGACGTAATGCCGATGGATCTTCCGGAAGACTTATCATAGATTTCACCCTCGATCATATATTCATTACCGGGTATGAGACCCTTGTACCGAACCTTATCTGCCATAACCACATTTTTTCCAAGTGTCATGGTCTGTGTACCGCTTGTCTTGTCATATGCCATAGTACCGATCGAAGGGAATGTCACTGTCTGGTCCCGATCGTCTTTATCTTCATGCCTGCTTACTTCGGTTTCTTTTCCGTTTTTATCTACAAAGATCAGCTTCTCGTATACGACAAGGCTCTTGCCTTTGAGCCCTGTTGCATCGAACCTGTACTCAAGATCAAAGGTCTTTGACTTCTCATCCGCCTCAAATACATCGCTTTTTGCTGTTACCTTTTCGCCGTTTAAAAGAAACGGCTCTCCGTCAGATGTCATGAGTGTTCCTTTTACATAGTAGGAATCACCTTCTGTAAGATTGTCAAGGACTACGCTGTCCACGATAATAGCGGATTCATTCGTGATGCCGATGTGTGTTCCCGAAGCCTTATCTATGGCAGTCGTCCTTACGGACGGCCAGTTCGGAGTCTGCGGTACTGACTCGAAATCATGGTGTTTTGCGATCTCGACTCCGTTGTGCCATATATCTTCAAACACGACACCTGACAGACCGGCAAGTGCGGAAGAGTCCACCTCATAATCGAGACTTATCGTCTGCGTAGTTGCTTCTGCGACAAATTCAACAGCATCATGAGTTGCGATGACATCACCCTTTTTATGTACTTTTCCTATAGAATCCGTACAGTCATTGCTGTAAACAAGATCACCTTTTACGGAATACTTCTGTCCGACAATGAGATTTTCCATCGTCACCTCATCTTTGATCGTTGTTGTCCCTACTACTGCTGTCTTTGTTCCGGTACCGTCATCTGTTGCAGATGTCGTTAATCTCACGAAATGAACAGACTGTCCTTCATCCTTTAGGTCGTTATGCTCTGCTACTATTTTGTCAAGCTTTGTATCCTTAAGTGTCTCTGTTACGACGAGCGTCCTGCCTCCAAGCTCAGATGCATCAAACTCAAATGCCGGCATTTCGATCTCGCCGTTTTCCGGTACTATATTATCCGATACCTTCCCTGCTTTACGGTCACAGGTCACTGTCTTTTTAACAACACAGGGCTGTCCGTTCTTTCCTGTTACAACATCTCCTGTATCTGCAAACCTTAACGTTCCTTCGAGCTCATAAGTCCTTCCGTCAATAAGATCCTTGAACGCTACTGTGTCTGTTATCCTTGCTTCTTCTGCTGCCATTCCGACATGATCATCAGTATAACCATCTCTTGCTGTTGTCCTTATCGAAGGATATATTACCGGATCCGGACACTCTACGACGACATAGCCGTTATTTTCCGTTACCTCTACCGTAGGATTCCACTCTTTGTTGATCTCGTATCCTAAAGGTGCTTTTACCTCCCTTATACTGTATTTGCCGTAGACGAGGGCATCTTTCTTTGTAGCACACTCACCGTTTTTGTTCGTAATGAGCGTCATTACAGCTTCGCCGGGCTCATATGTAACGCCGCCAATCTCAATGGCAACGTCATTGGCATTACATACCTCAAACTGTGCTCCGGCAAAGGAAAGCCCAAGCTGAGGATCGTTTCCTGTCTGTGAATCAACCTTTGTAATCCTAAGCCCACCATAGATGGGCTGCTCATCAGATGTTACCGAAAGATCTTCACATTCGTTGGTAGTGTCCCAGCTTCCTTTATCGGCTCTAACGGTTCCATCTTCCTGAAGTATGAAGTGAACAGTATAAACATCTCCATTGATAATATATCCGCTCGGAGCCTTAGTTTCTTGTATGGTTATCGAACCAATAGGAAACGCTTCATTTCCATTTGAATTTTTGAACAATTCGGGACCGGATACTTTAAAAGAATCTCTGTACCTTAAATATCCATTTGCATTTGTTTTAAACACCCACACTGCCTTTGGTTTTCCCTCGGCTGTCTGGTTATCATAATAGTTAACCGTATACTCGGCTCCTTCAAGGGAACCGTTACCCTGTGGTACTCATAGTCCTGATTTCTCATTCCCCACACCGTACATGCAGATCTCTCCGCATACGGCGTTCCGTCACATGAACTGAACTTATTTTTAACAAAACTTTATAAACCAAATACCGGACTTCTTATATCTTTAAAATGTTTCTCGGCCTTATTTTAAATAGTTAATAAAACCTTCTGTCGAGTATGCTGACCTCTGTTTTAAAATACTTCTCATTCAAATAATCTATTAGACAACTTTAATTATCTGGTTATGCTCATTTCGTTGCTCCGCATGAACACCTGTAGCCTGTAATTACTGTCTCATCATACGCAGCTTTCACGAGCACCTGTTCATTGTGACCTGTTGCATCATGATGAACTGTTGTATACTCTGCATCATGATGGATATAGGCTGTCCTCGGAATGTATTCACAATTTGTATACCACCCTCCAAGTCCACCTGAAAGCATATGTTCTTCTATATGCTGTTCCTGTGCTGCCTCCGACCAGCCCTCCATGTAAGAACCACAGTCAGAACAAATAACATGCCGTACTTCGTCATACGTAGTATATGGTTCATCCCATGCCTCCTTAACGATCACCTGCTCATCCCACGCTGCGCTGTCCTGTACCCATTTTGTGGTATACTGTGCATCGTGATGGACGACCTTTGTAACCGGCTTCCAGCTGTGTGTATGTGCCGAAGACGGTTTGCCTGATGAGCCCGATGAGCCTGATGAAGGCTTATTATTCGTATTATTTGACTGACCTGAAGAAGGCTTCGTTGTTGACGTTGCAGGTTTGGTTGTTGACGCTGAAGGCTTTGCTGTTGATGCTGCTGATGACCCGGTCTTTGAAGAAGGCTTTGAGGACTTTGAAGTGTCTCCCGAAGACCCGTCTGCCGCATCTGTAGCCCCATCAGTCTTATTCTTCTTATCTTCACCTAAGGATGCTTCTTTTGTTGAAGGTGTGTATGCCTGTCCGTTCGAGGATATTACTGTCTCACCGTTTTTAATAAGTTTGTCCGCATCCTCTTTTGTTACGACCTTTACTGTCTCTTTTATGGTAACCGCCTCTGTTTCCCTGTCTGTCCCTTTCGAAGCTGTACCGCCGTTAAGCCTGTCCTTATAGACTGCCACCTTGTAAGTAATGTCATAAGAGCCGTTCCTGTCGGTCTTCATGTCTGTTTCCATTACTTTGACCGATTTTATAAGATCATCATTATCTGAAAGCAGCTTTGTCAGACCGATGTTCTCTGCGTACTGCAATATCTTCTGTTCCTTTATTGACGGAATTGCCTCCTCGATGGCTTTTTTCTCCTCTGCCGCTGCCTCTCTTGAATCGTCCTTTTCCGGCTCCTCTTCTGTCATAATATCGGGAGTAGCTTCGCTCTCTGTGAGTGCCGGCTTATACTCTTTATTTTCGTTGATATTATTGCAACCTGTAATAAATAATGCAGCAGTCATTGCTGTAAGCGTAATGGTGAGTATCCTCTTTTTCATATCTTTATATAACTTGTACCTTTCTTAATTCTCCGTATTTTAGGTTCCTGCTAAATTTGTCCGATGCATCCTTTATTTTAACTGAATGAGCTGTTCTTATATGCTTTCTCCTGCATATAGTATACCAAAAACAAAATATTTTACCTTCTCCTATCTGTAGTCAGAATAAAGACATCTTTCATTCTTAAATGAAGCAGTCATCATACAGACCCTATTATACATTCCCATATACTGTTTTTCCATAAAATGTTTTTCTTTATCGTAATTTATACAATACATTTATATATGTATTTATATATCGTATTTTATATGATACATTTATCTACATAATTTAATGTGTCATATTTTATACAGGTTTTATATGCCCTACTTCCTCTGAATTATCTCTACGCATATGATCCGGTATTCAGTTTTCAAGGTACAAAGGCAAATATTTGCCACCTCCTGCGCTCATCCTTTTGAACGCATCCCGAAACGTCTGTCAAAAAGCCGCCTTATCCTTAAAGGAACTACATCCTTCCATTCTTCAGAACCGCTTCTTGCGAGCTTTCTTCTTATTAGCTCCGGAGTAAGCCTCAGCTTCTTTGCCATCCACAGCTCCTCATCGTCAAGATGAAACTGTCTTTTTGCTTTCGACCATTCTTCGTTCGTTATTTTTGCTCTGTTCATTTTTTGTTCAGTTCCTTTTTGTGACTGCAGCCTGTTGGTCCATCCTCATTACAAGGACTTCATACCTCATGACTGCGCTCTCACGGTATCGGACGCTTATAGGGCGTTTACTTTTCCTATACCGCTTTCCGTGTTCCTGTCATCTGCTTTTGTTCATGTACACCCCGTTTGTACAAGATAAAAGATTAAGGTGCTTTCTGTGAGCCGGATACCGGCTTTACGCCTGTAAGAATTTTTCTTACCAAAGACTTTCATAGCGAAGGATCTTTACTTATCTTCGATATCCGAAGGACCCTTTCGGGTCGGGCAAGTTCCTTTTAGAACACACCGCTAAGACATCAGCTCAGTTCATCCGAAAGTTCGTCTACCGCATTCAGGGTCAATGCGGATCCTCACCTTTTCTTTTCAACACCCGGCGCTTAAAGCTTCATGCCTTTCGGTTTAGAAATCTTTTACGCCGACTCTACCGGGCTCCACGGTTCTTACTGCCTATAACAATCCAAGTCGAATGCACATCACCACTTATAGAAGCGGGAGTCTTCTCAACCGATATAAGTCCGTGCCGGATTCTCGGTGCGGTGATCGCTCACCGACAAATGACAAGTTCATACCTAAGGGTGTAACCCTTACCGGTATGTGATGCCTTGTGAATTTCAGCATCAAACGCGTCGCACATCTTCGCCTGTCTCTTTATCAAGCTTCTTTAAAAGGACACCTATCGGGTCCATGTTTGGTGTGTTTCTGACAGTCACCACCGCAGCATCGGAAGTATTTGCATCCGTAACGGTGACTGCTGCAGGGTTAGGATTATATATCCATCCTTTTCCTTTAAGAGAACTCTCTACTTCCCTTACATAATAAGTACCCTGTTTAACTGCAGCAGTCTGCGTAATACCGTCTTTTCCTGATGTAAGGGTGATATCGTTTCCGTTTATGTCTTTTGCCCTCTGTGTGCAGGCTATATTTGTATAAACGTTGAACTGTATCCCTTCTAATAAATAACAGGCATTCCCGTTTGCTGCGGGGTTTGCCGATACCTTCTTTGCCCTTATCCGTCCGATTTTCTCTTCCACATCAAAATATCCATATGCAACATCCTGATATGTCCGGCCACTCTGCTCGTAATAAGATGCGATATGGAGCGTACCTTTTACCGACGGCTTACCCTTGACCGTGTTGATAAAATTAAGGACTGTTGCCTGTCCGTTTGCTCCGACTGACGAGCCGCCTGTCTTCCACGGATCTGCAAGACCATGTGAATTGCCCATATTTATCATCCATATATATGATAATGCAAAGTGCGTGATCGATTCCTGATCAAATGCGCTGTATCCGCCAAGGATATTTCCGCCTCCCCCGTAGCCGTAGTACATGATCTTTGCCATAAGCTGCAGGTTCGCATCACTTTTGCCCGTGATGCTGTAATCGGCAAAATTTGCAGATCCGCCATCAGGGATCTTCGACCATGGAAGGATACAGAATGCAAGCCGGCTGCCGTTGACCCTTAGGGATCCTACACTTCCGCCGTCATACTTTCCGATGTATGAACCGGTTACCGTACTCCTGCTTGACGCTCTCATACCTGATGCCATCCGACTTGCCGCCCTGAAGTCAGCCGAATTATCAGCTTTCACACCTACAAGCTCCTCAACTTCTTCTACAGAAAGAGCTATCCAGTCCTCGGACGTCGTATCATACTTATCTTCCTCGTCTGTTTTTAACTCTTCCGTTTCATTTTCCGGTTTTGTTTCTTCTGCAGCATCTTTACCTACTCCGGTCTTTGATGTTTCTTCTGCAGATTTCTCTGTCTCTTTAACTGTTTCTGATTCTTCGGTGGTTTCATCGTTTTGGTCTGGCGATGCTTCTTCGGCAGATATAATAAGTTCTGCCGTTTCGTCTTCTACTGACTTTGATATGGTCGCTTCCGGTTCTGATACATCAACAACGTTTTTAACAGCATTCTTATCCGCTGTATCGTCGTAGGTATAAGCCGATACCGAAACTGTTCCAAATATCATCAGTACCGAAAGAGCTATCGCTGCGCCTTTCCTGATGAACAGGTTCTTTTTCATCGAATCTCTCCTTTCATCTTGTTAAATTTTAATTTGTGGATAATTTGCCGAAATGGCAGAAATGTGAATATAGAAATATCCTAATCAATAGCTTTGCACGTTTTATGAGTTATGTCAATGTTTATTTTGAATAACACACGCATTTTTCTTAGAAACCAAAAACACCGGCTCTTGGCCGGTGTTTTTGTAAAAGTAGATGAGAGAGAAAAGTATCTAAAAATACTGTAAACTATTATTGATCACTGGTGATCTTATAATAATTCGAATTAGTTTTGGCTAACTCTTATGTTTGCATTATAGTTAGTCTACGCTAACTTTGCAAGTCTTTTTTTATCATTTTTCTATTTTTATCATTTTTGCCATTTACAGCACCCACTATGCTCTTCTTTTTGGTAATAATTCACAACAGATACCTGCTCAGAACATAACGCTTCCCCAAAAAACGCGAACAAATTAATGCAGGAGCCTGAATGAATCCGAACTCAGCAAATTTCGAATATCGAATCATGCTGCAGAATGAAACACAATCATACCAGTTGAAGTATAAAAGGCGGAAGAAGTTATTCGAATATTTGTTTGCTTTTTCTATGTAGATGATATATTATAATCATAACTCTTATTGATTAAAAATATTTGCGGAGGAAAAACATGCGAGATAAAACAAAGCTGACCCCAAAGCAAGCTGAAATATTAAACTTTCTAAAAGCTTCCATATTAGAAAAAGGTTATCCGCCGAGCATCAGAGAAATATGCACCGCAGTGAACCTCAAATCCACATCCTCGGTACATGCCTATCTTGAAGTTCTCGAAAACAAAGGATACATCATAAAAGACAGTCATAATTCCAGATCCATAAAACTTACCGAATCGGCTTCTCCATCCGAAGAAGCTCCTGCTGTCGCAAAAAGCACCGCAGATGAAACTTCTAAAACCGATTCGTCTATTGCAATGATACCTGTCGTAGGCAATGTCGCTGCCGGTGTACCTATCCTTGCAGAGGAACACATTGAATCTTACTATCCTGTTCCTGTAGACATGCTTCCGAATAAGCCGACATTTTTTCTGCGTGTAAAAGGCGAAAGCATGGTAAATGCGGGTATAATGGACAGAGACCTTGTACTTGTAGAACAGAAAAGCACTGCAGATAACGGGGATATAGTTGTAGCCATGATCGAGGACTCGGCAACGGTTAAGACATTTTATAAGGAAAAGGACCACATCCGTCTGCAGCCGCAGAACGACTATATGGAGCCTATTATCGTAAAAGATAACCTTACCATACTCGGAAAGGTCATAGGCGATCTGAGATTTTTATGATCTGACATACTTCACTTTTTATTTTGACAACACATAAGGACTGACGCTTTGCGCCAGTCCTTATCCCATTTAAGCTGTATGCTTTTTTTTAATCTTATTACTTTCTTGCAATAGCTTTCTTTGCTGCTGCTACGATATCTTCAGCCGTAAGGTTATATTCTTTCATAAGGAAAGCCTGATCTCCTACCTGTCCGAAGCGGTTCTGGATTCCTACCATCTCCATAGGTACAGGAGCGTTCTTAACAAGTACGTTTGCTACCGCAGATCCGAGTCCGCATCCTACCTGATGGTTCTCTGCTGTTACAATGCAGCCTGTCTCTTTTGCAGACTCAAGTATAAGCTCCTCATCGATAGGCTTCCAGCAGAACATATCTACTACCTTTGCCGAGATTCCTTCTCCTGCAAGTGCTTCCTCTGCCTTGAGTGCCTCATCTACCATGATTCCAGATGCGATGATCGTTACATCCTTACCTTCTTTAAGGGTAACACCCTTTCCGATCTCGAATTCGGATCCGTCGGCATATACTGTTGTAAAGCCTTTTCTGATAAGACGAAGGTATGATATCTGATCATATGCGGCACATGCCTTTGTAAGTGCATATGTCTGTGCAAAGTCACATGAATCGAGTACTACTGCGTTCGGGATGGTCATATAAAGTGCTGCATCCTCGAAAGGCATATGTGTTGCTCCGTTGAATGCTGCCGTTACACCCGGGTCAGATCCGATAACGTGTACCGGTACTTCCGAATATCCTGCTGCAAGGAAAGCCTGGTCAAATGCTCTTCTTGATGCGAAGCATCCGAATGAGTGCATGAATACCTTGTAGCCTGTTGCTGCAAGTCCCGAAGCAACGCCCATAGCGTTCTGCTCTGCGATTCCTGCATTGAATACCCTGTCAGGGAATTCCTTTGCGATCTTTCCTACGTTGATACATCCCTCAAGGTCACAGTCGATATGTACGATCTTATCGTCTTTTCCCATAAGGTCGATCATTGCTGTAACGTATCCGTCTCTGTTTGCTCTTTTATCTTTTTCGTGTTTTCCGATCAATGTATAGCTCATTTTTTCCATCTGCGTTTCCCGCAAGCAATAATACGGTATCTTTTTTCAGCAACTTATTTACCGCATGCGCTGCCGCCCAAATATACAGCAGCGTCGGAACGAGAATACCAAGCACTGCTGCGATTCCTGATAAATGACAGGTAACCTTCAAAGGCTCATAGTCGTTTAACGGAACTTCACCAAATGGCTGAGCACATACCGCGGCTATCACTACCGAAAGTACGCCGCCGAGTAATCCGGGAATCGTTGCAAAGCCTGCATAGTGCCTTATCAGTAATGACTTTTTATATCCCAGTGCTGAAAGCGTACCTATCATACGCTGCTCATTTTTTACCTTTCGCCCGATAATAATACTAATCAGTAATACAACCACCATCGGAAGAATAACAAGAACCATATATGACATAATGAGAAATAACATAGCCTGCTCTTTCACCATTCGTATACGCATATTGTTTTCGACAGCAAGATAATCGCTCATATAGTAATTATCATTTATGTATTTCCTGAATTCCAATGAGTTGTCATCGTTATATTTTACAAAATACTTTACCGTAGGAGTTCCAAGCTTCTCAAATGCCTCATCTGTCATATAACAAAGGAAGAAGGTTTCATTATTTTTATAATCATCCTCCGGATTTTCCAACATATACAGATAATCTGGACGCTGAAAAAATCCTGACACGCTGTAGGATTGATTGTTTATTTTTATGATATCTCCTATTTGTATTCCCTGATTTTTGGCATACCCTTCCGACAGAATGACTTCATCATCAGAATCAATATCTGTACCTTCTGTAATCTCATGGGTGTTGATTTTTTTTGTAACTTGAAATACTCTTACTGTTTTTTGATCCTGCTCTATATTTATATACTTTTGAGCTTCCATCTGAAGGTTGAATGTTTCTTCAATCTCTGAAATATCTTCCTCCGGAATGTCAACATATACGGAAAAATTTGCATCTTCCAGTTGGTGCTCTGCAAAAAAATCATCTGCATCGCATAAAGGCTCAAAGTATGCAGGATCAGCTAGAGCAGGAAATTTACACGCAGCCACAAATTGCTAAAAAAATACTTAATACTTTTCTTCGCGTAATCGCTTCATGAAAGAGGAAAAATGCAACAATCATGACCACAATCGGAGAAAGTGCAAGCAGCACCGCTGCGAGTGACAGCGACAACTCATTGATAGCAAAATTGTAGCACACATTCACACCAAGTGACCCAAGAAGACCTGCTCCAATAAAAATCCAGCAATCCTTTAAACGAATTTTAAAATACTCCGGATGCGAATACGCAAGCCAGATTCCAAGCAACAGTACTGCAACAATCAATCGCGAAGCCACAATTGTGGTGTTATTCATATCTCCGCTCAATTTGCGCACAAAGATTCCGGCAGAACCAAAACAGATTCCGGTAATAATCGGCATAAAACCATATAATTTTTTCATTTTTTACCAACTTTACTCTCATTAACAATATTTTTTCAGAATTTCATGCATCTTCTCAAACTGCTCTTCCATCTCTTTTACCAGACGAAACTGTGTTCTTGCGCGCACCAGATTGTGCTCCGGATATGACGTTTTAAAGTATACATCGCCCTGAAGGAAGTCCGCAAGAAAACGCATTCCACACTCTAAAGTCATCAATCTGACTCCCCATGGAAGGCTCTCAATTTCTGCCGGAGTCAGCACATCTTTTGCCATCTCCAAGTATCCTTTTACGTAAATATCATAAAGATCTATATCAAAATGTACCTTGTCCAGATCTTTCTCATGGAATACCCATTTCTTAACCATGTCCAGCACTTCCCCGGACTCTCCAGCTAATCCTAAGCATCCATTG
>OQVT01000718.1_pt1 | contig 19498 bp, 20 predicted proteins | sample 1691561 | NCBI WGS metagenome assembly OQVT01 (sample SAMN03418260, study PRJEB22391) | human gut metagenome | biome: human-gut; feature: organic feature; material: feces | host: Homo sapiens | place: Tanzania | collected 2013-01 | reverse complement strand
GGGCAAGAACGGGAAGGGGGGAGAGGGGGAGGAGCGCATCAATGAGAATACTCGGTAAAAAGCAGATTGGAGAACTTCAACCGGCAGAGCTTGTTATTACAATACTTTTGTCGGAAATTCTCGCAATTCCCATGCAGGATACAAGTCTGCCGCTTATGAACACGATAATTCCCGTGCTTTTGCTTGTCGGATTCGAAATTATTATTTCAATTCTCAATCTAAAAAGCGTTAAATTCCGTTCGGCTATGCAGGGAAATCCGCTTATAGTAATCCGTGAGGGCGTTATCGACCAAAAGCAACTGAAAGAACTGCGTTTTACAACAGATGATCTATTGGAAGAACTTCGCAAAAAAGATATTTTTGACGTATCGCAGGTTTGGTATGCCATTGTTGAAACAGACGGCACTTTAAGCGTGATGCTAAAAGCTGACGAGGAGAATATTAAAATTAAAGACGTGAATTTGCAAAAGCCCGAAAACGTGTACAAGAGCGTTGTTATCTCCGACGGCTCGCTGATTGAAAAGAACTTCCCCGAATGTAACACGACAAAGGCAAAGGTTGAACGGCTATTGAGAAAAAAGAACTTAACCGTCAAAGATGTACTGCTTATGACAATGGATAAAAATGAAAAATACGAGATAACCGAAAGGGATAAGAATTTATGAAAAGAGTTGTAATTGCAATCGTTTTAATAGCCTTTGTTACGACAATATCGGGTTACAGCTATTTTGACCTTAAAAGGACAGGAAATGAAATAATATCGTCGCTCGAAAAGACTATTGAAACCGCAGAAACAAGCGGTGAAAACTCGGCTACGGAGAATTTGACCGCTTCGGTCAGAAAATGGGAAAAGGCTCGGGTGCGTTTCGGGATTTACTGCAACCACGACGAAATTGACGACATTGATATAAATTTCAGAACGCTGAAAAGCAAGGCGGAGCAAAACACGGATTGTGACATTGTTGAAATTTGCTCGGAAAACATTATACTGCTTGAAAAAATGATAGATGCGGAAAAGCCTAAAATCGAAAATGTGTTTTAATAAAAAAGCGTACCACAGAAAAATCTGCGATACGCTTTAATTCTATATTTTAACAGTCCTCAACGGTATTTCGCCCCTCAACAACAGTTATAATTTCCGGATTGTATCCGTTTTCAAGAATATAACGGTTGCAGTCCTCTGCACTTTCGCCCGTTATATACACAGTGTTATCCTTTTCGGAAACCATTACCTTAAAATACGGTGCGTTTTCCATATTGCCGACAAGTTTTTCATAAGCCTTATCAATTTCGGATGAGGAAAATTCAACCTCGTTTATTATAACATCGGGATTTCCCGATACACTTTTAATTTTTTCTTTTACGCCGTCCGAAGCGTCCGTTACGTTTATCACAAGAAGATTATCCCCATTGATGTATGCGCCGGCATACACATCGGCAAGATTTTCTTTTCCCGAACTTACGGCGTCAAGGACTTTCCTGTACCCATCAATGTTTTTACTTTGACGGGAAACAACAGCGTTCTTTGTATTGGGCAAAGCGCCGGCAAACTGCACGCATAAAGCGGTAAGGATAAAAGCAAGGCAAAGAGTCAAAGTAAATATTTTCTTTTTCATAATCAACCCCCTCCTGTTTCAATACACAGCCAATACCAAATTGAAAACACCTGTTCATAATTTAATGTGCCTGAATTGTAGCTTTGTGTAAGTGTCTTTATTCCCTCTTTTTCAGACCAAAGCAAAATCGGCTCATTTTCTTTATAATTTAAGCTCAACAAAGAGTGTTTTCCGTTCGGGTCGGCAAAGCTTTCCGAAATTGTATTTCCGCCGTTTTGTCCGTCTTTTAATATGACCTTAAAAGCGATATTCCCGTTATATGTGCCGCAATAGATTATATCAAAAACCTTACTTTCCGTATCACTTTGAGAATATGAAAGGTAATCGGACTTAATCTGCTTTTTTACTTTACTTTTCAGACGTTTCGGAGATTTTGGTATAACAGCAGGTGCCGCAAGGTCATAGTAAGAATTGGTTGCGGAAAAATCTTTGGTATAATCGGAGGTTTCGACCGCCTTATCGCTCGGCTGCGTGGAAACGGGTTCGTTTGTGTAAAAATGCACAGCTAAAGCAACCGCAACCAAAACAGCTACCGTTGCAACGGCAGAAAGTGCTTTTTTGAAATCAAAAACGCTTGCTTTTTGGTAGTTATACGCTTCTTCAATATATTCGTCGGAAATATCCGTCATAGCCTCGGAAAGCTCTTGAATATTCATTAAAGCACATCCTCCTTTTCCAAGTATTTTTTCAGCTTTTTTCTCGTCCTCGCCAGTCTTACCGAAACATTTTTCTCGCTCAAATTAACCGAAGCCGCTATTTCCGAATAAGCCTGACAAAACCAATATCTTTTTAAGAATATTACCCTATCCTCTTTTGATAAGGTCGCAAGAAATTTGTTGATATACTCCGTCAGTTCGCTTTTTTCCGCTTGAATTTCAACGCTGTCATTTTCAAAAATCACGTTTTCAAGCTCTTCAAGCGAAGCGTCATAATATGAATTTCGCTTTTGCGCCGTATTGCTTTTGTACTTCGCCAAAGAAATGTTGCGAACGATTTTCATTAAATATGTTTTCAGCGGATTGGGTTTGTTCGGCGGCACGGTATTCCACACGGCAAGGTATGAATCGTTCACGCACTCCTGAGCATCACAATCGTTTTTTAAAATACGGTATGAAAAATGCACGCACATTTTTCCGTATTTGTCGGCAAGCTCCTTTACAGCTTCCTGTGAACGGTTGAAAAACAGAGCTATTATTTCATTGTCGCTTATCATACCCTCGCCTCCTTGTCCTCACTAATATACTATACTTTCGTATTGAATTGCTACACTTTTTGATAAAAAAATACACACCCATTAAAAATAATGAGTGTGTATTGAAACTATTTGATTATAAGCAACGATTATTTCTTGCCGTTGATTATGTCGATAAACTCGGAATACTTTGTGCTTGAATCGCCGCTTGCTTCATCAGAGCTTGTTGAACTGATGTCATCCATCGGATAGAGCAACGGAGATTCGTCCTTAAAGAAAGAGTTAACAGCCGAAGGTTTACCGCCATTTTCACCAAAGCCTGTTGCGATAACGGTAATAACCATCTCATCGTCTTCCGAATCCTCGGGTTTCAAGTCAACACCGAAGATAATGTTTGCATTCTCGGCAGCCGCTGAACGAACGATACCTGCTGCGTTGTCGATTTCCTCAAGTCCGACATCCTCGGGAGCCTTAAAGCAGATGATAACACCTGTTGCACCGTCGATTGTTGACTCGAGAAGCGGACTTGTGATAGCAGCCTTAACAGCCTGCTCTGCTCTGTCCTTACCTCTTGCTCTGCCGATACCCATATGAGCATGACCTGCATTTTTCATAACAGCGGTAACGTCTGCGAAGTCAAGGTTGATAAGAGCAGCATTAACGATAAGATCGGAAATGCTTCTTACACCGTCAACAAGTACATCATTTGCAATTTTGAAGCCGTTTGCAAGAGTAATCTTTTCAACAGAAACATTTTTAAGTCTTTCGTTGGGGATTATAATAAGGCTGTCCACATTGCCTGCAAGTTCAGCAATACCTGCTTCAGCCTGCTGCATACGGTGCTTGCCCTCAAATGCGAACGGTTTTGTAACGATACCTACTGTAAGAATGTCCTTTGAACGGGCAATCTCTGCGATAACGGGAGCTGCACCTGTACCTGTGCCGCCACCCATACCTGCGGTAATGAATACCATTTGAGTGTCATTAAGAACCTCTTCGATAGCTTCACGGCTTTCATCTGCTGCCATTCTGCCAATCTCGGGGTTTGCGCCTGCACCTCTGCCCCCTGTGATTTTCTCACCTATCTGAATTTTAGTGGGAGCCTTTGAGAAGCAAAGAGCCTGTTTATCTGTATTAACGGTAATAAGCTCAACACCGTCAATCTGCATTTCTACCATACGGTTGATAGCGTTTCCGCCGCCTCCGCCTACGCCTATAACTTTAATATTAGTAATGTCTTTGAAAGAATTGTCCATTTCAAATTGCATTTTGTAATCCTCCTATATAAATTAGACTTTATTTCACACCTAAGTATAGATTTTAATACCTATTTAGGTTATTGTAACACATTAAGAATATAATATCAACAATTTTTTTAATAAGATTTATGCGGCTTCTCCCTGAGCTTCGGGTTGAGCTGCCACTGTCGGCGCAGCTGTCGTCTGCTCTGTCTTTTCGTTGACAAAAGCCTTGTTTTCAACTGTAAAATCAATGCTTCCCTCGAAGTTAGGTTCGTCGGAATTTAGCTTGTCCAAGGTCGCCTTAACAAAATCCATTTTCTGTTCAAGAGTTGACACCATACCGACTTCAAGGGTTATTCGCATATCGTAAGTGAGAACAACCGAAGAATTTTGCGTGATATTTATGTCCGTAATTTTTTCAATCTGCTTGCTGTCTATTATGGATTTTATGTCCTTGAGTGTTTGAGTGTCCTGCTCGTTTTCAAAAACTATAATATCGCCCGGTGTAGCCGTTACTATTGCGCTTGCGTTGACGGTTGCAACGTCCTCGTTGATTGAAACAACGCCGTCCTCAAGCACCTTTCCGTTTTTATTAAGAAGTATGTAACCCTCTCCGCAGTCAATGGCAAGCTCTGCCTTTGCGGCGGTAATTGCCAATGTCACATTACCCGTAGGGCTTCTCTTTACATGAACGCTTTCAATATAGGGCAGACTTGTTTCAAGCTTATTTGAAATATCCTTCTTTGATGATTTGAACATATTTTCGCCGACGTTAAGCCCCGAGGCTGCCACTATCGTTTCGGCATTATATATATCGTCGCCCGTAACGTTGATAGACTGAATTTTGAAAAACACCGTAAGCGAAAGAGCTATTGCAGCCGCAATAATCAATATAATTACAACGGTGTAGCCGATTATCTTGTTTCTTCTTCTTTTTTTACGCCTTTCAAGATTTCTCTTACTACGCAATTCATCCCTCGACATAGGCTCGGCTGGTTTTTGTGCCGTTCTCCGAGCCTGCGTCTGTGTTCTTTGAGATGTTTGTGTTTTACTTCTTTTCTGTTCCATTCTCTTTAATCCTTTTAATGTCCGCACCAAGCAAAGACAACAATTTTTCGGGATTTTCATAACCCCTGTCTATATGCTCGACACCGCTTATAACAGTCTCGCCTTTTGCCGCAAGACCTGCTATTACAAGTGCAAAGCCGCCACGGAGATCGGGCGATACCACCGAAGCACCCGTAAGATACGGCACGCCCTCTATAACCGCCGTTCTGCCCTCGACGTTGATTTTCGCACCGAGTCTTATCAATTCGCTTACATGCTTATATCTGCACTCAAATATATTTTCCACCACAACCGATGTGCCGTCAGCCACGCTCAGCATCGCCGTCAACGGCGCTTGAACGTCTGTCGGGAAGCCCGGATAAGGCATTGTTCTGACTGTTTTTACTCTTGAAAGCCTCGGCGGAGAAGAAATGCAAATCCATCTGTTACTGACTGAAACATCACACCCCGACTGTTTAAGTACAGGTATCAACGCTCCCAAATGAGCAGGAATTATCTCTTTTATGCAAACTCTGCCGTGGGTTATCGCACCTGCGATCAAGTACGTTGAAGCGGCAATTCTGTCAGGTATTACCGTGTGCGTGGTTGCCGTGAGTTTTTCAACGCCGTCAATGATAATCGTACTGTCGCCTGCACCGTGAATTTTAGCACCGCAGCCGTTTAAGAAATCTGCAAGGTCGCTTATTTCAGGCTCTCTTGCGGCATTTGTTATAACGGTTGTTCCCTTTGCAACGCACGAAGCTATCATTATGTTTTCGGTAGCACCGACAGACGGAAACGGCAAAATCACTCTTGCAGCATGAAGTCCGTTTTTACACTCAAAATGCAGTCTGCCGTGTTCTTCAAAGACCTCTGCTCCGAGCTGTTCCATTGCACTTATGTGCATATCGATAGGTCGAAGTCCGATTTCACAGCCACCCGGAGTTGACAGCACTGCCTTACCCGTTCTCCCCAAAATCGCACCCAGAAAAATAACCGATGAACGCATTTCACGCATAAGACTGTCGGAAATTTCAAAGCCGTTTACACCGCTTGAATCAACGCAAACGGTATGCTCCTCTCGCTTAACCTTACAGCCTAATTCGACAAGGATTTTCAAAGCGGCGTCAACGTCGGAGAGCATCGGGCAATTATGTATGATGTTTTCACCCTGCGACAGAACACAGGCGGCGAGTATCGGTAACACGCTGTTTTTTGAGCCGTGGACCTCTATTTCTCCCGTAAGTCTTTTTGAGCCATTTATGACAAGTTTATCCATAAAGCACACCTCACAGTTAAAAGCATCGCTGTTTCATACTATGCTGTGTGCGGTTTTATGTTAATTCAGGAGTGATTCTATAACGTCACAAATTCTCTGTGCCGAATCGCCGACGCTGAGTTTCTTTGCGTTTTCGCCGTAACGAACGAGCAAATCTCTGTCGGAGGTCATTTCTCTGACTGTTTGCGTCAACAATTCGGGCGTTAAGTCCTTTTCCTCGATTACTCTTGCCGCATCGGAATTCACAAGCGTCATTGCGTTGTGATACTGATGATTTTCGGCAACATTCGGAGACGGGATAAGCACAGACGCTCTTCCGACAGCCTCAATTTCAGAAAGCGAGGACGCTCCTGCCCTGCTGATTACAAGGTCGGACGCCGCAAGGCACATATCCATATCGTCAATATACTCTCTTACAATTACATTCGTTCCCTCGCCCGTTTCAACTCCGCTTTCACGAAGCTTATCGGGAACCCATTTGCCGTATTTTCCCGTTGAGTGCATAAAGAAAAGCTTTTTGTCATTATGTAAAGTCTTTATAACCTCAACCATATTTTCGTTTATGGTTTTAGCACCGAGACTGCCGCCCATTGAAAGCACAAACACCGTGTCGTTTGAAACACCGAACTTTGAACGGGCAAAATCTCTGTCCGCATCAAAAATCGATTGTCTTACGGGAAGTCCCGTGATTATCGGCTCATTTTTAGGAGAAAGATATTTTTTTGCGCCCTCAACCGTGAGCATTACTCTGTCCACTTGTTTTGCAAGAGTTTTGTTTGTAACTCCGGGGAAAGCGTTCTGCTCGTGAATTGCCGTTTTTATTCCCATTTTTACAGCTGTGCTGACAACGGGACCGCTGACGTATCCGCCGAAGCCCACAACGGCATCGGGATTAAACTCTTTTAATATCTTTTTAGTCTGCGAGCTTGATTTAACAATAAGCCCGAGTGTTTTTATGTTTTTAATGATATTTTTTACAGTAAGCTTTCGCTGAAAGCCTGAAATTGTTATAGTCTTAAAATCAAAGCCTGCTTGAGGCACAAGGCGTGACTCCATATGGTCGCTCGTACCGATAAAAAGTATTTCGGCGTCGGGGTGTCTGCGCCTTAATTCACCTGCCGCCGCAAGAGCCGGATTTATATGTCCGCCCGTGCCGCCTGCCGCAAATATAACCTTCATTGTATTCTCCTTTGAGTTTATTTTTTAGGCATTTTTGAATATCTTGAAACCGACAGCACCATTCCCATTTCGGCAAGCAGCATCATAAGCGACGTACCGCCGTAGCTGAAGAACGGCAAGCTGATACCCGTATTCGGAAGCGTGTCGGTTACAACGCCGATATTAAGTGCCGTCTGCATACCTACCTGAAAAACAATTCCGATTGCGGTAAGTGCGCCGAATCTGTCTTTTGCATGTATGCCTATCACAACACCTCTCCATACAAGAAGTGCAAAAAGCAAAATTATTATCGAAGCACCGACAAAGCCCAATTCTTCGCATACTATCGAAAAAATAAAGTCATTTTGAGGCTCCGATACGAAAAGGTGCTTTTGCTTTGAATTGCCGAGACCTGCGCCGAAAAGTCCGCCCGAGCCAATAGCATAAAGCGAGTTATTTGTCTGCCAGCGTGCGCCCTTCGGGTCGTAATCCTTATCAAGCCAAGCGGTAATTCTTGCGCCTGCGTATTTTTCGAGTATTTCGGGATTTGTAACAACGAATACAATCAAGACAACCGCTACAATACCTATTATAATAAACCAATGCTTTTTGAATTCGCCCATAAACATCATTGTAGCACCGATAGCAAGTATCAAAAGCGTACCCGAAAGGTGGTTTTCAAGGTAAACCAAGCCTGCCGTTATAACGATTACGGCACCGTAAAGGCAAAGCTGAACAAACGAGTCATATACAACGATTTTTCCGTTTGTGAAGTCTGAAATTTTCTTTGAAAAGGCTGACTGATTTACGCTTTTTCCGATTATCTTTTTATGGTTTCGTTCCATACCCCAAGCACAGAACAGAATTATCACAAGCTTTGCGATTTCAGACGGCTGAAATGAAAGTCCGCCGATATATATCCACCTATGGAAATCTCCGAATTTCGCAGGCAAAATAAGAACAATTACAAGTAACACCCAAGCTATCGGAAGTCCGAAAACACCGATAAATTTGAAGTATTCGTACTTTACTTTAGAAATTCCGAGCATTGCGATAACGCCCAAAACAGCAAAGAAAAGCTGTCTTTTGAAGAAATATGCGCTGTCGCCGTTTTTTTTGTAATACGCATAGGTGTAGCTTGCGGAAAAGAGCATTACTATACCTATTGTAAGAATTATAATTACCAAAAGAAGAAAAGGCACATCGAAACTTCCGCTCGCAAGCCAATCGGGGCGCTTTTTATTCTTTTTTCTGCCCTTTGAAGCCGAATTTTGTTTCGGTAACGGCTTTGCTTTAGCCTCTGCCATAGCTTTCTCCTCTCAAGTTGATTTTTGTTTTATTATTTTGCGCCGTAATAGAAGAGTGCGACGCCTATAACGCAGCCGATTATATTTATAAGAGTGAATACAATTACGATTTTGACCTCTTTCCAGCCGCACATCTCAAAATGATGATGAATGGGAGCCATTTTGAAAATACGCTTGCCGTGAGTGGCTTTGAAATAACCGATCTGTATAAGGTCGGAAAGCATTTCGATTACATATATTATTCCGAGGAAAAGTATGATAAGCGGACAGTCGATAGCATATGCGAGAGCCACGACCATACCGCCGAGGAACATTGAGCCCGTGTCGCCCATCATTACTTTTGACGGATGCCAGTTCCAAATAAGATAGCCGATGCAACCGCCCGCAAGGCACGAAGCGAGTATGCCTACGCCGAAGAAGCCTTTAAGCGTTGCAATTACAACGAATGCGAGTGCCGCACTTGCCGTAACAGAGCCGCAAAGTCCGTCAACGCCGTCGGTAAAGTTTACTGCGTTTACGGTAAGATAAATAACGCCCATACCGAAGAACCAGAAGAACCATTTAAGGTCAACATTTCCGACAAAAGGAATGTTCATATAAGTGTTTCCCGACATATAAAGTGCGCCGAGATACGCAAGCATAAGCAAAATCTGCGCTATTGACTTCTGCTTGATTGTAAGTCCCAAATTTCTTTTCTTCGCAACCTTAATATAGTCATCTGCAAAGCCGATTATACCGAAGCCGAGCGCCATAAGTATTCCTGCGAAGGTTTTAACCTTAACGCTGTCCCCGACAACGCTTCCGCTTGCAATTAAATTACCGCCGAGAAGCTTATCTGTAATAATAACGATTGCAAACGAAACAACCGTACTTATTATGAACATTATTCCGCCCATTGTCGGCGTACCCTGCTTTGACTTATGCCACGCAGGACCTATATCAAGTATAGTTTGACCGAATTTCAGCTTTCTCAACTCGGGAATTATTACAAATCCCAAAAGGAACGAGATAAAAAAGCTCAAAACCAATCCAAATACCAAGCTTATCCAAACCTTCATTTACTTCTCCAACCCTTCATAGAGTTTTTCTATTATTTCCTCGAGCTTCATTCCCCTGCTCGCCTTAAACAGCACGCAGTCGCCCGATTTGACATCTTGTACGAGCGTTTTTGCAAGCTGTGCCTTATCGTCAAACCAAAGCACCCTTTCAACGCCCTTTTCAGCTTCTTCGGCTATATATTTCGACTGCTCGCCGAAGGCATAAAGCACATCTATTTTTTTCTCCGCCGCAAATTTTCCGACCTCTCTGTGAGCAGTCTCGGAATAGTCGCCGAGCTCAAGCATATCGCCCAAAACAGCTATTTTTCTGCCTGCGTTCATATCGGAAAGCACATTCAAGGCGGCACGCTGTGAGTCGGGACTTGCATTGTAGCAGTCCTCGATTATCTTAACGCCGTTTACCTCTTTAAGCCTCTGCCTCATTCCCGATGGGGTGTAATTTTCAAGTGCCTTTGCAATTTCCTCGGTGGGAAGCTCAAGCAAAAGGCCGACGGTATATGCCGCAAGAGCGTCATACACATTGTGAATACCGACAGTCGGTATTGTAACCTTTTGAATTTTGGAATACGCTTTAACAGAAAATTCCGTATTCGAGCCGTTTTCCTTTATATCAAAAGCTCTGACATCTGCGTTTTCATTTTCAATTCCGAAGAATATGAGCTTATAATCATCATTCTTTACAGTTGAAAGTTTATCGTTATCACCGTTCAAAATCAACGGAGAGCCCTTTTTCATACCGTCAAGAATTTCAAGCTTTGCTTTTAATATGCCGTCTCTTGAGCCTAAATGCTCAATATGGGAAACGCCGATATTTGTTATTATTCCGATATCGGGCAAGCAGGCTTTTGTTAGGAGTGAAATTTCGCCGAAAGCACTCATTCCCATTTCGATTACAGCCGCCTGAGTGCCGTTTTCAAGTCTCAAAAGCGTTTTCGGAAGTCCGATATCATTATTGAGGTTACCCTCTGTTTTAATGGCTCTGTATTTTCTCGAAACAACCTCATAGGTCATTTCCTTTGTAGTTGTCTTTCCTACGCTTCCCGTAAGTCCGATAACCTTTAAGCCGTCAAAGGATTTTCTGTAATTCTTCGCAAGCTCCACGAACGCTTTTTTGGTGTCGTCAACATAAATCACAGGCAAGTTACATTCGACTTCTCTGTGACACATAACCGCCGCAGCACCGTTTTTTTCAACGTCCTTTACAAAATCGTGAGCGTCAAAGCGATCGCCCTTTATGGCAATAAAAAGCGTGGAAGCGTCAACCGTGCGAGAATCAATGCTGACATTATTTATTTCCTTGTTTTCTCCGCATAACCTGCCGCCTACCCATTCGGCAACAGTCTGCAAGCTGATTGATTTCATCTTATATTTTACCTTTCAAAATGTCGGCAACTACTTCTCTTTCGTCATAATGAATTTTGCCTGTGTTAAGAATTTGGTATGTTTCGTGACCCTTTCCCGCAAGCAAAACAACGTCTCCTGCCTTTGCAATCGACATAGCGTATTTTATAGCTTCCGTTCTGTTTACAAGCGTTTTAATCTGAGCCTTACAGCTTTTCATACCCTCTAAAACGTCTTTAACTATCAATTCGGGGTCTTCGCTTCTCGGGTTATCGCTTGTAACAACGGCAATATCGGCTAAGTCGCCTACAATCTTACCCATTTTCGGGCGTTTTGTTCTGTCTCTGTCGCCGCCGCAGCCGAAAACGGTAATTATTCTGCCGTCAGTGGTTTCTCTGAGCGAAGAAATAACGTTTTGGAGTCCGTCGGGCGAATGTGCGTAGTCGATAAGCACGGTGTAATCCGTATCGGTATCAACAACCTCAACTCTGCCGGGGACGCCCTTTGACTGTGAAACAGCCGAAATTACGCTGTCAAAATCAGCACCTGCAAGCACGGCACAAACTGCCGCACCCATTGAATTATAAACGGTAAATCTACCGGGGATTTTAATGTTAATTCTGCCGATATTGTCAGGGGTCAAAAGCTCATACTGAACGCTGTCGCTAAAGCATTTTACGTTTTTAGCCGAAAAATCGGTGTTGTCTGTTTTAACTCCGAAAGTATATACCTTACAAGGCAATGAGTCAACCATAACATGTGCATATTCATCATCCGCATTTATAACGGCGGTATCACAAATTTCAAAGAGTTTTCTCTTAGCCTTTGCGTAATTTTCAAACGTTCCGTGATAGTCGAGATGGTCCTGCGTAAGATTGGTAAACAACGCTATATCAAAATGACAGCCGTCAACCCTGCCCTGTGCAAGTGCCTGCGAGGAAACCTCCATAATGCAGTATTTGCATCCGCTGTCAACCATTTCGGCATAGAGTCTTTGAAGCTCCTTGCTGTCGGGTGTTGTAAGCGATGAAGTATACTCCTTGTCGCCCGTAATGTTTTTAACCGTTCCGATAAGTCCCGATTTAATCGAGAGCTTATCAAAAATATTCTTTATAAGAAATGTGGTTGTGGTTTTTCCGTTCGTGCCCGTAACACCGATAAGCTTTAATTTTTGGGCAGGATTACCGTAAAAAGCTGCGCAAATGCGAGAATATGCGTCTCTTGTGCTTTCAACGATAATCTGATTTTTAACGCCTGTGTCGTGCTCGGCAATAACTGCGGCAGCACCCATCTCTTCAGCCTGCTTCGCAACGGAATGTCCGTCAAAGTGATTGCCCTTAATGCATACGAACACGCAAGCCTTTGTTATCTCATTGGATTTATCGGTAATATCCGATACCTCACAATCGGTATAAATGCTGTCGGTTTTTACATTTTTCAAAAGTTCTGAAAGTTTCAATTTCGTTTCCTCCGTAATTTATCCGCCTTTTCACAACCGTTTATTTATGCATCCTGTACGTTTACGGTTGACTTGAAATAAACCGTGATTACGCTACCGAGCTCTGCCTCGGTATTGGGGTCAATGCTTTGCTTATATGATACGACCTCGGACGCATTTGTTGTGCCCGAAAATCTGATATTAAAGCCTGAATTTACTGCCGCCGAATTCGCCTGCGACATTGTCATGCCCGTAAGATTGGGCACGCTTGCCGTCTGCTTTTGTGCCTGATTATCCGTGTAAACGACAATTACGCCGCCTGAACGAACCTGTGAATCCGCCGCAGGTGTCTGTGATACGACCTTATCGCCCGAGCCTACGACCTTTAAGGTGTAGCCTGACGTCATTGACCTTGCCTGTGCTACGCTCAAGCCCACAAGCGAAGGCGTTGTCGAGGATACATTTTTCATTTCTGCGTCCTCATACTGCGGCTCAATGTTGAGATAAGCGAGAACCTTTTCAAGAATTTCGCCTGCTATCGGTGCTGCTACAACACCGCCGCCGTGAGCACCTGTCGGCTCGTCAATCGCAACGAGTATCGCTATTTTAGGATTGTTAGCCGGAGCAAAGCCTGCAAAGGAGGCTATGTATGCGCCCTCTTTACCGATTTTCTCCGAAGTACCCGTTTTGCCTGCGACGTGATAGCCTGCCACATAGGCATTTTTACCTGTTCCCTTTGAAACAACCTTTTCCATCATTTCTGCGACGGTTGAGGCTGTTTTTTCGGAAATAACCTGTCTTTTTACCTTTGACTGCGTTTTTGCGATTACATTGCCGTCCGAGTCAAGAATACTGTCTACAACGTACGGTTGCATAAGCTTACCACCGTTCGCAATGGTAGATATGGCATTTACAACCTGTATCGGTGATACTTGGAAAGTCTGACCGAAAGAACTTGACGAAAGCTCGGCAATTCCCATTTTTTCAAGTGAATGGTAAGTAACATCCGCAACGGGAGAAGCCTCGGCAGGGAGGTCAATTCCCGACTTTTCCGTAAAGCCGAATGCTTCAAAATACTTAAAGAAGTTTTCTTTGCCTAATTTTTGTCCTATTGTAATAAAGAACGGGTTGCATGAGTTCATAAGTCCCTGCGTAAGTGTTTCCGTTCCGTGACCGCCGGGCTTCCAGCATTTTTGATAGTGGTTTGCAACCTGTATGCCGCCCGTACAGGTAAATGTTGTATTAAGGTCAACGACACCCTCTTCAAGAGCCGCCGCAACAACAACGGTTTTGAATACAGAACCCGGCTCATAGGTATCGCTTATCGTTCTGTTTCGCCATTGAGAGAATTTTGCGTTTTGCGTTTCCTTTGAGCGTTCCGCCTCGTCAACTATTTCCGCAATCTTGTCGGCAACAAGCTGATTTGAAATTACATTCGGCTTATTCAGGTCAAAATCGGGCTTTGAAGTCATACCGAGAATTGCGCCCGTCTGAACATCCATTATAATTCCGTAAGCGTATTTAGCTCCCGTATCGACAAGAGCCTGATCGAGACTTTGCTCGAGATAATACTGAATAACCTCATCTATCGTAAGCACAAGATTTGCACCCTGCTGTGCCTCATATGTCATTTCATATTCGCTCGACATTACCTTTTGTCTTGCGTTCATAGCGGTAATAATTCTTCCCGAAACGCCTGTAAGCTCGCTGTTATAGGACTGTTCAATACCGCCGTTGCCATTATCGTCGGCGTTGACAAAGCCGATTATCGTAGAAGCAAATGAGGAATAGGGATAATACCGCTTCGTGTCGGGGTCCATACAGATTATCTGACTGAGCTTTGCTTCCTTGCTCTTTTTGTTTTCCTTGTCGTACTGCTTTATGTAATCCTGAATGTCGTTTTTGACGTTCTCCTCGACCTCGCCCGAAATTTTAACGTAATTTGACTCTTTCAAGGTCTTTTCACGGATAACCTCCGCATCAATGCCGAGCTTTTCCGAGAGAACGGAAACGACAGCCTCACGCTGTGCATCCGTTGTTATTTTCGACGGAACTATGTACACAAGCCACGCCGAAGCACTTTTTGCAAGCACATTCATATTTGAATCGTATATCGTACCTCTCTGCGCCGAAACCTTTGTATCCAAAAGCTGACTTTGCTCCGCTTTAAGCTTATATTTCTCTCCGTCTACAAGAGCCACTCTGATGAGGCTTCCTATACACACCAAGAAAGCAAGAACAAGTATTAAAAGTGCGATTGTCGCTCTGTAGCTCATCTGCTTTAACGATCTTGCCTGCATATTTTCAGCCCCTTTCACATAAATTTTACGCCGAAAATTCGGCATTAAGATACAACAACGAGAGTTAAGAACATTTACTTAACCCTCGTTGTAATTTTATTTGATTATCTGCTCATATATTCCATAATCTTGGAATAAAGCGATGTCGAATTCGCATTGAGTGTTCTCGCACCGGAAACCGTTACCTTGTCAGCTCCCGAAAGGTCAATGTATTCTATTTGATAGCTTTCCATCTTAACCATACCGAGATTTGTCTGAGCGTATTCTTCAACGTTTTTAAGAGAAATCATAGAGTCAAGCTGCATATTAAGTCTGACGTTTTCGCTCTGTGCGGTTGTGATTTTAGTCTCCGCCGCAGAAATCTGTCTGTCAAGCTCATCAACCTTAATTCTTCCGTAAAGCAATGCAGAAAGCATTGAAAGCAGGAAAACCGAAATCGCAATTATCTTTGCTGTCTGTAATGCGCTTGCGTGCATTTCCCTCTTAACTTGATTTAAGGTCTTTTTCGGCTTATTGACAAGCTCCATTTTAGGCTTGTCCGCAACCGGAACAACAGTTGTTTCTATTTTACGGGCAGCGTTTCTCTCATATGAGCCCTGCTTCGGCTCAAACATCGAAAAATCAATGCCGTCATACATATTATAATTCCTGTTCGCCATGATACGCTTCCCTTCCTCAATCCCTGATTTTTTCTATCGAACGTAATCTTGCACTGTGAGAGCGTGAGTTATTTGAAAGCTCCTCCTCGCTCGGTGCAAGACCTTTTATTGTAACCTTGCCTCTCGGTGTTTTTCCGCACACACAAACCGGAAATTCCTTAGGGCAGGTACAGCCTTGTGCAAATGAATTAAATCTCTGTTTTACCATTCTGTCCTCTAACGAATGGAATGTAATTATTGAAAGTATTCCGCCAACCTTTAAGCAATCAAACATATCGTCAAGCGCCGTATTGAGCTGGTCAAGTTCGCCGTTTACTTCAATTCTCAACGCTTGAAACGTTCGCCTTGCAGGGTGTGAATCTCTCATTGCCTTTTGAGGCATTGAGCTTTTGATAATATCTATAAGCTCAAACGTGGTTTCAATTTCCTTTTTCTCTCTCGCAGCCACAATATTGTTAGCAATACGGTTTGCATATTTCTCTTCGCCGTAATCACGGAGAATTCTCGTAAGCTCGCCCACCGAAAGAGTGTTGACTAAATCCTTGGCGCTTGTTCCCTGCTTGCTCATTCGCATATCAAGCGGAGCGTCCTTGTGAAAGGAAAAGCCCCTCTCCGCCTCGTCAAGCTGAAAAGAACTGACGCCGAGGTCTGCTATAATTCCGTCGGCTCTTTCGCCGTTCAGAATTTCTTTTATGTTGTTAAATGTATTGTGTACCACAGTTACCTGCGGATAAATTCCCAATCTTTCATTCAAGGCCTTGATAGCGTCGGGGTCTCTGTCGATTGAAATAAGTCTGCCCGCTGTAAGCTTCTCGGCAATCGCTCTCGAATGACCTCCGCCGCCTGCGGTACAGTCAACATACAGTCCGTCGGGCTTTATGTTAAGAGAGTCAATAGTCTCATTAAACAAAACGGGAATATGTGAAAATTCCATATTGTTACTCCCGTCAGTTTATAATGCTCGGGAATCTCTTGTACGAAGCATTGATCTGTTCCATTTCCTTGTCGTACTTTTCAGCGTCCCAAATTTCAATTCTTGTACCGACACCGACAACCGCAACGTCCTTTTTAAGACCCGCGCCCTCGCAAAACGACGCTTTAACGGTTATTCTTCCCTGCTTATCGGGCTCAACCGAAATAACATTAGAGAAGAAGAAGCGCTGCCAATCGGCATCTCCGCTTTCCTCGACGATCCTGCTTTTCTTCTCCCACTCCTCTTCGCCGTAAACGGCAATGCACGGTAAGCTTTCATCATAATAGAGATAAAAGCTGTCGCCGAGCTTGGCTCTGAACTTCGCAGGAATGAACAGACGTTTCTTTGAATCGATTGTATGTTTGTAACTGTTTGAAAAAGACATCGTCCGTTCCTCCTTCCTTCGATAGTCAAAACCGTGGGATTTTGCCCCTTTTTTATGGAATTGCTATGCAATTGTCCACCACATTGATTACATTATACTTTTATTTACTAAAAAAATCAAGTGTTTTTACCGATTTTTTAACGACAAAAGGCGTACTTTTACAGGTAATTTTTACCGAAATTTTCAAAATGTTTTTGTGCAATAAGCACATAGAGTGAAACTGCTTTGTTACAGGCTGCCATTTTGGGCATAAAAAATCCCCCACCGAGCACCACCGAAGCACCACCGAAGCACCCGTGGGGGAAAATCCCACTGTAAATGCATAAAAAAGCCGAAAAGCACATATAAAACGTACTTTTCGGCTTATGCTTATACGGTATTAAATTTTAGCTGTCAAGGAACTGACCGTCAATTATACCCGAAACAAATTCTTTAATATAGGAAACGCTGAATTTAGAGTCCTTGAGCCTGCCCGACTGCCTTTTAGCAAGGTCGTCGTTGTATTGAGAAAGCTTGAAAATCTGAACATCGTGACTGCCGTTTACATAATGGGTTACGATAGGCTCAAATTTTACGTCGTTTACGGTAAGCTTGCCCGTATTGAAATCCTTTGTGACGGTGTACCGAAGCATACCGCCGACAACCCTTGCAGGTGTGTTCTGCTGAGAAATGAAGTTTCCGAGCGAATACGCCACAAGCGTCCTTGTTCCGTCCGCCTTTTCAATGAATTCAACAGGCTGTATGACGTGGGGATGGTGTCCGATTATAACATCTGCGCCCCAATCCGCCATTTTCGCCGCAAGATTTTTTTGATCCTGCGTAGGCGTAGTCTGATACTCGTTGCCCCAATGTATGTTGACAAGCACCATATCGCAGCTTTCTTTAGCGTTCTTAATTTTTCTTTCTATTATATCCTCGTCGGCAGAATAGATGATTTTAAGCTCGCTGTCCTTAGGAAGTGAAAGCCCGTTCGTGTATTGAGTGACACCTACAAGACCGATTTTCAAGCCGTTCGACTCTATGTATTCAACCCTGTTGAGATCCTCCTCGTTCTTATATGCGCCTGTTCTGACAACGCCGTCAACGCTGTCCCAATACTCAATAGCCTCCGAAAGACCCTTTGCGCCTTTGTCAATCATATGATTATTAGCCATTGCGATAACGTCAAAGCCTATTTTCGCAATTTCATCTCCGACCTCATGCGGAGAATTGAAAAGCGGATAGCCCGACGGCTTATTGCTTTTTGAAATAATCGTTTCCTGATTTATCGTCGCAACGTCAGCAGCCGCAACGTCGGGTGCTATATTCTTATAGCAATACGAAAAATCGTAACCGTTACCGCCTGCATGCTTGTTTGCTTGCTGATAAATTCCGTCGTGAATTAAATTGTCGCCGACAGATAAAAAGTTTACGCTGACCGTAGGCAAAGGCTCGGTCGTTGTTTCCACAGGAGTTGAGGTGTCAACGGGTGCTTCAACGGGCACAGAGCCGTCCTCCGTCTTGGTCGCAAGCAAAACACCTATGCCGCACAGCAGCACCATTGTCAAAATGATTGACAGAAATACTTTTACTTCCCTTTTCGCCATTTTCCCTCTCCGTTATTTTTTTATTTAACGAACTTTTCCTTGTATCTCTTTATTGAATCGTCGATTATATCAACTGCCGAGAGCACACCCTTGACCTCATCAATATCCGTTGTCTTATTTTCAAGAGTTTTGTAAACCGTGAAAAAGTGCTTCATTTCCTGAAAAATATGAGCAGGCAGCTGTGAAATGTCCTTATACTCGTTATATGTCGGGTCGTCAAACGGAATTTGGCATCAGTGTACCACACGTAAGCCGCAGCTTTAAAAACTTCCGAGATTATGGCGTACTGGAGTACATTCATAAAGTAAGGCTCCTTTTTCAAAAGAGTCAAAAGGAAATACCGTCTTTGAATTGCGTAAATCCTGTACATACATTTTTTCAAATCTCCTTTTAAAATTTTTTTATTTATTTCTTATTGTGGTTATATAATATCATATAAATTTCAGTTTGTCAATAAGAATTTTAAAAACTTTTAGGCTAACGTAGTCTAAAATTTTAGAAAAAGGAAGATTTTTCAACCTTCCTCTTCGTCATGCTGGAATATGAGAGTAAAAGACATATACTCATCGAGATACCGCGCGGTCTGTGGATTAATGTCAAAGTCGTCACATACGTCTGCGGCGCTTTCTTCCTTGTTATTCTTGCAAAAGCACCTGCAGATGTTCCGCAGGTGCCCGTGTATTATGGCAACTTATAATCTTCGTGCCCGTTTTTATGCTTCTGTAGCTGCTTCAGCTTCTGCAGTCTCTGCTGCTTCCTCCGTCTCTTCCGCTACTTCACAATAGTCATCCACAACTTCAGCTTCTGCCTCTGCTGCTCTTTCTTCTTTTTGTTCTATTTCGCTCAGCCTTTGTAAAATGGATATTTAAGAATTATTCTGTGAACAATTTGCCGCATCGATGGCCAATACCAGTAACA